>Ga0335072_10016748_pt1 | contig 10385 bp, 4 predicted proteins | sample Lox_Sample_21_FD_206725 | JGI IMG/M metagenome (GOLD analysis project Ga0335072, IMG submission 206725) | Soil microbial communities from Loxahatchee National Wildlife Refuge, Florida, United States - Lox_Sample_2.1 | ecosystem: Environmental > Terrestrial > Soil > Wetlands | place: USA: Florida... | reverse complement strand
GTCGGCGCCCAGCATGAGCTGGCCCTGCGCGCCACCGCGCATGCGCCGGATGTGCTGGGTTGCGAGAACGGCCAACGGAAACTCCTTGTGCGGGTGGCTGGATCGATTTTAACTGCAGTGATCAGTAGTTAGTGGTCAGGGAGCGGAGATCTGCTGCTTGTCTGTCTCACGGTTTCTGCAGAAGCTCGTTTCGGACGGCGAGTGCAATGGCCATAGCCATGACCCGGTCGTCGTGAGTGCCGGCACGGGCTCCGGTGGATCCATTGGGCAGGCGGACGAAGCTGCGGCACTCGGCCAGCAGCGCGCGGCTGCGGAAGCCCTGCGGAGCCTCAACCAGCGCGGCGCCCAGGCAAGCGAGCATGGCGGGGCGGGTGACGGAGTTCGTCGGAAAACCGGTTTGGCCGCCGGTTGCGTAGATGCGCGGATAGCGGCAGTGCACGTCGGCAAAGGCGAGGATCGCGGCGCCGTGGTTGTTGCGTTCGATGACGAGCAGGGCCTGGTTGTACTCGGCGGCAAGAGCGCAGACGATCTCGGCGAGTTCGACACCGCCGATGTGGGCGGCGAACTCGGCGCATTGCAGACCGGTGGCGCGGTCGATGACCTGCGCGGCGGAGTAGTCACCGTCGCTGCCGCCGCCGGCGGGATCGACGGCTACGAGATACTGCTTGCCCGCAAGGGGCGGAAGCCAGATGGAGAGCGCGCCGTTGCGGCGGCGCTCCACGGGGTGGGGAAGATGGGCAAGGCAAGTGTCGATCGCATCGAGATCGAAGACGGATTCGCCGCTCGCGAGAAAGCAGCTCTCGGGGTCTTCGGCAAACTCCTGGCGCGCGAGGGCGCGGAAGCTCAAGTGGATGGAACGGCGAAAGCCGATCTGCGCAAGGGTGAGGAACTCGCGTTCTCGTAACTCGCGCTCTTCCGATGTCAGTGAAGAAGCGTCAACGGGCTCGGCCCGGTAGGCGGGCTCCATCCACCAGGGAAAGAAGTGGCGGACCATGCCCGTCTCGGAGGCCTGCTGCCACTCCTCGTAGAAGCAGCCGCCGATGCCCTCGGGGGTGGACTCGAGGACGAGTTCGCCGGAGGGGGCGAGAGAGGCGCGGAGGCCGGCGAGGGTTTCGGCGGGATCGCCGGGCCAGCGCGCCAGCTCGGAGCAGTGGAGATTCTGCGCGGTGAGCCCGCGGCCGGCGTTGCGATCGCCGGCGGTGACGACACGGTACTGCGAGTCGAGGCGGGGAAAGGCGATCTGGCGCACGTTGGCGCGCGAGGTGCGAAGCGGCCCGGAACGCAGGGGCGTGGGCAGGCAATCGACAAAGCGATGCACGATGCGGAAGATCTCTTCGGCGGCCTCCTGGGTGTGCGCCACCTGCAGCGTGAGGGTGCCGGGGTGGGTGATGGTGCGAAGAAAGAAGCGCGCCGCGATCCAGGTGGTGAGACCCATCTGGCGGGCTTTGAGCACGATGTTGTGCGAGCCGCGGCGGGCTTCGAAGGCGCGCTGCACAGGGTTGGGGCGCAGGCGGGCGGTGCCGCCGCGGCGGGTGCGCACGCGGAGCCAGCGCTGGGCGAGGGCTTCGAGCACGGTATTGCCGCTAAGGCTGAAAGGGCGGCGGTCGAGGACAGCGCCGAGGCGCGCGAGTTCATCGGCGTCGGCCAGGGAATCGAGGTCGGCGCAGTCGAGGAGAAAAGAAGTGTCGGTCATGGGAGAGGCAGAAGGCAGTGGTCAGTATTCAGGGATCAGTGGTCAGGGGTCAGGGATCAGGGCCGGCGGACAGCACAAAACGACGGAGCATCGGCATGGAGCGCCGAACCGCGCGGTGTCGCGGGGGCCTCTACTGCCGTCTCGGCGTTTTGTTTCCGGCCACTGACCTCTGAACACCGATCACTGCTGTTGCATCAGTTGCCGCCGCACCAGTAGCGAATCTGGTAGGGCGTGGAAGCGCTGAGGGCGGCGTTAGCGGTGAGGGTGAGAGCCGAAGCAGTCTCGTTCCAGGTGATTGAGGTGAGCTGGGCGCCTGCAGATGAAGCATTCACCACACAGTTGGCGGAGTTGGTGCGGGCGCTCGGGAAGGTGAGTGTGGCCAAAGTCCCGGTAGTGGGACTTGAACCCGTGGTGAGGCTGATGGCGCCACTGACGCCGTCGCAGAGATGGCTTGAAGAACAGGCGACGGTGGGGCTCGAACCCGCGGCGGCTCCGGCGGCGATGGTCATGGCACCGGTGCCGGTGAGCGATTTGCCGGCGATGAAGCCGGTGGCGGTGGTGTTACCGCTGCCGGTGACGGTGAGGACCGTGGCCGGGCTGGAGCCGCCATTCTGCACGAGCAGGCCGCCTGTGCCGCTGTTCGTGGAGCCGTTGAGAACCACGGCGTTGGAGCCGGCGCCGGCGTTGAGGATGGACTGGCCGTTCTGGTAGAAGACGGCGCGATCGAGAGAGTTGACGCTGTCGGTAAGGCGCAGGTAGTTGCTCGCGTCCTTGCGCAGCTTCCACTGGGCCGTGCCGGAGTAGCTGCTCCACTGGAAGGCGCCCACCTGATCGGCGGAGGCGCCGGGCTGGAGGATGATGTCCTGCTCGGCGGCGGAGCCGTTGGCGAAGGTGGTGGCGTTGCCTTTGAAGGTGGGGCCGGTGGAGAGAACAACGTTGCCGGATCCGGTGGCGCCGTTGCTGAGATGGGCTGCGGCGAGGGGCGTTCCGTTGACCAGGTAACCGGAGATGGCGTTGTAGTTCGATGCTTCGTCCTGGCCGGTGGTTTTGCGTGTGACCGGCGGTGCGGTGGTGAGTGTAGAGAGGTTGATGAGGGCCACGCTGTACGCGCCCGGAGTTGCGCCGACAACCGGGCTGGCGATGACGGCCGACTGCGGCAGCGACTGGCCGCCGTAGGTGATGGTGATGGGCTGCGGATTGGCGATGTCGTTGACGTGGACATCGACGTAGATGCCGCTGCTGTTGTTGCCGGAGACTTCGACCTGATCAATGGGCCCGTAGGAGCCGCCGTAAGTGGAGAGCAGCGCTGCGCTGAGCACAGAAGGATTGCCATTGCCGGAGCCAACGAACTCGAAGCGGTCGTGGATCTCGTGATTGTCGTAGGCCATGGTGTCGATATCGATGGCGCCGCCGATCTGATTGGCCGATGCGCTGAGGATGCGGTACCAGCCGGTGGCGGTGGGGGTGAAGGTGGAGCCGTTGGCCTGATCGCAGCCGACGTTGGTGATCTCACCGTTGGGACCGGAGGCGCAGAGTTTGGCGCCGGAGGGGGCGAGGCCGGTGAGGGCGACGGACGGCGTTTGCACGGGATTGGCCATGGAGATGGTTTCGTACTTGACGGTGTTGACGGCGTTGACGTTGGGTGTGGCGACGTTGACGAAGCGGATTTTGCCTTCAGCAATTTTGGACTGATAGCCGTAAATGCCGGTGGGCATGGGCTGGGTCGAGCTGGGGCCGGCGATGGAGATGTTGGAGATGTCGGCCTCGACGGGGCAGACGCTGGGGCCAGGCATGGACTGGATATTGAGGCCGCGGGCGAAGGCGCCGGAGATGGCAAGGCCACCGCCAATGTTGAGATCCAGGATGGAGCCGACCTGCTCAGGACCGCTGGCAGTGAGGGCGATGTGGTCGCCGAGTTTGTAACCGTTACCGGCGTGGCCGCCGGACGGGGCGACAGCGCGGACCGTGCCCTGCGCGTCAGTAGAGGTGATGTCGAGTTGCAACCCGGTGCCCGAGCCGCCGGAGACTGAGTTGCCGGAAGACGTGGTCCAGTAGCGGCCGATGGGGGGGTCTCCGGTCCCTGAGTTGATGGCGAGTGCGGCGACGGGTCCCGTTGACCCGTTGCCGCTGATGCCGGTGACCGTAGCGGTCAGGCTGGTGGAGTTGCGGTTGCATGTCGCGTTGATGCCGGACGTGGCGTTGGCTGCGCCGATCGAGACGGTGGCCGGGGCGCCACTGGTAGTGAAGCTGGTGGTGATAGAGGTGGGCGCTGTGGTGTATTGGCCGCCGTAAGTGAGGGCGAAGGACAGCCCGCCATTGTTGACGGTAGCAGTGCAGAGTGCCGGAGCCTGATAGACGCCTCCGTTGACGGTACAGGTTCCGGTTCCGGAGTAACCGGAACCTGCAGACTGGGAGTAGATCTGTGCGGCAAAGGTGTTGCCGGCGGTGATGGAGCCGCCTGAGATGGTGTTGTCATCTGCATTGGCCAAGGCGTAGATCGTCAGAGCGCCGCCATAGGAGCTGATGCCGTTAAAGACATTGCCGCTGAACGTGTTCGGTCCGCCGTAGGCGATGAGATCGTTGTAACCTTGGGCTCCCGGATCGTTGCCTGCAGTGAAGGTGTTGTTGGATACGGTGCAATGGGTTGCGCCCAGTTCAAGAAGGCTGTCGCTGAAATATTGGCCGGCGCCATTGAGTGTGTTGCCGCTGATGGTGCAGTTGGTGGTGTTGGCTACGATGGAGAAACAGCCAAAGGGCGCGGCAGAAGGTGTGGCGGCGGAGATATTGCAGACGTTTCCGGTGACGGTGAAGTTGTTGATGAGGCCCGACTGATCCCAGGTCGTGTCCTGCACCTGAAGCAGCATGGAGGCGGCCCCTGGAGTTGGCGTGCCAACGTTGTTGGAGAAGACGAAGGTATTCGTTCCGCAACGTGGACACTGCTGAGACTGAATGTTGACGTCTCCGGGCTGGAAGCGGTTGGCGGTAATTCGCAGGTTCTGCGTCATCTGCGAGGACGTTCCGGTGGAGGTGATGCCCGCACCCCAGCTGGTTCCGACGGCGACCGCCTGGAACAGATTGTTGTCAATCACTGTATTGATGGTGCCGAAGAGCTCGAGGCCGTAAGTGGCGGTGTTGATGAATGAACCGTTGCGGAATTGGAAGCCTGTCGCGGAAGAACGCACATTGACATCGGCGAGTACCCCTCCCATTGGAGTGCCGTTGGCGTCGAAGGTGCAGCCATCGAAGACGACGTTGGGAGCAGTGATGTTGAGAGCGACAGAGGAAGGTCCGGTCTGGCGCTGGATGGTGGCTCCCGCGTCGCACTGGAAGGTGATGGGATTGGCGATGTTGATGGTGGAGGTGATTCCACCCAGATAGCTGGACGCCAGGTGAAGGCGGCCACCGGCGGGCGTGGCGGCAACCGCGGCAGCGAAGGTTGGATACTGCGAGGCTTCAGTGACGTTATTGACGCTGGGCGCGCTGACGGCGGAGGCGAAGAGCTGGGGCGCTGAGGCTGTAAGCGAGGCAGCGCCGAGGGCGGCCAGCGCGGCTGCCGCCGTGGTGGCGCCGGTGCCGCCGGCGGAGACGGGGATGGCGCTCATGCCGCTGACCGTAGAACCATTGGCACTGTAGTAGGCGATCTGGCCGGAGGTGCCGGAATTGATGGTGCCGTTGGTCGAGCCGGCGCCTGTGCCGCAGGACGAGCCGGTGTTGGAAAGATAGCCGGAGTTATCGACCTGCAGACAGTTCAGGCCGGAGGCGGCAGCGAGGCCGGGAAACTGAATGGCCGTGGCGCCCGTGAACGACGCGTAGGGCGCGCCATTGTTGCCGCCGTAGACCTTGAACTGCGAGCCGGAGCCGGGCTCGTAGTTCACGCGGACGACGCCTCCGGAGTTGGACGCGTTGATGTAGGTGTCGCCGCTGTTGGTGCTCTGGTAGGCCTTGAGGCTGTCGATGTTGCCGGGAGCGGAGTTGAGGGCCCAGTTGTTGGAAGTGTCCTTGACCATGTACCACTGCGAAGCGCCGGTGTTGTCTTTATAGATGAAGGACTCTTTCTGATTATTGGCGGCGCCGGCCTGAAGCACAGAGTCAATCTCGGCGTCAGCGGAGTTGCGAACGGTGGTTGTGCTGGTAAAGGTGGAAGCGCCGCCTACACGCAGCGTGCCGTTGAATTGCGCGTCGCCGGCGTTGTCGACTGTGGCGACGGTGGTTTCACTGGGACCGCCGGAGCCGATGACGACACCGCCGGTGCCTGAGTTGCTGGAGCCGTTGAGAACGACAGCCCCCGTGCCCGCGGCGTTGAGAACCGTCTGATTGTTGGTGCTGCCGGCGGGTGTGATCTCAGCGACAGCGTGGGGCGCAGCGGTCAGGTTGGAGCCAGTGAAGGAAAGAGCGGGTTGCCCGGTGTAACCGGAGCCGTTGGCGGTCATGCTCACACCGGAAACGGTATAGCCGCCGGGGCAGCTGAGAGACGTGCTGGGCGCCATTGTGGCCGCGGCTGCCGCGCCGGAGCCGCCGCCGCCGGTAAAGGCGATGAGAGGCGGAGCGGACGAGGAGAAGCATCCGCCGTTGTTCACGATGACATTGGTGACAGAGTTGGGCGTGGCGCTGAGATATTGGCCGATGGAGAGGCGCTGCACGTTGTTGAGCAGATCAGTGACGGAGTAGAACTGCGCGCCGGTTGTGCCGTCGCCGAGGCCGGTGGTCCAGCGGTAGCCATAGTCGGTCTGGTACTCGGTGACGCGGCCGCGCTCGTTGCCGAGGCCGGTGCCGAGGCGCTGGTGATCGGTGAGGGTCGTGTCCTGCTGGCTTGCGTACCAGTCGCCTTTCACGCCGTTGATGGTGCGGTGGAAGGCGTCCCAGAAGCTGTTCTGGCTTCCGTTGTCGGTCAGCTCGCCGGTGAACATGGTGCCGCCGGTGATCCAGTTGTTGTAGGCGCTGCCCTTGTCGGCGACGACCTGGCTGTTGGAGTTCTCATTACGCAGGCCGACGATGGTGTTATTGACGGCGTTAGGACCGAGGTGAAGCGCGGTATCGCAGCCTTCGACATCGCCGCCGGTGAAGGTGTTGCCGTCGCCCTGGGCGAGGTTGACGCCGGTAGTGCCGGCGATCGGCGATCCCGAAGCGGTAGGGCAGTTGATGTGGAGGCGGACGAAGGTGCTGGCGTTCATCCAGTCGGTGGTGGCCGGGTTGGCGGATTGGTGGCCGATGGCGTTGACGGCGGTGAGAAAGCCGGTGAAGGCATTGTCATAGAACGTGCCGCCGGTGTAATTGCCGGTGCCGTCGAGAGTCATGCCGGTCTGATTGGAGTTACCGAGCAGATAGAGACTCTGTAAGTCGAGCTCCTGGGTGCGGTAGGCGACGAGGGGCTGCGCAGTGGAGCTGGCCGCGCCGGTGGTGTTGATGACGGCGTTGTCGAGGTGGAAGCCCTGCGTGTCGGCGGCGTAGGTTGGATCACCGATCTGAAACATGGCGGAGGCGCCGGTGTACTGGAAGACGGTGCCGCCCTGGGTGCCGCTGGCGGCGCTGGAGCCGCGCAGCGAGCAGCCGCGCAACGAGACGTTGCGGGTTCCGGCAGTGACGACGATCTGGGCAGCGGTGGTGATGGTGGCGCAGGGCAGAAGGACGGTGGCATTGGCCTTGGCGATGGTGACGGTGGAGGCCATGGACTGTGCGCCGGTGAAGTTGCGCGCGTCGCAGGCGCCGCCGTTGGCCGAGCTGAGGCCGTTGAGGCAGGCCTGAAGTCTGGCGCCGAAGTCCGCGCCGGGAAACTGGTCGACCTGGTAGGCTCCGCCGAGCTGGGTGGCGGTGAGCGGGCCGGTGGCGGCGCCGCCTGAGAGCGGAAGCGCCTGGGCAAAGGTGGAGTCGACGTAGTGCTTGTCTGCGGCCTGCAGGGCCTGGGTGGGATCGCCGGAGAGATAGAGCGGACTCGAGAGGGTGCCGCCGACGGGAGTAAGCGAGCCCTGGGCGAGCGACTGGATGGCCTGATCGACATAGGCTTTGCTGACGGCCTGGACGGCCTGCGCGGCGGGCATGACCTGGGCGCGAACCGCGGCAATGGAGACCTGGGCGGCGGCGGGCACAACCCAGTATTCCGTCGAGGTGGCGCCGTCGCTCATGTGGTAGACGGCGGTGTAGAAGAGGCCGGCGGGGGATGCGCCGAGATTGGGCGTGAGGTTTACAGAGATGAAGCCATCGGAACCAATAGGGACGGTAGTGCGGCCGGCAGCGACGGCGAGGTTATTGGCCGTGGTGAACGCAGGCCAGCTGAGCTGGAGGGTTCCCGAGCCGGGCTGGCCGTTGGCCAGATAGACCGTGCCCTGCACGGTGGTGGTGGTGACACCCTGCGCCAAGGCGAGGCAGGCAAAGGCCACGGCGGCGAGGCAAACGGCAGCCGCACGGGCAGCGCGAATCACGGCAGATGGAATGAGATTCATCGGCGTCTCTCTCAACAAGTTGTGATGCGAGGGCCTGTTAACGGCCCGAAAAGACCATGGCTCTCTCTTGTGGCGGATGGGGATGTTCCGCGGGAGGGAAAGCCATGGTGGGTTTCTCCTGGTTAAGTTGTGCAATGGCCGGCGGCCTGGATGAACCTATTCGGGTTCGAGGCTGCCGGCGGTGGTTTCGGCGATCTGTTCGCTGGCCTCAGGGGTCCATTCGTCCTCTTCGGCCCATTGGTCGATGAGATTCTTGCGGTGTTGCGCAGGATCCTGGCCTTCGCCGAGTCTTTCTCTTTCCAGGCAGAGCTCGTAGAGGAACTTTGTGCTGAGGATGTGGCCTTCCAACGAGCTCTCGCAAAGTGCTTCTGCAATTTCAAGCGCTTTGAGTTGGAGGATGATCTCAGCTGCGAGGCGCAGTTCCTGTGCGCCTCTAGGTTTCGGTAGAGCCTGCTTTACTTCTTTGGGAGGCGTGTCGTCGGCCACCCGGTCAGTTTCAGTTTCGTTCATTCTGTCCGCAATTCCCGGACAGCCTTCTACGAAGTGGGACCACGGGGATAACGGTTAAGGATGCGTACGGCGCCGTTGGATTGGACGCACGACGTTCCTGAAACGCAATCGGCAGATGGGGGAGCGGATGTTGGATTGAGCAGTTTCGAAGTTCCGAAACTGGTTGTGCCGCTCGACATTCTCAAAAAAAAGACCACCTCTCCGCGGCGGATTTTCCGCAGAAGGAGTCCGCAAAAAGTTGAAGGAGAGCCGGAGCTCTCCCTGCGATGGGCTGGTGAATCAGCCCGGAGTTACGAAGTTCAGTACGTAATAATCTAAGGATAGCGATTTCGGCGAAATAATACGCAATTTGCGCAAACTTTTTTTGCGTTTAGATTCAGAGGGTTACAAACTATTTTGAGGCCAGGGGGCTTGACAAGATTTTTTCCACAGGGGAGAGGCGGCTTTCAGTGGGCCGCTTTCAGCTTTCAGCCGTCAGCTGTCAGTGGTCAGTGGACAGTGGTCAGTGGACTAGGATGAACGGATGACGAAAGAGGCAACACAGGATCCGACGCTGCTGGTGCATGGGGGTGCGTGGGCGATTCCTGCGGATGCGGAGGCGGCGCATCGCGAGGGCGTGCGGCGGGCGCTCGAAAAGGGATACGCGATATTGGCGAGAGGCGGCGCGGCGCTGGACGCGGTGGAAGCGGCGGTGACGGTGATGGAAGACGATCCCGTGTTTGACGCGGGACGGGGAAGTTTTTTGACGTCGGACGGGCGGGTGCAACTGGATGCGCTGCTGATGGATGGCGGGCGGATGAAGGCAGGCGGCGTGGCTTGCGTGGAGCGGCTGCGCAACCCGATCCAGGCGGCAAGGCTGGTGCTGGAGCAGAGTCCGCATGTGTATTTTGTGGGCGCGGGGGCGGAGGCCTTTGCGCAGTCGCATGGGATGCCGCTGATCGACAACCGCGAGCTGGTGCTGGATCGGGAGCGGGAGCGGCTCACGGCGGCGCAGCAGCGGGCGGCGGCGGGACTGGAAGACGACACCTTCAGCGGGTTGAAGGACGACAAGGATCCGTCGACCGCCTGCGCGGCGGGCGAATCCTCAGGAGATGGAGCCGGCGATTCGGACCCCGACCCGACGGGTTGGAGTCATGATACGGTGGGCGCGGTGGCGCTGGACGGGCGCGGGAACCTGGCGGCGGCGACGTCGACGGGCGGGACGCTGAACAAGACGCCGGGGCGCGTGGGCGACTCGTCGCTGATTGGATGCGGATGCTACGCCGACAACCTGGCAGCCGCGGTGAGCCTGACGGGATGGGGCGAGCCGATCATGAAGCTGGTGCTGGGCAAGTGGGCGACCGACAGGGTGGCGGGAGGATCGGCGCCGGAGATTGCGGCGCGGGAGGCAATCTCGTATCTCTACAACCGGCTGGGCGGGCACGGGGGAATTATCCTGCTGGGTCCGGATGGGCGGTTTGGGCTGGCGCACAATACGCCGGCGATGGCGTGGGGCGTGGCGACGCCCGGCGGGCTGCAGGTGGGGATAAAGATCTGAAATGAATCCCGCCTCGTTGCCGTTTCACTTTGAGATCGGTCCATACCAGATCCGATTACCGCGACATGCCGAGATCTCGGCGGAGGTGAAAAAGCCCCCGTCTTACGCGGTTCAGACGACCACAACGCATTGGCAGATCGAGCTTGGCAGGTTTAGATTGTTCGCCCACCTTGATCCTCTCAATGGACTCGGTGAACTGAAGTCATTC
>Ga0335072_10016747_pt1 | contig 10385 bp, 5 predicted proteins | sample Lox_Sample_21_FD_206725 | JGI IMG/M metagenome (GOLD analysis project Ga0335072, IMG submission 206725) | Soil microbial communities from Loxahatchee National Wildlife Refuge, Florida, United States - Lox_Sample_2.1 | ecosystem: Environmental > Terrestrial > Soil > Wetlands | place: USA: Florida... | reverse complement strand
CCGCACATACTTCGATGTGGCGCGGCGCTACCTGTTTCGCCGCCACGATGTGTTGCAGCATCCGACCGGACGCGCGCCAGCGCCAAGCGCCTGACGCGAGGCCGAACGTCGGGAGGCACCATGGCTTCGTACGGCTGCGCCCCGGCGAAGCAGTGATCAGGGGCCGGCCCCGCCGGCGCGCTGCAGCTGCAGACCTACCGCGAAGGACCGCTGAAATCCCTTCCATACCGTGATGTCACCAGTCCCCGGGCTGTAGGCCGCATAGGGTTCTTTGTCGTTCGGCCACGCCCCCTGCTCCGCGTTCACCACGGGCACATCGAGATAGGAAGCGTAGCTCTCCTCGCCTTTCACGTAGAAGTTCAGGAAGGCGGTGATGAAGTGCGCGTTGATCGCATTGACTCGCGCGCTGTCCCAGACCGGATCCTGAAACCAACCCAGATTCCACAGCGAGCTGCGCATCTGCGCCGGGGCCGGATCCAACCCGATGTTGTGACCCGCCTCCTCCAGCGTGAGAAGATAGCGTGGCGCGTGAATCGCCTGATTGAACACGAGCAGACCCGCAGTCTCATAACCGACGGTGGCGTCACGGTTCCCGTTGATCAGGAACAGCGGCGTGCGGATGCCAGCCAGGCCGTGCGCACCCCAAGCGCTCCAAGGCGGGCCGCCCGCCGGGGAAATCGCGACAACTGCACGCAGGTGCGCAACCCGCACCGTGCTCTGTAGCGCCCCGCCTCTGCAGTAGGGCAACAGCAATCCGCCCGGCACCCATTTGGCCAGTTGGCCATGCGGATCGAGCTCCGCACCGGCGGCGGTGAGGACGCCATAGCCCCCCATCGAATAGCCGATCAGCGCGGTTCGCCGCGGATCTATCCAATGCTTGGCCACCAGCGTCTGCTGCAGCGTCGAAGTCACAAAAGCGATATCGAGCGGCCGGCGCAACACGGGGCCGATGAACTTCGCCGTGTCAGTGATGGGCGGGTCTTCGTGACGGATCGCCGCGACGACGTAGCCCTTCGAGGCCAGGTTCTCGGTGAGCCAGCTCATCGCGGCCGGCGCGTTGCTGTAGCCGTGGGAGACGATCACAAGCGGATAGGGACCGCCAGTGAATGGCGCGCCGCGCACCGCAATACCGGGCACAGTGAAGTGGGCTGGCGGCGCCGGGGGCTCACTCGGGAATGCCGCTGAATACACGGCTCGCGCCGAGCCGGGCTGGGCGCGTGCCGGATACCACACATCGACGAGGAGCTGGCGGTCGCGTTTGGGCGCCTGATGGGTCGTCGCGTTGTACGCCAGCACGTCTACCTGCGCATGCTGGGTGAGCGTCACTGTCTCGAAACCAACCGCGTAAGGTCCCAGCGGAGCGAGCTCCGGTGCATCGGGGCCGAATGTACTGGGCGGCTGCTCAGCCGCTGGCGCTGGCGCTGGCGCACCGAGCGCCGAGAGCACGACGAGTGCTGCGCACGCGAGCTGCGCCACGATACTAGGCAGGCTCCGCATAACCCTCCGCCCGCGCCTCACGATCCCACTCGAGCGCGAGATCGAACGTCTCCCGCTCCGCCGCCGCAAATCCCATGAGCATCAGCGGATCGGCGAGTTCGCCGAACCATGGCCGACCTGCAGCCGCCGCGAACGTGGCACGAAGCCGATTCACGACATCGGTCGGCAGGGCAGCGGCAACGAACGCGGGCATCGGCGCCAACGCCGTCGATGAGAGCACGCGCACGCCCTCAACGAGCTTTGGCGAATGCCGTGCGATCAGCATGTGCCAATAGGCGTCCAGCGGCCCCACGTCGATGCGACCCTCACGCACACCATCAAGCACGTTTCGCGCCGTCACCAGATTACCAACGACCTCGCGATAGAGTGTCGGCCGCTGCGGCGTGCGATACGCGAGCAAATGGTGCCGGAAGGCGTTGAAGCCGGAATGCGAATGCGCAACCGTCCAACCGGCGCGCGCGCCAAACGTGTCCTCAAACTCCCGGTATGGGGCGTCCGCGCGAACGATGAGATCCGTTCTGTACACCGCGCGACCCGCAGCCCAGGGCGCGCGCGGAATCGGCGCCGCTATCGGCTGCACGTCCGCCAACCGCAGCGCGATGGGATAGCCACACATGAGAACCGCGCCGAGATCCCGACGCGACCAGAGATCCTCGAGCGGGCGTGGGGCCGGATACGGCACGTACTCGAGCGCAACGCCCGCCTCCTCCGCGATCCGCTTCAGAAGCTCACGCCAGACCGACTCGACTTCCGGCGTGACCGAGTACATCCGCGCGTTCGCGATCCACGAGCTCACCCGCTTGCGCTCAGCTCGGCCGTCCTGCGTGCCACGTAATCCGCGATCGCCTCTTTGACCGCCGCTTCGAGCGGCGGCGGAGCGTACTCAGCCAGAAGCTTCTGCCAGATCCCGGTCGCGCGCTCAGTCGCGTTGCGCGATCCGGCCTCCGTCCAACTCTCGAAGTTCGACCAGTCAGAGAGCAGTGGCCGATAGAACGCCGTCTGGTAGCGCGCCAGGGTGTGAGGCTCGCCGAAGAAATGGCCGCCGGCGGCCACGCCCTTGATGGCATCCACCGCAAGATCGTCATCGTCGAAGCTCACGGGCTTCAGCATCTCGGCCCAGTTCCTCAGCAGCTCCGCGTCGACGATGATCTTCTCGAGCGAAGCCGAAAGGCCGCCTTCCAGCCAGCCAGCCGCGTGATTCACCAAGTGACTGTGGCTGAGGATCGCCGCTTGCAGCGAGAACGCTGTCTCGTACGTCGACTGGGCATCCACGACCGGCGAGGCGTTCACCGCACTCGTCCGCACGGGAAGCTTGAGTCGCCGGCCAATCTGGGCAGCGGCGATCACCGCGTGGACGTACTCAGGCGTTCCGAACGCGGGCGAGCCCGTCCGCATGTCTACATTGGACGTGAACCCTCCAAGAACGCACGGCGCACCCGGGCGCAGCATCTGACAGAGAGTGACGATGCCCAGCGCCTCCGCTGTCTGCTGAACCAGCGCTCCCGCGAGCGTAACCGGCGCCATTGCTCCCATCAGCGTGAACGGCGTGATGACGACGCATTGCCCGTGCCGGGCCATGATCATGATGTTGTCGAGGATTTCCTCGTCGACCCGGCGCGGCGAATTGACGTTGGTCACCGTCATGAGAGTCGGGCGCGAAGCGAGCTCCTCGACCGTGCACCCGTGCTCGATGGCCGACATGGCGATCGCGTCCTGCGCCTGTACTCCACCGATGCCCCGCGCGGCCCACACGATGTCGGAATACTCGATGTGCGCCTGGTAGATGGCCAGGTGCCGCACGGTAACCGGCAGATCGACGGGCTCCACCACGATGCCGCCCTGCCAATGCAGGACCCCGAGGGAATGGATGAGCCGCAGAATGTTGCGGAACGATTCGATGTCGCCGTAGCGGCGGCCGTGCTCCCGATCGTTGATGTGCGGCGCGCCCGTCACGGGACCAAAGTTCACCACGTTGCCGCCAACGTGTAGATGGCGCTCCGTGTTCCGCGCGTGCAGCACGAAACTTGCCGGCGCCAGCTTTAGATGCGCCTCGACGATGTCGCGTCCGATTCGCACTATCTGGGTAGCGTCGTCCACAAGAGCCCCGCCCCGACGATAGACTTCGCGTGCCGCCGTGCTGCGGATCTCGAGGCCCGCCTCCTCCAGTACCCTGAACGCGGCTAGCACGATGCGCTCCACCTGTTCGCCCGTGAGGATCTCGAGCGGTGGGAAGCGGTTGCCGAGACGAGGAATGGGCGTGAGAGAGGGCCCGGTGGAACGCGCACCGCGCCCGCGTTCACGGCGCCGGGCGGGAGTTGCCGGTGCATCCGTCATGACTGCTCCTTCGCAAGATCCCCGAGTGCTTCGGCCAGCGGCCCGAGCCAGGGCTCGTAGTGCCGCCACTGATCGAGACCCTCGGTGTTGAGGGGCCGGCGCACCTGCTCCGAGCTCGCTGTGTGCACGCGGCGCGAGGTCTTGTGGAACTCGAGACAGGCGGGCTCGAATTCGAGCCCGCAGAAGTCGAGGATGCGGCGCACCTGCGGCTCGAAGTCGGCGACCAGCTCCTCGTACTGCACATGCAGCACCTTACCCGGAAGAACACCGTCCCAGTGCGCCATCAGCTCGACATATGTACGGTAGTAGCGCGCGATGTCCTCGAAGGAGTACGTGAACTGCTGCCCCGCGGCGAAGAGCTGCTTGAAATTGCTGAAGCAGCAAGCCATGGCGCCCCGGCGCGCATCGATGATCTTCGCGTTGGGCAGGATCAGGTGGATCAGGCCGATGTGCCGGAAGTTGTTCGGCATCTTGTCGACGAAGCGCGGCTTGCCGCCCCGGTATGCGCCCGCGGCGGCGAGGTATCTTTCACCGAAGCGTTTCGAATCCGCGGCTGTGAGCTGAGCGAGCACGGCCGGATACAGCGGATCGGCGCCCACGACCTCGCGCCCCTCGAGCTCGCTCACCAGCCGGGGAATCTCCGCCAGCTCCATGGTGCCCTCCACCTGCGAGTGCGAGGCGAGGATCTGCTCGATGAGGGTCGATCCGGAGCGCGGCAACCCGAGGATGAAGATCGGCGCAGCGCTGTCGCAGCCGAAATCCTGCCGTGACGCAAAGAGCTCCTGCGTGCATACCGCTTTCTGCAGGCGCGTGTTGCGCTCGGTAATGCCCGGCTTGTAGCGGCACTCGGCTTTCTTGAGCGCGTTGCCGCGCGCGTAGTACTCGAACGACTCGGCGAACTCGTTCCGGTCCTCCAGTGCCTTGCCCAGGGCGAAGCAGAGGTGAAAACGATCCACCGGGCGGATTCGCGGCGTCGCCTCTTCGGCGCGCATGCGCGCGAGCTCGTCGGCCGTGAAGCGATAGGTCTTGAGGTTTGCGAGACTCCACCAGGGGTCCCCGTAGCCCGGTCGTGCCGCGCTGGCAGCGCGGTAGGACACCACCGCCTCCTCGTGACGACCCAGCGTCTTCAGTGCGTGGGCCATTGATAGGTGTAGGTCAGCATCCTGCGGTGCCTCGACCAGCAGCTCGTGATAGAGAGGCAGCGCACGCTCGAAGTCGCCGAGGCCGGCGCAGATGGTGGCGTATGTCGTGCGGTAGAACCGGTTTCCGGGGTCCAGGCGAAGCAGCTGTTCCATCTGCTGCTGAGCCTCCACGTGCTTGTGCCGCAGCATCAGCACCACCGCATACTCGTATCGCGCCGCATGGTAGTCGGGAACGCGCTCGAGAACGCTCTGCAGCAGCAGCTCCGCATCGTCGAGGATGTCGAGACGGACGCCGATCTGCGCGAGCAATCGCATGCCCTCGATATGATCGCCGTGCTCGAGGAGATACCGGCGCACCAGCTCCTCGGACTGCGCGATCTCACCATCGGCGAACATGCTGTAGGCGGTGACGATCGGGGGAGGCAGGCCGGCGAGCTTCCTGCTCTGCTCGGACGCGTATCTCGCCTTGTCCTCCCGGCCCGTCATCCGATACAGCATCTCCAGGGCCTTCCAGCTGGCTGGCAACGACGGGTTGAGCGTCACGGCGCGCTCGAATGCCTCGATTGCTGAGCGGGCCGCGCGCAGTGCAATGTGACAATGGCCTCTTTCCTGGTAGAGGCGCGGATAGTCGGGGTGGAGACGCTGGAGGCACTCCAGCGTCGCAAGCGCCTCGTGCACACGCTGCAGGTACCGCTGGCTGACCGCCAGCACGTAGAGAAGATCGCGGCTCTCCGGCTCCGCCGCCAGTGCCTTCTCGGCCGCCTGCAACGCCGCCGCGAACTGCTTGCGGTCCAGCAGTCCGCGGATGCGTCTCAGCTCGCTCTCAGCGCTGGGCGCCGCAACTGGCGCTGGCGTCGATGCTCCCAAGGGCTCTCCCGTCCGGCTCGAGAGGCCGATTCTACCGCAGTCACGCCCGGACGCCGCCCCCGATCAGTCCCCCTTCGCGAAACGGTAGCTGAAGGTCAATTCGAGGACCCGCGGCCGCATGGGCGTCTCGGTGAGGATGAACTGCCGGCTCGAAGTGAACAGGCTCTTGTTGGTGTTGGTGAGGTTCGTCCCGACCAGCGATACCGTCCAGGTATCCTTCGACACCCCGGCCTGGGCATCGAAGGTCGTCCATTCCGGCTGATTGTACGACTCGACATAGCCGGTGGCCGACACCGAGTGCGCCTGGTGCTGGAATCCCACCTGGAAGTACGGCAGGTAGTCGCCCATGACCCACTCGTACCGCGCCCGCAGGTTCGCCTGGAACGGCGGCGAATTGGCGAGCGGGCTGCCAACGGCTCCGAAGATATTCGGCACTGACTGCAGCGTGCCATTGATGACCGCTGACGTAATGGGCTTGCCATAGTTGGGGCTCGCCGGATTGTTGTCGATGAGGGCCGGGGAATTGGTCTGGCGAGTGCTGTTCCACGAGGCCGAGCCCTGCACCGTGAGGCCGTTCATCGGCCGCGCGGCGAGCTGCACTTCCGTACCCCGCACCCGGTAGCTCGGGCCGTTGGTGCCGAAAGTCAGATTGCCCAGGCCGCACTGCGGACAGAACACGCCGACCTGCACGTCGCTCCAGTTTTCCTGGTACACGGCGCCATTGAGCTCCAGGCGATGGTCGAGCCACAGCGTCTTGTAGCCGATCTCGTTGTTGGTGAGATCGTCGGAGACGTAGTCTTTGGGAGTTTCGTACTGCGGTATCCCGTTGGCATCCTTCAGCTCCGCGGAGCTGCCGCGATTGAATCCGCCCGGCCGGAAGCCCTGCGAGTAGGTGTAGTACACCATGATGTCCGGCGTGATATGCCAGCTCACGTCGCCGCGGCCACGCTTGCCGGTCTCCACCAGGTTGTGCGGGTTCTGCGTGTTGAGGTCCGTGCCGTAGGGCGTCTGACAGGGCCCGAAGTAGGTGGTCGTCGAGTACTGGTAGCAGTAGAAGCTGCCGACGTCGCCGCCCTGGGTCGAGTCGTACATGTCAAAGTAGCGAATGCCGCCGGTGACCGTCAGCACGTGCGGGATGATGTCGAAATCGGCCGAGGTGTATGCTGCCTTCTGAATGAAGGTGCGCTGGAAGTCGTCGAAGAATCCCACGGTCGAATCGCGCACATTGGGATCGTTCGCCGGCACGTTCGGCCAGGGTTCGACCGGCAGGAAGCAGGAAGACGTGGGTCCGCCCGGCTCGCAGTCCGGCACGCTCTTGTAGTGCCACTCCGTGTCGTCGTAGACCTTGTAGTCCTCCCAGAACAACCCGGCGAGGCCGCGGATGCGCCACTCGGACGGCGTGCTCACACGCAATTCCTGGGACAGGTGCGTGTTGCGCTCGGTGTCGGTCCACACCGAGCTCGGCGAGTAGCAGGTCACGCCGGCCGACTGATTGTAGACGTTGGTGCACTGGTAGTAGACGCCGTACACGCCGCGGGCGTAATTCGTGTAGTCCTGCGCCTGCTCGACATTGCGGACGAGGTAGGCACCCGTGTACACAATGCTGAGCGGCCCGGCCTTTCCGTTCACCGTGAGCGCGGTGTTCTCGAACTTGTCCTTGTCATAGGACGGATTGAAGAGGTTCACCGAGTAGGCCGGCAGCGGCTGCCCGCCGATTGGCACGCCAGCCGAAGTGAGCCCGGCCCCCTCGGAGCCGTTGGGCATCTCGTAGAACACGCCTTCGGCATCCATATTCTGATACATCTGCGAGACGAGCACGTTCCAGTCGTCATTCACCTTGAACAGCACTTCACCGCGTATGCCCTGGTAGGTGACCGGGTTGATCGCGTTGGCGGCGATGTCGTAATTGTTGACCGTCACGCTGTTAGCAGGCACCACGCCGCCGAAATTGTTGACGATGCCCAGATCTTCGTCACCGCGTGCGAAAGTCGCCGGCAGGTTGTTGATGTAACCACCGCGCCGGTCGGTGAACAGCGCCACGCGCACCGCCAGCCGGTCGTTGATGATCGGAATATTGAACACCGCGCTGCCGTTGGTGTTCGGGTCGCCGTGGGCGGTGATGCCGTAACCGCCGTCGACATCGACCTCGGTCATGTCGAGAGCCGGCTTGTTGGTGATGTAGCGGATCACACCCGCCTGGGCACCTGCGCCGAACAGCGTACCCTGGGGTCCCTCGAGAACCTCGATGCGCTCCAGGTCGACCGCGTACACGTCCATATTGCGGCCCGGCAGCTGCGCGGACTGGTCGTCGAGGTAGACCGCGACGTTCGGGAAGTTACCGACCGACCCCTGGCCCTGCGTGCCGAGCACGCCGGTGCTGAGGCCTCGCATGAAGACCACTCCCTGGCCGGGGCCCAGGCTACCTGTCGACACGTTCGGCAGGTACTTCACGTAGTCGTCAAAGGTCTGCACGTCCAGCTGCTTCAGCGTCGAGCCGGTCAATGCCTGCATCGCGATGGGCACGTTCTGGATGTTCTGCGCCCGGCGCTGGGCGGTCACGATCACCTCCGTCAGCGTCCCGGTGCTGGCGGCGGGGGCAGTCGCCGCCGACGTATTGGCAGCGGCAGGCGCTGTCGCCTGGGCACTCGTCGGAGCGGCGCTCGTTGGTGCGGCGTCGGCGGCCAGTATGGCGTGCGCGGCAGAGGCGCTCAGGATCGCGGCGATCGTGCGCGACAGCTTATGGTTCGATTTCATTCGACGACCCTCGGCAGGTAACGAACTTGTTGTCTTCCCTGCGGTAAGCCAGCCCCCCTGGCCTGGCTCGCCGAAGCCCCCTAGCTCCGGCCCAATCAGTCGATGCTCCCGTAATCGCGGCGTCACGGCTTGTGAGTACGCGACGCGCAGGTTGCGGATTTACGACACACCGCAGATCAATCCGGGCTCAGGCTTCCACATGGCGAAGCGGCGTGAAAGCCGAGAATTTCTATGGAGCCATCGGAAAAAGGCATGCCACCTCACGTCCCGCTGCGCCCCACGTCGAGCTATGCTGCCACGATAAATGGGGGAATTCGACTACATCATCGTCGGCGCCGGCTCCGCCGGCTGCGTGCTCGCCAACCGGCTGAGCGAGAGCGGCCAGCACAGTGTGCTGCTCCTCGAGGCCGGCGGCAGCGATTTCAGCCCCTGGCTCCGGGTGCCGATCGGCTACGCGCGCACGTTCACCGACCCACGATACAACTGGATGTACACGACGGAGCCGGAGCCCCAGCTCGACAATCGCACTGCCTTCTGGCCGCGCGGCAAGGTGTTGGGCGGCTCCAGCTCCATCAACGCCATGGTGTTCGTCCGCGGGCAGCCGTCGGACTTTGACGATTGGCGCGATGCGGGGAATCCCGGCTGGGGATGGGTGGACGTGCTGCCGTACTTCCGCAAGCTCGAGGACCATGCCTGGGGCGTGTCGAAGTATCACGGTGCCGGCGGTCCGGTCCATGTGCACGATCCCTCCGAAGCGGTTCATCCTCTCTGTACGACCTTCCTCGAGAGCTGCGCCGAGGTCGGCATCGGGATCAGCCGCGACCTCAACGGCTCCGAGGCCGAGGGGGCCGGTCTCTGGCAGGTGACCATCCGCAAGGGCGTGCGCGTCTCGAGCGCCAGCGCCTATCTGCGGCCGGCGTTGCGCCGGCGCAACCTCGAGGTGGCGACCGGAGCGCGCGCCACCCGCGTGCTCTTCACCGGCGCCACGGCGACCGGCGTGGAGTATCTGCGCGGCGGATCTCGGCTGGCCGCGACCGCCCGCCGTGAAGTGCTCCTCTGCGCCGGCGCGATCGGCTCACCGCAGCTTCTCGAGCTCTCGGGCGTCGGCGACCCGGAGTTGCTGAGCCCACTGGGGATCGCGCCCATTGCCCCGCTTGCCCGCGTCGGGCGCGGGCTGCAGGATCACGTTTGCGTTTCCTATTTCTACCGCTCCAAGGTACCGACGCTCAATGACCAGCTGGCGCCCTTTCTCGGCAAGGCGCGCGCCGCGCTGCGCTATGCCCTGCGGCGGGACGGTCCACTCTCGATGAGTGTCAACCAGGCCGGCGCGTTCGTGCGCAGCCGCCCGGAGCTCAGCCGTCCCAACCTGCACATCTACTTCAATCCGGCGAGCTACAGCACCACGACCAGCGGCCCGAAGCGCCGGCTGATGAACCCCGACCCGTTTCCGGGCTTTCTCATGTCGTTCAACACCTGCCGGCCCACGAGCCGCGGCAGCGTGCACCTGCGCAGCCGTGATCCATTGTCGAATCCCGCGATTACGCCGAACAGTCTGTCGACGCCGGAGGACGTTGCGGACGTTTACGAAGGAGCGCGGGTACTGCGCCGGATTTCAGGCGCCACGCCGCTCGCCGCCGTGATCGAATCGGAGCTGATGCCAGGGGAGGCCGTGCACTCCGACGCCGAGGTGCTTCAGGACTTCCGACGACGCGCAGGCTCGGTGTTCCACCCGTGCGGTACCTGCGCGATGGGTCCGGACGCGCAAAGCTCCGTCGTCGACCCTCGCCTGCG
>Ga0335072_10016746_pt1 | contig 10385 bp, 10 predicted proteins | sample Lox_Sample_21_FD_206725 | JGI IMG/M metagenome (GOLD analysis project Ga0335072, IMG submission 206725) | Soil microbial communities from Loxahatchee National Wildlife Refuge, Florida, United States - Lox_Sample_2.1 | ecosystem: Environmental > Terrestrial > Soil > Wetlands | place: USA... | reverse complement strand
CGGGGCGGCGCGCTGCCTGGTCGCGATCGACATGCCCAAGGCGCGGGCCTTCATGCACCTGGACACCATGCTGACGATGGCCGACTACGGGGTCTTCGTGAAGTACGCGGGGATGGGGATGCTGCCGTCATACACGGTCGAGCCGGGGGCGACGCCCAGCGAGCTGAAGGTCACCGACCACCCGCCGGCGGACATGCACCGGGCGATCGCGGCCGTGCTCGACCTGCCCTCGATCACCGTGCTGACGGCGGTCCAGGACGTGCACTCGGCGTCGCGCGAGCAGTGGGACGACGGCTGCAACGTGCTCGCGGTGTCGCCGGGGGTGGTGGTGGCCTACGAGCGGAACGTCACGTCGAACAAGTACCTGCAGGATCACGGGGTTGAGGTGCTCACGGTGCCGGGCAGCGAGCTCGGCCGGGGCCGGGGCGGGCCGCGCTGCATGAGCTGCCCCATCGAGCGCGACGCCTGACCACGGCCGGCCGGCCGTGGTCAGGCGTCGCGGCTGCCGGCCGGCTACGCGTTGGTTGGCTCCAGGTCGCCGGTGAGGGGGACCTCCGGCATCAGCGTGTTGTCGACGACGTACTGCGACCAGCCCCACTTCGAGTTCGGCTTCCACTGCACGCCGACGCACGGGGTGTCGACGACGCCGGGGGCCGGGTTCTTGGCCGAGGTCCAGTCCAGGTTTCCGGCCAGCGCCTGGATGTTGACGTTGGACAGGGCCGCCGCGAGCTCTTGCTTGTCGTGCGGGTCGCTCACCGACTTCAGCGCCGCGTAGGCGACCTCGAAGAGGCTGTAGTTGCTGAGCGACTGGTACCACTGCAGGCCGGTGTCGGTCTGGAACGCGTCCGCGATCTCGGCGCAGGTCTGCCCGGTGAGGGACGACTTCCACGGCATCCCCGGCTGCCACCATGAGTCGGTGGCGACGTTGTTGACCAGGCTGCCGAGCGCGGTGACGTCGGTCGGGAACAGCAGCACCTTCGCCACCGTGGCCAGCTTGGGCTTGAATCCGAGCTGCGAGGCCTGCTTCCACATCGTGTTGAAGTCGGGCGGCAGCGGCACGTTGGTGAAGAAGTCGCAGTCGTTCGACTTGAACGCGGCGATCATCGACGAGAAATTCGTCAGCCCGTCGGTGTAGGCGGGCGGGTCGACCAGCTTGTACCCGGCCGGCCCGGTGAAGAGCGGGAACGCGGCGCGGAAGGCGTTGCCGTCGGCGTCGTTGGGGAACATGCAGCCCACGACGTTATTGGTGTCGTACTTCTCCTTGATCCGCTTCCACATCGCGATGAACGCCAGGGCGAGGTCGTTCACGCCGAGGAAGTACATCGTGACGTACTTGGGCTTGAATGTGGACTTGCCGGGGGTGGGGTTGCCGCCGAGGTTGGCGTACCACGACTGCCACGGCACGTTGCCGCAGACCGTCGGGCAGCCGAGCTTCTCGGCCGCGGTGGAGACGGGGTTGGCGGTCTCCGGGGTCGAGGAGGTGACGATCAGGTCGGCGTTGCCGCTGAGGATCGCCCGGTCGGCCTGCTGGCCCGCGATGGTCGGGTCGGACTGCGTGTCGTAGGAGACGATGTTGACCTTGTAGGTCTTGCCGCCGATCTTGATCCCCTTCTTGAACTGCGGGGTCTGCTGGATCTGCTTGACGATCCAGTTGTCGGCGGTGCCGAACTCGGCCAGGTCACCGGTCAGCGGGTGGATAAAGGCGATCGTGATGTCCTTCGTGCTGGCCGACGCGGCCGACGACCCGCCGCCCTTGATCCCCGAACTGCAGGCCTCGAGGAGGCCGCCGCCGCCAACGACGGCCGCGCCAACCCCGGCCGCGCGGAACAGGCTACGCCGGGAAACGCCGTGATCTGTCATTATCCGAACCTCTCAACTGAGCATCCCGCGCGGAGCGAACGAGGGGGTCCGCGCCGGGACGCAGTCACTAAGACAAAGGTGAGCTTGGGACCGCGACGAGCATGTTCCGAGTCTGGGGTTCGCTGTCCAGATGTCAATACGGCGTTCTAATATTTGGAATATGCCGCATGACGATTCCGTCGCATCCGCGCAGTCACTCGAACGCGGCCTGGCCATTCTCGGCGCGTACACCCCTGACCGCCCGGAGCTCGGCATCAGCGAGCTGGCGGAGCGCCTCGGTCTTACCCGTAGTACCACGCACCGCTACGTCGCCACCCTCGCTCGGCTCCGCTTCCTCGACCAGAACCCCGCGACGCGCAAGTACCGACTTGGCATCCGCGTCCTCGACCTCGGATTTTCGGTGCTCGGGGCGCTGGGGTTGCGGGAAATCGCCGGGCCGCACCTGCAACGGCTCACCGCCGCCACCGGCCACACCTCGAATCTCGCCATCCGCGATGACACCGACGTGATCCTGATCGACCGGATTCGCGGGCGGCCCGGCCGATACCACCACCTCGAATTCGCATTGCACGTCGGCTCGCGCATACCGTCCTATTGCAGTGCGACCGGCAAGGCGCTGCTGGCGTTCCTGCCCCCGCCCGACCTGAACGAGCTGCTTGACCGCATCGAGCTCCTGCCGCGCGGCCCCCGCACCGTGACCAGCAGGGCCGCGCTGGTGGCGGAGCTCGCCCAGACCCGCCGTACCGGCATCGCCGTCAACGACGAGGAGCTCGACAGCGGCCTGCGATCGATCGCGGTGCCCATCAGGTCGCGGCCAGGGGAGGTCGTCGCCGCCATCAACCTCTCGATCCCGTGGTCCCCGGTGGCGATCAGCGAACTGGCGGACCACTTCGGGCCCGCCCTGCAGGCGACCGCGCGCCAAATCTCGTGCCTGGTGATCTGATCGCGCCTCGGGCATGGGTGGCCGGCAGCAATTCGAACGCGGCGCAGGCGCATTGTGCCGGACGAAGCGCACGGGAGTGACGATGGTCCAGCGTCGCGATCCGAGTCGTTGCCGGACGCTCCGCTATTGCCACGACCGACGCGTCCGTTACCCCCAGCGGGAAATCAGCGTAGGTGCGGCGCACCTTTGAGCGACCTTTGAGCGCTGTGGGCCACAGCGCTTGAAGGGGTATAGCGCTGTGGGCCACAGCGACAATAGGTTTGGCGCTGTGGGCCACAGCGCCAGCAGCGGATTAGCGCTGTGGGCCACAGTGACAATCGTGAGCTGGGGCGGCGGGGCGCGGTGAATCGCGCCTCGGTCTCTGAACCCAGCCGGCTCTCGGCCATGTAGCAGATTTCCGTGAGAATCGGACCGGGGAAGGTGACTGATGACTCGCCCGACGATCTGGCCGACTACGGCCGGGTGTGGGCCTCGATGGCGTTGCAGAGGTCGTTCCACAGCTCCTGAGGGCGGCGATCATCCCGCCCATGGAGGACCCGACGACGTGCGCCTTCGCGATGCCGAGGGCGGTCAGCAGCCCCAGGCCGTCGTCGGCCATGTCCGGCAGGGAGTACGGAACCATGGCCCGCGCGGCGGGGATGTCGCCACCGCGCACCGCCGCGATGAACCGGCCCACGTCCACCGGGTGGTCATCGAACCGGGTGGACAGACCGCAGTCGCGGTTGTCGTAGCGGATCACGTACCGGCCGCGGCCCGCGAGCATCGCGCAGAAGTCCTGGTGCCACGCGATCAGCTGCGCGGCCGCGCACCTCCATTAGTCCTCGAACAGCGTGCGGTACGCGCCGTAGCCCTCGCCTTCCAGGTCGGCGGCCGGCACGAACCGGAGGGCGGCGGAGTTGATGCAGTAGCGCAGGCCGCCGGCCTCCCTGGGCCCGTCATGGAACACGTGGCCCAGGTGACTGTCGCCGTGGGCGGAACGGACCTCGGTGGCGAGTCCCAACGCGCGGAAGTCGCGGCGCTTGACGATGTTGTCCGGCTCGACCGGGACCGTGAAGCTGGGCCACCCGGTGCCGCTGTCGTACTTGCTGACCGAGGCGAACAGCGGCTCGCCGGACACCACGTCGACGTAGAGGCCGGGCTCCTTGTTGTCCCAGTACTCGTTCCTGAACGGCGGCTCGGTGCCCTTCCTCTGGGTGACCCGGTACTGTTCCGGGGTCAGCTCGGAGATGGCAGCCGGGTCCTTGCGGTAGTTGTCCGACACGTGCGCTCCTTCACCGGTGGCGTCGCCCGCTGGGTGCGGGCGCGCGGTGCACCACCTGCAACTGCGCGCCGTTCCCGGGTGTTCCGCCGGGTGGCGGCGTGGCGGCACGATCGGGTCTCGCGGAAAGGGTGCACGGGTGATCATCTGGCTCAACGGCACGTTCGGGGCGGGCAAGACCACGACGGCCGGGTACCTGGCCGAGCGGCTGGCCAACGCCCGGCTCTTCGATCCCGAGGAGGTCGGCTACCTGCTGAGGGAGACGCTGGGCGATCATGAGTTCAGGGACTTCCAGGATCTGCCGCCGTGGCGCGAACTGGTCCCCGTCGTCACCGAGAACATCGCCCGTTTCACCGGTCAGCACCTGATCGCCGTGCAGTCGGTGCTGCGCGAGGACTACTGGCGCGAGCTGACCCAGGGCTTCCGGCGGGCCCGGCTGGACATCTTCCACGTGCTGCTGCACGTCGACTCCGGCGTTCTCGCCGAGCGGATCAAGGCCGACGACGTTGCGGCCCGCGCGTGCCAATGGCGCCTCGATCACATCGACGACTACGAGAGGGCGCGGCCGTGGATGGAGTCGACGGCCGACCTCGTGATCGACTCCACCTGCCTGCCCGTCGCCGACGTGGGCGAGCGGATCGCGGTCGAGGCGGAGAAGCGGATGGCCGGGGCGGTGTCGTTATGCGGCGGGGTTCTCCTCGGGGGCGTCGCTGAGCGGGCTTGCGACCAGGAACCGGTAGCCGCCCAGCGTGGCGTGGAAGGCACGTTCCCCCCACGGCCGGTCCTCCAGCGGGCTCGCCGAGGGGTCCACGGCCTGATGGGCGTGATGGATGGCTTCGATCTCCCGCCAGGGCACGTCAATGTGGAACTCGACGCCGGCACCGCGGAACGGCCTCGCATTCTCGGCCAGGAACTGCGGCCCGGACGTGCCGAGGAGGACTCGTGAGCCCGCCAGGGAGACGCAGGCCAGCGGGTCGGCGCTGTCCGGCGGCGTCTCGAACTCGAGCTGCCAGCCGGCCCGGCAGAAAATGGCCGCCGTCCGGTACGGGTCCTCGGTCGCCAGGATCGGAGTGAGCACACGGGAGATTATCGGTCCATAGGAGCAGACCGCGACAGAGGATCCTGGAACACGAGTCCTGAAACAGGACCGAGGCATGACGGCCTTCTGGCCGGTGAGTGTTGTAATGCGGGCTGTCTTCATCAAGAATCGGCGGCAGACGCGTGCGCACGGCGCCGATGAAGGGAGACGCGATGAGTTCGGATGGGGCCAGGCTGGTCACCGTGTCGGCGTCGTATGGCGCGGGCGGGGCCGTGGTCGGGCCGGCGCTGGCGGAGCGGCTCGGCGTCCCCTTCCTGCAGCGGGCGACGACCAGCAGCGGAGGCACCAGCGGTCCCGAGCCGTGTTTTGAACGGCTGGGGCCGGAAGAGGCGAGGCTCACGCCGGCCCACCGGCTGCTCGCCTCGCTGATGCACACGGTGCCGCTCGGCCCCACCCAGTCGCCGATCCCGGCCTATCACCAGGACGAGAGCCTGCGCGAGTACTGCGAGGAAGGCATCCGGCGGATGGCGGCCGCCAACGCGGGCGTGATCCTCGGCCGCGGGGCGGCGGTCGTGCTCGGCAAGAACCAGGGCTTTCACGTGCGCCTCGACGGACCGGCCGACCTCCGCGTCGTGCAGGGGGCCTCGATCGAGGCGATCGGGCCGGACGAGGCGCGGCGCCACATGGAGGCGGCTGACCGGGCCCGCGACGCCTACGTCCGCCGCCTGTACCGGGCCGACCCGACCGATACCCGTCACTACCACCTGGTCATCGACTCGACCGCGATCCCCCTGGACACCGTCACCGAGATCATCTTGCAGGCGCTGGCGGCCACCCCGGACCCAACGCCGGTCCCGGCACCCCGGGTGACCGCGACCGGGCAGTGACTCCCCGAGGACCCCGGGGCTGAATCGGCTGGCGCGTCCCGGGGCTCGTGGTCAAGAATGCTGTCATGCGGGCGGACGAGAGCGGTGAGCTTCTCGCCGGATACGTGAGCGGTCCGGCCGCCGCCACCGAGGCGACCCTGGCCGCGCTGCCGCGAGCGGCCACCGCCCGCGTGGTCGTGCTCGTTGAAGGGGTCAGCGACCAGATCGCGGTCGAGACCCTCGCCGCCCGACATCGCCGTGACCTGACGGTCGAGAGGGTCGTGGTGCTGCCCACCGGCGGCGTTCACGGCATGACCCGCTACCTGCGGATGTTCGGCCCCGAGGGAACCGGCGCGCGGCTGGCCGGGCTGTGCGACGAGGCCGAGGAGCAGATCGTCAGGCGCGGGCTGGCGGCTGCGGGCCTCGGCGCCCCCGGTTCGCGGGCCGACCTCGAGCGGCTCGGTTTCGCGGTCTGCGTGGCCGACCTGGAGGACGAGCTCATCCGCGCCGCCGGACCCGCGCTAGCGGCGGAGGTGCTGGCCGCGCACGGGGACCTGGACGCGTTCCGCACCATTCAGCGGCAGCCCGCCTGGCGGGGAAGGGAGGAGGCGGCGCAGTTGCGTCGATTCCTCGGGGCGGGCTCGCAGCGCAAGCTCCGCTATGCCCGGCTGCTGACCGAGGCGATCGACTCGGACCGGATTCCCCGGCCGCTTGAGGCCGTGCTCGCCGCCGTCTGACGCCGGGCGCGTCCCGGTCGGCGGCCAAACCGCATGGGCGGCGGGTTGGCCGTCAGGACCCGCCGCGGACGGTGGTCACTGCGCGAGCAGCAGGATGCCGGCGACGAGAAGCGCGACGACCTTGACCAGTTCGAGGGCGATGTACGCGAGGTGCCCGGGCGAGCGCGGCACGCCCTCGCCTGCCAGGACGCGATTCGATCGGCGGGTCAGGCGGGGACGCACGACCGCGAGCTGGATGAGCAGCACCGCGGCGGCGAGCCCGATGACCGGGAGGACTCGCGCGGGCACGCTGCCGACGGCGACCGCGACCAGCACGATCGCGGCCAGGACCGTCTCGGCGCTGTTCAGGGCGCGGAACACCAGGCGGCCGATGCTCAGCCCGATGGGCAGCGTAACCCCGGTCGCCCTGAACTTGAGCGGCGCCTCGATGAAGGAGATCGCGGTGACCATTCCGAGCCAGACGAACACCGCCGCGACGGCGATGGCGGACCCAGCACCCATGACCTGGAGTTTACACTAGTGGAATTGTATAAATTAGAAGAGGTTGAGAGGAGCGTCCGAAATGGGCGTGACGGCGTGCGGCTCACGACTGTGGGCGGTCCGGGGCCTGGACAGCGGGTGCCTGGTCGGCGAGCTGGCACCCGGCGCGGTGTCCTTCGCTGGTGACGGCGCCGCAGTCGGGGCAGACCAGATGGGCCAGGCAGACCGGCTCGCCGCCCTCTTCGCGCTCGGCCGGGTGCTCCACCGCGGTCTCCTCTGGTTGGTCGGATTCAGTCGTCGCGGGCGGTGAGCGTGGCGACGCAGAGACCCGGCTCGACGAACGGCTCGAGCGCGCTGGCGGTGACCGGCGCGCGCATGCGGGCGAACGCGCCCCGCATCAGCCCGAGGTGCAGCGCGCAGACCACAGCCGGCTGCTCCCGCGCCACCTCGAGGAACGGGCAGTGGAGCAGGCGCACCCGATATCCGCCGTCGTCGGCGTCGGGTACCGACTGCGGCTCGAAGCCCATGTCGCGCAGGACCGCCGTCAGGTTCGCCACCGCTTCGGCGGCGCTCAGCCGATGGTAGGGAGGCGGCTGCTCGGCGAGATAGGCGCCCCACTCGCGTCCTGTCTGCTCGGCCGCGCGGCCCGGCTCCTCCACCGAGCGGGCGATGAGGGTGGCGAGCATCTCGGCCAGCAGTCGGTACCGCCGTCGCCCGCCGGGGGCGCCGCCCGCGGCGCGGTAGCCGATCCTCGGCCGTCCCGGGCGCGCCCGCTCCTCGGCTTCCCGGGCGGTCAGCCCGGCCGCCGTCAGCGCTTCCAGGTGAAACCGGGCCGTGTTCGGGTGCAGCCCCATCCGCTGCGCGACCTCGCGCACCCCGAACGCCCGATCCGCGGTCCGCAGCATGTCCAGGATGGCCTCCCGGCTGCGGCCGAGTGCAGGACCGCCTTCTGGTGCGAGAGAACGCCCGGTGGTCATCTGTCTATTTTAACTAAAAAACTCGTTAGAAATAAGGGAGAGCCGCTGGGGAGATCCGCCGTCGGTGGCCCGGGGTGTGGGGCGAGGACGCGGAGGGCGCGGTCCGTTCGGGATCATTGGTGAAGTTGATCTTTGGCTGGGGAGACGTACGATCGGGCGCATGACCGAGCCCCTGACGCAGCGCGATGCCTATGACGTGGTGATTGTCGGCGGGGGCCATAACGGGCTGACCGCGGCCGCCTACCTGGCCGGGGCGGGGCTGTCGGTGGCGGTGCTTGAGCGGCTCGATCACACCGGCGGCGCCGCGGTCTCCGCGCAGGCGTTCCCCGGGTTCCCGACGCGCCTGTCGCGGTACTCCTACCTGGTGTCGCTGCTGCCGGAGTCGATCATCAGGGACCTCGGTCTCGATCTGCGGCTCGCGTCGCGCTCGACCGCGTCGTACACGCCGGTGCTCCGCCACGGGGTCGCCGGCGGACTGCTGGTCGAGCGGCCGGAGGGCGCGGCCACGAGGGACAGCTTCCGGGCGCTGACCGGCTCCGAGTCCGAGTACGAGGCCTGGCGGCGGTTCTACCAGGAGGTCGGCGAGGTCGCCGCGGGCGTTGCCCCGACGCTGACGCAGCCGCTCCCCCGGGAGTCTCAGCTGCGCGGGCAGGTCGATCCTGACCTGTGGCGGGACCTGGTCGAGCGGCCGCTTGGCGAGGCGGTCGAGCGGCGCTTCGGTGACGAGACGGTGCGCGGGGTGGTCGCGACCGACGCGCTGATCGGCACGTTCGCGGGCATGCACGAGCCGTCGCTGATCCAGAACCGCTGCTTCCTCTACCACCTGATCGGGAACGGCACCGGCGAGTGGCGGGTGCCCGTCGGCGGGATGGGCGCGGTCACCGGCGCGCTCGCCGCCTCGGCCCGCAAGGCGGGCGCCGAGCTGGTCGTGAACGCTGAGGCGACCGCGATCCGGAGCGGTCCTGGCGGCGCCGAGGCCGACATCGCCAGCGGCGCGGGGACGCGGACGGTGCGGGCCCGCTTCGTCCTCGCCAACGTCGCCCCGTGGGTGCTGGCGGGCCTGCTCGGCGCCGAGCCGGATCAGGCCGCGAAGCCGGTCGGCGCACAGCTCAAGGTCAACTTCCTGCTCAGCAGGCTGCCGCGGCTGGCGTCAGGGGCGGACCCGCGGGTCGCGTTCGCCGGGACCCTGCACCTGGGCGAGGACTACCCGGACCTCGAGCGGGCCTACGCGGAGGCCGCCGGCGGGCAGGTTCCGTCGAGCCTGCCGGGCGAGGTCTACTGCCACTCGCTGACCGATCCCTCGATTCTGGGCGACGTTCCGGCCGGGACGCACACGCTGACGTATTTCGGCCTGCACCTGCCCGCGACGCTGTTCGCGGACCCGGCGACGCGCGCGGAGCGCACGGAGCTCGCGGTCGCGCGCGCGATTGCCTCGCTCGACCGGCACCTGGTCGACCCGATCGAGTCGGTCGTCGCCCGCGACCCCGACGGCCGGCCCTGCATCGAGGCCAAGATCCCGCAGGACGTCGAGGCGGACCTGCGGATGCCCGGCGGACATATCTTCCATGGCGACCTGAGCTGGCCCTGGGCGGCCGACGCGGCCGCGCTCGACACGCCCGCGGCACGCTGGGGGGTCGACACCGGCCGGGCGAACGTCGTGCTGTGCGGCTCGGGCGCCGTGCGCGGCGGCGCGGTCTCCGGGCTCGGCGGGCACAACGCCGCCCAGGCGGTGCTTGAGCTGGCGTGACCGCCGGGAGGCGGGGTCGCCGTTAGCTCGTCAGGCCGTTACGCCGTACTCGGCCAGTCGGGAACCGCGCAGTCCTATGCAGTCCAGCGCCCAGAACGTCTCCGCGTAGACGAAGGTGCCGGTCATCCAGTCCTGGTACGCGGAGAGCGCGGCCACCTGGAAGGCGCCGGGCGGGTAGCGCAGCGTCGGCGGCCGGACGCCCAGCTCCTCCGCCGGGCGGAAGCCGCGCCGGCCGTAGTAGCCGGGCGAGCCCTCGAGGAAGACCAGGGGAATCCCCTGCCGGTCGGCCGCCGCGAGCGCATGCTCGATCAGCCTGCTGCCGATGCCGCGCCGCTGATGCTCGGGGAGCACGCCCAGCGGCGAGAGCGAGTAGACGTCGACCAGCCGGGGCAGCGCGTCCAGCCGGCAGGCGCTGAGCATCACGTGGCCGACGACACGGCCGTCGAGGTCGGCGACGAATGACAACGGCGGCAGCGCC
>Ga0335072_10016745_pt1 | contig 10386 bp, 12 predicted proteins | sample Lox_Sample_21_FD_206725 | JGI IMG/M metagenome (GOLD analysis project Ga0335072, IMG submission 206725) | Soil microbial communities from Loxahatchee National Wildlife Refuge, Florida, United States - Lox_Sample_2.1 | ecosystem: Environmental > Terrestrial > Soil > Wetlands | place: USA... | reverse complement strand
GCTGCACGATTGTCGCAGCCATCTTAGCGGACATGTTTTCTTGCGGGGATTTAATGTTTAGGCGCCGTTTATGTCCGAGAATTAATCCGCTCTCCAGGCCGCTGTAAGACGCCCTGCACAAATATCGCTCGATCACCGCCGGCGCTTTCCGGCTTACCCCCGTTGGGACCCCATTGATCGAGGAAATGGAGATGACTGAAAACAACCTGCCCAAAAAGGGCTTTCAATTGTCGGCGCGGCGGCTCACGCTGCTCGCTTCCGTGGCTGCTGTTGGCACGGCGCTCATGCTTGCCGGGCCGAACACCAATTGGTCAGCGGCCTTCAACGCGTCGAGCGCCAGCGCCGCCGATGCCATTACGCAGCATCCGACAGGCTTTGCCGATCTTGTCGCCAAGGTGAAGCCCGCGGTGATTTCGGTGCGCGTGAAGATTCCGGCCTCCGCCGCTCCCGCGGCGATGCAGGAAGAGGAGAACGACGGCGACAATCAGCAGGATATCCCTGCGCAGCCGGGTTCGCCCTTCGACAAATTCTTCCGGCAGTTCGGCGATCAGTTCGGGGGCAATGGCCCCGGCACGCCGCAGCGCCATGAGACCATCACCGGTGAAGGCTCCGGCTTCTTCATCTCGGCGGACGGTTATGCCGTGACCAACAATCACGTTGTCGATCACGCCAAGTCGGTTCAAGTCACGACCGACGACGGCACGATCTACACCGCGAAAGTGGTCGGCACCGATCCGAAGACCGATCTCGCCTTGATCAAGGTCGACGGCAAGTCCGACTTCCCCTATGTCAACTTCGCTTCGAATCCGCCGAAAGTCGGCGACTGGGTGGTCGCGGTCGGCAACCCGTTCGGGCTTGGCGGCACGGTCACCGCGGGCATCGTCTCGGCGCGCGGCCGCGACATCGGCGCCGGACCTTATGACGACTATGTCCAGATCGATGCCCCCATCAACAAGGGCAATTCGGGTGGACCGGCCTTCGACGTCGACGGCAATGTGATCGGCGTCAACACCGCGATCTTTTCGCCGTCAGGCGGCTCGGTCGGTATCGGCTTCGATATTCCGGCCGACACCGCCAAGATGGTCGTCGCGCAGTTGAAGAAGAACGGCCACGTTACCCGCGGCTGGATCGGCGTGCAGATCCAACCGGTGACGGCGGACATCGCCGACAGCCTCGGCCTGAAGAAGGCGGAAGGCGCAATGGTCGACGAGCCGCAGAAGAGCAGCCCCGCGGCCAAGGCCGGCATCGAATCCGGCGACGTCATCACCGCGGTGAACGGCAATGCGGTGAAGGACGCCCGCGATCTCGCCCGCACCATCGGCATGATGGCGCCGGACACCGAGATCAAGCTCGACATCATGCGCAATGGCCAGCCCAAGACCATATCGCTGACGCTCGCGCAGATGCCGACCGATCAGCGCGTGGCCAGCGCCGATCACGGCGGCAGCGAGAGGCCGAGCGGCGTTCCGCATCTCGGTCTGCAGGTCGCGCCGGCGAGCGACGTGGCAGGCGCCGGCAGCAAGGGCGTCGTGGTCACCGGAGTCGATCCGGACGGCCCCGCGGCCGAGCACGGCTTCCAGGCCGGCAATGTCATCCTCGATGTCGGCGGCAAGGTCGTCGCCAATGCGGACGATGTGCGGCAGGCGCTGACCGCGGCCAAGGCGCAAGGCAAGCACGACGTGCTGATGCGCGTGAAAATGGGCGACGCCACCCGTTTCGTGGCGCTGCCGCTCGGCAATGCGTGACTGAGCGTATCCCGGGCCCAGCGCAGCGCGTGAGTGGTGCGCTGGAGACCCGCGATCTTCTGCCGAGCTTGTGACGATTCCGGATCGGCTGCGCGGCGTTTCATGCCGCGCCGGGTTCGGAAAACGAAAGTGCCGAGTAGTGTCCGTGCCGGCGGCGCTGCCGTTTGTCTCCAGGTACGGCTCCGCCGGACGGTCGTGTGAGGACGGGTCGCAAGATCCGTCCTCATTCTTTTCGGCCGCCTGGCGTTTGTGGCGCCTTTGCGTTTGCGGCACATTTGCCGCAGCGACATTTCGCGCCGAGCCGGCCGAGCGAACGAATTTTGACCTCAATCGTTGTTAGCGGGTTCGCTGCTGCGTCGTTGGAGATTCGGGTTCCGGCGGGCGCAGCTTTGCCACATTTGGAAGGAGAAACCGATGTCTTGCTCGCGCACCGTTCTGATGTCGCTGCTGGCCGTATCGCTGCTCGGCGCGGGAGCCGCGCAGGCACAGACTCAGACGCCGGCGGCGCCGCCGTCGATTTCCGCCCAGGCGCAGCGAACCGTGACCGACGTTTCGAAATGGACACGCCGGCAATGGAACGCCGCCAGGGCGAAGTGGCAAGAGGAAAAGGACGCCTGGAACGGCTGCCAGGATCAGGCCAAGGCGCAAAATCTTGCCGGCCGCAAGGGCTGGCAGTTTATCTACGATTGCATGACCAAAGGCTGATTGAGAACTGAGCGCGGGTTCGGCGCGTCAGTGCGGTCCGGCGATGAGCCGGTCGCTGTTGGCATGCACGCAATCGCGCAGCGGTGAATAGGCGCGCTCGGCCGCGGCGAACAGGCCGAGCCCTTCCGACAAGGCCCGCTCGGCGGCGATGCCGGCATGGCTGAAGGCGATAAGCTTCTCGGCGACCATCTCGGCGGCTTCGTCGACGGCATTCGGCGCGCCGGTCGCGAACAAAAACAGCCGTGCCGACATCACGCCCTGCGCTTCGCAGGTGAAGCGCATCGTCTCGATCGTCGCTTCGAACATACTGTCCCAGAAATCGATCATTGCAGCCTCGGCTCGAGAGACTGTGGCGTCCAACCGGACGTCGGCGCTCGATCGCCGCAAGATCGCTTAAGTTTTCTAAAATTGCCGTCGCGAAATCGTTAAAATTGCACGCATTGCGTTAGCGGGCGCGCAATGCACCGCGCTCAGCGCCCGTGATGCTGCACTGCATTGACGCCGTAATGCGTGGCGGGCAGGCGACTTCGAGTCGAATCGTAGCGCGCAAATATTGCGGCGCACGACTGTGGTCTTGCATCGCTGCGGCCGAGGGATCAAAACATCACAAGTCAACGCGATGTGCATGTTGCGAAAGCGTGCGGGGGGATCATCTCGCCGTTAAAACATTGCCACAGCCCGAGCTCATAATCGGAACCGGTTGGCGTCAACGACAAAACAAAGGAGAAAACGCTCATGGCCATGCTGCAACACAGAGCTTCTCGGAATTTGGGTTCTCAGAACTTGCAGTCGCAACAGCGCACGCCGGCGAATGCGGCCGCGTCGAACGAGACGATCAAGCTCATCCGCAAGCTGCGGTGGATCGGCATGGAGGAAGAAGCGCAAAAGCTCGAGCGCGAGCTTTCAGAGCGTGAAGAGATCGCCGCCGACAGCGTCGTGGCGACCCCGCGCGACACCGACTGATCGCGCCGCGACGGGCGCGGCGGCGGAAAAATGAAACAACAGGAAAGTCTGGAGGATATCGGCCACTAATCGGAGGAAAGCGATGACAGCCCTCGTGGCTTTGGGATTTCTCGCCGCGACCTGGATCCTGGTGCTGTTGGGTTCGATCTATTTCAATCGCAACGTGGTGTGAGCCAAGACGTTTCGGGCGAGACGTCTGGCACGATGTTTGGCAAGGCGCTCAGGCGATGGCCGCCAGCGCCTGCATCAGGTCGAGATGAAGCTCGTCGGCATCTTCCAGGCCTGCTGAGAAACGCAGCAGATCGCCGGGGCAGGGCGAGCCGTCGCCTTCGATCGAGGCGCGATGCTCGATCAGGCTCTCGATGCCGCCGAACGACGTCGCCCGCTTCCACAAATTCACCGCGGCGGCAACCGCGATCGCGGCGCGCTCGCCTTTCCTGATCCGGATCGAGAACATGCCGCCGAATCCGCCGCGCATTTGCCGCAGCGCCGTGGCGTGGCCCGGATGCGCGGCAAGTCCCGGATAGAGCACTTCCGTGATCTCCGGATGCCCGACAAGGCGCTCCGCGAGCGCCGCCGCGGTTCTGGCTTGGCTCCTCGCCCTGATGTCGAGCGTGCGCATGCCGCGCATCAGCAGCCAGGCATCGAAGGCGCCGAGCGTATTGCCGAGTTGTCCGCGCATCTCGCGAATGCGCGACCACAATTCACTGTCGTGCGCGCTCGCCAAGGCGCCGGCAACCACGTCGGAATGGCCGTTGAGATATTTGGTCGCCGAATGCATGACGATGTCGGCGCCGAGCGCGAGCGGCCGGGTGAAGACCGGCGTCGCTACGGTGGAGTCGACGCACAGGATCGCGCCGGTCGCTTGCGCGATCTCGGCGACGGCGGCGATGTCGGTGATCGTCCACAGCGGATTGCTCGGCGTCTCGATCCAGAACAGTCCGGTCTCGCCGGGCCGCACCGCCGCGCGCACGGCGTCGAGATCGGATGTCTCGACGAAGCTGACGCGGTGGCCGTAGCGGCCGATCTCGTGCAGCCAGGAGCGGAAGCCCCAGTACATCACTTTGGAGGCGATGATATGTGTCGGCTTCTCCAGGGCGAGGAAGACGCTCGCCGCCGCCGCCATGCCGGAGCCGAACAGAAACGCCTCTTCGGCATTCTCCAGCTTGGCGATCAGATCCTCGGCCTGCTGCACCGAGGCATTGTCGGTGCGGCCGTAGACGAAGCCCGCCGGATAGCGGTTGTCGGCGTCGCGCAGAAACGTCGCCGACATGTGGATCGGCTGGGTGATGGCGCCGGTGATCAGCTCCCGCGCTCCGGGGGCCTGGGCGACGAGGGTTGTGGTGGTGGTCGCGATGGTCAGTGGCGACTTGGTGCGATCGTCCATGCACAACCTTTGGGCCGGCAGCCTGCCTGCGGCGGCGCTCGGCAAAATAATGTCGCGCCAAGGCGCAAATACGAACGAGCAGTACGGTATCAAGAACCGATCGAAACGCGATCAGTTCCGGGGAACTTTCCTAGCCGAAGAGTGCGGTTCCGCGGCATCACATTCGCTTGCGCGCGATGTGAACGGCGGCCTGCGTCCGCCGGCGGCCCGATAACGGCTTCAGCGCCCATGGCCGAGCAGAATCATCGAGATCGCCGGCACGTAAGTGATGACGAGCAACGCCAGAAAGTTGAGCACGACGAAGGGCAGCACGCCGCGATAGATCATGCCCATCGGCGCGTTGAAAATGGCGCGCGCGGCGAACAGGTTGAGCCCGAACGGCGGCATGTAGAGGCCGATCGAGAGATTGACCGCCATGATGATGCCGAAATGCAGCGCGTTGACGCCGGCGGCCTCGACGACAGGCAGAAGCAGCGGCGTGAGGATCAGGATCGCGGCCGGCGGCTCGAGAAAGCTGCCGGCGACCAGAAGTCCGGCATTGACGAAGAGCAGCGTCTGCCAGTTCGGCAGATGCATCGCGCTCACCGTGCTGATGAGATTTTGCGGAATGCCGCTGGTCGTGATCAGCCAGGAATAGACACCGGCGCCGGTGACGATGATCAGGATCTGCGAGATCAGCACGGCGGACGACACGATGATCTGCCACAGTTCGGCAATACCCACTTCGCGATAGACGAACACGGCGACGAACAGCGAGTAGACCACGGCGACCCCGGCTGCTTCGGTCGGCGTGAACACCCCGCCATAGATGCCGCCGAAGATCACGACGATGGTGCCGATCGCCCAGCTCGCTTCCTTGGTCGAGATCCAGATGTTCTTCCAGCGCGCCGGCTCCGACAGCGGCACCATCTTGATCTGGGCATGAATCAGCACGTAGACGGCGTCGACAAGGCCGATCAGCAGACTCGGCAGGATGCCCGCGGTGAACAATTTGATCGCCGAGACCTGCGCCGACATGGCGTAAAGGATCATCGAGATCGACGGTGGTATGATGACGGCGACCGCGCCCGACGAGGTGATCAGCGCCACCGCGAAGCGCTCCGAATAGCCGTGCTTGGTCAGTGACGGAAACAGCAGCCGGCCGATGGCGACCACGGTGCCGACCGAGGTGTGCGCCATCGCCCCGAACAGCTCGGACGATGCTACCGTGGTGACCGCGAGCGAGCCGCGCACGCCGCCGACGATGGAGACGACCCAGTTGACGACCCGGTAGGCGATGCCGCCGCGGCCCATGATCTCGCCGGCAAGGACGAAGAACGGCACCGCCAGCAGCGGAAAGTTGTCGAGACTGGCGAACATGTAGGTCTGGATCGCCTGCAGCGGCGCATGCGCGACAAAAACGATCGCGGTCAGCGAGGTCAGCAGCAGCACGACGAAGATCGGCAGGCCGAGGAGCAGGAGAATCGCCGGCAGGATGAAATAAACGAAGCCTGCCAGCATTTCAGTGCCCGGGCTCGCTGTCCGGGCCACGGCTCGCGATCACGTCGTGGCGCACGCCGTGGACGATCAGGCGCACCGCGATCAGCAATGCCATCAGGACCAGCCCCACCGGCACTGCGGCCTGCGGGATCGCCAGCGGAATATTGGCGGCATCGCTGCGCTGATCGAGATCGCTCAGCATGGTCAGGACCGGCCAGGCGAAGATCGCGAGCGCGATGCAGGTCGCGATGGTGACAAGGTCGGAGAACACTTCGAAGGCCGTGCGCGCCCGTGGCGGCAGGGCCGATACCAGAACATCCATGCGGATATTGCGTCCCATCCAGCCGACTGGGCCGGCGGCGAGAAAGACGCAGCCGATCATCAGAAACAGCATCACTTCCTCGGCCCAGGACAGCGACACCGAAAGGAAATAGCGGCCGATGATATTGGCGAAATTGATGGCAACGCTGGTGATCAGCATCGCGCCGGCGGCGATCCGCAGCGCCGCCATGAGTGCCGCAGCGCCCTTTGAAAGAAGCTGGACGATTCTCATGCTCTTATTCCGTCACCCTGAGAGGCTCGGCGCGAAGCGCCGAGCCTCGATGGGCGACGGCCCCGGCGCCCGGCTGCATCCTTCGGGGGCCGCTTTGCAGCCACCGCGGGATGACGAACCCGCTTTTCAGTTCTTCGCCGCGGCGGCGCGAACGAGTTGCAGCATGTCATGCACCGCGGGCTGATCCTTGGTGACCGCGTCGCCGACCGGGTCGAGCAGCGTCTTCATCTGCTTCAGGTCGTCGGCGGACAGCGTGTGCACGGTGCCGCCGAGCGCGGTCCAGTCGCTGACGAGCTTCTTGGTGAAATCCATCTCCCATGCTTGCGTCTTGGCCTCGACGGCGACACCGGAATCGATGACGATCTTCTGCAGGTCGGGCGGCAGCGTGTCGAGCCACGGCTTCGAGACCACCGCGATCGAGATGATGAACGTGTCGTTGGTCACGGTGACGACCTTGAGCAGATCGTTCATCTTGAACGCGACGAACACCGACAATCCGGAGATCGTGCCATCGATGGTGCCCTGGTCGAGCGCCGGCACCACGTCGGACAGCGGCATGCCGATGCCGCTGGCACCGAGCTTGGCCATTTTCTGGCGCTCCATCTCGGTGCCGTTGATGCGCAGTTTCTTGCCGTTGAAATCGGCAAGCTTCATGATCGCGTTCTTGGCGCCGTAGTCGGAGGCGCCGAGATCTTCGGTGGCGATGCCGACCATGCGCTTGGGCGCGGCCAGATCGAACAGCGCCTTCTTCACCGCCGGATCGTGCACGGTCGCCGCCGCGTTGGCCTCGTCGCGGAACAGCATCGGGGTCGAGAACACGCCAAAGCGCGGATCGACGCCGACAAAGAAATCGACCGGCCCGACATAGCCCTGAATATTGCCGAGCTGCACGCCCTGGATCTCGCTCGGGATCGGGCCGAGCTGGCTTGCCGGATAGATCTGCACCTCGATCCGGCCGCCGGAGGCTTTTTCGACCTCTTCCTTGTAGAACTTGATGAATTGGTGCTGGGTTTCGTTGATGGTCGCGGTGCCGATCTTCATCACGAAATCCGCCGCTTGCGCCGGAGCGGCGCCAAGCGGCAAGGCTAGCACCAGGGCCAGCGCGGCGAGCAGCAAGGCGGCCGGCCGGCCGGTATCAGGAATTTTACCGAAACAAAAACCCGCAAGCGCCGTGCGGGCGCAGCTTGTGCGCGGAGCAGACATCGTTCCCATCCCCAGAGCGTGCGTTGTACGCCGTTTTATATTTGGCTTTGTGTTTGGTCGCGCTTTTGTGGTCGCTGGAAAGAGCCGAAAGACCGCGCGTTCCGCAGCCAACTATAGAGGTAACCGGGAGCTTGCCAAGCGGCCTTTTGCCCCAAGCCGGCCATTCATCGGTGCCGTTCGGCGCCGTCTCGGCCGCCGTCCGGGATCGGTATGGTTACGTACTTTTCTACAATCACAAATCATGGCGCCGCCTCCCGACAGGTCGGCGCAACCGACCACTTTGCCTTTGAGGCTATCAAGACTGCCTTCCGCAACGAGGCGCTTGCCCGAAGATCGTGCGCGAACGAAAGGTCTGGTCTGCGCCTCAATGCGTGAAGGCGTGGGTCACCAGCATCGCCACGACTGCCGCGCTGCCTGTGGCGAGCGCGCCATAACAAATGTCGACCGCCGCGATCCGCAGCGTCCAGTTGCGCAGGGTCGCGTAATTGGTCAGGTCGTAAGTGCCGTAGGCCAGCGCACCGAACAAAAGCGCATAGTCGAAGGCCGACGGCGCCGAGTCCGCGCGCAGCCCCGGCATCACCGCAAAGATGACGATGCCGACCGGGTAGGCCAGATAGAACAGGATCGCCGGCACGATGCGGAGATCGTCCAGCAGGATGTCGGCAAGCGCCGGGCGATAGAGCAACTTGCCCGCCGTGTGGAGCCATCCGGCGTCGATAATTCCAAAGACGACAAGCGCGGCAACATAGGAAACGACAAAAGTCATGGCGGATCTTGGCTGGTCTTGCACGGGTCGCGCAATGCGCCGGCATTGGCGCGGGTCGGGGCGGGGGGATCGGTGAAAATGCAACGCTGACGGTGGCAGGGTTGTTTCGGAAAGGTGCTGCGACACCGAAGTTACGTTCGGCGCGCGGAACCGGATCACCCGGAGGTTGAAAAAATTGTCACCGCTTCAGAGACCACACTTGACATTCGTCACTGAAAAGATTACAATGGCAAAACTCGCTCAGTGCGGGACGTATCCGGATGCGATCCGACATACGGAGCGAGTGCGGTGCCCGCGGGCGGTCTCGCAAACCGCGTCCGGGCGGCTTTGGGCATCATGTCGCCGGTAATTCATGGCCGGCCGTGCGGTGCGCACTGGACTGGGACAGGCAGGGGTGGGTAACGCCCACTTAGCAGAGTAATTGTGGCGGCCGCGTCCCAGGAAGCCTGGCCTGAAGCTGGACGGAGATGTTCCGACATCTCCAGCAAGAGCCGCGGTGGAACGCCGACAGGCGAGCGTGCTCCGCCGAGCACGCTGCCGCATCCGATGATGCGGACGATTGGACTACGCGTCTGTCGGCGTTCCGCTTCCCGTTCTTTGGTGCGTCATTCATTGGGTGGCAGAGCCAACGGATCGGGGGCAGGGCGCCGCGATCATAAGCTCCGCGAAACCCGCGCGCCGAAGAGAAGCTCGATGAACAGAAGCGCCGTGAGCGAGCGCTGTCGGCAACGGCGGGTTGCGCCGGCCGCCCTGCGGCGCACGCGCAAGCGCGCCGCGGCTGTCGCGTGTGTCCAGCGGCTGCTGGCGGTGGCGCGCCGCGTTACGTCTTTGTCACGCCGTATTGCAGCACCTGCACCTTTTCGATGGTCACCAGTCCGCTGGTCATCATGCGGTCGAGCACGGGCAGGAAGGTGTCGATCTTCTCCTGCGAGTCGACGATTTCGACGATGACCGGCAAATCCTGCGACAGGCGCAGAATCTTGGTCGTATGAATATGGCTCGAATGACCGAAACCGATATGGCCGCGCAGCACGGTTGCGCCGCCGAGCTGCATTTCGCGCGCTTTCAGCACGATCGCCTCGTGCAGCGGCCGGTGCTCGAATTTGTCGTCTTCGCCGAAAAAGATGCGGAGCAAGACGGCGTCGCGGGGGATTTGCATGGTCAGGCCCATTTGATCGAGTTGACTATACCGGCAAGCATCGCGCCGGCCCAAACGGCAAGCAGGCAAAGCGCCACGGACAGGCCGACATTGGAGCCGGCACGAATCCACTCGCCGTCGTTCATGAGATTCAACGTCTGCAGGCTGAACGAAGAGAATGTCGTGTAGCCGCCGCAAATCCCGATCATGAAGAATTGCCGTACCGTCGAGGAGGCGTAAACGCGTCCGTCCGGACCGGTCAACACCGCGAAAAAGCCGATGACAAAGGAGCCCGTGACATTGACGACGAGCGTGCCCCAGGGAAAAGTTTCGCCAAATGCCTGTGCAACGATCCCGGACAGCCAATAGCGTCCGGTCGATCCGAGTGCTCCGCCCAGCGCGATCCAAAGATAAACGGCCATTACAGGTTCTCATCTCCGCAGAATG
>Ga0335072_10016744_pt1 | contig 10386 bp, 7 predicted proteins | sample Lox_Sample_21_FD_206725 | JGI IMG/M metagenome (GOLD analysis project Ga0335072, IMG submission 206725) | Soil microbial communities from Loxahatchee National Wildlife Refuge, Florida, United States - Lox_Sample_2.1 | ecosystem: Environmental > Terrestrial > Soil > Wetlands | place: USA: Florida... | reverse complement strand
GACGGCGAAGGCGCCGGTGGCGTTAGCGGTGGCCAGCCGGGTCGCGGCGGGCTGGCCGGCGATGAGGTCGGCCAGGTACCCGGCGACGAACGCGTCACCCGCGCCGACCGGATCGACGGCCCGCACCGGGAGCGCGGCGCAGTGATGCACCTGCTCGTCGATCAGGGCGACGCACCCGTCCCGCCCGCGCTTGATCACGACCTGGGGCGGGCCGTAGGCCACGAGCTGGCGCGCGAGGTCCACCGGGTCGCGGGAAGCGCCCTCGGTCCCGGCCAGCAGCCTGGCCTCGTCCTCGCTCGCGAACAGGATGTCGGCGTGCCTGGCCAGGTCACGCAGTGTGCGGGCCGCGACCTCCGGCGCCCACAGGGCGGTCCGGTAGTTGACGTCGAGGGACACGAGGACGCCGTGGGCCCGCGCCAGCTCCACGGCCACCCGTACCGCGGCGGCCGGTCCCGGTCCCAGTGCGGGCGTGATGCCGGTGACGTGCAGGACGCTGGCCCGGGCGACTACGTCCTCGGCGATGTCATCGGGGCTGAGCCGGGAGCCGGCGCTGGCCGAGCGATAGTAGGTGACCTGGACGAGATCGCTGGTCCGCATCGTCTTGAGCATCAGCCCGGTCGGGGCGTTCTCCCGCCTGGCCAGGGTCGTGACGCCTTCCGCGCGCAGCTCACGCTCGATCAGGTCGCCGATCTCGTCGGTTCCTAGCCTGCCGATCCAGGTGGCGTCGACGCCCAGACGGCGAATGCCGATGGCCACGTTGGTCTCGGCGCCGGCCACGCCCAGGCGCAGCGCCGGTATCCGGTACAGCGGACCGGCCTCGGTGGCCACCAGGAGACCCATGGTCTCGCCCAGGGTGACCAGGCCTGCGGTCATCGACCGTCCCGTCCGCGTGCCACCTCGTCGAGTACCTGGCGGGACCGGTCGGCCAGCGCGGACAGGTCGCCGCCCTCGAGCGCGTCACCGAGCAGCGACGAGCCCATGCCCACCGCGATCGCCCCGGCGGCCACGTAGTGACTGACCTGATCGATGGCTATGCCGCCGGTCGGCATGAGCGGGATGTCGGGCAGCGGGTCGCGAATGCGCCGCAGGTGACCCGGCCCGCCCGTGGCCGCGGGGAACAGCTTCACCGCGGTCGCGCCGGCCTGCCAGGCCGACAGCACCTCGGTGGGGGTCCACGCCCCGGGATAGCAGGCCAGCCCGGCCGTGGTCGCGAACGTCATCACGTCTGGTGACAGGGCCGGGCCGACCAGGAACGCCGCCCCGGCGTCCGCTGCGGCTTGCGCCTCGGCGACGGTGGTCACCGTGCCCACGCCCAGGACGACGTCGTCGGGCAGGGCGGCCCTGAGCGCGGGCAGGAGACGCAGGGCGCCGGGAACGGTGAGGGTCAGCTCCAGGCAGGTCAGGCCGGCCTTGACCAGGGTTTCTGCGACCGCCGGTAGGTGCTCGGCTCGGGCCGAGCGCAGGATCGGCACTACCCCAGTGTCGATGAGCTGGCCGGCGGGTCGGGGTCGAGCGGGGGTGGGCATGTCAGCTCCGTCTGAAGGCACTAGAAGAACGCGTCGTGATTACGTCGATGATGTCGTGGGTGCAGGCGCGAGCAGGTCCTCCGGGCTGGTTACGGGGAAGTGGCATGCGGCCGGGTGGCCAGCGCCGTTCTGGCTATCAAGGCTGGGGGCCTGGTTCGAGCACACTTCCCGGGCTATGGGGCAGCGGGTGTGGAAGGCGCAGCCGGACGGGAGGTTGTCGGGCGACGGGATCTCGCCCTTGAGGACGATCCGCCGGCGCTGGCGCTCGAGGGCGGGATCGGGCACGGGGACGGCCGACAGCAGGGACTGGGTGTACGGGTGGCGCGCTTGCCTGAACAGCTCCTCGGTCGGCGCGAACTCGACGACCCGGCCCAGGTACATGACCGCCACGTGGTCGGCGACGTGCCGCAGCACGGACAGGTCGTGCGTGACGAACACGTAGGTGAGGCCCCGCTCGCGCTGCATGCGGGCCAGCAGGTTGATGACCTGGGCCTGGATCGACACGTCGAGCGCGCTCACCGGCTCGTCGAGGACCAGGAGCCGAGGGTCAAGGGCCAGCGCGCGGGCGATCCCCACCCGCTGGCGCTGACCGCCGGACAGCTCACGGGGGTAGCGGTCCTGATCGCCTGCGCCCAGGCCGACCGCCTCAAGCAGCTCGCCGACCCGCTCGCGGCGGCGGCCCTGGGCGCCCCGGCCCCGGCCGACCAGGCCGTGGGTGACCAGCGGCTCGGCGATGATGTCGCGCAGTCGCATCCGGGGGTCGAGGCTGGAGTACGGGTCCTGGAAGACGATCTGCATGTTGCGGCGCACGCCGAGCAGGTCCCGGCGAGACAGGCTGGCGATGCTGGCGCCCTCGAACAGAACCTCCCCGGCGGTCGGCGGGTAGAGGCCGAGCATCAGCCGGGCCAGCGTGCTCTTGCCGCAGCCGGACTCGCCGACGATCCCGACGGTCTGACCCGGCCAGACCTTCAGGTCGACGCCGTTGACGGCATGCACCTGGCGCCGGGCCTGGCCGGTCAGGCCGCCCCCGGCGCTGAAGACCTTGCGCAGGCCGCGAACCTCGAGCAAGGGGACGTTACTGGTCATGGCGTCGGGCTCACTTCGGTTTCCAGATCGTGCTGTCGCTTGGCGAGCTCGGCCGGCTCGAGGATGCAGGCCGCGCTGTGACCGGGGGAACGCTCGGCCAGCGCCGGCACGGCCGCGTGGCAGGCGTCGCCCGCGAACGGGCATCGCGGGGAGAAGCTGCAGCCGGGCGGGAGGTGAAGCAGGTTCGGGGGCTGTCCAGGGATCGTGATGAGCTCCGCGCCCCGGGGGGTGCGAGAGGGCATCGACTGGAGCAGCGCCCAGGTGTAGGGCATCTGCGGGTGAGTGAAGAGGTCATCGACACCGGCGGTCTCGACCAGCCGGCCGGCGTACATGACCAGCACCCGCTCGGCGACCTGTGCGACCAGGCCCAGGTCGTGGGTGACGAGTATGACGGCCGTGCCGTGGCGATGCTGCAGTTCCCTGAGCAGCTCGACGATCTGGGCCTGGCTGGTGACGTCGAGGGCGGTGGTGGGCTCGTCGGCCAGCAGGACCTTCGGGCGGCAGGCCAGGGCCATGGCGATCGCCACCCGCTGGCGCATGCCGCCCGACAGCTGGTGCGGGTAGGCCCGGGCGCGGGCCTCCGGGCTGGCGATGCCGACCTCGCCTAGGGCGCTGACGGCGACGCGGCGGCTTTCGTCGCGGCTGACCTTCTGGTGGATGCGAACCGCCTCGGCGATCTGCGCGCCGACGGTCATGACCGGGTTGAGGCTGGTCATGGGGTCCTGGAAGACCGTGGCGATCGCTCCGCCCCGGACCTGGCGCATGGACCGCTCGGGCAGGGTCAGCAGGTCGCGGCCCTCGAGCATGATCCGGCCGCCGGTGTAGGCGAAGGGCGGCGTGGGGTGCAGCCGCATGAGCGCCAGGATCAGGGCCGTCTTGCCTGAGCCCGACTCACCGACCAGGGCGATGGTCTCGCCCTCGTCGAGGGTGAAGGACACGCTGTTCAGCGCGGGCACCGTTCCGGCCGGGAGCCGGAACCCGCCCGATAGCTCGTCGACGGTCAGCAGGGTCATCTGTCCACCTCCTCGGTGGGGCCTGGGCTAGCTGGGCTTGGGCCGGCCAGGAAGCGGCGGGCGATGCGCTCGTAGAGCAGCGCGGCCTCCTCTACCTGGCCGACGTCGACGAATTCGTCGGGGCGGTGGGCCTGGTCGAGGTGGCCAGGGCCGCAGATCACCGTGGGGATGCCGGCGGTGTTGACGAGCTTGCTCATGTCGCAGCCGGCCCCGAAGCCGACCGGGCCGGCCTGGGGCCTGCCAATGTCGGCCGCCGCGGCCAGGGCCGCGTCGACGATCGGCGCGCCGTCCGGGGTCTGCGAGGGTGAGGTAGCCACGATCACGCTGATGTCTTCGACTTCCGCGTCCGGCCGGGAAGCGGTCAGCCGCTCAAGGATCCTGGTCAGCTCGTCGTCGCAGTCGGCATGGGTGTGGCCGGGTATAAGGCGTCGGTCGACGGTGACCGTCGCCTGGCCGGGGACCGTGTTCTGCAGGGTGCCACCGGAGATCAGCGTGACGGTCAGCGTGGCCGGGCCGACCAGCGGGTGCGGGCTTTGCGCCAGGATCGCGTTCTGCTCCTCGCACAGCAGGCAGAACGCGGCCGCCGGCAGCACGGCGTTGCGGCCCAGCCACGGGAACGCGCTGTGCGCGGCTATCCCGCGGAACGTGACCTGACGGATGTAGGTGCCCTTGTGCGCGCTGGCGATGCGCAGCCCGGTCGGCTCGCCGACCACCGCGCCGTCCCCGGTGATTCCCTGGCCGACGAGGTAGGCGCTGCCGATCCCGCCCGCTTCCTCACCCATGACCGCGGTCAGCAGCAACTCGCCGGCCAGCCCTGCGGGCTGGCGGGCCAGGGCTTCCATGGCGGTGAGCATCGCGACCAGGCTGCCCTTGGCGTCGCAGGCGCCGCGGCCGTACAGCCGGCCGTCGCGGATCACCGGCTGGTACGGCGGCGTGGACCAGACCTGCTGGTCGGGGTTGGTGACGTCCATGTGGCTGTTGAAGACCAGCCGCGGCCCCGGGCCGAACCGGAGCAGGGCCAGGACGTTGTCAAGGCCCGGCTCCACTTCCTGGCGGGTGACCGTAGCACCCATGGCCGCCGCCCAGTCGGCGACCATCCCGGCCACCTGGGCCACGTCACCGGGCGGGGTGGGACTCGGGGCGGCGATGAACTCGCCCAGCCTGGTCACGACGGATGTCGCCCCGGCGGTGCCGGTCATCGCGTTCCTCCCTGCTGCCATAGCCCGTCAAGAACGCGGACGATCTCGTCGGGGTCGTCGGCGCTGACCTCGGTCATCGGCTCGCCCGGCGGGCCGATCAGGTCGGCGGGCTGCTTGAGCCCGGATCCAGTGATCACGCAGACCACCTCGCTGCCCGGGGCGATGGCCCCGGTGCGCAGGCCCTCGATCAGCCCGGCCAGGGGCGCGGCGGCCGACGGCTCGGCCAGGATTCCCTCCCGTCCCAGCAGCCTCATGGCCTCGGTCATCTGCGCGTCGGAGACCGCGACCGCGGTGCCTTCCGACTCACGGATGGCGTGCAGCACCCGCTCGCCTTGCTGGATCGGAGAGTCACAGGCCATGCTCTGGGCGATGGTGGCGCCCGGATCGCCGTCGGGAATGGTGAAGGCGGCTCCCCGCGCGACCGCCTTCACGATGGGGGCGCAGGCCACCGGCTGGACGCCGACCATGCGCGGTGCGCGGTCTATCCAGCCAAGGTCGCGCAGCTCGCGGAAGCCCTTCCAGGCCCCGTACACGCCGCCGCCGGTGCCGACCGGGTGCAGCATGACGTCGGGAGCGCGCCAGTCCAGGGCCTCGCAGATCTCATAGGCGTAGGTCTTCATGGCCTCGTGCCTGACCGGGTTGATGAAGTTGACGAAGGAGTACGGCGCCTTGCCCGCGATGGCCTCAAGGGCGCTGAATATCTCCGCGGATGATTGGAACCTGAGGCTGATGACCCGGGCACCGTAGCCACGGATCGCCGCGACCTTCACCGGACTGGCCAGGTACTCGACCAGGATGGCGGCGTCCATTCCCGCCCGGGCGGCATAGGCGGCCAGCGAGGCTCCGGCGTTACCCGATGAGTAGGTGAAGACGCGCTCTAGTCCCAGCTGCGCGGCGACGGTCACGGCCAGGGCGAAGCCGCGGTCCTTGAAGCTGCCGGTCGGCATGAGCGTGTCGTTCTTGAGCCACAGCCGCCGCAGGCCCAGGCGCTCCCCCAGTTCCCTGGCCAGCAGCAACGGCGTGTCGCCCTCGCCCAGGCTGACTGGCTCGGTCCCGGGGTCGACGGGCAGCAGGTCACGCCAGCGCCACAGGCCCTGGGCGCGCGCCGCTGCCGCCCGCTCCCGCAGGTCGGCCGGGACCTGGCGCAGGTCGTAACGGATCTCGAGCAGGCCGCCGCAGTTCCGGCACAGGTTCTCGGGCCGGTCAAGACCGTAGCAGGTACCGCAGCGATCGCAGATGTACTCAATGGCGCTGGTCATCGCAGGTAGGCCTTCGGGTCGGCAATGTCCCTGAGCATGTCGCCGGCCAGGTTGATGGCCAGCGTGGTGAGCACCAGGGCCAGGCCAGGGAACACCCCGACCCACCAGGCGGTGCGCAGGTAGAGCTGGCCCGCCTGGATCATCGCCCCCCAGCTCGGGTCGCTCGGCGGCACGCCCAGGCCCAGGTAGCTCAGTGACGCCGCGACGATGATCATCGAGGCCACCTGGAGCGTCGCGATGGTGGCCAGCGGGGCCATGACGTTCGGCAGCATGTGACGGCGGATGATCGTCGCGTCGGAGACCCCGATGCTCCGGGCCGCGGTCACGAACTCCTTCTGCCGCAGGGTGAGCACCTCGGCCCGGACGACCCGCGCGTACGGGACCCATCCGGTCAGCCCGAGCACGATGACCAGGAACAGCACGCTCGGGCCGATGACGGCGACGAGCACCATGGCCAGCAGGATGCTCGGGAAGGCGAGCTGCATGTCGGCCAGCCGCATCAGCAGCTGATCGCGCAGGCCACCGAAGTAGCCCGCTATCAGCCCGATCACCAGGCCGAGTACTCCCGCCAGCGCGGTCGCGGCCACGCCGACGAGGAGGGTCAGCCGCGTGCCGTAGATCATCTGGCTGAGGATGTCCTGGCCAAGCTGGTCGGTCCCGAGCAGGTGACCGGCGGTTCCGGGCGACTTGAAGGACAGCAGCAGGTTCTGCGTGTCGGCCGGGTAGGGGGCGATCCAGGGCGCGAAGATGGCCACCACGACCAGCGCGCCCAGGAAGACCATGATGACCCGGGCCAGGATCCGGCGCCGGCCGGCTGAGCGCCGGGCCGCGCGCCGGCCGAGGGCGGGCAGGCGGGCAGTCACCGTCATGACAGCCTCACTCTCGGGTCGATGACCCCGTAGAACAGGTCGACCAGCAGGTTGACGACCAGGAACGTGGTCACGAAGAGCATCACGATTCCCTGCACCAGGGGGAAGTCCCGGTTGTCGATGGCCTGCACGGTGAGCTGGCCGAGACCCGGCCAGGCGAAGACGGTCTCGGTCAGGATGGCCCCGCCGAGCAGGCTGCCGATCTCCAGCCCGACCACGGTCACCACCGGCAGCGAGGCGTTCCGCAGCGCGTGGCCCACGATCACCCGGATGCCGGACAGACCCTTGGCCCGCGCGGTGCGGATGTAGTCCTCACCGAATACCTCGATGAGCTGCGTCCGCAGCATGCGCGCGATCACGGCCAGGGAGTACGAGCCGAGCGTGACGGCGGGCAGTATCAGGTGGTTGAACCCGCCGATCCCTGAGGACGGCAGGACCGGGACCAGGATGCTGAATACCCAGATGAGGATGATCCCGATGTAGAACGCGGGCGTGCACTGGCCGAGCAGCACCAGGGACATCAACGCGGTGTCGGCCAGCGAGCCGCGCTTGACGGCCGCGACGAGGCCGGCCGGGACCGCCAGGATCAAGGCGAACACCAGCGCGCCCGCGGCCAGCTCGGCAGTGGCCGGGAACCGCTGGGCGATGAGGGTCACCACGTCGCTGCGGTAGTAGAGGGACTGGCCGAGGTCAAGGTGGGCCAGCCCGCCCATGTAGTTCAGGTACTGCACGATCAGCGGCTTGTTCAGGCCTAGGGACTGGGACAGCTGCTGCGCGTCGGCGACGGTGGCGTCGGGCGGCAGCAGCACCTGGACCGGGTTGCCTGTGACCCGGTCCAGGAAGAACACCAGGGTGGCCACGCACACCAGCACAAGGAGCGCGTGACCGACCCGCATCAGTACAAATCTGGCCATGGCCTGGTCTTCATGCTCCCGGGTCAGCCGATGCTGGCGCTGGTCATGGCCTGCATCCCCAGGCCGTTGGGCTTGAAGTTCACCTGCGTGCTCATCGGCAGCACCACGTCAGAGACGTACAGGAAGATGAACGGGGCCTGCTCGATCATCAGGTTCTGCAGCTGGGCGAAGGCCGACTGGCGGGCCGTGGGGTCGACGCTGGTCTGCTCGGTGTTGACCAGCTGGGTGGCCTGAGCGTTGTTCCAGCGGCTCGAGCGCGAGACCGGCCTGATGTACGACTGCAGGTAGCTGTAGGCGTCCATGCTCCAGCCGGAGTTGTTCACCACGTACGTCGGACCGAGAGCGTTGCCGTGGTTGACGTAGTCGAGCTCGGTGAACGTCTGGACGGCGTAGGTCTTCTGTGAGACCTGGACCCCGACCTTGGACAGCTGGCCCGCGACCGCCTGCAGCAGGAGGGAGTTGGTCGCGTTGGCCGACATCTTCGTGCTGAAGCCGTTCGGGTAGCCGGCCGCGGCCAGCAGCTGCTTGGCCTTCTGCGGGTCGTACGGGTACGGCTTGACCGACGAGCTGTAGCCGAAGGCGCTTGACGGGAACATGGTCGCGATCTGCTGCCCGTATCCGGCCAGCACGACCTTGATCAGTTCCTCGACGTCGACGGCGTAGTTGAGGGCCTGCCGTACCCGGACGTCGGACAGCGGGCCGGCCGCCTCGGTGTCGAGGTTGACGAAGTAGCAGCGGATGCCGGGCACCGAGACGATCTTGATGCCCGATGCCCCCGCGACCGGCTGGACGTCGCTGCCGACCAGGCCGGTGACCATGTCCAGCTCGCCGCTCTGCAGCGAGGCGAGAGCGGTCGCGCTGTCGGGCACCGGCTTGATGATGAGCTGGCTGAGGGACGGCGCGCCTCCCCAGTAGCTGGAGTTGGCCTCCATCGTCACCTGCGCGCCCGGCTGCCACGACACGAACTTGAACGGCCCGGTGCCGACCGGGTTCTTGGCGAAGTAGGCCGCGCCCTTTTCCGTGATGTAGCTCGGCGGGACCATGACCCCGTCGAACAGCGCGCACTGCTCGGGGATGATCGGCGCCGGGGTCTTGCTGACGATGTCGGCGGTGTACTCGTCAATGACGTTGACCCCGGTCACGCCCGCGTCCGCGAACTCGACGATCGGCGAGCCCGTCTTGGGGTCGAGCAGCCGCTCGATGCTGAACTTCATCGCGGCCGCGTTGAACGGCTCCCCGTTGTGGAACTTGACCCCCTTGCGCAGGGTGAACCGCCAGGTCGTCGGGTTAATCGCCTTCCAGGAGGTGGCGAGCTGCGGCACTAGCCGGTTCTGGCTGTCCCGGGTAGTCAGGCAGTCGAACATGTTGATCAGGATGTTCATGTCGGCCACGTCGCCCTGCAGTTGCGGGTCCATCGTCGTGGCGTCGGCGGGCTGGGACATCGTCAGGGTGCCGCCCAACCCGCCCTTCGAGCCCGCGCCCGAGCCTGACGACGACGTGGTGCAGCCGGCCAGGAGAGTGCCACCCGCGGCCGTAAGGGCGCTGGCCCGGATGAAGTCTCTGCGGCTGAAGGGGTTAGTCATGAGATTCCTCCACTTGGTGCTCGAGATACCGCCAGATCTCGGCGGGGGCGGCAAGGTGGGTCGTTCCGCCGCGGTGCCCGACTGCCTCGGCGGCCGCGGCCATTCCCAGCCGTATGGCCGGGTCGAGGTCGTCGCCCAGCGCGAGGCGGGCCGTGAGCGTCCCGGCCAGGATGTCGCCGCAGCCGGTGGCGTCGACGACGGCTGGCGCGGGGTACGCGGGATAGTGGGTGATCCGGGTCCCGTCGGCTAGGAGCAGTCCGCCATCGCCGAGGGTGATCACGGCGGCTGACGCACCCGCGTCCAGGGCGGCCCGGGCCGCGGCCTGCGGGTCGGCTCCGCCGAACAGCGCGGCCGTGTCGTGTGGCCACGACGGGGTGACCACGCTGGCCAGCGGAGCGACGTCCGCGAAGCCGCTCGCGGCAGCCTGGGGTGTCGTTAGCTTGGGCCGGTAGTTCGGGTCGTAGACCACGATCCCGCCCCGGTCGCGCATCAGCCGCGCGCCACGGAGCGCGGCCGCGGCCGCCGACGGAGAGATGGCCTGGGTTATGCCGCTGACCAGCAGGGAGCGGGCCGAGTCCACGATGGCGGTGGTCACGTCCTGCGGGCCGAGCAGGCTGGCGGCGCTTCCGCGCCTTGAGTAGATGAAGTCCCTGCGGCCAGTTGGGTCGGCACCGGTGAGGTACAGGCCGTTCGGCGCGGACGCCGTCTGGATCAGAGCGGTGTCGACGCCGAGGCGCGCGACGTAATCGGTAATCGCGGCGCCGAACTCATCGTCGCCGACCTTGGTGAGGATGCCCACCGACGCGCCGGCGGCTGCAGCGCCCGCCGCGGCATTCAGGGCGTCCCCTGAGAAGGACAGGGCGAAGTGCGTGGAGTCGCGGAGAGCCACCGGCGATGAGAGCTCCACAAGAATCTCGCCGATGACCACCAGATCCCA
>Ga0335072_10016743_pt1 | contig 10386 bp, 5 predicted proteins | sample Lox_Sample_21_FD_206725 | JGI IMG/M metagenome (GOLD analysis project Ga0335072, IMG submission 206725) | Soil microbial communities from Loxahatchee National Wildlife Refuge, Florida, United States - Lox_Sample_2.1 | ecosystem: Environmental > Terrestrial > Soil > Wetlands | place: USA: Florida... | reverse complement strand
CTCGATCCGCTTCACTTCACTCAAAGTGTCTGCACGGTAGTTCCCGCCTCGTGTGAGCTGCCAAAAGACACAGTCTGCCTCGGGCTGAAAGCTGATCAGCCTGCGTTTCTTGTTCCCAGGTTCGTGCGAAGTTTTCATCGCGAGCGGCCCGATATCGTCCACTCAAGGAATTGGGCGACCATTGAGGCGGTCGTCGCGGCCCGTCTGGCTGGCGTCAGCGGGATTGTGCACAGTGAGCACGGACGGGATCTGGCCACGATGGCGAACCAGCCTTGGCGGCGTCGGCTTCTCCGGCGCTTTGCCTATGCGCGCGCGGACCGGCTCTTTTGCGTCTCGGAGGAACTCAGAGAACATTATTGCCATCAACTCGGTTTGAAGCGAGGCACCTTCTCGGTGATACCGAATGGAGTGGACACGAACCACTTCCGCCCGTGTCCTGAAACACGCTCGCAACTGCGCACGAGATTGGGCATCGGCACGCGGACGATCGTCATCGGAACGGTGGGACGACTCGATCCAATCAAAGACCACAGTACTCTTCTACGAGCAACGGAGATGGCACGGCAAGCAGGAATTGACTTACGGCTGATCATCGTGGGAGACGGAGTCCGGCGAACGGCGATCGAACAGGAACTGAAAAACTCTGCACTATCCCGTCTCACAACTCTCGTGGGAGAAGTTCAGAACGTCGCGGACTGGTTAAATAGCCTAGACATTTTCGTTCTCTCCTCGATATCAGAAGGAATGTCCAACACGCTTCTAGAAGCCATGGCCACTGGCGGAGCAGCGATCGCGACCGCCGTGGGCGGAAATCGCGAGTTAATTGAGAATGGTCATTCCGGCCTTCTCGTGCCACCACAACAGCCAGATGCTTTGGGCCGGGCCATTGTCGAACTCGCGCAGAGTAACGATCGGCGAAAACTCTTGGGTAATAATGCACGAGCAAGAATCATTTCCAAATTCAGTATCGATCGAATGCTCCACCAGTATGAACTGTTGTACTCGGAATTGAGCAAGCCGCGAGCTACGCGTCTGGCGGAGCCGGCTCGCGCCTGAGAGGACTTGCATGTGTGGGATTTGCGGAATATTTGATCTGGACCGATGCTCCCTTCGCCCGGAAATCGTGCACAGGATGGCGGACACTCTTTGGCATCGCGGTCCAGACGATGCCGGATATCATTTTGAGCCGGGGGTTGGGCTCGGGCATCGCCGGCTAAGCATCATTGATATTAGTACTGGCCATCAACCCATCTCGAATGAAGATGCCAGCGTTTGGGTTGTCTTCAACGGCGAGATCTACAACTATATGGAACTGCGGGAGCAACTGGAGTCCAAAGGTCACAAATTTCGAACGAAGTCTGATACTGAAGTCATTGTCCATCTTTATGAGGAAGTTGGCGAAGAGTGCTTCGCCCGGTTACGCGGCATGTTTGCGATCGCGTTATGGGACTGCAAGCGCAAGCAAGCGATCCTGGCCCGCGACCGCTTAGGTAAAAAGCCGCTGTTCTATCTGCATCAAGGACCGAGACTGATTTTCGGATCAGAACTGAAGGCAGTCTCGGCAGGAAGCGAACCCGGAACTCCCGATTTAACCGCTCTGGCTGACTATTTCACCTTTCTCTATATTCCCGCTCCGAAAAGCATTTATTGCGCGGTCCAGAAGGTCCGACCGGCGCACTATCTGGTTTTTTCTGAGCACGGCATTCGCGAGCAGGCATACTGGGATATCAGTTTCAGTCATAGCGAGGAAAAAACCGAGGATCAGTGGTGCGAGGAGATCCTTGCGAGCTTGATCGACTCGGTACGCGTTCGCTTGATAAGCGAGGTGCCGCTCGGCAGCTTTTTGAGCGGAGGTATGGATTCTTCGGCAATAGTGGCGTGCATGACCCGGCTGCAGAATCATCCCGTTACCACCTGTACGATTGGTTTCAAGGAAGAACGCTTCAGCGAGATCGAACACGCTAGAACGGTCTCTGGGCATCTGGGCACGGATCTCAAGGAACACATCGTTCGTCCCGATGCTACGCAGATTACGGAGAGGCTGGCGTGGCACTACGACGAACCGTTTGCGGACTCCTCTGCCGTGCCCGGCTACTATGTTGCCAAGGCGGCGCGTGAACAAGTCACGGTGGCGCTCACGGGTGATGGTGGCGATGAGGGCTTTGCCGGGTACAAACGTTACGTCTATAGCCTTGAGGACGAGCGTCTGCGCTCGATGTTCCCGGCGTTTTTCCGCAGCAGAGTTGTCCGGCCTCTAGCCGATTGGTATCCACGGCTAGAAGGCGCTCCGCGTCTCTTCAAAGCAAAGTCTACCCTGCAACGAATAGCGGACGACCCGTTGGAAGCGTATCTGGATCGCATCACCGTTCCCGCCTGGGTACGCAGTTCCCTGTTTTCGGAAGACGTCAACCGGCAACTGGGCGGCTACGATCCGTTGGAGCAGTTCCGAGAACACTATAAGCATGCCGACGGTTCCGACACGCTGTCTCGCCTGCAGTACTTGGATATCAAGACTTACTTACCTGATGACATTTGCGTGAAATTGGACCGCGCTACAATGGCGGTTTCGCTGGAAGCCCGCTGTCCGCTCCTTGACCACAGGCTAATGGAGATGGCAGCGCGGATCCCTCCACAACTGAGGCTGCGGAAGGGCGCCGGGAAATACATTCTCAAGAAAACAATCTCGAGTATGTTCCCCGCGGGATTTCTGGAACGGCCGAAGCAAGGTTTCGGCGTTCCAATCGCAGAATGGTTTCGAACTGACCTCAGAGAATGGGCCGAGGCCATCCTATTCGAGCCCGATGGCTTGTTTAACCTGAAACATCTGCGTCACGTCTGGAACCGTCATCAAGCGATGATTCAGGACCATTCCGCTGTGTTATGGGGAGTGTTTATGTTCCGGCAATGGCAGAAAACTTTTCAGCGGAGACCGGTTCCGCTCCAAGGATCGGTCGGACCGTTCACACGCTCTTAACATGCAAGTGATAGGTTGATAAGCCAATGGCGATCTGGGGTATTGCAACCGGTACGGCTGGGCCGCCAGTCAGCGAAAGCACACTACAGGCGATGTCCGCTGCCTCTTGCCAGGGAGTTAGATCCGAAACTCGCCTGTTGGCGAATTGTGGGATGGGAGCAGCAACGCGGGGATCGACTGTTCTCGCCAGCACCCCTCGATTTCTTATAGCCGGCGATGCTGAGCTTTACGGTCCTGACAGTTTGGTAGCTGGACGATCAGAAAAGGACACGTCTGGAACACAATCGCTCGGTGAGGCCATTACCGCTCTTTATGTGGCGGACGGCGTAGAGTTCGTCCAAAAACTGCGGGGCGCTTTTGCTCTCGCAATTTGGGATGCGCACGAGCGAACTCTGATGCTCGCGGTAGACCGTTTCGGCATAAAACGTCTCTCCTATGCCGAGACCGGTTCTTCATTCTTGTTTGCGACTCATCCGCGTTCAATTCTTGCAACTGGCCTCATAGGTAAGAAGGTTGATTTGTCAGCCGTGACAGAATATCTGCTCTATAACGTCGTCCCGATACCGAGGACGGCATACGCTGGCATCCACCGAGTGGCTCCGGGCGAACATGTGATGTGGAGCGAAAAGGGAGTTCAGAAAAAATCCTATTGGGATATGCGTTATCCGGAAGACGACAAACGGTCCCAAGAGGTCATGGCTGAGGAACTTCTGTCTCGGATGAGTCAGGCTGTAAAGATGAGCCTGTCGGGACTTGATCTTTCTAGGACGGGCTGTTTCCTCAGCGGGGGCACGGACAGCAGTTCCATTCTTGGTCTTCTGAGCAGGCAAGTCGGCGGTTCAGTGCCCGCGTTTTCCGTCGGGTTCTCCGAAGAGCGCTTTAACGAATTGGAATATGCCCGACTGGCCGCCAGACAGTACGGCGCGACTCACGTCGAGGGTAAGCTCGGTCCGGAAGAAGCCCACGGGGTCGTAGAAAAAGTGATTGCTGGCTATGACGAACCATTTGGCAATTCGTCCGCCATTCCAACCTATTGGTGTGCCAAGCTGGCGAAGGAACAAGGCATCGACACATTGTTGGCTGGAGATGGTGGTGACGAACTGTTCGGCGGCAATGAACGGTACCGCGAAGAGCAGATTTTCTTGCTCTATCACCGCCTACCCATTGCAGTCCGACGCTGGGTAATTGAGCCTGCTCTTTCAGTAGCTCCAGTGAGCAACGGAATTACCCGTAAAGCTCGCAACTATGTCCGGCTGGCGAACACGGCCAATCCTGATCGTTATTGCCGCTGGCGTTTGCTGCAAGTGTTTTCCCCAGAGGTTGTGCTCGGAAGCGGTATGCCATTTCGCAACGGCCATTCTGACTTAGTCGCTACCATGCGGCATTATCACGACTCAGCCCCTGCGACGACAGAACTCAACCGACTCCTGTACATCGATGTAAAAATGACGCTCGGCGATGACGATCTGCCTAAGGTAACGCGGACGGCGGAGTGGGCTGGCGTTCGCGTTCGTTTTCCGTATCTGGACCATGAACTGGCAGAGTTCACGGGACACCTTCCGGTGGAGATGAAAGTGCGAGGTTTGGAAAAGCGCTATCTCTTCAAGCGAGCCACGCGCACACTTCTGCCAGCAGCCATCCTGAAAAAGAAAAAGCATGGATTCGGATTACCGGTCGGCTTTTGGCTAAAAAGCAATCCACAATGGCATTCGTGGGCGAAAGAAATTCTTTACGACGCGAAAACCTATCAACGCGGATACTTCCGGCGAGAATTCATCGAACAGCTATTTCAGAACATGCAGAAGGACGATACTCCGTATTTCGGCGATTTGCTGTGGATATTTCTAGTTCTCGAACTGTGGCACCGCCGGCACTTAGAGGCAACTCCATGATCTCAGTGACCCAATATCGTAGCTGGGATGAACTGAAGGACCTCGCTCCGCAATGGAACAAAGTCCTTTCCCACAGCGCTTCTGACACCGTGTTTCTCACCTGGGAATGGTGTGAAGCCTGGTGGAAGAACTACGGTGGGGCGCGCAAGATCTTCGCTCTCGCGGCTTGGGATGGGAATGAACTCATTGGTATCGCTCCACTGTTTCGCGACGTAGTTCGGAGATATGGAAAGGCTTGGAGGCTGTTGCGATTGATCGGCGACGGCTCTCACGATTCGGATTACCTTGATATGTTTTGCCACCGTGGGAGCGAAGCTGACGTTGTGCCGGCATTCACTCAATTTCTTCAAGCCCACCCTGATTGGGATTGGATCGAACTGAATGGACCGATGCAGAATTCCCCATGCAGCACCGAATTCATCCGCTGTGCTCGCGGGTGTCATTGGCGAATCAGTAGTGAACCGATTCGCTGTGCCACGCTGCCGCTGCCGCGGGATTGGGATGCTTATCTGAAGAAACTGGCGCCGCGGTTTCGAACAACAGCACGGTCGACTCTGGCATTGCTACACGATTCTGTGAAATCAGTTCCGAGAGCTTGCCAGTCGGAGCGCGACATAACAGAGTGGCTGCCAGTGCTTTTTGATCTACATACACGGCGTTGGGCTAACGACCACTTGCCGGGTGTGTTCCGAGATCGCAAAAAACAGGCTTTCTATCACGACCTCTCTCGGGCGTCTCTAAGCCGCGGATGGCTAGCCTTTCATCGTTTGGATTGGGGCGAACGGCCACTGGCCCTGCAGTACGGCTTGATCTACAACAATCGATTTCATCTGTTGCAGGAGGGCTACGATCCAAGTTTCGCGAGCGTGCGCCCGGGTGTGGCATTGCGGAGTTGGATGATGCGCCATTGGATTGAATCCGGACTGCAGGAGTACGACTTTCTGGCAGGAGCTTCCTCTTACAAGCTTGCTTGGGGAGCCCAGGAGAAACTCAGCGCCCGCTATGTCATCGCTCCAGAAGGCACAAATTCCCTGGTCGCGCTCGACTTGCCAAACTGGCAGACGCGAGCACGAGAGAAGATCGCCTCGTCGATTCCAATGCCATTGCTTCAACTCCGCAGGAGCGCGCTACAAGAATCCGCGACCCGGCAGTTCTCGAACTCAGAATCTGTTGCTGTCGTACCAAACGCGAGAATCTCGACGACACGTCGGCTGATTTCGCGCACTTACTCTTCCACGCCGCTAGGAACTGCAGGAAGCTCGATTGCTTCCAATTATCTTTGGAATCGAACCCATAAATGGTCTCTACCGGTGCGACGATCCTTTCCTGTCGTTCACATTCTCCAATATCACCGTGTCAACGATGAGAACGATCCATACATGGGAGGACTTGACGTTAACAGTTTTCGCGCTCAGATGGAGTGCGTGGCCAGGAACTTCCCAACTTTGTCGCTCGATCAGGTTGCCGCCAAGGATTTTTCGCCACACGGTCATCATTATTATGTCGCTGTAACGTTCGATGACGGATATCGCGACAACTTCGTTTGTGCATTTCCAATCCTGAAGAAATTGGGGATGCCCGCCACCATTTTTCTTGCCACCGCCTATATCGGCTCGGGACAACTCCCTTGGTACGACCAAGTCCGGCTGGCATTTAAGCTGACTGTACGCCGGCAGTATTCGGTCGCAATTCCGGGCGGACCGGGAGGTCCGCTGCATGATCAGTGCAGCCGTTTACGGAGTATGGAACAGTCTCTGGGCTGGCTCCGCTGGTTGCCGGAGTGTGAACGTCAGCCCGCGCTTTGGGCTCTCTTTGAAAGCCTGGGCGTACCGCCCGATCTCACATTGACAAACCAGATGTTGCAATGGGACGACATCCGGCAAATGTCTAAGCACAAAATTTGCTTCGGAGCCCATACGGTTACCCATCCCGTGCTTTCGAAGATTTCACCAAAACAGTTGCAGCAAGAAATCGAGGGATCGAAGCGTGCTATTGAAAATCGACTTCAGCTCCGTGTCAAACACTTCGCTTATCCATTCGGGCAAATGCACGATTACAACGGGCAGGCGAAGCAGGCAGTGCGAGACGCAGGTTTTCAGACCGCAGTCACAACAATTTGGGGTTTAAACCAGCCCGATGACGACTTGTTTGAATTGAAGCGCTTCACTCCGTGGGAAACGGATCCTGCAGAGTTCAGGCTCAGATTAGACTGGTTCCGCTTTCAAGAACCGCGCACTCTTTCCGGCAATAAAGACGTACAGCCTAAGCCCACGGCTATCGGTCAGGAGGTTCGAGCGTGATGGCTATGGCTACAGTACAAATGCAAGCCCGCGGCAGTTCTGTTCTGCAGCTGCCAATGCGACGGCCCCCCGTAATCATCCTGAACATGTTTTACTCGGGTTTGGGAATTGCCCGCGATTTGGCGGGACATGATATTCACGTGCTGGGACTTTCAGCAGATCCTCATGTATACGGAAACTTCACACGATGTTGCGAAGTGCGCATGGCACCGAACTCGCAGGAACAACCGGAAGAATTGGCACAGACGTTGCTGCACCTGTCCGCCGAATATTCGGGCGCGATCATTTTTCCCACCAGAGATGCTGATGTTCTGTTTCTAGACCGCTTTCGCAAATGTCTGAACAGAGATTTTCGGCTCGCCATTCCGCCACACGATGTGCTCATGCGCGTAAACAACAAGTATGCCTTGTCCATGATCGCCCAGGAGCAGGGGATACCGATCCCGACGACGGCTCTGGCGTCTTCTCGATCAGACCTCTCGCGGATCGAACATGAGATTGGCTTCCCATGTGTGTTGAAGCCAGTAATGGCAGCGAATTGGCGTGGGAAAGAAAGCTGGATCAAAGTGGGTGCCAGAAAAGCCGTCCGAGTTGACGACATCCACGGCCTTGAACGCGAATACGAATTGCTCTCGGCGGTCGATCCGCAGATCTTGGCGCAAAAGTGGGTCCCGGGCGGCGCCGACAACATCGTGGTTCTAGGTGGATATGTCCGCGAAGGAGGAGAGCTTGTTTCGTACTTCACAGCGCGAAAATTGATTCAATCTCCTGATGATTTTGGGACTGGGTGTTTGGTTGAGAGCGACGAAATTCCGGAGATCGTAGGCTTGAGCCGTAACATGTTCAAGGCTCTCCATTATGAAGGAATGGCGGAAGTGGAATTTAAGTACGATGCCGCATCCAGAGAATATCGCTTGATTGAAATCAATACCCGCCATTGGGACTGGCACAGGCTAGGCGCGGCCAGCGGAATCAACTTATCCTGGACCGCATATTCAGATATGGCGGGGGAATCTGTCGAGCCCAAGCTGATTCGGATCGCGCGTGCAAAATGGATCGCAGAGGATGCGCTATTCGTATACCTTATACGTGCTTTGTACCACAGGCGTATCCGCTTGCAAGATGTCCTTACCAAACTCTCTGGGCCGCGGGTGTATGCAGTCGGCTCCTGGAGCGATTTGCGGCCAGGTTCCCGGTACTTTTTCGGTGAGTTCCTTCCCAATCTCACCAAAGCTTGTTTTCATAGCCTTCAAGGCGGTGCTTCATGAATCGTCACATCCGAAGACTAAAGCTGGTTTGCTCCTTGAGACAAATCATTGCAACGGTTGCCTTGATGTCGAACATGCCTTTGGTATCTGCATCGGCTGTGGCGCAAGCTGCCAGTTCCTGGCAAGTTGAAACCGTAAATTCGGGCAATGGTGCGGAGGTTGGAGGTTACGCAGCTCTCGCGATCGACCGTGGCGGAAGTCTGCACGCGGCTTATTACGATTTCACGCATAAGGCACTGCTCTACTCGTTTCGTGGCAAGAATGACAAGCAGTGGTACACAATTCAGGTGGATCGGAAGGGTGAAGGCACTTATGTCTCGATTGCAGTTGACGCAGACGGGCAGCCGCACCTGGCCTACAACTCTCCGTTCGAAGATGGATTGCACTATGCCACTTGGGACGGACATCGGTGGAGGCGTGAACTCATCGATAGCGAGCACATCAATTATTACACCTCCATTCAGTTAGACAAAGACGGTCATCCTCGAATCAGTTATTACCTATACCACGCCCCAGACAAAAGCTATCTTCTCCACCTGAAGTTTGCCTCTTTCAATGGTAGATATTGGACCATTGAAACCGTGGACAAGCGGACAGAGACCGGGAAGTTCAACTCTGTCGCGGTTGACGCGAAGGGTTATCCTCACATTGCCTATTCCCATGTCGCCTGGGGCGATCTTCTTTATGCGGCATGGGATGGATCACACTGGAATTTTGCCGATGTGGACTCGCGGCGAACTCACAATGACTACGTTGGGATTGGCAACAGCATCGTACTGGACCGGGCCGGCGACGCTCACATCGCTTACTTTGACTCGACGCGAAACACCGTCAAGTACTCTTGGTTCGAAGAGGGGCGTTGGAAGAGCGAAATAGTAGACCAGCTCGGAGGTCGTGGTGAAGTAGATCACGTATCTTTACAATTGGATCATCAAAACCATCCGCATATTGCCTTTTACGATGCTGGCATGGGTGCACTCAAATATGCCAGCAAAGATGAAACGGGATGGCATTCGGAAGTGGTGGATAAGGATGGCAATGTGGGGAAGTATCCGTCACTGGTCTTTGACGCCAAGGACCAGCCCTACATCGCCTATTATGCGCTCGATGAAGGGGCTCTGCGGGTCGCACACCTCGAAACAGCTGCTGTAGCTGCTGCCGCCACGGAGAAAAAATGAGCAGCCGGACACCCGCACCCGTTTGCGGCCCGATTTGTGTGGTCGCGCCATTGCCGCCCCCTTACGGAGGAATGAGCCTTCAGGCGCAAAAACTAATTTCTCGTTTGCAGCTGGAGGAAATTCCAGTTGCGGTCGTCGCCACGAATCCGAATCTGCCTTCCCTGCTGACGTGGGCGGCAAATGTACCCGGACTGCGAACCCTGATTCGCGAACTGCAATATATTCCTGCGCTTCTCAGAAGGTCCCGCGGATGCAAGGTTGTGCATCATTTTTCCGCTTCAGATCTCTACTTCTTCGCACATTCTGCACCTGTTCTGCTATTGGGGGCGCTCTTACGGAAACGAGTTATTCTCAACTACCGGGGAGGCAACGCCGCAAAGTTTCTGACAAGATACGGCTGGTGCTCTCTCCCCCTGATGCGACTCGCATCAATGGTGTGCGTTCCTTCAGAGTTCCTGAAAGAAGTCTTTGGCGAGTGGGGAGTCACAACCTTCCTGCTTCCTAACATCGCCGACACCGAGGCATTCGTATGGAGGCAACGAGATCACTTCTCCCCAAAGCTGCTGATGACTCGGCACCTCGAGCCTTTGTATAACGTCGAGTGTGCTCTAAGGGCATTCCGTCGTATTCAGGAACGCTTTCCCGAAGCAACCTTCACGATCGCAGGCGATGGAAGTGAATTCCGGAGACTAGAAGCGCTGGTAAAGGATTGGAATCTCGCTGGCGTTCGCTTCGCAGGAGAAGTCGCGGCAAGCAATCTACCCTATCTGTACG
>Ga0335072_10016742_pt1 | contig 10386 bp, 11 predicted proteins | sample Lox_Sample_21_FD_206725 | JGI IMG/M metagenome (GOLD analysis project Ga0335072, IMG submission 206725) | Soil microbial communities from Loxahatchee National Wildlife Refuge, Florida, United States - Lox_Sample_2.1 | ecosystem: Environmental > Terrestrial > Soil > Wetlands | place: USA... | reverse complement strand
GGCCGTAGCCGCCACCGTGCGCGATTGAGGTGCGAACGGTCTCGTTATAGGTCTCGCCGCGTGCCCAGTCGCGCTGCAGTTCGAGCAAGTATTGCAGCGAGGTCATCGGCCTCGCACCGGCCTGAATCATGCGCTCCATCGCCCGCTCATGTGCCTCGGTCGATACATCGCCGCAGGCGTCGGCGATCACATAGACTTCGAATCCCTGGTCCAATGCCGACAAGGCAGGACCGACAATGCACACCGAGGTCCACAGTCCTGCCAGCACGAGGCGCGACTTGCCGATCATGTTGACGCGGTCGGCAATACGCGGCTCTTCCCAGGTATTCATGGTGGTGCGATCCACCATGTCGACGTCAGGAAACACCGAGCGGATCTCGTCGAAGATCGGGCCGGAGAAGGTTTTCTCAGCCACCGTGGTGAGGATGACGGAGACGCCGAATTCTTTCGCGGCCTTGGCGACGAGCGCGGCGTTGTTGCGCAGCATCACAGCGTCGATCGACTTCGTCGCGAAAGCCATCTGCGACTGGTGATCGATCATAATCAGCGTGTGATCCTTCGGAGTGAGCAAGGTCGCGCCGGGTATGGCTTTGGCAATGGCGGGCATATTGGTACTCCTCGCTTGTTGTCGTGTTCCGGCCTTGTCGTGGAACGCCGTTTGGTACGGGGGGACCGCGCTTGCTGCGCAATATGGATTGAGGGAACGCGCACGGTCTTGTCGAAAAAGCCGTGCGTATGACAAGGAAGCCCTACACAGCGTCCACCAGCACCACTTCGGAATCTTCCAGACCCACGATCTCCAGGTCGGGCTGCCCCGTGATCGCGACGCCGTCCCGCGCCGAGACGCGCACGCCGCCGACTTCCAGTACGCCGGTCGCAGGCACGAGATAGGCGTGCCGTTCCGGATCCAGCGCCAGGTTGACCCGCTCACCGGCCTTCAGTGTCGCACCCATCACACGTGCATCGGCGCGAATTGGCAGCGCGTCGCTATCGCCGGCCCGGCCGCTGGCAAGGGTGACGAAGCGGCCCGAGCGGTCGGCCTTCGGGAACGGCTTGGATCCCCAGGTCGGTTTGCCACCTGTCCTGGCGGGCTCGATCCAGATCTGGAAGATGCGGGTCGGCTCTTCTTCGCGGTTATATTCCGCGTGCCGGATGCCGGACCCTGCCGACATCACTTGCACGTCGCCGGCGACGGTGCGGCCGGTATTGCCAACCGAATCCGAATGGGTGATCGCACCGTCACGCACATAGGTGATGATCTCCATGTCGGCATGCGGATGCGGCGGAAACCCGGTGTGCGGCGCGATCTCATCATCGTTCCACACCCGCAGCGCGCCCCAGCCCATGCGGTGCGGGTCGTAGTAGCTGGCGAACGAGAAATGGTGCCTGGTCTTGAGCCAACCTTCGTCGGCGCCACCGAGTTCGGCGAAGTTCCTGAGTTCGATCATGGTGGTTGCTTCTCCTGTCGATCGGGCTGAGCCCGTTGGCAGGAAGATGGCGCTGGACGGCGGCGGCGAAAACAGAAACTATGGAAAGTCATCATTTCCATTTCCGGGGCCAACGCGCATGACCCTGCCCGATGTGGAAGCCTGGGCCATCTTCGCGAAAGTGGCCGAGACCGGATCCTTCGCGGCGGCGGCGACGGAGCTTGGACTGTCTGGCGCGACCGTCTCAAAGGCGATCCAGCGGCTGGAATTGCGCATCGGCGATCGGCTGATCCATCGCACCTCGCGCCGCTTCGCGCTGAGCGACTCCGGACGGATGCTGGCAGAACGCGCCGCGCGTATCCTCGCCGAGGGCGAAGCGGCGGAAGCGGAGGCACAGAGCAGAACGGCAGCGCCTCGCGGCCGGGTGCGGCTGGCCGCACCGATGTCATTTGGGTTGCGGCATATCGCACCTGTCTTGCCGGCGTTTCTGTCGGCCTACCAGGAGGTCACAGTCGATCTGCAACTGGATGACCGGGTGGTCGATCTGGTCGCCGGCGGCGTGGACGTTGCGGTGCGCATTGCCGACCTGCCGGATTCCAGCCTGATCGCGCGGCGCTTGTGCCCGGTGCAGCGATGGGTGGTCGGGTCGCCGGCATATTTCGCGCGGCATGGCACGCCGCAGCGGCCGCGCGATCTGCGCGGCCATGCATGCCTGAGCTATCTGTACCTGCCGAGCGGCGAAATCTGGCGCTTCATTGGTCCTGACGGCGCAGAGGAGGCGGTGGCGATCCATGGTCCGCTGCATGCGACGAATGCCGAGGCGCTCACTCATGCGATCGAGGCGGGCATTGGTGTCGCGTTGCAGCCGGATTTCCTGGTCTGGGACGCGGTGCGAGCCGGGCGGCTGATGACGGTGCTGGATGGCTGGTCGGCGCCGCGGCTGGCGTTGCACCTGGTGACGCCGTCCGGCGAGCCTCGGCCGCCGCGGGTTAGCGTGTTGCTGGATTTTCTCGCACGGCACTTCGCTGCCGACACAGCGCCATGGACGGTTATGAAACCTGGAGGCAGGTCGCGCGCCTGAGCGATGCCGTTATGGACGGTCCGCCGCTCAAACGCGCGCAGATCGCTATTCCGTCCTTGTCTTGCGTGCCAGCGTTTGGCAACGCATCCGATGGGTCGCGATCGAGCCATACATGGGTGCCAGCGTGATCGCCTTGCGCTGAAACAGTACGATATCGGCGGTGTTAGGGTGGCCGCTGCCGATGTGCAGTTCGGCGCAGGTGCGCGTCACCAGCAAGGCCGCGTCTGTTGCACGAAGCTTGGCGCGCGATGCGATCGACTGCCGCGCCGCAACCTGCTGCTCCTTGTCCACGGTGGTCGCGGCATTCCGAACCACTGCTCGCGTCAGAGCCACCTGACGCTGCATATCCTCTACGCGAGCCTCCGGTGACCATGCGAAACCGGATTGCTGTGCGGAGGCCTTGCGCGCCTTCATGGTCTCCTGCGTTAGTGCGAACGCTCGTTCGGTCACGCCGAACAGATAGGCGGCGTGGGCAATGATGGCTTGCTCGAGCGCGTCGGCGGCATTGCCGGGGATCGGGTCCGCCGGTGTGCGATCGAAGGTTAGCGTGCCAAAATTCCCGCCGTCCGGCGTGGACTGGGGCGCGATCTGCAGACCGGGTGCGTCACGCCGCACCAGTGCGAGCCCGTCCGGCACGGTCACCAGGAAAGCGTCGGCGCCGGAAGCCATCGGGACGTTGAGTTTGCGCCCATCGATCCGGCCGTCGCGATAGTCCAGCCTCCCGGTCAGGGCCAGGCTGTGAGGCTCTTCCTGCCATGCAGGGAGCACGATACGCTCGCCAGAAAGTACGTCAGGCACGTGGTCCGGCGGCAACAGCATCGCGGCCATTGCGGCGGCGATCAGCGGCTCGGGGGCAAGGCCAGCACCAAGTTGTTCGGCAATGCGGCAGAATTTCTGCATGCCCGCACCGGAGCCGCCGGTATCCTTGGAGATCAACATCCCGAGCCAGCCGTTGGCACACATCTGTCGCCACAGGGCTCGGTCGAAGCCGGGCTCGGTGGAGCGCAGGGACCGCACGCGTACGAGATCGGCATTGCGTTGCGCGACGCCGGACGCGTTGGCCCGCATCATCCGCAAGTGTTCGAGCGGTCCTGTCATTGCCGACGTCTCCGGATGGCGCGGTGAGCGTTGCGCCCAGGGCGACAAGGGTCAAGCAAACCGGACGCGAGTTTCGCGCGAAGGGAAGCTATTGCCGCCGCCGCTGCGACGCTTTCCATGCCATGAGCAAACGCCATCCCGCGGAGCGGTAGGCATCGGGGGAGTTCGAGAGAAGCCTGCGCGACGTTGCGGTGAAAAGCCTGAACCTGGACGCAGTGAAGCGTGAGGCACGGGTGCCGTGGTTTGCCCGTCATTCGACGTCCACAGCGACGCGGCAATCGCGCGGCGGGGGTACACCGTAGGGTTCATCCGGCGCGGGCCGGAATGCCAGGGCGGCGAAGGCGATCGACTGCGACGACCCGGCCGAAGCCATCACCACCGTTCTGCCGGTGACGACGGCAGACGTTACGCGGGCAGGTGCAGCTTTGCTTCCGTCCGCGCCTGCAACGTCTCCAGCGTAATCCCGGGCGCCATGTCGCGCACGACGAAGCCAGCGTCGGTTACATCGATCACCGCCAGGTTGGTATAGACCCGCTTCACCGCGCCCACGGCGGTGAGCGGGTAGGAGCACTTGGTGACCAGCTTCGGGGAGCCGTCCTTGGTGGTGTGCTCCATCATCACCCAAAGCCGCCGTGCGCCCGCCGCGAGATCCATCGCGCCGCCGACCGCCGGGGCGGTGTCGTTCTCCGATGTCGCCCAGTTGGCGATGTCGCCGTTGTCAGCCACCTGGAAGGCGCCCAGCACACACAGGTCGAGGTGTCCGCCGCGGATCATGGCGAAGCTGTCGCTGTGGTGGCAGAAGCTGCCGCCCTGGTGCAGGGTGACGTATTGCTTGCCGGCATTGATCAGCCACGGATCGATCTGGTCCTTCGGCGGGGCGGGACCCATGCCGAGGACGCCGTTTTCGGAATGGAAGATCACCTCGCGGCCTAAGGGCACGTGGTCGGCGACGGCGGTAGGAATGCCGATGCCCAGGTTGACGTACCAGCCCTCCGGGATGTCGTGCGCCACGCGGGCGGCCATCTGGCTGCGGCTGAACGGCTTGGTGTCGGAAACGACGGTATCGGGCATGGACGTCAATCTCCCGATGGTGGGGCGTGAAGCGTTCTTGCAGCGGGTTTAGCGCGATTTGGCAGTGGGGCCAACGTGACGTGGCGGAGCGGCCGATGACAGGGGGGCAGTGGGCTTGTGCGAAGTACCGGCAGGGATCTCCTCCAGCCGTCGCGCCAGTCTGTCCAGGCCCCAATCGCGGGCCAGCGTTGCGGCGCGTTCCCAGGTCGGCTGTTGATCGCCCAGGTCTGGCAACGGTGCGGCCGGATCCATCGCGGCAATGTGCTTGTAGAGGCGCAGCGCGTCGGCTTGCTCCGGGAAGCGCGCATCAGCCAGGACTGCCTCCAGCGAGCCATACCGATTGAGCAAGGCCGCCGCCGTTTTCGCGCCAATGCCACGCGCACCGGGCAGCTTGTCCGAGGGATCGCCGCGCAGTGCGATGAAGTCCGGCACCTGGTTCGGCGCGACCCCGTAGCGTTCGCGCACCTCGGCTGGGCCGATCCGCGCCATCTGGCCCGCTTTGATCGGATGCAGGATGGTTGTCGTCTCGGAGGCGAGCTGGAAAGCATCGCGGTCGCCGCTGGCGACCAGCGTGGTGCCACCGCGACGGTCCTCGCTTGCTGCCGCTGCCGCGAGAAAATCGTCGGCCTCATGGCCGGGCGCTTTCGCATTGGCGAAGCCGCAGGCGCGGACGAAGTCAGGTATCGCTGACAATTGCCCGATCAGGGCCGGATCGAATTCCCGCCCGCTTTGATAGGCCGGGAACAGGCGCTGCCGGAAATTGGGTGCCTCCAGCGTATCCCATCCCACCACGATTGCCCGAGGTTGCTCTTGGTCGATCAGGCCCAGCAGGAAATTGGCAAAGCCGACAATGGCACCGGCCTGGTGCCCATCCTTACGCCGGATCGTCTTCGGCAAGGCGTGGAAGGCGCGATGGGCGAAATTATCACCATCGATGGCGAGCAAGGGGCGGGTCATGGCGGAATGCTGTCGCGACAGGGCAGGGCAGGCAACTCCGGCCCGGCGGTCGGGTGCTGATTGCGGATTGCCCAAGTCGGAGTTCGCTCTCGAACAGGTTTACTTGCCGACGCTCCCGGTGGATCGCTAGTGTCGCGCGATGACAGAGGCGCCCTTCATCCTGGTACTGTTGGCTTCTACAACCGGGGCAACCGAGTGCCTGACCATCGCCAATAAGGTCGGCGAGACGGTGCAACGGCCGATCCACATCGCCCATGTCCAGGTGGGCCCTGGCGCGATCGTCCTGCCCTCGCAGGAACAACTGTCCGAATATGAGGCGGAGCATCTGGCGGATCGCGAGAAAGCCCAGACCGAGGCGATCCGTGCGTTGGTCGGCACCTGGAATCACAGTGCGGCAAAACAAGCGGAGCTGGACATATTCGTCGGCGACGAATGGCGCGTGATGCGGCATTATCGCGGCAAGGTTGCGATGGTGGTTCTGGCCTCGCCGCATACCCAACCGCCGGGACATCGCGAGACGTTGCGCGCGGCGTTGCTTCGGGCCGGTCATCCGGTGGTGATGGTGCCTCCCGGGTGGACCGGCAGTTTCGGCCGCCGGCTGTTGATCGGATGGGAGGACGTGCCGCCGCTGCGCCGCGCTATTACCGCTTTCGCACCGTTCCTGGCTGCCGCGGAACAAGTCGATGTCGTGGCAGTGCAGCAGGAGGCGGCTTCGCTGGACGTTGCCAAGACGGTGGTGGAGCCAATTGCCCCGGCGGCACGCTATCGTGTGGTTGCCGCCGAGGGGCGGCGGACGGCCAATGCGTTGCTGGACGAGGCGCGGGCCTGCCAGGCGGACGGGCTGGTCATGGGCGCGTTCCGGCGGGGGGAAATCCTGAACTGGCTGGTGCCCGGGACGTCCAGCCGGTTGATCCTCGAGAGTTTCGTGCCACTGCTGATGAGTCCCTGAGGGCAGCAAGCGGAATCCCCGGGTGTTATGTCATTGTGTGTTGACCACCGGCGTGGCGGCCGACCCGCGGTTGGACGAGAATGCGGCACGCCAAAGGTTCCTAGTCATGGCCGGGCTTGACCCGGCCATCGTGCGCATCATCGATCGGGACGCGTTCTGCGCGCGCGCCGGATCAGTCGGGGACGATGGCCCGTTCAAGCCCGGCTACGACGGGACTTTCTTGCCGGGAGCGCAGCGACGGACCAACCTCGTTCGGGCAAGCTCCGGAGAGTTCGTGCGCCGACGTGACCGAGGTTGCTTCGGCGCTGCGGTCCTCTCAATAACATGCGGGCGCAATGCTCACAGCCAGCCAAAGCCGCGCGCAAGCATATTCAGCGCCACCAGCACGATCACCGGCACGAACAATCGCTTGAGCCACACATTCGACAGCCTGGTCAGCGTCATTGCGCCGATGGTCGCGCCCAGCAACACGCCCAGGGCCACCGGGGCAGCAATCGCCGGATCGATGTCGCCGCGCTGAAAGAAGATTCCGGCCGAGGCCGCCGCCGTCACGCCAATCATGAAATTGCTGGTGGTGGTGGAGACCTTCATCGGCAGCCGCATCGCGGTGTCCATCGCCAGCACTTTGAACGTACCGCTGCCTATCCCCAGCAGGCCGGAGATCAGGCCAGCAAAGTACATCATACTGAATCCCCAGCGAATGTGCGCCACGTGATAGGCCACGTCCTGGTGCGTTCGCCGGTCGGGATAGCTGCTGGGTAAGCGCAGCCGTTCGGCCCATTTGTGGTTGGCCACGTTGGCCGGCAGCTCCTCGCCGAGGCGCATGACCAACGGCAAGGCGGAGATCAGCAGAACGGTGCCGAACACGACAAAGAGAATGTCGGCATTGAGCAGGGTGGAGAGCAAGGCACCGCAGATCGCGCCCAGAGTGGTGGCGACTTCCAGGAACATGCCAACGCGCAAATTGGTCATGCGGTCCTTCACGTACGCTGCGGCTGCTCCGGACGATGTGGCGATGACGGAGACGATCGAAGCGCCGATCGCCTCGGTGAAGCGGACATGGAACACCAGCGTGAGGATCGGCACGATGAAGACGCCGCCGCCCAGTCCCACCAGCGCGCCAATGAACCCGGCGAAGGCCGAGCAAAACAAAATAAACGCAAAGAACATCAGTGCGTCGTCGCCGACCAGCGCCTTCCTCGGGCGGCCGATCCAGGAGCCGACGCCAAAGATGCTGATCAGCAAAATCGTCAGCACCAGGCAGGTGATGATGACGTAAGTGCGGTCTTCCTCCACCGCGAAGGCCACGACGGAAGCGGCGACCCGTACGACGGGCGTCGCAAGCAGAATCAGCAGCCCGAGTACGACGATGGCCAGCGGCTTGCCGGCAATCACACCGTTGAAGACGCTCTGCAACGTATCGGGGAAGGTGGGGTGCGCCAGCTCGCCAGCAAAGCGGAGCGCATAGAAGTAGCCGATTCCCGTCAGGATCACCGCGACGCTGAGCAATACGCCGCCGCGGAGCACACCACTGATGATAAGTTCGGTTTTGCGGATGATGTTTTCGTCACGGCCGAGGGGGATCAGCCGGTTGTCGTATACCTCGCTCGCCATTGCCTCAGTCCGCCGACACAAGAGGGCGTCGGCGGCAGGCGGCCACCGCTTGTGGTCGCTCCGTCACCGGCGGAAACCCATGTGCCAACCACATATGGCAAATTTATGCGCAAGTCAGTCAGGTATCCAAAAGTTAACGAAAAGACCGGCTGAGAACCGCGATGAATTGAAAGCTGTGTCGACTGGGCACTGCGATGGTTGCAAATTACTTACCGCCGGCAGTCAGGTTGTCCGCCGCAATGGTAGCGAGCAGCGGTGCGGGACGGGGGGCCGGCTGCGGACCCGGCGACCCGATAGCGTAGTGTGAGGCGCGATGTCCCGATTGCCGGGCAGCGGCGTTACACCGGGTTGGCGGCCGCGGTTAGCCTGGCAGCGAAATCGCGCCACACTTGTCACTCCCACCCGGCATCCGTCGCGCCGTACATCCCTCGCGATCCTGCAAGCGCCGGAACGGCGACAATCGATCGGGAGAGCCGCACAATGCCAACATTCCAAGCAGCGACTGAAGGCAGCCGAACCGCCTGGCAGGCGCGCAATGTGGCTGGCTGGCTCGCGCTCGCGGCGTCGCCGACCTGTGCGCTCATGGCCGGGATTGCGGCCAGCAATCCCAACCCGATGCCGCTTTGCTCTGCGGCTCCGGGCATCCTGCCGATCGATGGCATGACCACGATGTACCTGCTGATGAGCTTGTTCCACCTGTCGTCCTGGCTGAGGTTCGGTTCGGTCCGGCCCGGGGCGTGCAGTTAGCTGGCAACCAGAGGAGACCGACCATGACCCACCAGGTCGTCGTTTCGAAAGAGCAGTGGCTTGACGCCCGCATGGCGCTGCTTGCCAAGGAGCGAGCCATGACCCATGCACTCGACGAGCTTCGCGCCGAGCGCCGGCAAATGCCCTGGGTCCGGGTCGAGAAGCCCTATGTCTTCGAAGGACGCGACGGCGTCCGCACGCTGGGCGACCTGTTCCGTGGCTGCAGTCAGCTCGCAATCTATAATTTCATGCTGACGCCGGGTTCGGATCATGTCTGTCGCGGGTGCTCTTTCGTCTGCGATCATATTGACGCGGCGCGGCAGCATTTCGAGCATGCGGACCTGTCGTTCGCTGCAGTCTCGCGCGTGCCGCTGGCTCGGATCGAGGCGGTAAAGGCTCGGATGGGCTGGACATTCCCGTGGGTGTCGTCGCACGGCAGCGACTTCAACTACGATTTCGGCGTGTCGTTCACGCCCGAGGATATCGCCGCCGGCCGCGCGATCTACAATTACGGGGAAGTGCTGCAGGAGAGCCAGGACATGTTCGGCGTCAATATCTTCGCGATGGACGCGGACGGCGGCATCTTCCATACCTGCGCGGCCTTTCGTCGTGGCGCCGAAATGCTGATGGGCGCGCTCAACTGGCTCGATCTCGCTCCCAAAGGCCGCAACGAGAGCGCCGGCGCCATGAGTTGGGTTCGGCTGCATGATAAATATTGAAGCTTAGAGCAACCGCTGGTGGGGAGGTTTGTATCATTGCGAGGCGTATCGCGCCGAAGCAATCTCCCGTGCGGGATTGCCTCGGCCTCGCGGGCCTCGCAATGACGCGAACCGAAGGCGTTTCGTTCAGACGTTCGGTGCCGAAGAGCGATCCTGATTGACCTGCGAGGCCTTATGTTTGCACGTTTGCAAACATCGAGGCGGGCAACCACAGGAGAGAAGCATGAGTGAACGCTCGACAGCCCCGGGGTTCCACCACGTGGCCATACGCGCGGTCGATTTCGACCGGACGATCGAATTCTACACAAAGGGATTGGGCTGCACGGTTCGTTATGAATTCTCAGTCCCGGGTCGGATCGATCGCGCGGCCTTCATCGACAGCGGCGACGGCCGCTACATTGAAGTGTTCGGCCAAGGTTCGACTGTCCAGGCGGAGGGACGGCGCCGACGCCCGGATGAGGAACCGACTGAAGGTGCGCTGCTGCATTTCTGTTTGCGTGTAGCTGACGTCGAAGCGTCGTATGCGCGCGCCTTGGCCGCTGGCGCTGTTTCTCGGGTGCCGCCACGCGTCGCCTCGCTGGGCGGCAATCCGCCTGCCGAAGTGCAGATCGCGTTTGTCACCGGTCCGAACGGCGAAGTGATCGAGTTCCTGAAAAGCGCGAATCTCTGACTCGGGCGTTGATGCGTCGGGGCGGGTAACAGTGACGGGCCCCTGTCCAGGGC
>Ga0335072_10016741_pt1 | contig 10387 bp, 9 predicted proteins | sample Lox_Sample_21_FD_206725 | JGI IMG/M metagenome (GOLD analysis project Ga0335072, IMG submission 206725) | Soil microbial communities from Loxahatchee National Wildlife Refuge, Florida, United States - Lox_Sample_2.1 | ecosystem: Environmental > Terrestrial > Soil > Wetlands | place: USA: Florida... | reverse complement strand
CGAAAATATCAGTTCGGCTGTTGCTCCTATATTTTAGGACTTCAGGTGCCCGGTAACTCGAGGTGCCGCGGGCGAGACTGGTCGTAACCAAGCCTTTCGATGTTGCTATAGATGCCGATCCAAAATCAGTCAACTTCCAACAATCATCCCGCTCAGAGAAAAGCACTGGACCACATTAGAAATGAAATCAAGATCGTACCATTTCTCGGCTTCAGGTCCCGGTGAACAAACTTGTGACTATGAATATAGATCAAGCCTGAAGTAATATCTTTTAGTACCCTTATGAGTGCTTCCCAGTCGATTAGATCATCCTCAGGAAACGTTGGCGTAGAGGGCACATGAGGGGTGTACTCGTTATTGGGTAATGTGTACGTTGACATCGTTGCGGGTAAAGGTAGCTCGTTGTCCAGCTCCATGGGATCTGCCGAGAGATTTGGGGTGTTGTCTGCCGGCGTCAGAGTTGACTGCACCACGGAGAAATTTTCATTGAGGGCAGGTGGTTGTGTCCTTGCGACGCTATTCAGGATTGCAAAATCATCTCGTTGTTTCAATCCTACTTGCGATTCTTTCGCTATGTCCTTGATGAAATCCTCCAGCGTTTGAATGCAGTATTCCATATCTATGAAATAGTAGGAATGATCTTTGGCCAACCAACCATGGTTGAGAACCTCGACAACGTACTTGCATTGCGGAGCAGTGCACAATGCCGAGACGGCTTTGGCTTCGTTTTCGATATCTTCCTCCGTAACAGAGCCAAACTTTCGAACAATCTTTCGTGCGAAAACCTTATCAGTATTTGACAGTTTCTGGAAGACTTACTTTACCACTTCGTTCAATTTTCATCTATAATCATTTAGCCACTCGCAGTTGCATTGCTCAGACCTTGTGCACCTCGCCGAAACCGCCGTTTCCGATGGGTTCGACGTGGGTAATGGAACGTTTGTTCCCTGTCGTCCACGCATAAGGGGACTTGTTGGTGCCAGCCACTTTCTTTGGAGCTGAGGGCATATCAACGACAATAATGGCACAGGATGCGATGATAATAACACAACTTGGCGATGCGAAAAGGTGGCTGAGCGGGTTCTGTTGGGGTTTGGAACGGTCATGTGACCCTTCTACAGAATTGGGCTTGCACTGCCACGGAATACAGTCTCAGGACCAAAACTATATTTTCTCGCCTCGCAGGAGAATTGGGGCTTTACCACGAAAAAACGACGGTCGCGCAGTGGCTCATTGGCGTTCCAATCACCCGACACCCTGTTGCATGGTTAGCATCGTTCCATGATTGGTGAACTTTAAGCGATTAGACTAACGACCTAGTGATTGTTATTCCTGAGCATGTAAGAAGAAGAACACCGGAGATCCGGTTGCGTGGAACGCTCCTAACCGTAGTCCAGCCCGATGGACGCTTTGGCGGAAAAGGCGAAGATCACAATGGTTAGGACGAGTTATAAGCACCACGGTTAGCACAGGTGCACGAACGAAATAATTCAGGGTGTACTAACTGGTATAATATAGAGTAGGAATTACTAGCCTCAGACTCGTGCGCTCTGCGCACTCCTTTTTGTCAATTGAAGAGTAACGTCGTAGCACCCAACGTGATTTGTATGTCCTATGAATAATCCTGCAGCACCCGTCTCAGATTTGTAGAAATATGTGTGAGTGTGAGCGAGTTAATTGTGTACATGAGATGTGGCTACACAGGTCTTTATATACATGGGATTGCAGCGCTGAATAATCCCAACAAGATTGACAGCACCCGTCAAATCAGCAATATCTGCGCTAACAGTTGATCGACTTAAAAGATGCATAAGCCTGGGCTATTGTGGCACCGAGTCCGAAAATACCCATCACTCCGAAAATGATAGCGAACCAAAAAGCATAATACGTCGCAGGATCCCGATATGGCTTTGTTCTCAAACCCAATAGTCCTTGCGGCCTCCAGTCGTTCATTTTTTGCTGAATATATTTAAGTCGAGGAGCATATATGCGAAAGTCTTGGAGCTGTAGAGTTCGCCCAACTGGTGAAAGGTTGTCTCGAAAATCTCTCAGAACATCGATAGTTACCCCAATATATTTACCTTCTCTTTCCGATCGTGCGTCTCGCCCGAATAAGAGGACATGAGATTGTAGTAGCTCCAGGAAATGAGTAGATATCCCGCTTTGTCTACTAATTAGTGAGGAATACGGTCGACGAGACTTAGAGAGACCAATACACTGCGGGATAATAAAATCGAGAATGGTCGCGAAATCGAGAAGCAATATTGTTGGTGTGGAAGACTCTTCGTCGAAAGTCAAATGTTTCGCAGGGTTGGTTGTGAGCCGAATTCGGAAGGGCCCATTGACGATATTAGACGCAGACAGATCATTTAAAGGCCCTTGAGGGATATTGTCACTTTGACTCTTTTTGGCCTCATAATAGCTTATACCAGCGGCTTTCAAAGCCATTTTTTGTACTGGGTTTGGAGCATGCTGACCGTCAGGTCCCAAATCAGTCTGTAGCAGCTTCATCAGAGACATGTGGCGCGATGGCCCAGGATCATATTTCGGTTTTAGATTACTGGTCATGCGCCAACTACTCATGCTGAGGCTTTTATTTTCTTCAGAATCACCGCTCTGGTAACAGGGCCCTAGAAATCTATTGAGGTCGATTCGGCCATAAAAATTGCCAAACTGGTTTTCAAAGATTTCATCGTTTAAACCTGCGTTTGTTAGCAGACCTTCATATAATCCAAATGGTGGTACCCAACTCAATCGTCCAGGTCTGTTTCCTCTTTTCCTTGAATAACTCAAGAAGATTGCCAGCGGACTGGCTATCCAAGGTACTGGATTCCAGATGCTTCCCGTTACCGCAGTCGAGTAAAAACCTTTTGAATTCGACGATTTCGTTAACAGCGTAACCATATGGCGGTGTTGCATTCTCTAGCTGCGTCCCAGGAGGGTAAAACTCCCTAAACAAATCGCGAATAAAGCTATCGATTCCGGTCCTGATCCAAGCAGAAAAGTGGCCGGTTTTAGCCGCTTTAAACACCAGCTCGCCTGCTTTCATACCACTAAACAGTTCTGCCTCTAGGTAATCGATAAGCGCAGCGTCGACAATGAATTCAGTTTCAGCGCAATAGAACTTCGCTGATCGAGAATTGAAATTCGCATCGCCGTAGTTGAGATGTAGGCTTAGACCAGCACGATCTAGCGATGACCTTTCTGACAAGAGATAAAAGTCGCGGTTGACACGATCTTGTTTATACATGTAGTACTCTGGTAATATCAGCAATGGAAGCACTTCTAAAACTTACTTCCTGATGGCTGTGGAAGACCTGGTAGGGCCCAATTTCTGATATCAGATGTTGCCATCTTTCCTGGGCGTAGGTCTGAGACGACCGTTGGGCCGTCTTGGGAGGGTCCGTCAAAGGCCCCGCCATGGGCAGGTGACTTCACCAAGTTAGGCGTGGGTAGTGGCATGTTACGTTCCACTCCTGTTATGCTCTCTACCTTGGGATCTGTCCCATGCTCCTCATCGTGGATTCTGTGTTTGGAAGACGATGCCATGGATGCACAATGAACAAATGTGTTTGGATTCGTAGGATGTTGCAATTTCAACCACGGCCTTCGTGCAACCGTACTACGTTGAAATTGGAAGATTCTCGAAGGTTTGTACAGTCCTCCGCGTATAAGTAACTAATCAACAGTTTTAAAATGAAAGATCTTGGCAATTTTAAAGCGACTGACGGCAATCGCAAGCTGAAAGAAAACATGAAGCCTTCAATATTTGATTCCTAGATAATGTAGACCTTTCCCAGCACCTTTGTATAACTTGTATTACATGACTCTGTTAGTTACGATAGCTTGGGTTGTCCGCGACCCATTAGAGTTTATTCGCATTCCAACATCATACCTAAAAACTGTGGCCGAAGGTTCGAACCGTTTACAAGCTCTCCGAGTCCCTGAGGCGTGTAAGTCGAAGAGTCGTTCCTTCCCGTCGAAGAGGACGTGCTTTCGGTAATAGCTTTAGGAGTTGATGTGATAATTTTACATGGCTTCGAATCGTTGGGGCCAACCCTTTTTGCAGGGACGTATATACGTTCGTGATCCCACCGTAAATTGCTTGCTGCCAGTATTGCCATCTGGTTTTGCGCATGGTTCAAGGCTTCATCAAAACCAAAAAAGCGCAGCAATAACCCACTGCTGGATTTGAAAAGATCACAATCGTCGGCTTGCCGTAGAAGCTTGTTCTTCGCCTTTCTTTCTAAGCCCGAGATGGTTATGAATAAGGACCCGCGGGGCCCACTTTCTAGGGGGCCGACCAAGCGATTCACAGCCACTGCGGGTACGCTGCCGAGAACTTCGCTCCAAAGCGGTAATCTCGGCGGCCTTTCCCAGACACGTACCAACTCGTCCGTCTCAACAAGGAGCGCCAAGTCGATACCGCCGATTGTTCCGTCACTAGCCACAGGCCGAAAATTCATTTTCAACCTCGTGAAAACTCGTGTGAGCGTTGCCCCTCGTGTGGCCCATAATACAGCAGAGGAATTAGGTGCCCCAACATATAAGCCAGCAGAAATTATTCTGTTATACCACGCCACAGGAGCGGAGTTGGTTGCAGATGAGCTGAGGTGTAGGCTATCCATATCCTGTGTCTCGGTGTGTGAGACGATCTGTTTCACGATGCCGAAGAGATTCTGCTCGACAATCTGACCGGTAGCCGCCTGATACACGAAAATAGAAGGACTGCGCTGTGCCGTTTCCAGAACTGTCAGACTATTGGCTACGCTAACAATGTCCATGTTCCCATGTTCGGGAATCTTTTGCCACGACAGATTCGAATGTTCACCTCTCCCACCATTCGCAGACTCGGGAGGCTCGAAGAATGGAATGCAGTCAACGATAGAACCGCAGGCTGGAGTGACTAATGCCCCTACTATGACTAACTGCTTGCTGCGGATGTCAAAATCGTCGTAATCCCCATCAGAGTTTGGTAGAAATTCTGTTTCTAAACCCCGCTGAGCGAGGGATGAAAACGTCCGAGATCGTTTGATATAGCCAATGAATCCCTTCGGAGCTGCGTGGAACATGCTCACTTCTTCAATTGTGCATACATGCCAAACCTGGAACTCCGTGCCTTTGATTTGCCCAACCTGCAGGGCAAGACTATAATCACCCTGAACAAACAAGACTCCATCTAAAACGACATATTTGGCGGCACCAATAGCTATCATGAGTTCTTCCAGCTCACACATGACCACTTCCGAAAGCGCAGTGGTACCAATCGCGCCCCTATGAGGCACACTCAGCAATTGGTTTTCCGACAGAGCTGGTGGATCAGGCCCATGCGCGTAATTGGGTCCCCCAGAGAGGCCGTTCAGATCCAGCTCCATAATGTCTCCGAATGCATTACGCCAGCATTGTCCAGAAACCAAGGGATCGAGATCCACATTGGTTGCATCGTCATTCCGCTCAATCAACTCCTTTCTATGCAGTTGATGATCACACACAATGAATGCCAAAGCGAGAATCCATTTAATCACCTGTACGGTTACGTTATCGGGGTCTGACCATAGAGATGGGGTTTCGTTGAGCGACCGAAATATCGGATATAGCTTTCCATTAGTTCTTTCTCTCTCTCGATCACAACGTATCAAATCATTGATTACTTTGGTTCCGAGTGCGCCATCGCCAGCTCCAAGAAGTTTTAGTATGCCGACTACGAATGATTTATCTGACGACCCGAGGAGGCGCACATGTGAACCCGGTAGAAAGGCACCCCAAGACTCTAGATGAGACCTGTAGTTTTCGTCGTTTGCGATTGGAAATTTGGAAACATCGAGGCTGTTTCTTTGGTAAGCGTTTGCCACTGCTCGAATGCAGGCGACGTATATAGACGAGTGCGTCTTCGAGATCGCTAACTCAGGAGTCTTGAAAATTATTGAATACACAGATTCCTTCAGAGCGGAATATAATGCATAGCCTATTATATTCTACAAAGTTAGGAAGTATATCAAAGTTGTGGGACTTGCGTCTTCGATGTTTTCTCGGTTTTTGGCGTCTGCTAACTGAAGCCTCGTATCGGGTGACCGATCAACACGCTGGAAGTTAAGACTCGACTTGATAGAACGAAATCGCCGCTTAATGACCTGCGCTTCAGCGCCAGGTTTGTACACAGAAACGAAATCCATGACCAACAATTTCCCCGTGAAATCTAAAGCAAGTGCACGGTGCCCATCTCTCGAGAATCCTAAGCTGCAAAATTGCCATCTCTCACCCGACACGTCCAAATTGTTGTTTTTGTTGACTGGTTCAATTGTCCACTTCTTGGCGCTATAGCTCAATTGTTTCAAAGTCCCAGACCGGTTTAGCACCAAGGCAGCTGTCCATGATGGGGAATACGCTGCACTGCAGTTGGTGCTTTCGAAGTCTTTGCCGTCGAGATGGATGACTTCATAAGTTTCAGAAGGAATTATGATATTTTTCACGACAATGGGATAGCCAAGCTTTGCATCGGCTACAACAAACAATGAAGTTGAGTCAGAAGTGCTACAGTCAGAAGGTTTCTCAAGAATTGAGATACAATGCAAGACCAGTCACACCATAGTATGGTGCCTTACATGCTTCTGCGTCTAACTTGCGATCGAATTTGGATAGCAAGGTTCCTTCCTCCAAATTAAATGTGCGAATGACGTTGTCGGAGGCACAAGTAGACATGTATAATGAGTTTGGTGAAAAGGCAATACAATTGATTGATCGCCGCTCTGCTCCTTGGAATTGCTCTGGTCGTACTGTGTTGAAATTCTCAGATCCAAGTTTATATACTAATATCTCCCCAGTGTCCGTCCCAATAGCCAGAGTCCGTCCGACTGGTGAGAGTGACATGGTCCAACATCGCAATTTTGCTGGTAGAACTACCAGTCCGATCTGTTTCCCGCTAGCAACATCATGAATGTCGACGTAACTGTCCATGCCAGCAATACATAATAGTTCGTCGCTCACGACAGCTCTGTGGTAAACAGGCTTCATGTTTCGGGAGGTGCGAAATATCATGGATTTCAGGTTCTGGCCGTACTTCGCATCGTGACTTCCCGTACAACGCAGTTCCGGTTTCCCAAGGTCCGGAAGAGTGTAGACAAAGAAACTGGAACGGTCCAGTACCGCTATCGTTTTACATGTAGCGGAGAATGCAGTTGCTACGTAATTCCTCTTCAGTCCCACTTTGTAATTACTCATAGCTTTCATTCGAAATCCATCTGGCAACAACTCGGACGAAGCGTCTGTCATGTCTGTTCCCGAGGAAAGGCTCGACGTTATGTCTGAAGACTCTGTGTTGAGTGACGAAGTTTTCGTAACACGCTTCGGCTTTGCCCGAAGGTAGTCTGCGGATGACCGAACCTTTTCAGTGTTAGGTTTGACATCCAATATTGATGCACTGGTACTGGCATGAAACGGAGGACTTGAGTCAGGTTCGTCAAAATCGATGAGCAGTGGCGTTCTTGTATTGGTGATCATGGAACCTTTCGAGTCCCGGTGTTGGACTTCATTCTGCTGAGTTGTTAGCTCCTCGAGCCGTCGGTACTCCTCTCTCAACCCTTTCACAATCTCGCCAACTCGTCCTATATCCGTCTTCCCTCCAGATAGTTGAATCTCTCTGTTGCATGTAGGACAACGGGAAGCGTTCCCAGGATTCAGAGAGAGAGACTTTTGCCAGGCACGTAACGAGACGAAATGTCCACAAGAAAGAGGGGAGAGATCAATTATGGGCTCTTCCTCTGTGACAAATCGACATGTTTCCTCAAGCGAATTGAGCAGTTCGCGGATCTTTTGGACCGAAGAATCTGTCGAAACTCTGGCAACTTCTTTCCCCTTACTCTACGGTTAGTCTAGAAAGGAATGGCAAAGACCGGCAATGCAGGCGCTCTAAGAGGAACCCGATTCGACGATATCTTCAACCTTAACTCCTTAACAATGTGTTCAAACTGGACTGTTCTCTTTTTCATTATCTCCCATTGATTTTCAGCCTTCTCCTTCTCGGGTTTCCATTCATCTCCGTCCAGTATGTCGTCCACTGCCGTTCCAATATGTCCGAAATGCCTTTTTGAACTCATCGTCGCCAAGACTTCAAACGCTTTACATCGTAAAAATGAATGAGGCGAATGGGCTATTTGCAAGGCCAATTCCACAACCTGGTTATTGACTTTGACCGAGTCAATCGTGGTAATAACTTGTTGAATAAGATCCAAGATTCCATAGACAAAATGTCCTCTTCGTTCCATTGGTGCATCTGATATAACTCGTAATGGTAATGGCTTTCCCATTCCATCGCTTCCGATACCGTTTTTCAATTCCTCGACCAGGATCTCACAAAGTACAATCACGACATTTTCTTCAGCAGATTCCCAAATTTCATCAATGTCCTGATTGAAAATGTTCTCTTCCAAAGAACCTAATCCATCCATTTTGTATCGGCGGAATACACGAATGGAGACACAGAGATCGTCCATAGTACGGTATTTAAGGTTCCAGGGAGACGACGGATGTTTGACTTGTACAGCAGTTTTCAAGCTTTGTGCAGCAAGCACCACATTTTTCGCATACTACTATTAGTCCCATCCAAGTTAGATGATATATTACGGCATGTCCTAGCATAGATGCTCCAGCAATTAACCTTGTCGCAACATTACTCGCCACACTCCTATGCGCCGGAGACGACGCGATCAAATCCCTTGCATACATGATGAGAAACTCATTATTATAATTCTTCGCTTTTAGTTCTTCTCCCGGCACACCAATACTCAGTCTATTATGGAAGTTATCCCACCATATCATGCGATTGTACAGCTCATCAAAGTAATTATATGCTAATGTCCCTGAGCCGCCTTGCATGTCGTGCATTAGCAACAATCGCAGCGCCGCAATAATGCATCGAAAATGGAGTTCCAAGTCGAAATGAGAGCGAAAAGTAGGATAATGGAAGAAATCGTTGCATATAAGGTCTTTGATAATACGCACTAGGATTGGAGTTGACAGGGTTGAGGGATGGTATAAACCATAGACATGGACATTGTATGTTTGCGATTCAAAAACATCCTGTGCGCAGTAAGTTAGACTGAAGAGGGACAAGCAAAAGGGAAGGAGAGGAGTACTGTGAGTTGTAGAATGATTGCAGCTTTCCAGATTGTTCCTCCACGCGGCAAAAGGTCCTCTAAGAGTTCACAACAGAAACCATCGATCGAGCGCTCTGCAAGGAGACGGGATGATACAGGCTGTAGTGTATCGCGGTGACTCATGGCCGCACCGACAGCTTCTCGAATATTTGCGAAAAAGTCCAGAAAGGGGAGAAAATCAGGATTCTGCCCCGTCTAGCGTTTCGAGACGTTAGGTAGGTTGTAGGAAGTTGCTTGCCTGAAGTTGTGGCGGGAATGAAAACTCGCAATAACTGATAACCGGTCAACCGATGTAGCGTTTTCTGTGCGAAGGGGAAAATGGAAAGGAAAACCAGTTGGGAAAGGAATGTGCATATTAATGTGAAGGGCAGTGCGCTTTGAAGGTCAGTACGGAAAAGCGAATAAGGTTTGTGTGGCTGTGTCAAAAATATCTTTTGAGCGATTTTGCCGAAAAGCGAAAACATTGCAGACTTTGCAGAGGTGGCAGAGAATTGCGAAATGCCTATTTTTTTGTGTTTGTCACAGTCTCCTTGATGTTAGCTACAAGATCATTCGATTGATGCCTCCTTCCGAAAGCGAGTCCGGGTATGCTTTGATCTCCCTGGTTGAACCCGAAACTATTTTCCATCGGAGAATTGTATGTACTTCGCTGCAAAAAACCGACAGTCCACATTGGCTGGCTTATTTATCTTCCCATCACGCAACACTCTATGGCACATGGTTAGAACTTAGAACTCTAAGAATGCAATGCTATAACCTAAAACGATTCGCCCCCACGCAATGGGGCAGTGCATTTGATTCAAACTCTTATATCTCGGAAAGAGCTGCACTAGCCACCTTTGTTGGACGGAAGGGCCTGAGCGCATGGCGAAGAAAAGCGATAGTTGAGCTGCTCTAATTGAGCGTTGATCCGAACTTTAGCCTTTCAAACTCTATAAATCAATACGTCTTTGTCTAGAAACCTTATTCTGGCAAGTCGGCTATGTTGCATGCGCTATTAGCGCTCAAAGTAGGCACTGGTTAATCACAACACGCCTTTGGAATCTGAATACAACCTGTCGCCGAGCATTACCCGGTCCCCCGAACAATTTCAAAACCCACGGATTGTTTTCTCCAATAATGCCGGATCTTCTGACTATCATTGCAACTGTGGTAACCCTCGCAAAGTCGTTGGCGACCGTTATCGATGGCATTTCGACCCTTATCATCGAGAGAAGGAACTACGAAAACCGAAT
>Ga0335072_10016740_pt1 | contig 10387 bp, 9 predicted proteins | sample Lox_Sample_21_FD_206725 | JGI IMG/M metagenome (GOLD analysis project Ga0335072, IMG submission 206725) | Soil microbial communities from Loxahatchee National Wildlife Refuge, Florida, United States - Lox_Sample_2.1 | ecosystem: Environmental > Terrestrial > Soil > Wetlands | place: USA: Florida... | reverse complement strand
CTCCGTAAACCAGGCGACCCCGACGGCCTGCTGGCGGTGCGTTGTGCACGGTAACCGCGAGCGCAGGGCGACGATTGCGGCGCAGCGCGGGGCCGCCGATCGCCAGGCCGGCAAATGCGCCGGCCCGTACGCCGTGGGCGTGGACGACGTCAGGACGCCAGGACGCAAGCCGAGTCCGAAGCCGGGCGACACCGAACATGTCGCTGGCTGGCCGCGGCCGCTCGCTGATGCCGAGCTCGAACGTTTCGACCCCCGCGTCCGTGCCGAGCAACGCTAGCGTCGGAGCTGGTGCGAGAACGCTGACGGCCAGCCCAGCGGCGTGGCAGCCCGCCGCGAGCGCGGCGACGTGCCTGCCGCTGCCGCCAGTCGCGAGTCCCGCCACGAATGCGACCCGCAGCGGCGCGTGCGGGACCGCCGCGGTCATCGAAGTTCCCCGGCGCGCAGCCGGGTCACAGCCGCCCGGAGTGCACCGCCGTCAAGCAGGAACGCCACGATCGCGAACACCGCCACTGCGCAACCTGTCGCGACCAGCGCAACCAGCACCTCGATAGCCGGCCTGGCCGACGGCAGCGCCGCCGCCGTGGCAGCCCCGGCTGCAGCGCCAGCGGCCGCAGCAGCGAGTCCCGATAGCGCGGCCCGGCCAGCCCCGGCCAGTGCCGCCGCGCCCCGCACCCGGCGCACGGCCGCCAGCAAGGCGATGCCGCCAGCGGTCAGCCCGACGGTGTTGCCGAGCGCAAGCATGCAGACGGCCCACCTGGCCGGCGCGAGCGTGACGAGCACCACGTCAGCCGCCATCACGGTGAGCCAGCCGCCCGCCACGCAACTGGCCGCCACCCTGGTTCGCCGGCCCGCGAGCAGCACACGGGACAAACAGGCAACGAGCCCGTACCCGGCCAGGCCCGGCGCGAACAACGCGAAGGCGGCTGCGAGCAGACCGGCCTGCGCGTGGCTGCTAGCCAGGAAGTGCGCTGCCGGGGCCGCGACCGCGAGCACGATCGCGGTGCCGAGGAACGACGTCAGCAGCACCGCTCGCACCGACCCGGCTGCAGTCTGGTCGAACTCCGCGCCTTCTCGTGCTGACAGGGCGGGAAAGGCGCTGACCGCGACCGAGATCGCCAGCACCGCGTAAGCAGCCTCGAACACCTGCCAGCCGTACTGGTAGAGCACGATGGCAGCGCTAGTGCCGTGCCCGTTCGCCAGCAGGATCACGGCGAGCTGCGAGGCGTCCTGCGCTACGAGCGCGACAATCCCGTAAACCGCGAGGCTGCCGACCCGCCGCGCCACTCCGGGCGGGAACCGGAGCGTCGGGCGAAGCCGCAAGCCCAGCCGCCAGGCCGGAACAACGGCGGTCAGGGCCAGTGCCGCCACTCCGGCAGTAGTGCCGAGCGACAGCATCAGCTGGGCGCTCAGCGGCAAGCCAGGCAGCCTGTTGACGTGCGCATGGCCGAGCGGGACGAAGGCGGCATAGGCGCCGATCACGATGAGGCTGGAGATCACCGGCGCCAGGGCAGGCGGAGTGAACTTGCGATGGGCCTGCAGGATGCCGTAGAGCACGACAGCGAGGCCGTACAACAGGATCTGCGGCGCGAATACCGCCAGCATTGGCCTGGTGACGGTGACAAGCGAAGTCCGCAGGCAGTGCTGAGTCGGATTCTCCGGGTTGAGCAGGCTCGCCAGCGGGCCGGCTGCCAGTGCGATGGCCACGCTGACTGGTACCAGGATGAGCGTGGTCCAGGTGAGCAACGCCGAGGCAGTCTGCCGCACCTGCGCAGTGGCCGCCGGATCCGTCTGTGACCGCGCTGCAGGCCTGGCGAGTACCGGCACCATGATGCTGGTCAGCGCGCCGCCGAGGACGATGTCGTAGACGATGTTCGGCAGCGTGTTCGCCGTGATGTAGGCCGTGCCCAGACAGGTGGCGCCGACCGTCTTCGCGAATACCAGCGTGCGCACCAGGCCCAGCATGCGGGCGAGCACGGTGAATACGCCGATCAGTATCGCGGCCCGGCCGATGCCGATGCCGGCCACGGCAGGCCGCCTGGCGTCCGGGTACTGGCCGTCCTTCGTGACCGGGGCGGCCGGGCCGGTCACCGACCGTCGGCCGACGGCAGCGTCCGGGCGCGGTGCTTGCCGACGACCGGGCCGGCGTTGCCGGTACCGGGATCGGAGATATCGGCGCCGGCGGCGCTGCCTGTCAGTGCGCCGTTGCTACTGGCATGCGGAGCTGGTACCCGCTCAGCCGGTGCCTGCTGGTCTTGGGCGGGTGCCTGCGAAGCCGGCGCCGGGCGGCGACCGAGCATGTCCAGCCAGCGCAGCGGCCCGGTCCGCTCGATGACCTTGGTGAAGCTCACTACCTCGCTGGCTGCGGTGAGCCCGGTGACAACGCCGAGCGCGGCCAGTCGGGCGGGACGCGGCAGCGAGGTCGCCGCGGCGGTCCCGAGCATCGCACCAACCGCATTCGCTCCGGCATCGCCGAGCATGGCACGCTCACCGAGGTCCTCGGGCAGCAGCGCGGCTGCCGCCGCCAGCGGAGCGGCGCTTGCGCCGGTGCCGGCCGGCGCCAGCAGGCCGCCGGCGAGCAGCGCGACCTTCACGGCCCGGCCGGGGCGCAGGTCGAACAGGTTGAGCAAGTTGGCACCGCCGGCGATCAGGCCGGCATTGATGACGGTGTCAGCGAGCGCTGCCGTGACGGCACGGCGACCTGCGATTCTGTCACCCGCAGAACGGTCAGCCGGGCCTCCGGCGATCACGGCGGCGGCCAGGCCGACCGCGCCGATTCCGGCGAGCTTCACTGCACCGGTCGTCAGCTCGCCATTGCGCAGCGCGCCGAGATGCCCTCGGAAACCCTTGCTGGTGCCGTTCCCGGCAAGATCGTCATAACCGCCGAACGCCGCTGCGCCGGCGCCGGCGATCGCCATCGCGAGCCGGTCGCGGCCACTGCCGCCGGCCGCTAGTGCCCCGGCCACTCCGCCGATCGCCACCGCCGGGCCTTCAAGCAGCGTGACCTGCTCGCCGCGGTGATTGGTGCGGGCCCACTTGGCCGTTCCGCCGGGCGGCCGGGCACGCAGGACGGCGTACGACAGCCGGGCGATGGCTGCGCCGGCAACCGCGGACCGCACAGCCCCTGCCGCTCCGCCACGGGCCGTTCGCGTACTCACTTGTGGCCTCCGGAACTCGTACTGGGACTCGGCGTCAGGGTCGGCGTGACAGACGGGGTAGGCGCGGGGCTCGGCGCAGCACCCGGCTGGATCCCGTATTGACCGGGCGACTTGCCGTCGACCAGTAGCCGGAGCGCCTGCACCGTCATGATCTGACCGATCTCGGTATCGGCATTGTCCACCGTCGACACCTGTCCTGCATTGATCTCGGCACCGATCACGCTGTTCGCTCCTACCGACTGCGCGCCGCCGACCATGACGGTTCCGGTTCCCGCGTTCTTGAGGGCCGCCGCGAGCGCCACGAGCACGCGGCTGCCGGTCTGTGGCGGTGCTCCGCCGGGTGCGACCAGAATCGCCAGCGATGCGGGCGCCGACACCGTACTGGCCCCGTTTCCGACACTGATGTATCCCTCATGGCTGAAGCCGCTCAGGATAGCCGCGCTGTTCGTGGCATCCAGGCCGGTGCCGCCCGCGGTGAGCAGGCTGGCCGCAAGCACTCCCGCTGCGTCCTGCTGGCCGGCGATGGGGCCTGAAGACTGGGCAGGCAGGGTGACGCCGGCCTGGACCGCCAGGCTGTGCGCCAGCTGGGTGAGCTGATCCTCGTCATGACCGTCGGTCGCCAGGAACGGCGGGAGCAGGTTGATCTGGCCAGTGACCGTCGCGCCAGCTTGCTGCAGCGCCTTGGTTACACCGGGGGTCACGTTGCTGTTGTCAGCGCCCGGAGCGACGACCTCGACGACCTTCAGCCCGGTCATGAGCCCTGGCAGCAACCGGGGTGACACTTCCTGCGCGAAAGCATTATCGGCATTCAGCTGGTTGGTGAGGCTCGAATTCTCATGATCCAGCGTAGTGATGCGGCTGCTGGCCACCCCGTACGCCGCTTGGAGCGCCTCCAGCGCCTTGCCGCTGAGTGCCGTGGAGCCCACCACCAGGCCCACAGCCAGGGCGAGGAACACAGCGATAATTGAGACCAGGTGATACCTGAAATCGATCACTAGAGAAGTCCAGTTAGCCAGTGCCACAGCTGGCCCAGCGCCAGGCTGAGATATCCAACGTAGATCTTGCCGACCGGTGTCCAGGCCAGCGCGATGATCGGCAGCAGTGCCGCGAACGACAGCAGGATTAGCGACTTAGCGGAAATGCGGCTCTGGTAGAGACGACTCACGCCTTTGGCGTCGACCATTTTGTCGCCGACCCGGATCCGGGTGAGTACGGCGCTTGCCATTCCCGCCCGGCCCTTGTCAAGGAACTCTACCAGGCCGAATCGCATGCCCACCGTGACAATCAGGCTGGCGCCTGCCTCCTCGGCGATTAGCACCGCGACGTCTTCGCTGGTGCCAGGGGCTGCGCAGGTCACCGACTTAACGCCGAGGTCCTGAACCCGCGGCAGTCCCGGCGCGTGGCCATTCCGGTAAGCCACGACAATTATCTCGGCGCCGGATTTGAGCGCTCTATCAGATACCGAGTCCATATCGCCGACGATGATGTGCGGCCAGTACCCCGCCTCAATCAACGCGTTAGCGCCGCCATCGACGGCAATGATGACCGGCTTGAACTCCCTGATATATGCGCGAAGCGCCTGCAGGTCCTCGTGGTAGTGGTAGCCGCGCGCCACGACCAGCGCGTGCTTGCCGGCCAGCCTGGTGCGCAGCGACGGTATCCGGATGCCCTCGACCAGCAGCTCAGGATCCCGGTCGATGTACTCGAACGTGTTCGTCACGAAGGCCTTGAGCTGGGTGGCAAGCCCCTCTTTGGCTATCGCCATGTCCGCGGCCACCGACTCGGCGCTCTGCCGGGTCCCCTTGGCCGTAACCACGTCGCCCAGGAACAGCATCTCGCCATCCAACCGGACTTGCTGACCCTCCTTGACCTGGTCAAACACATCCGGGCCCACGTCGTCGAGCAGCGGGATGCCGGCTGCAATCAGCATCTGCGGGCCCTGGTTCGGGTAGCGGCCAGTAATGCTTGGCGCAGCGTTGATCACCGCCGACACCTGGCATCGCACCAGGGCGTCGGCTGCCACCCGGTCCAGGTCCGCGTGATCGATGATCGCAATGTCGCCGGGCTGCAACCGCTTGGTCAGGTTCTTCGTGCGGCGATCGAGGCGAGCCGTTGCCCACACCCCGACCAGGTCCTTTGACCTGGCCCGATGCGGAAGCGCGTGTGCAAGGCCCGGCACCTTCATTGGCTAGTCATTTTGCCAGATGCGCGCGACCACTAGCGCCGGCCCGGCTGCCTGCCAGCTACCGGCTAGCTACGCTCCGGCAGCGCTTCGCGCTCGGCGGCAGCGGCAGCGAGCAATTCGCCCGCGTGCGCGCGGCCGAACTCAGAGTCCTCCAGGCCTGCCAGCATCCGGGACAGTTCGCGAACTCTGCCGTCGTTGTCCAGCTTGCTGATCCCGCTGTGCACCACCGAGCCATCGCCGCTCTTCTCAACCACGAGGTGCGTGTCGGCAAAGGCGGCTACCTGCGGCAGGTGAGTCACGACGATGACCTGAGCCAGCCGGGCCAGCCGGGCCAGCCGGCGCCCGATCTCCACCGCGGCTTTACCGCCTACACCAGCGTCGACCTCGTCGAATACGAAGGTCGGCACCGGGTCCGCGCCGGCGAACACCACCTCGATGGCGAGCATGATCCGAGACAGCTCACCGCCCGACGCTCCCTTGTGCAGCGATACGGCGGGCGCGCCGGGGTGCGCGGCAAGCTTGATCTCGACTTCGTCGGCCCCGTGCGGTCCGAAGTCAGCCGCGGGTGTGACCGCGACCACAATCTGAGCATGCGGCATCGCCAGGGCCGTCAGCTCGGCAGTGACCTGCTCGGCGAACCGGATGGCGGTCTGCGTCCTGGCGGTGGTCAGCTGGCTTGCCAGGTCGGCCACCGTCGCCGCGAGCTCGGCTTCCTCGTGCTCGAGCGCGCCGATCTTGTCCTCGTCGCCGTCGAGCTCGGCAAGCCGTGCGCTGGCCGACTTGGCCCAGGCCAGGACCGCGGCCAGGTCGCCGCCGGGCGGGCCGGCCGCCGTCCCGGCTCCGTAGCTGCGAACGAGCCGGGTGAGGTCGGCCCGGCGCTCCTGCACGACCGCGAGTCGTACCGGGTCGGCCTCGACCGACTCGACATAGGAAGCGAGCTCCGCGGCAACGTCCGCGAGCAGGTACGCGGCCTCGCTGACCCGGCCAGCCAGCGCGGCGAGCTGCGCGTCGTGGTGCGCCGCGCCGTCCAGCGCCGCCCGCGCTGTCGCCAGCAGTCCGGTCACGTCCGTGGCGTCGTAGTTGCCGCCGGCCGGGTCGCCCACCAGCGCCTCGTGGGCGGTCGTTGCGGCGGCGTGCAGCGCATCGGCGTTGGCCAGCCGCTCTTCCTCGGCCATCAGCTCGATGTCCTCGCCCTCGACAGGCTCGGCCCGCTCGATCTCGTCAACGCCTCGGCGCAGGTCCTCGGCCTCGCGCGCCCGGTCCCTGGCCCTGGTGGTCAGCTCTGATAGCTCGGCCGAGACCTGCTGATACCGGTGGTAGACCCGCTGATAGTCGGCAAGCAGCTTGGCGAGTTCCGTGCCGCCGAACTGGTCGAGCGCCTGGCGCTGGCGGCCGGGCTTCAGCAACTGCTGCTGGTCAGCCTGCCCGTGCACGGCGACCAGGTCGTCGGCCAGGTAGGTGAGCAAGGAAACCGGCACCGACCGGCCGCCCGCAGTCGCGCGGGACCGGCCCTCGGAACTCACCGAGCGGACCAGGATCAGTGCACTGCCATCGTCATCCAGGTCGCCACCGGAGTCATTGACCTGCCGGGCCACGGTGCCACCTGGCTCTACCCGGAGCCGGCCTTCGACGACGGCACGATCCGCGCCCGGCCGGACGCGAGACGGATCGGCCCGGCCGCCGAACAGCAGGCCAAGACCAGAGACAACCATGGTTTTGCCGGCTCCGGTCTCGCCGGTCACCACGTTGAACCCGGCGGACAGGTCGAGCACCGCCTCGTCGATTACCCCGAGACCGGTGATGCGCACTTCCTCAAGCATGGCCGCCTGACTCCTCGTTCGTCATCTCGGCGGCGTCATCACGTGCCAGCGCGTCTTCGCCGGCCACTGCCGCTCCTGCTGCCATGGCCTCCGCGGCGGCCATCTCATCCCTGCCCGCTTCCATAGCCTCGGCCCGGTCCGCCGGCTGGCCGCGCCAGCCGGCCACCGGCAGGCCGAACTTCGCAACCAGCCGGTCGGTGAACGGCGCGCCGATCCGGACCTCGGGACCTGCCGCCGTAGCGCGCTGTCCGGTCGCGCTGGCAGCACCAGCTGCGGCGGGCAGCCGGGCCAGCAGTACCGGCAAGCTGCCCCGCCGCACCTCGACGCGCGCCCCTGGCGGAAGCTCGACCATACGACGCCCATCGCACCACAGAACAGCCCCTGCCGTCCCAGATTGCACGGGCACAAATTGCTCGACGGCGCCCGCGGATCCCGGTACGGCCGATCCGATCACTTGCTGACCGGAGGCAGCGCCGATGACTTCCGCCGCGAGCACTGATCTCGGGGACACGACCATCGGCCCGGCGAACAGCGCGTGCGCCGATATCGGCACCATCAGCAGGGCCTCTACTTCCGGCCAGACCACCGGACCGCCCGCCGAGAAGGCGTACGCGGTTGACCCGGTTGGAGTCGCGAACACGACGCCGTCGCAGCCCCAGCGGGACAACGGCCGCCCGTCGACCTCGATCACCAGGTCGAGCATCCGCTCCCTGGCCGCCTTTTCGACCGTTGCCTCATTGAGCGCCCAGGTGGTCGCGATTGGCCCGCCGTTAATGCGGACCGCCACCTCTATGGTCATGCGCTCCTCAACCGAGTACCGGTGCGCCGCGATGTTCGCCACTGCCGCTGCCATGTCCGCCGGCTCGGCTTCGGCCAGGAAGCCGACGTGACCGAGATTGACCCCGAGCAGCGGGACCCTGGCAGGTCTGGCCAGTTCGGCCGCCCGAAGCAGGGTGCCGTCACCTCCTACTACCAGGACCATCTCGGTCCCGGCAGCGGCCGACGGGGAGACCGGCACTACCGCGGCCGCATCGCAGCCGAGCTCGGCGGCCTCCGGTTCGAGCACCCGGACGCCGATGCCGGCCGCCGCCAGCTGGGCGAACAGGACGCGGGCCACCCGCAGCGCGGCCGGCCTGCCGGTATGGGCGACCAGCAGCATCACGCGGCTAGCACCGGTCGTCATTGCGGCCCTGCCGCGATCGCCTGGCGGAGCTCGGCGTCATCCAGCGGCCCGGCGCCGCGGCGGAGCCACAGGAAGTACTCCACGTTGCCGGACGGTCCGGGCAGCGGGCTCGCAGTGATGCCGGCCACGCCCAGCCCGACGCCGGCCGCGGCGCTTGCCACGCTCGCAACCGCTGCTGCCCGCAGCTCGGGGTCACGGACCACGCCGCTGCCGGCCTTATCTTTGCCGACCTCGAACTGCGGCTTCACCATCAGCAGAAAGTCGGCATCGCTCGCAGCGCACGCGGCAAGGGCAGGCAACACCAGCGTGAGGGAGATGAACGACAGGTCGGCCACCACCAGCTCGGGCGGCGGCGCCACCTGCTCGGGCGTCAGGTTGCGTACGTTTACCCGGTCAAGGACCGTGACCCGGTCGTCAGTCTGCAGCGACCAGGCAAGCTGTCCGTAGCCAACGTCGGCCGCCAGCACGTGCGCGGCGCCGGCCCGCAGCAGCACGTCCGTGAAGCCACCGGTGGACGCGCCGGCGTCCAGACAGCGCTTGCCCGCCACGGTAAGCCCGGGGAAGACAGCTAGCGCGCCCGCCAGCTTGTGGCCGCCCCGTGACACGTAGTCGGGTGTGTCGCTGAGCTGCTGAACCGTGATCGGCGCGTCTACGGCGACCTGGGACGCGGGCTTGGCCGCCTGCTGGCCAGCCACCGCAACGCGGCCGGCCGCGATCAGGTCCGCCGCCTGGTCACGTGACCGGGCCAGTCCGCGCCGGACAAGTTCAGCGTCAAGCCGCAGCCTCCTGCTCATCCCGGCCTTCGTCAGCTTTCAGCGACCGGCCGGGCCAGCCGCGTTCGCCCCGGAATCCAGCTCCCCCAGCACCTCGCTCAGCTGCGCGTGAATTCGCTCGAACAGCTCGGGATGCTCACTAACCGGCATTCCGGGCAGCCGCTCAAGCAGCTTCAGCGCCGCGTCAACCCGCGGCTCTCCAGTCATCGGCAGCTCAGGCGCGGGCGACTCAGGCGCGGCCGGCTCCGGCGCGATCGACGCCGCGCCAGGCGATTCGGCCGAACTGCTGCCGCGATCGGCTCCGCCGCTGCTGGTGTCGCCGGCCGGGTCGGCATGTGCCCGTTCAAGGCCGTTGCTGTCGCTCTCGCGAGCGGTATCCTCGCCAGCCGGGCCGGTCCAGCCCGCCCCCGCCTGGTGTTCCATCTGCGTCACCATTCTTCCGCGCCGGCCAGCATGGCGGCGCTGTGCTGCTGCGGCATCGGCGGCAAGCCGCCGCTACCGCAACTTCTCCTCCCTGAACGCTACCGCCCAGCGCCGACGGGCCGTTGCACCTGGCGGTGCCCGCGCGCCCCCGGTATCCCGGCGTAGCCGGCATGACGGAGAATGACCTTGAAAGCGAGGGATGAATGGCGACAGCCGAGGAATGCCGCGCCGCGCTAGAGAGCCTGACCGGACGTATCGCGAACATGGACGCCAGAACCAGGGAAGCCCACCTGCTGGACCGTACTCTGAGTTGCCGTGTTCCCGACCTGGGCCTGACCTTCGTCACCAGGCTCGGACCGGACGGTGCCGAGGCGGTCAAGGTGGCCGAGGACGGCGCTCCCCAGGCTCAGGTGCGATTCACCGCTGACAGCAATACCGTGATCGGCATCGCCGATGACCCCGGCAGCTTCATGCGGGCCTGGCTGTCAGGCAAGCTTAAAGTGCAGGGCAGCATCTTCGATCTGCTGCACCTGCGCAAGCTCATGTGACCAGCGGGGCCTAGGCCGGCACCACGTAGGGGAATGCCCGCGATCGCTGAGCTCCGGCAACCGATGGCGTCAGGCCCGAGGTCACGGCTGTGTTCAGGACCAGTGAGAACATCACCTCGGGTGCGTTGTCGGCGAGCGTCCTGCCGTTACGCGTCGAGAATCCGTACGTCGCAGGCGTCCCGGCGACGTACCGCAGGACATCTGGAAACAGCACCCGCGCCACCATGTGCCCGTAGCCTTCCGGGTCGCCCGACGTTCCATTCGCCGCCACGGCAGCGGTGACCAGATCGGCGATGTTCT
>Ga0335072_10016739_pt1 | contig 10388 bp, 7 predicted proteins | sample Lox_Sample_21_FD_206725 | JGI IMG/M metagenome (GOLD analysis project Ga0335072, IMG submission 206725) | Soil microbial communities from Loxahatchee National Wildlife Refuge, Florida, United States - Lox_Sample_2.1 | ecosystem: Environmental > Terrestrial > Soil > Wetlands | place: USA: Florida... | reverse complement strand
CACGCCGAAGACCGGGAATGGCGACAAATTGATTTGCGTCGTGAACGGAAAAAATCTCGACTTCGAAAACATCACGCATCCAAAAGGCGGCCATTTCGTTTATCTGCTGAACGATTGCGTCGGCGTGACACTGGACCACGTGGTCATCCAATCGTCGCGTGACGCGGTGGATTTGATGGGCTGCAGCGACGTGCAGATTCACAACTGCCGTTTCACCGGCTGCGGCGACGACACCATCGGCGTCAAGAGTGATTACGCGCTGGGCCGGCGCATCAACAGCGCGAACATTTATGTCTGGGATTCCTACTTCGAATCCGGCTGCAACGGCCTGCAATTCGGTTCCGAGACGGCGGGCAACTTCACCAATTGCAATTTCTGGAACATCAACATCGGCGAGGCGCACAAGGCGGGCATTGGCATCACTAGCGGCGACAGCGCCATCGTTGACGGCGTGAATTACAGCAACATCGTCGTCAAGGGCGCGTATTGTCCGATTTATATTTTGACTTGGAACCGGTTGCGCACCGGCGAGCCGGGCGCAAAAGTCGGGCAGATTAAAAACGTTCACATCGAGAACGTGACCGTGACGGATTGCGGCGGCCCCATTGCGACCCAGCCGAGCGTCATTTCCGGCTGGGCGACTTCGCCGTTCGAGAACATCACGCTTGAAAACGTGAAAATCGTTTACACGGGCGGCGAGCAGAGCACGATGACGAATCTGGTGCCGCCGAATCCGAAGGACTATTCGCCGCGCAGCTTCGGCTCGCGGCCAGCGTCGGCATTTTACATTCGCAATGGCAAGGGACTAACGCTTAAAAACGTCGAGTTCAGTTTTCAAACCCCGGACGCGCGGACGCCGCTGGTCCTTGACAACGTGAGCGGCGTGACGCTCGACAATTTCAAATCGGGGAAATCCGGCAGCGGCCAGACATTGCGGCTGGAAAATGTGAGCGACCTTACCGTGGAAAATTCCCCGGGCTTGAAGGACGAAAATTCCGCGACGGTGGAGCAGGGCGGGGAATAGCCTGGAATCGGCTTAATAAAACCGCTGGGACGATTTGCAGTTCCGGCGGTTTTTTCATTTTTCCACCCCCGGTTCGCCGGAATCCCGGGCTTTTGAAATTATTTTATACAAATTTTACGTTTGTGGTGTCTATGGATTGAAACCGTGACTGGCAACGACCATTGGCTCGAAAGATTTTACGACGCGAAAGCGGCGGGGTTGATTCTTTATGGCCGCGCGCTCGGCCTGGGCCACGGCGAAGCCGAAGACGTTTTGCATGAAACATTCCTGGCGCTGATGCGATTGCCGGAGCCGCCGCGCGAGCCGGAAAATTATTTCGTCCGCAGTTTCCGCAACCGCGCGCTGAATCACAAGCGTTCACTCTGGCGGCGGTTGACGCGCGAATGGGAATCGCACCGCTGGTTTGAGAAATCGTCGGAGGAAAATCCCGCCGAGCGCGTCGCGATGGAATGCCTCGCGGAACTGCCGCTCGAACAGCGCGAGGTCATCGTGCTGAAAATCTGGAACCACTGCACGTTCGAGGAAATCGGCGGGCTGCTGGACATTTCGCCGAACACGGCGGCGGGGCGTTACCGTTACGGTTTGCAAAAAATCAAATTCCAACTGGAAGGAGAAAGTCATGAGCGAGAAGGAAATGAAGCTGCTGGAAGAACAAATGCGTGGCTGGCGGCCGCGCCATCCGTCGGCCGGGCTTAAATGGCGGGTTTTTGGCGCGCGGCTTTTGAACCTGCCGCGCATGGTCCGGCTCGCCGGATTCGCGACGCCGGTGACGGCTTGCGCCTTGATGGCGCTGCTGGTTTGGAACTCTGGCAGTTCCTTTGCGCCGCGCGCGGGCGCCGTTCCGTCCGCGCTGGCGATGATCAGCAATTCGGACTACGCGGTCAGCGCCACCAGCCGGCAGTCGGTGCAAAACAACTCCTGCGCCTTTAATTTTGATTGGACAAACGCCGGTAATTTCAATTCTAATGTCTCTTCATTTTTACCTAGGAATTAAACTGACCGGTTTTACGAATGAGCAACGACAAGCCTCAACCGCCGCCGCCGCCGCAAAACGAGAAGACGAAGCAGCCGGCCAAAACGCCCGCGCCTGCGGCCAAAACACCGCCGGCCAAGCCGGTCCGCCCCAAAGTTCCACCGCTGTTCCGCGGGATTGACTGGTTTGTATTGGTCCTGGTCTTTGGCGTGATTTGGGCGGTCTATTTATACACGCTGGCGCCGGAATTGACGCTGGAAGATTCCGGCGAACTCTGCACCGCGTCGTATTACGCGGGCGTGCCGCATCCACCGGGTTATCCGTTTTGGTCCATTTACTCGTGGCTGTGGACGAAGATCATCCCCTTGGGCAACGTAGCTTGGCGCGTGGAAGTGGGCGAGTCGTTTGCGCTGGCGCTGGCTTGCGGCCTAGTCGGTTTCATGGTTTCGCGCGGGAGCAGCATGTTGATGGAGGGCATTGATGATTTAAAGGGGATGACGGGCAGATGGGAAAACGCGATTTGCATCGTTTGCGGAATCGTTTCGGGATTATTGCTGGGGTTTGACGCCTTCGTGTGGAACGAGGCGGTGGTCATCAACCGCATTTCGATTTTCGACGTGCCGTGGCTGATGCTGGTGGCGCTTTGCCTGATGCGCTGGATTTATGCGCCGCACCAAAGGCGTTACCTTTATGTCGCGATGTTTTTCTTCGGGCTGTGTTTTACCATTCACCAGACCATGCTCGTGGCGGCGATGGGCATTGAAGTTTGCATCGCCATGGCGAATCCGCGGCTGGGCCGGGATTTGTTTTTAGGCAACAGCGTCATCTTTGGTTTGGGGCTGATTGGGATGAGCACGGGAGCCGTGTCCGCGCTCAACACGATGGATCCCATGTTCCGCGCCATTTTTTACGTGGTGGGATTTGGCTCCATCGGGGCTTGCGTGTGGTTGACCATGCAAACCAAGCAACTCGGCAATGAATCGCTGGCGGTTCTTTTCATGGGATTGCTCTGGGTGGCTGGAGCCGCGTTTTACCTGTATGAGCCGATTTCGTGCATGACGGATCCGCCGATGCAATGGGCATATCCGCGCACGGTCCAGGGTTTTTTCCACGCACTGTCGCGCGGCCAATATGAGCAGGCTCATCCGACAGACATCATTCATGATCCCGGCCGCTTCATCATGCAACTGGGCTTGCTGGTGAACGGCCTCGGTTCATCTTTCAGTTGGATTTATATTTTTGTCGCGTTGGTGCCATTTTTCTTTTTGTGGAAGATGAAGAACCGTGAGCGCTCCTGGATCATCGGGCTGACGGCGATTTATTTTTGCATTGGGGTGCTGCTGACGATTCTCATGAACACCAACCCGGATCGTCAGGACGCCGAGGAAAACAAGGTTTTCTTCGCCGCCTCCCACGCGGTGGTCGCCATCTTTATCGGATATGGGCTGGCCTTGATGACTGCCTACATGGCGACGCATTATCGCAACTTCCGGGTTGCGGGTCTTACTTTGGGGGCAATCGGTTTTCTACCGGCGCTGGTCGTGCTTTATGACGGCGTGGATGACACGTTTTTCGGGAATGTTGGATCGCTGACTTATCCCAAGTCGCTGTTTTTATTTTTGACGATGTGCGCGGCCTTTGTCTTGGCAGCTTTGGCGGTGCATTGGTTCATCAACCGGCGAAAGGATTCTCCGGATGACGACTTTTTGGTCTGGATGTTCGGCGGAGGTTCGTTGCTGTTTTTGGGAATCTCAATGTATCTGGCCTTTTTTGGTGAGGACCGTTTGGGGTTGAGTCAGGTTTTTGAGAGCCTCCCGCGAATCTTTTCGCCGCATCAATACAGTCTGCCGGTTTGGGGTGCGCTGTTGATATTCGGCACGGTCGTTATCTTTATCGCGAGCCTGTTCTTTTACCGCAATCGCGCCCCGGTGCTGATTGCGCTCTGTCTTTTTGCCATCGCGCCGGTTTATTCGGCTGTATCCCACTGGGCCAAGAGCGAGCAGCGGAATCATTGGTTCGGTTACTGGTTCGGGCACGACATGTTCACACCGCCGTTCGGGATTTATCCGGAAATGGCCCCGCACGCAATTTTGTTTGGCGGCACCGATCCCGGCCGCTTTTGCCCGACCTATATGATTTTTGCCGAGAGTTTCACGCCGCACAAGGACCAGCCCTACTTGGATCAAAAGTTTGACCGGCGCGACGTTTATATCATCACACAAAATGCACTCGCGGATAACACTTATCTGGAATATCTCCGTGCCCAATACAATCGCAGCACGCAACAAGACCCGCCGTTTTTCAGCTGGCTTTTTGAATATTGCATGGCCGTTGTCACTGGCAACAAAAATGTGGTCACCGATTCCAGCAGTCCCGACATGGGCAAGGGCTACACCGGCGTCGCGTTGATAGACAACACGGCTGATTTTATCTACAGGCACATTGATCAACCGCTGGCTGCTCTCGGGGCGTCGGTCGAAAAGCGCCGGCGCGCGGAGGGAGTTTATCCACCCAAGGAAATTTATATCCCGACCGATGCCGATTCCCAGGAATGCTTTCGGGAGTATGCGCAGGAGTCGCAGCCTGACGCGAACGGGCACGTGGAGGTTTCCGGGACGGGTCCCGTGATGGAGATCAACGGCCTGCTTTGCAAGGTCATCTTTGATCACAATCCGACGAATGAATTTTATGTCGAGGAAAGTTTCCCGCTGGACTGGATGTATCCCTACGAGACGCCATACGGCATCATCATGAAAATCAACCGCCAGCCGCAGCCGCAATTGACCGAAAATGTGTTCGAGAAGGACCATGCCTTCTGGACCAATTACTCCGAGCGGCTCATCGGCAACTGGATCACTTACGACACCCCGGTGCAGCAAATTGCCGACTTCGCCCAAAGGGTTTATCTCAATCACAATTACAAGGGCTTTACCGGCGATCCCCGGTTCATCCGTGATGAGGACGCGCAAAAGGCATTTTCCAAGCTGCGCAGTTCGCAGGCCGGAATGTATGCATGGCGCTGCTTTCCCCAAGGCCCCAACTATCCCAACGGCTGCCTGCCCGAATACCTTGAAAAAACCCCGCAATTGCAGGACGCATTGATCCGCGAAACGGATTTTGCCTTTAAACAATCCTTCGCCTTCTGTCCCTACAGCCCGGAAGCCGTTTATCGTTATGTGAATTTTCTGCTCCCACTGGGTCGCGTGGACGACGCGTTGATCGTCGCCGAGACCTGCCAGAAATTTGATCCTTACAACGGCGCGGTTACCAACCTCGTTGACACCCTGGAACGCATCAAAGCCGAGTCCGGCAGCCATGTCGAGTCGTCGGCCTCATTGCAGCAAATGGAGACGGAAGCGCAGCAAAACCCGTCGAACGTCGCCAACCTCATGAGCCTTGGCGCCATCTATATGCAAATGCAACAAACCACGCGCGCCACTGAAATCTTCGACGAGGCCATTACCAATCCGAACATTACGTTTTCCGACGCAGCCGACATCGCCCAAGTCTACGCCCAGATGGGCAACTTGCCCAAGGTCGAGATCGCGCTCGAAAAACTCGCCGCCATCAATCCCAGCGCGCCGGAACCACGCTACGACCTCGCCCGGCTCAAAGCCACTCTCGGCCAGAACGCTGTCGCGCTTGAGGACTTGAAAGCGGCGCTCGACTTGAGCGCCCAGCGCCTCAAAACCAATCCCGCCGCGCGGAATCTCCTGGATGCCGCCCGCACAGACCCGAGTTTCAACGCGCTGCGCTCACTGCCTGAATTTCAAAAAATGGTTCCGCCCAATTAACCCGCGCCGTTTCATCCCGGTTGCGGATTCCGTCAAATGGTTTAACCTGTCGCTCTGGATTTATTTTGCGACCGTATGACCGCATGAAAAAGAACGAACCAGAAATCAAAGCCAACCAGGACACAAAATCTGTGCCCGCGCCGGACGCGGACGCTGAGCCGCTCGTGGCTGTGCCGCCGACGTCCGAACAAACGATTGCTGATTTGGAAGAGCAAATTGCCAAGGCGAAGGATAATTGGATTCGCACCGCCGCCGATTTTGAAAATTTCAAGAGACGCGCCGCGCGCGAACGCACCGAGGCTGTTCAATTCGCCAACGCCTTGTTGCTGCAAAAGCTCCTGCCGGTGCTTGATAATTTTGAAATGGCGCTCGCCGCCGCGCAATCAGCTGGTGGTGAAAGCGCCGCCTCATTGCAGGCCGGCGTGGCCATGATTCAGCAGCAATTGAAAAGCGTCCTGCTCGAAAGCGGCCTTGAAGAAATTGACGCAACGAGCAAGCCGTTTGATCCGGCACTGCACGAGGCGGTTTCGCAGCAGGAAACTTCCGAACTTCCCGAAGGCCAGGTCGTCCAGCAAATCCGCAAAGGCTATAAACTGCGTGAACGTTTGTTGCGCCCGGCGGCGGTGATTGTCGCCAAAAAACCGGCGGCCAATTCGTAATCCACAATTTTCATGGCCAAGCGCGATTATTACGAAATCCTCGGCGTGAGCCGCACCGCCGACGCCGAGGAAATCCGAAAAGCCTACCGGAAACTCGCGGTGAAATTTCACCCGGACAAAAATCCCGGCGACAAGGCGGCGGAAGAAAAATTCAAGGAACTCGGCGAAGCTTACGAAGCGTTGAGCGACCCGCAAAAGCGCGCGGCTTACGACCAATATGGCCACGCCGCGTTCGATCCACGCCAGCGCGCCAGTCGTGGCGGCTTCAGCGGTTTTGGCGGCGGTGGCTTTCACGATCCGTTCGACATTTTCCGCGAAGTCTTCGGTGGCGGCGCGGGTGGAAGCATTTTTGAAACGATTTTCGGCGGCGGCCACGACCCTTCCGCACCGCAGCGCGGCGACGATTTGCGCTACGATTTGGAAATCACGCTTGAAGAAGCCGCGCTTGGCTGCGAAAAGGAAATTTCCGTCACGAAACTCGACAAATGCGAGACGTGCGACGGCTCTGGCGCGGAAACCGGTTCCAAATTGAGGACTTGTGCGACGTGCGGCGGACGCGGACAGGTGCTCATGTCGCGCGGCATTTTCAGCATCGCGCAAACCTGTCCGAATTGCAAAGGCGCGGGGAAAATTTTGGAAAAGCCGTGCAAAGCCTGCCACGGCGAAGGCAAACGCCAGCGCAGTTCGAAAATCAAATTGCGGATTCCGCCGGGAGTGGACGCCGGTTCGCGTTTGCGTTCGGGCGGCAACGGCGAGGCCGGTTTCCGTGGCGGGCCGGCGGGCGATTTATATGTGCTGCTGCACGTCAAGGAGCATGAAATTTTCCAGCGTGATGGCGACGATTTGCTCTGCGAGGTGCCGGTGAGTTTTGCGCAGGCCGCGCTCGGCGCGGAAGTCGAGGTGCCGACGCTCGAAAGCAGGGCGACGATAAAAATTCCGGCGGGCACACAGCCCGGCACCGTTTTCCGCGTCAAGGCCAAGGGCGTGAAAAATCTGCAGGGCCACGGCCACGGCGATTTGCACGTGCGCGTGCAGGTGGAAGTGCCGGCGCGGTTGAATTCGGAACAGAAAGCCAAGTTGCAGGAATTCGCCGCCTTGCTTGACGGCGAGGCGACGCCGATGAGCCAAAGCTTTTTTGAAAAGGCGAAAAAGTTTTTCAAGTGAGCCATGCACCGGTTTTATCTGCCGCCCAAAAACTGCGCCGGAAATTCTCTCCGGCTCGATGGGCGCGAGGCGCATCATGCGTTGAAAGTTTTGCGGGTAAAATACGGCGAACTTGTCACGGTCCTGGACGGTGCTGGAAATGAATTTCTTTGCACCGTTGAGAGCAGTTCGCGCGACGCTGTCACGCTTTCTGTGTCGCTGAAGAATTTCACGCCGCTGCCGTCGTGTCCGGTCACCTTGTTGCAGGCGTTGCCAAAGGGAAAAATCTTCGAGAGCATCATCCAGAAATCCGTCGAGCTTGGCGTGCGAAGAATCGTGCCCTTGCTGACCGAACGCGTCGTGAGCCATTTGGACGGTGAAAGCGGCGAACACAAGCGTGAGAAATGGCGGCAGGTGGCGATTGAAGCCGTCAAGCAATGCGGCGCGGCTTGGCTGCCGGAAATTCAAGCGCCGCTGACGATTGAGAAATTTCTATCGCACAAGGAAAAATTCGACCTGTCGCTCGCCGGTTCGCTGCAAAAAGAGCGGCGTCATCCGCGTGAAGTTTTTCGGGAATTTCAGAAGGCCAACGGTCGTTTGCCGAAATCCGCCGCGGTTTGGATCGGGCCGGAGGGCGATTTTACTTTGGACGAACTGCGCGCGATTCAAAGTTCCGGCGCGCAGCCGATTTCGCTTGGCCGGCTCGTTTTGCGCGTGGAGACGGCGGCCATTTATTGCCTCTCGATTTTGAATTACGAACTTCAGCGCGATTGAACCAGGACGCGGAAGGCGCGGCCCAGATGTTCCGGGTGCGTGAGCGTTTGAAATTGGCGCGCGCGCGCCGGGTTCCATTCAAAGGTTTTTTGCTTCGAGAATTTTTCCAGAATTTGCGTCAGGAATTTTGTTTGCGTGGAAAAAATTTCGGTTTTCAACCCGACAACTTCGCCGACCTTTTGAATTTCAGTAAAATTGACGTGCGCAGTCAAATCCTGTTCGCCGGGGTTTGCCAGAACGTCGTCGGCAAAATGGTGACGAAAATAGGCGCGCAAGGTTCCATTGGTCCGTTGCGGTGAAAATAATTCATCGGCGGTCAGGCCGTAATCAATGGCCAGCAGTTTGCCGTGTTGCAAACTCGCGGCTGCTTCGCGCCACCAGTTTTGAGCAGTGGGGCTGGTTTCAACCGTGTAATTATCTGGCAATACAGCTTCCAGTTCCGGGTTGCCGATACTGAATTCGGAATTTTGAATTTTTGCCCAGACAAATTTTTCGCCGTCGGCCGCGACGCCCCATTCGAACCATTTTTTAGCCTTCGCGTCCCAACCGAAGCGGTGGACGGGAAAGGCGTCGAGCAATTCATTGCTGAAAATGATTCCGTTGAGTCGTTGGATTGTTGGATCGTTGAGCCGTGAAAACCAGCGAACGTTCTGAAAGTGTTTCAACGTTTCGTTTTGCCATTTGCAGCGGCGCGGAGAGGGTTCAAGGATGCAATATTCTATTTTCGCGAAAAGCTCCGGGCGGTTCATCTGCAACCAGTTTAAAATGTCGCAGGCCAGTTTTCCGTCATGTGCGCCCGCCTCGACAATTGAAACTTTGGGCGTTGAGTCTTGAGCCTTGAATTCCGCTTCCAGCCATTCGGAAAATTGGAACGCAAGTAGCTGTCCAAAGAGTTCGCCGACGCTGACGCTGGTATAAAAATCGCCACGTCGGCCAACAGTGTCCTTTTGTGTTTCATAATATCCATGAACGGGACAGTAAAGTGCGAGTTCCATGAAGCGTGCAAACGGCAGAACACCGCGGGCGACGACCTCGGCGCGAACGATGTCGGACAGCATTTTCATGGCTTGCGTTTGGCGTGGCATGAGCTAGGATTTGTGCAACAGGAAGGAATTTATGGCCAAAATAGATGCATTTTTCAATCTGATGTTTGAACAGAAGGCGTCGGATTTGCACATGACATCCGGCAATCCACCCATGCTGCGCATCAACGGCGATTTGCAGCGCGTGGATTATCCGCCGCTGGAAAACGATTCGCTCAAGACGATGCTTTACGAAATCGCGCCGGATTACAAGATCAAGCAGTTCGAGGAAACCGGCGACGTGGATTTCGGCTACGAAATTCCGAACATTTCGCGCTTCCGCGTCAATTTTTTCAACGAGAAAAACGGCGTGGCCGCCGTGTTCCGGCAAATTCCCAGCCGCGTGCTGGCGTTTGAAGATTTTGAAAAACTGGAGGCGCCGCTGCCCGGCGTGTTGAAAAAGTTCTGCATGTTGAACCGCGGATTGATCGTCGTCACCGGCCCGACCGGTTCCGGCAAATCGACCACGCTGGCGGCAATGGTGGATTACTGCAACCGAAACCGCAAAGACCATATCATCACGCTGGAAGATCCGATTGAATTTGTCCACGAAAGCAAGAATTGCCTGGTGAACCACCGTGAAGTCGGCGTCCACACCAAATCGTTTGCCACCGGCCTGCGCGGCGCGTTGCGCGAAGACCCGGACATCATTCTCGTCGGCGAAATGCGCGACCTGGAAACCATCGAACTGGCCATCACGGCGGCGGCAACCGGCCACCTGGTCTTTGGAACATTACACACGCAAAGCGCGTCCAAGACGGTTGACCGTATCATTGACGTTTTCCCGGCGGAGCAGCAGAACAAAATCCGCCAGACGCTTTCGGAGGCGATGAAAGGAGTCGTCGCGCAAACGCTGTTCAAGCGCACGGACAAAAAGGGGCGCATCGCGGCGTTTGAAATTCTGGTTTTCAACACTGCCGTGGCCAACCTCGTGCGCGA
>Ga0335072_10016737_pt1 | contig 10389 bp, 9 predicted proteins | sample Lox_Sample_21_FD_206725 | JGI IMG/M metagenome (GOLD analysis project Ga0335072, IMG submission 206725) | Soil microbial communities from Loxahatchee National Wildlife Refuge, Florida, United States - Lox_Sample_2.1 | ecosystem: Environmental > Terrestrial > Soil > Wetlands | place: USA: Florida... | reverse complement strand
GCTTCCGAAGCTGGGGTCGAACGTGCAATAGCCGGTATCGGCGAGCAACGTTCGGACGTCGATGACGTCGTAGCCGTAAGTGCCCTTGTAGACGGGCAGATCGGCGACCAAATTGCCTCGCTCGTCAAGAAGCTTGAATTTTCGCGTTTCCTCAGGCACTTTGATCTCCTTCTCTTACTCGAGAACGCCTTTGGTCGATAGAATGTCGCTGCCCGTAATCGCCTTTGCTTGCGCGAACGAACGGGCGAATGCTTTGAATGCAGCCTCGCAGAGATGATGATTGACATGGCCGCTCATCTGCACCAGGTGGAGATTGAAGCGGCCATTGTCGGTGAGGGCTCGGAAGAACTCGGCGACCATCTCGGTCTTCATGTCGCCGAGATCTTCGGCCGTGAACTTGACGGCAAAATTGAGGTAGGCGCGTCCGGAGAGATCGACGCTCCCCGCTACCAGCGCGTCGTCGAGCGGTACCATCATCGAACCGAAGCGCGCGATACCGCGCTTCTCGCCCAGCGCTTCGTGAAGCGCCCGGCCGAGCGCGATCCCAACGTCCTCGATGAGGTGATGGTGGTCCATGCCGTCGCCCTTCGCAACCACGACCAGCCCGAGGCCGGCGTGCTTGGCGAGCGTCGCAAGCATATGGTCGAAGAACTTGACCCCGGTCTCCACCTCGATCGGCCCGGGCGCCAGGTCCAGGCGAAGGGCGATTCGCGTCTCCTTCGTGTTCCGTTCGACCGAAGCACGGCGTGCTTCAACCATAGCCTACTGGTATTCCCTATCTAGAGGCATTTCCCATCTACCCCTTACCCTACGTTGGTTTGCGGGACCTTGCCCTTCAGCCGCCGGCTCATCGCGAAACCGACCAACCGGTCAACGAGCGCTTCGTACGATATTCCGGCCACCTGCGCCTCGTCTGGGATGATGCTATTCTGCGTCATCCCCGGGAGGGCGTTGACCTCCAGGATGTACGGCCGCCCCTCCTTGGAGACGATGAAGTCCGTGCGCGAGTAGTCACGCAATCCGATCAGACGGTGGACGGTCAGCGCCAGCATCCGGATGCGCGCGGCGAGATCCTCGTCGATCGGCGCCGGGACGAGATGCCGGCTGCCGCCCGGCTCGTACTTGGCCTCATAGCTGAGGAACTCGTCGCCGTAGACGACCTCCGCGACCGGCAGCGCTTCGTCACCCAAGATGCCGCACGAAAATTCGCGCCCCGCAATGTACTCTTCGGCCAGCACTTGGGCGCTCGGCGTGCGCGTGCTCGCGACGACCATCGCGTGCGTCCACTGCTCGTGCGTTTTCACGATCGCAACGCCCGTGCTCGAGCCTTCGTTGCGCGGCTTCACGACGAGCGGCAGGTCGAGCGAACCCGGCAAGAGCGGAAGCGCACCGCCGCCCAGATCGTAGGCATCCCAATTCGGTGTCGGAAGGCCCTCGGCCGACAAAATCTTTTTTGTGACATGCTTGTCCATCGCGAGCGCACACCCGAGAACGCCGCTGCCGGTGTAGGGCAAGCCCAGCCACTCGAGGATTCCTTGAATCGTCCCGTCTTCACCGCCGGGCCCGTGCAACGCGTTGAACACGACGTCCGGTTCGAGCTCGCGAACATTGTCGACGAAATTCTTGTCGAAATCGAGCGAGCGCGCCGGATAACCGAGCTTGTCGAGCGCGCGCAGCACGTTCGAACCGCTCGCGATCGAGATCTCGCGTTCGGTGCTCGCGCCGCCCATCACGACGGCGACTTTCGGTCTAACGGTGCTACGCCCGGGCGTCATGCGGTGAACTCGCCTACCAAGTGCACTTCCAGTTCGAGATCGACGGCGAAACGATCGTGCACCGCACGCCGCACGCGCGCGAGAAGCGTCGTAACGTCTTGAGCCGTCGCACCATCGACGTTGACGATGAAATTCGCGTGCAGGCGTGAGACTTCGGCTCCCCCGACGCGCCACCCCTTAGCCCCGACCTCTTCGATCAAGCGCCCCGCGTGGTTACCTTCCGGGTTACGAAAACACGATCCGGCGTTCGGAAATTGGAGCGGCTGCGTCTCTTTGCGGCGCACGAGCCTGCGCTGCATCTCGGTACGCACCTCGGCCGGTTCGCCCCGCTCGAATGCGAGCGTAACGTGCGCGACGATGGCGTCGCGCGCGAGTGAGGTTCGGCGGTAGTAGTATTGCGGCGTGATCGCGTGCGCGTCGGGTTTCGAAGGCGTTTGAATCCACACGTCGCGTACGAAATCGCCCATCTCGCGGTCGGTCCCCGCATTCATGCGCAGCGCGCCGCCGACGCTCCCAGGAACGCCCGCCAGCGAACCGATCCCGCGCGCACCTGCCGACGCGGCCTGTGCCGTCAGGAGCGAAAGCGACGCGGCGGCGCCGGCTCGGACGAGCACCGTGCGAGGTTCGGATGCGGCATCGACCGCCAGCGACGCGTACTCGCCGCCCAACCGCAACACGATCCCGCGCATCCCGCCGTCGCCGACCAGCAGATTCGAGCCGCTTCCGAGGACGAACCACGCGACGCCGCGCCGCACGCACAGCCGCAGCACGAAGGCGACCTCGTCGGTCGATTCGATCGCGATCAGCGCGTCGGCCGGGCCGCCGATTTTCCACGAGGTGAACGGCGCGAGCGGTTGGTCGAAGCGCACACGCTCACCGAAGCGATCCGCGAGCTCCCGGCGCTCGGGAGCGCCGAGACGGCTCATCGCGCCGCGAACTTCTGCGCGCTCTCGGTAATCGCGCCGGCGCCCAGCATCAGGACGAGCGAACCCGCGGGAGCCGTAATCTTCAGCGCTTCCGGCAACGCCGTTACGTCCTTGACGTAGGTGACGTCTTTGCCGCGCGCGGCGAGCGGCTCCCCGATCGAGCGCGAACTGACGCCTTCGATCGGCGTCTCGGAGGCTGCATAGATGGGCGCCAAGATCACGTGGTCGGCACCGGAAAGCGCATCGGCAAAATCGCGCGCAAGGTAGCGCGTGCGCGTGTAACGATGCGGCTCGAAGGCAACGACGAGCGGACCTTTATGATACCGGCGCGCAGTCGCGATCGTCTCGCGCACGGCGGTCGGATGATGCGCGTAATCGTCGACGACGCTGAGGTCGGGCTCGCGCAAAAGAAATTCGAATCGCCTGCGGACGCCTTGGAACTCGTCGAGCGCATCGGCGATCGTTTCGAAGCCGATGCCCAGGTGCATACCGATTGCGATCGCCGCCAGCGCGTTCTGGACGTTGATCTGACCGGGAACCTTCAGCCGCAAAGTTCCGAGCGGCGCTCCGCGCAGCGAGATCGAGGCACGCGTCCCGAAATCTTCGTAGCTGTCGATCGTCGCATGCAGATCGGCCTGCCAGGCGTCGATTCCGTAGGCGACCAGCGGCACGGCATTCTGACTTCGTGCGACCTCCGCGCTGTATTGATTGTCGACGCCGGCAACCAGCAGGCCATCGGCCGGAATCTTGGCGACGAATCGCTTGAAGGTCCCGAGCATCGCTTGCCACTCGTTCTCGAAATGGATGTGGTCGTTCTCAATATTCGTCAGGACGGCGATCGTCGGACTCAAATACAAGAACGACCCGTCGGACTCGTCGCTCTCCGTGATGAACCATTCGCCTTTTCCTAGACGCGCGTTCTTTCCGGAGTCGATCGGCTCGCCGCCGATTGCGACGGTCGGGTCGAGACCGCCATACGTCAACACCTTCGCGACCATCGCGGTCGTCGTCGTTTTGCCGTGCGTGCCGGCAACGGCGATCGTTTTCTTTCCGGCCGTCAGCTCGGCCAGCATCGCGCCGCGCTTCGTGACCGGTATCCCGAGCTCGAGCGCGCGCGCGACTTCCGGATTCGTCTTGTCGATCGCGGAGCTGACGATCACGCGTTTCGCACCGGCGACGTTTTCGGCGCGGTGCCCGATGTTGATGCTCGCGCCTTCACCACGCAAACTCTGAATGAGCGGCGTGAGCTTGACGTCGGAGCCGGTCACTTTTTCGCCCCGCGCGAGCAGCAATCGCGCGATTGCACTCATCCCGATTCCACCGATTCCAACCAGATGGCTCACGGACCGCTGCCTTCTGCACGCACTGCACGGCCGCCCTCGCGCAAGCTGCGGACGCGGCGCACGATCATGGCGGCAGCGTCGGCCGGCGCAAGCGCGGCGGCGCATTTTGCCATGGCTTCGATCCGCTCCGGAACGAGCGCCTCGGTAAGCGCATAGGCAAGGACGTCGCCGCTCAGCTCCGCATCGTGCAAGAGCCGTGATGCGCCGCTCTCCGCGAAGAAACGCGCGTTGGCGTTCTGGTGGTCTTCGGATGCATACGGAAAGGGAACCAGGAGCGAAGCGCGTCCGCATGCCGCCAGCTCGGCGAGCGTCGATGCACCCGCTCGCGCGACGACCAGGTCGGCAGCCGCATACGCCGGCGACGGATCGTCGAGATACGGGATGAGCGTGAAACGGTGCGGATGTTTATCGTTCAGTCGCGACCGCATCGTCTCGTAGTCGCGCTCGCCGCAGATGTGCACGATCCACCACGGCGCCGGTACGCCGCGCGCCGTCACCATGTCGAGCACCGCGTCGTTGATCGAGCGCGCGCCTTGGCTTCCGCCAAGTACGACCACGACCATCGCGTGCGCATGCGAGTCGACCTCGAGCCGCTCGCGCGCGCGCTGCTTGGGCATCAGCGACTTGAATTCGGCACGAACCGGGATCCCGGTGACGACGGCTTTCCGTTTGAACGCGCTGGGCGACGTCCAGCTTGCCGTCCACACCTCGTCGACGAGCGGACCCAGCAGACGGGTCGTGAGGCCCGGAAGCGCATTCTCTTCGAGCAGTGCGAGCACGGGGCTGATGCGGCGCGCGGTTCGCATCGCGCGCGCGGCGGCAACCACCGGAAAGGTAACGTACCCGCCGCTTGCGATCACGACGTCGGGGCGGAAACGGACGAGCGCACGGGAGGCAACGGCGAGTCCGGCGGCATTTGCGCCGACCGTCGTAAGCAGCCGTGCATCGAGACGGCGCGCGAGCGGTCGCGACGGGATCATTTCGAGCGGGACGCCGGCTTTCGTTACGATCGAGCCTTCGAGGCCGCGTTTCGTCCCGAAGAAAACGGAGGCATACTCCTCACCGCGTGCTTTGCAATCGTCACGCAATGCCGAATCGATCGCCAAACCAGGATAGATGTGTCCGCCGGTGCCTCCGCCTGTGACGACGACCCTCACCGCGACGGCGCGGCACGGCGCGCTCGACCGACGTTCAAGATCAGCGCGACGGCGACGAGACTGACGATCAGCGAGCTGCCGCCGAACGAAATGAACGGAAGCGGAACGCCGGTGACGGGCCACGACGACGTCGTCACGCCGATGTTGACGAACGCCTGAATCACGATCAGCGCGGTGCAGCCGACGACCAGGAAGAAGCCGAATTGATCGGGCGCAGCCAGCGCGATCTTGATCGCGCGATAGGCAAAGCACACGAACAACGCGATGACGAACAGCGCGCCGAGTAGTCCCAGCTCCTCGCCGACGATCGCGAAGATGAAGTCGGTGTATTGCTCGGGCAGATAGAAAAACTTCTGGCGCGAAAGGCCCAACCCGACGCCGAAGATGCTTCCGCTTCCAAGCGCCAGCAGCGATTGCACGATGTGGAAGCCGGTGTTCTGCGGATCCTTCCAGGGGTCGATGAACGCCAGGATGCGCGCGCGTTTGTAGGGGCTGGCAAATATCTCGAAGATGACGAAGGGCGCCGTTGCGAGCACGACAGCGATCAGATGCGGGACGCGCGCCCCGGCGATGAACATGATCGTAAACGCGGTGAAGACGACCAGCGTGGCAGTCCCCATGTCGGGCTCGATGAGAACGAGCGCGGCGAGCGCAAACGTCACGATCATCAGCGGCCACAAGCCGCGCGTCAGCGAGCGAATCCGCTCCTGCCGGCGGCTGATCGCGGCTGCAAGGTAGACGATGAGCGCGAGCTTCGCAAATTCCGAGGGCTCGAATTGAATGCCGCCGGCGCCGATCCAGCGACGCGCACCACCGGAAACGATGCCGACGTGCGGGACGAGCACCGCAACGAGCGCGAGCATCGCTGCGATCAAAATCGCGGCGTCCATGCGCCGGAGCACGCGGTAATCGAGCTTGTACGCGACCGCCGCGCAGACGAGCGCGACGACGAGCCACAGCAGCTGACGCTTGAGAAAGTATGCCGTGTCGTGGTGAAAGGCATACGCGGTCGCGCTCGAGGCGCTGAACACCATGACGAGACCGAGAGCGACGAGGGCACCGACGATTGCAACGAGTGCACCGTCGGGCGGGCGCGGCGTATCCGGACCCCCGGTCAATGCACCGCCTCTGTCCCGCGCTCGAGACGGTTCACCGCTGCGACGAACGCTTCGCCGCGCGCTTCGGCGGATTCGAACATGTCGAACGACGCGCAGCCCGGCGAGAGCAGCACGACGTCGCCCGATTTTGCCAGCTCTGCCGCGGCTTCGACCGCGTTCTCCATCGTGTCGGCCCGCACGACTTTGGAGCGCTTGATGACCGATGCCATTTCATCCGCAGCGGCGCCGATGAGAACGACCGCGCGCGTGCGCGACGACACCGCTTTCCCGAATTCGGTGAAATCCGTACCTTTGGCTTTGCCGCCGGCGATCAGGACGATGTGGCCGTCATCGAACGTACGCAATGCCGCGATGACCGAGCCCGGATTCGTCGCTTTGGAATCATCGACGTAGCGCACCCCGCCGATCTCCGCGACCGCGGTCAGCCGGTGCGGCAAGGCCGCGAACGATTTCACGCTGTCCCGAATCTTCTTCGGCTCGACGCCCGCGGCGAGCGCCATCAACGCCGCCGCCATGACGTTGTCGACGTTGTGCTCGCCGAGCAGCGGAATATCGCGGACTTCCATGATGTCGATCGGACGCGGGTCACCGGTCGGCGGGGCGTAGACGAGCTTTTCGTTGTTGCGCAGGTAGAGCGTCGAATTGCGGTGCGGCTCGCGCGAATACCACAGCGCCCGGCACTTGACCCGCACGGCGCCCTCGCCTTCGGCCAGCGAACCGATGCGCTCGTCGTCGAGGTTGCCGACGAACGTGTCGCCCGCATTCTGATTGGCGAAGATGCGGAATTTGGCTTCGGCGTACTCCTCCATCGAGAAATAGCGATCGAGATGGTCGGGCGAGATATTGATGATCGAGGAGATGCGCGGCTTGAAGCTGCGGATCGATTCGAGCTGGAAGGACGAGACTTCGGCGACGACCCAATCGTTCGGCTCTGCGACGAAAGCTTCTTCGATCAGCGGATTGCCGATGTTGCCGCCGACTCGGGCCTTCATGTTCGAGCCGCGCAGGATGTGACCGACGAGTGCCGTCGTCGTCGTCTTGCCCTTCGTCCCCGTCAGCGCGATGATCGGTGCCTTGCACAAACGGAAAGCCACCTCGATCTCACTATACACGGGAACGCGCGCGCTTTGTACGCGGCGCACGAATTGCGAATTCAGCGGGACGCCGGGCGAGAGCACGGCGGCGTCGAGCTCGCCGACGACCTCGTCGATCTTGTCCGGCGCGATGAAGGTCACTTTCAGTTTTTTGAGCTCGGCGAGCGCCGGTGCCAGGCTTTCCTTCGCGCCTTCGTCCGTCACCCATATCTTGGAGCCGAGCTCGTGCAGCACTTTTGCGCTCGAGCGCCCGCTCTTGCCGAGACCGATGATGAGGACGCGCTCGAATCCGGCGATCATGGGCGCACCGTTACGAGCGCGGCGCCGGCCAACGAGCACAGCGCGGAAGCGATCCAAAATCGTGTGGTCACTTTCGTCTCCGGCCAGCCTCCAAGCTCGAAGTGATGGTGCAAAGGACTCATACGGAATATACGTCGCTTCGTCATCTTAAATGAAGCGACTTGAAGAATCACTGAGAGCGCTTCGGCAGCGAACACGCCCCCGATCACGATCAGCACGAGCTGCATTCCGGTCAGCGTCGCGCCGCCCGCGAGCGCGGCACCGAGTGCCAGCGAACCGGTGTCGCCCATGAAAACCTTCGCCGGGTGCAGATTGTAAGCCAAGAATGCGAGCACGCTGCCGATCATCGCCACCTCGAAAACTCCGATATCGTTCTGACCGCGCGTGAATGCCACGTACGCCACGACCGCCAGCGGCGGAACGACCGTTCCGGCTGCGAGGCCGTCGAGCCCGTCGGTCAGATTGACTGCGTGCGTCGTCGCGACGATCGCGCAAACGCTCAATATCGCGAAGAGCACGGTCGAGACTTGGCCCAGGCCATAGATCGCCGGTTGCAATCCCGGTTGCGCCGCAAGGACGATCCAGATGAATCCGGCCGCCGCAACGCCGGTGAGCAGCAATTTGGTTCGCGCGCGCATCCCGCGGTTACGGCCGACGCGAATCCCCATCATATCGTCGGCGAAGCCGATTGCGGCACACGCAACGACGAGCGCGACGAGCGCCAGCGTGAGCGGGCTCGGCGCGGCGATCAACGCCGCAAGCGCTCCCAGTAAAAACAGGGCGCCGCCCATCGTCGGCGTTCCGGTCTTGGTCTGGTGACTCTTGGGCGCGTCTTCGTACGCGGTCTGCTTTGCCGAGATCGCGCGCAAAAACGCGATCAAGGGTCGCCCGAGCGCGAACGCCGCCACCAGCGCGCCGCCGAACGCTGCTGCTGCGCTCACTCCCATAGCGGGTTCCTCCCCTGGGCGCGCCACTTCAAGATAACAATCGGCGTTTGCTGATCGGAGTTTCCGTGCGGATTTCCCAGCAACGCTTGCTTCACCGCCGCACGCGCAACGCCGGCACTTGCTGCGAGCACTTTTGCAACGCGCAGATCGTTGACGTCGACGACGGCGCATCCCGAGCCCAGACGTTCCGAACAGGCTCGCGCAAACGCATCGGGATCATCCGGGCCGAGCACGATTGCTTGCTCGTATGGCGGCATCGTCCCGGTATAGCCGTCGATCTCCGAGACGGCCTCGCCGAGCCGCTCGTAGAGGACGCCGCGCTTCCCGCGCATTCGTCCGACGACGTGCGCTGCGACCGCGCCGAGCACGGCCGGGGCTCCGAGGCGATCGATCACCAGTTGCATCGATTCCGGTTGGCTGAGCGTCGCCATGGCACCGGCGCGGCGCGCGAGCGCGTACGCAAGGGACGACGGGCGCACGTACTCCGCGCCGATGAACCGTCCTTGCGCGATGGCCAGCGCAGTCTCGCTGATCGCGACGACGTCACCTGGCTGCAGCATCCCGGCCGTCGCGCACGCGATCAAATCGATGAGATCGTCGCCGCGTGAAACGAGACGCGTGCGAATCGGCAGCGCAACGAGGCCCTCGGGGAGCTCGCGCTCATGGATGGAGAGCTTTGAGGCCGCCAAGGATCTCCTCCATCTTATACATTCGTGAACCTTTGAGCAGAATCGAGTCGCCCTCACGCATGTTGACCCGCAACCATCGCGTCGCGGCCGCATTGTCGTCGTACGGCACGATCGCGAGCGGCGACATGCCGGCGCGCACCGCGCCCCGGATCGTCGCATCCGCGTGCTCGCCGCCGATCAACACGACGTCGATGCCGCAGCCGGGGAGCGCGGCACCGATTGCTTCGTGCATCTGAGGTGACTCGACACCCAACTCGGCCATCCCCCCGAGCACCGCGATCCGTCGCGCCGCAGTCTCCGCCGAGAAAGCGCGCAAGGTTGCGAGCGTTCCGGAAAGCGACGCATTGTACGCATCATAAACGAGGTGGACGCCGCCCGGCAGCGACATGCGCTCGTATCGTCCGGGAGGCAGCGTCAATTTGGGAATCGCCTCGACGATCGCCGCCGGCATCATCCCGACCGCGCGCGCGGCGGTTGCGGCCGCCGCGAGATTCGCGAGATTGTGATCGCCCGGCAACGACGTCGAGATCGGAAATTCGTCGCGACCGGCGGCGTCGGCGAAAACGATCGCGTCACGCGACGGAATGAGCGTCGCGGGCATCGGGACGTCGCCGCTCGCGGCGTCGCCCGCGCCGAACCAGCCTGGTGCGCGCTGCAGCGTCGCGGCGCGACGGCGCGATTCTTGATCGGCGACGTTCAAAATCGCGATCGCGCCGGTCGAGAACAACCCCCATTTCGTCTCCGCCAGCCGCTCGCGCGTCCCGAAGATTTCGAGGTGGGCTTCACCGATGTTCGTGAGGATGCCGAGGTGCGGCATCGCGATCGCACAAAGCTCCGCGATCTCTCCTTCGTGCCGCGCGCCCACCTCCACGACGACGATCTGCTCGTCGCCCTCGAGCGCCAGCATGAATTTGCTCACCCCGACCTCGTTGTTCTCGTTCTGGGGCGTCGCCGCAAGCTTTTTCCCCGAGAAGGAGAGCAGCTGCGCAAGCAACGTCTTCGTGGTCGTTTTCCCGGTGCTGCCGGTAATCGCGACGACG
>Ga0335072_10016736_pt1 | contig 10390 bp, 3 predicted proteins | sample Lox_Sample_21_FD_206725 | JGI IMG/M metagenome (GOLD analysis project Ga0335072, IMG submission 206725) | Soil microbial communities from Loxahatchee National Wildlife Refuge, Florida, United States - Lox_Sample_2.1 | ecosystem: Environmental > Terrestrial > Soil > Wetlands | place: USA: Florida... | reverse complement strand
CGACTAGCGTGAAATCCCAGACAGACGCCGCCTGGAACATGCTCGATTCGGCGCAAGCCAACACCACCCCCAAGGGAGAGCAAATCAGGATCGACGCCGTCGTCGCCCTGGGCACGCTGGGCGATTTTTCCCGCGCTGTGAATTGGCTTTCCGCTGTGGGCAAGGACCCGGATCGCTACGTTCGCCTGGCCGCTGTTACCGGCATGAGTACAAGCAAGCAAACGGTATTTATTCCCCTACTGAAGCGGGCGCTGGAGGATGCGGCGCCTGAAGTCGCCTTCGCGGCTGCGGTCGGTTTGTGGAAAATGAACGACAGGAGCGGAGAACGCATTCTGCAGTCCGTCGCCCAGGGTGACCGCAAAGCCAGTCGCGGGCTTGTGAGCGCAGAAAAACACGAGGCGGATCAGGATCTGCACAGCCGGTCGAAGCTAGAGAAGATCGGACTGGAACAGGGCGCCTACGCCCTCCTCGGGCCGTTCGGATTCGGGCTGAGTGCCATTCGCTCCGCAAACGGAAAGAATGGGATCCAGCCCAAGGTAGTAGCAGTCACATTGTTGGCGGAAGATCGCTCGCCGGTTGCTATGAAAATATTCATCGACTCCCAGGACGATCCTGATCCGCTGGTGCGCGCTGCGGCCGCACGGGCGCTTGGCGACTACGATGACAAGGAAGCTCTCGACGCCCTCAGCGACTCCTTCTATGACATTAAGCCGGCGGTGCGGCTAATGGCGGCCGCCTCCTACATCCGTGCCGCCCATCCCGAAGCCGAAGATAAAGATGCTCACCACTCAAAAAACGCCTCGACGAGAAAGCGATGACGGCAACGCTCGCTCCTTAGCGGACGACACCAGCCTGCTTCAGCCGGCGGCGGAAGCAGCTACCGCGAATTCCCTGGGTTGCATTCCTGCATCCCGCTCGACAGAGTTCTGACGCATCGCTCACTTCTCCCCAATTGTCACAGCGACTGGATCTTCATAATCACCAGCGTCATGTCATCATGTTGCGGCGCTCCCGAAGCAAATCTGTCCGCACCCTCGAGCAGGGAATCCAGCATCTGCTGCGCGGAAAGGTACAGGCAATTCGCGGCCTTTGCGATCATGCGATCCTCACCCCATTCTTCTTCCTGGCGGTTCATTGCCTCGCTGATTCCGTCGGTGTACCCGAGCAGCACATCCCCGGGCTCCATCGTCAGCACGCATTGTTGATAGCTCGCTTCCGGGATGAGTCCTACCACCGGGCCGCCTTCTTCCAGCCTGAGTATTTCGCACCCACCTTTATTCGACTGCTGAACGATCGCGGAAACCACGGCACTGATGACCGCCGATTGATCCGTCTCGGATGAGGGTTCTTCCGGCGCGCACACCGGCCGGTCGGGCACGCCGTTCGAATCGGCGGCTGCTGCAGCCGGCAAGCGCCGTAGGATGACAGGCGCGTTGTGCCCCGCATTCACATACGTCAATTGCCGCGTACCAGGATCGTACTCCGCAAAAAAGAACGTCGCATATCGGTTGGAATCGGAAGAGTCGTACAGCAGCAGGTTGACGTTGCGCACGAGGTGGGCCAAATCGAAGCCGGTCAAAGTCTGTCCCCGAAGCGAAGCCCGCAGGCTGGCCATGAGCAGGGCAGCGGAGATGCCTTTGCCCGACACGTCTCCGATCGCAATCCCGAGGCGGGAAGACGGCCGCGCGCTCCCGTCGCTTGCCCGATCGAGCGCAATGAAGTCATAGTAGTCGCCGCCAATACCCAGCGCAGGCCGGCAATGCCCGGCGATGTCCACGCCCCGAACGACTGGGGCGACCTGGGGAAACAGGCGTCGCTGCACTTCGCGGGCGATCTCCATCTCGCGGTTCGCCCGCTCGCGGACGATGGCCTCCGCGGCCAGCGTAGAAAACAAACGGCTGTTCTCGATGGCAAGCCCGGTCTGTGTGGCCACCGAGCGAAGCAGGTTCAAGTCGCTGCGCGAATACGGAGCTTCGCTGCGCTTCGGTCCCAGCGCGATAACACCCACAAGGTCGTTACGCCCGGGCAGCGGCATTAACACTTCAGCAGAAAGGCGCTTGAGTACTTCCTGTTCGCTCTCTTGGGCGAGCATCAGCCAGCCATCCGGATTGTCGTGATAGACGGTGAGGGGCCGCTTCTCATTGCGCAGCTTCTTGATCGTGAGGGAAGAAGACGGCAGGGAGGTTCCGCCCTCGGCCGGAGCACCGACTGCCTCCTCCAGGCAATAACCCCCCGCGCATTGCAGCAGAACTGCAATCCGGGATACATGCAGCGTATCGGCGATGCGCCGCGTGACAGTCTCGAGCAGAGGCCGTGTTTCGGTGAACCGGCCGGCTTCTTCTGAAAGTTCGCTGAGCACCTGCTCGGTCGAGTACGCCTCACGGAAAAACTTGCGGTCGATCCAGGCCGAGAGCCGCTGGTTTCCGCCGAGTTGCATCGCGAGAAACAGCAGGCCAAGCACAACCGCCCACGTCGACGCGATCTCCGAATGCTGTGGGTGGCTGACGATTTGATACAGCGTGAATCCGAGAAGCGTGGCCAGCACGATGCGAATGCCATTCAGCGTGCCGCGAGCCAGCGCATATTGCGTGCCCTGGCGCAGCAGGAGGCGCACGTCCATGGCCCGCTGCACGACAATAACGTAGGCCATTGACAGTGGAAAGAAGGCGAACAGGATCAGGCAGGTCCAGTAGTACCAGTCCGGAACAGCATCTTGCAGGTTGTGTTGGTTGCGGATCTGGGCGATCACAATGCCCACCAGGATCGGCGTGAGTCCGATCTCTCCACCCCAGACCAGCACACCGAGCCTGCGGCGCGCGTCGCTGTTCGACGCGGTGAAATATTTCCGGAACAGCAGAAGGAAAAACAGAGAAATGCAGATCACTGCAATCGCCGTTTCCGTCCGGTCATCCGTTTTATGTAACCAGGACGGGATCCAGCCAGAAATAGAGAAGTCGATCGTCCGGCCCAGCAGGATGACGATATCCAGTGCCGCGGCACTCAACGAAAGCGCGATCAGGATCCATTTGGCCCACGGATACCGCTTGTCCAGGCTGGCCCTCTCCGGGAAGTAAATACCGAATAGCAGCATGCTGAGAGCGAACGCCGTAGTGGAAAGCTGGGAATACACGGCCATGAGGGGCAGTGTCGGCCCATCCCAATAGTTGGACATGGCGAACAGACACTCGATGTAGCCAAAAATGCCGAAGACGTACCAGGCATTCGGATCCTGCGGCTTTGTCCCCAAAACCCATAGGCCGACCAGCAGACAAAATCCGGGAATAATGACCTGGATGGTAAAAACGGCTGCCTTGAGCGACGCAGACAAGGGGCCGCCCGTGATCTGAGGTGGAAGAGGGAACTGCACCGTCGCCCGGCTGCCGTCGTGCCGCTGAATCTCGAGGGTCATGGGATCCCCCGGGCGATGCGTGATGGTTTGCTGCACCAGAGTATTCAGGCTGCGCAGTGGCTGGCCATTGACCGCCAGCACCATGTCCCCCTCGCGAATGCCGGCCTTTCTCGCAGGGTCGCTCGCGTGCACCACCTCGTTCGAAAGATCAAAGTCTACCGGGGTGGAAGCTCGTTCATGGCCATGCCAGATGTAGTGATACTGCGCCGCGACATCGGCAATAAAAAATGCAATGGCTGCAGTGGCCACCAACGCAAACAGGATGTATTGCAAAGCAGTTGGCTTCTTCGGCACGACAACCTCTAGGGGGCCATAGTAGCAGCAGCCAAAGACCACCGTGACCTCTGCAATTTCCGCGACCCAGGCGCCTGTCCCGGCGTGCCGCGCAGTCCGTGGGAATCTTAGGGCAGGGATCCGCAGTTTCTCGCCCAGATGATGACCCTGCCTCCGCAGACTACGTGCTCAATCCGGGCGCCTGACTTGCCTTTCAGCAAGTTAAGGGAAGAATGAACAGTAGCAGCAGAATTGTCGTCCCCACCGTGGGAACTCTGGGCCTTCGGCCCAAGCGAAGGATATGAAATACCGCAAATGAATTGTTATCAACCGGAGCGAAGCGCAGCGGAGGGACCCGCTGTTCCTCTCCATGGAAGTAGAGGCTCGCCGCCAGAGGCTCTTCACAACTTCCCGCCATCAAAACGGCTGATTTAGGGCGAGCACTTTTCAATCCCCTAGCGCAAGCCAATCCCGATCCCGAACCCCAATCAAATAGAGCAGCGAATCCAATCCAAGAAAAGAAACCGCATGACTTGCCGTCTGCCGCACCAGCGGCTTCGCGCGAAAGGCAATCCCCATTCCGGCAATCCCCAGCATCGGCAGATCGTTAGCCCCATCCCCGACCGCTACCACCTGCTCCAGAGAAATATTTTCCTCCATTGCAATTTGCCGCAGCAGCGCGGCTTTGCGAGCGCCGTCCACGATGGGTGTTCGCACCTTGCCGCTCACCACGCCATTTTCAATATCCAGGTCATTAGCGTAAACGTAGTCGATCCCCAGGCGCGTTTGTAGATGCTTGGCAAAAAAACAGAACCCGCCGGAAAGAATCGCGGTCTTGTATCCCAGCCTCTTCAGCGTAGCAATCAATTGCTCCGCTCCCTCAACCAGGGGGATGGTATGCAGCAACTCCAGCACCCTGGCCTCCGGCAGCCCGCGAAGCAGCGCCACCCGCCGCCGGAAACTCTCCTGGAATTCAATTTCTCCCCGCATCGCGGACTCGGTGATCTTTACCACCTGGTCTGCAACGCCAGCCAGTTTTGCCAGCTCATCGATCACCTCGCCCTCGATCAGCGTGGAGTCCATATCAAACGCAAACAGCCGCCGGTTGCGGCGGAACAGGCTCTCCCGCTGGAAGGCGATGTCGATCTTCAAGTCATGCGCCGTGGCCAGAAACGCAGCGCGCATCGAGGATTCCGAAGAAGGATCGCCGCTCACCAGCAACTCGACGCAGGCATTGGCGTCCGGAGTGTGCACAGCCAGCGACAAACGCCCCGACAAGCGCTCGATGCGGTCCACATTCAAACCATGCCCGGCGAGGATCGCACTCACCCGGGCGAGATGGTGCGCAGAGATGGCGCGGCCTAGGATGGTGACGATGAACTGCTCCTTGCCCTGCGCTGCGATCCATTCCTCCAGGTCAGCCTTCGCGATGGCATGGAAGTTCGCCTGCAATCCTAATTCTCGGGACCGCGAAACCAACGCGTCCTGCAGACTGCGGAAGCTGTCCCCCCGAGGAATCTCGATCAGCAAACCCAGAGAGAGCGTCTCATGGACGACCGCCTGCCCAATATCCAGGACACAGGTGTCATAACTAGCCAAAATTGAGGTCAATGCAGCAACCAGGCCAGGCCGGTCCCGGCCCGAAAAATGAATCAGGATGGTTTCACTCATTCAGTACCAAAGATCCCACCTCTAGCCTAACAGGGCACATCCTCGCAGGCTGTCCCCACGGCTTACGGTACCGAGGGCACATGATTTTCACCCCGCCGGTGCCAACGGCAGTTCCTTCCGGTGGAAATATCGCCTGGGTTCTCCATTACAATTGGGTCCAGGCTGGTCAGAAGTCTTGGATCGGTCCTCGGCTCATTCCCCCACAAAAGTATCAACGGCGTTTACATAGACGGGTCCCCTGGGTGATCCCCTCGTCTGCGTTGAACCGTATCTGCCCCTGGCTGCACCGAGCGGGCAAATCTACAGGGACTCTCTGTGATGTCGTATTGCCTTGCCTACGTAACGCGCGGCCGCCTGACGCGGCCTTTCGTGATCCTGATTGCCTTTGCTGCCTTAGTTACGGCAAAGCTCGATGGCCAGGCGATGGACCGCATTACGGAAGGCATTAACCCCCAAAAATTGGTAACCCTCAGCAGTCACCATCCGCGGTGGGCAAGTCCCCAGAATGACGACGGCGAAGTTGTAGGTGATTTGCCGGTCGAGCATTTGACTTTCGTGTTATCGCGTTCCCCGGAACAGCAACAGGCACTGCAAGCATTCATGCTTCAGCAACAGGATCCCAACTCGCCTGAATACCACCATTGGCTTACGCCGTCGGAGTATGGGCGGCGTTTCGGGCTTTCAGACCAGGACATTGCGACTCTTTCCGGCTGGCTGGAATCCCAGGGATTGCACATCAACTGGATAGCGCCCAGCCGAATGTTTGTGCGCTTCGGCGGCACAGCCGGCGCTGTCGGGCACGCCTTTCATACCCAGCTGCACGCATATCGCGCGACCAATGGAAGCGAGCGTATGTCGGTCTCTTCCGATCCCATGATCCCGGCGGCTCTGCAGCCGGCCGTCAAGGCGATCCACGGACTTTACAGTATTGAAGATCATCCCTTCCACGCTGTCACGCCCAGCTCTTCCGACAATCCGGACATCACTTCGGGCAGCGGCGCGCATTTCCTGGTCCCTGCCGACGTAGCCACCATTTACGACTACAAGGGGGGCTCGCCCGCCCCTGAAACTATTGCCATCGTGGGGCGGTCCCGCACCAATTTCAACGACTTTGCCAACTTTCGTCAGCAGACGAAAGCCAGCTTTTCCAATCCGACGGAAATTGTACCCACGCAGTTCGGGGGCGAAGATCCCGGGCCGGCATACACGGCTCCTCCTACGGGCAATGTCTCCCTGGATGACCAATCCGAAGCCACTCTGGATGTGACCCAGGCCGCTGCGCTCGATAGCACGGCAAAAATCCTTTTGGTGGTTGCCAGCGAAGCCAGCGGTGGGATCGAAGCGGACGCCCAATACCTCATCCAGACCAACCCTGTTCCGGCGCCTGTGATGAGCATCAGTTTCGGAGCCTGCGAGTCAGCAGCCGGACCGGCTGGGGTTGCTTACTGGAATACGCTGTTCGAGCAAGCCGCCGCTGAGGGCATCTCCGTCTTGGTTTCTTCCGGCGATTCCGGCGCAGCGGGGTGCGATGAAGCATTTGCCACTCCGCCTGCGGTGCCACAGGCCAACAGCCCGAACTACATCTGTTCTTCCAGCTACGCCACCTGCGTCGGGGGCACAGAATTTAATGACACCTACAACCCTGCCGCCTACTGGAACGCTACCAGTGGTCTCAACTTGCGATCGGCCCTGGGCTACATTCCCGAAGGAGCCTGGAATGAGTCCCTGAGCAATGCCTATGGATCGCAGGTTGCTGCTTCGGGAGGAGGCGTCAGCAGTGTGATTCCGACGCCCGCTTGGCAGGTGGGAACCGGAGTACCTGCCGCCCGTTCCGGACGCTACACACCCGACCTCGCTTTCTCGGCGGCCAATCACGACGGTTATTTCGGATGCTTCGCTGCCGCTGGCGGCACATGTATCGCCGGCTCCAACGGTGCATTCCCCTTTGTCGTCTTTTCCGGCACATCTGCCGCTGCTCCCTTGATGGCTGGAATTACAGCGCTGCTCGATGCCAGTGCAGGCGCGCCCCAGGGCAATCTGAATCCGAAACTGTATCCACTGGCGGCTGCGGCGCCCTCGGCTTTCCACGATGTGACGGTTGTCTCCAGCGGTGTGACTGGCTGCACTTTGACCGCGGCGAGTCTCTGCAATAACAGCATCCCATCGCCAAACGGGACTGGCGGCCAGCCCGGGTATTTGCTCGCCGCAGGATATGACGAGGTAACAGGTCTCGGATCGCTGGACATTACGAACTTCCTGCAAAGCTTCAACTCTGCTGGCGGCGGAAGCGGCACGCTCTATACGCCGGTTGTCAGCATGATGCTCTCGTCCAACACCATCAGCACTGAGCAGACTTTAACAGCGACGGTCCAGGTCACGGCGCCATCTGGTGCTCCTGGCGAGCCTACTGGATCGGTCGTCGTCACCGGTGCTGGATACACCTCCTCTGCCGTACAGCTCAGTGGTAATTCGGCCACTGTGACGATTCCTGCCGGATCCCTGGCGCTGGGCAATATTGCTCTGACCGCGACCTATACCCCGGATAGCGCCAGTTCCTCCGTCTTCACCGCCGCCTCTGGCACAACGGCTGTTACCGTGACCACGCTCGCGCCGCCAGGCTTTACCATGCAGGCAAGTTCCTTGACCACTTCGCCCGGAGCCATTACCGGGAATAGCACAGTCGTCGCCATCACTCCGACCGGTGGGTTCACCGGGACCGTCACTTTGACTGCTGCGATCACCTCTGCTCCCGCCGGCGCGCAGCACATGCCCACCGTCACTTTTGGTAACAGCAGCCCTGTCACGATCACCACCAACGCCGGCGCGAATGCGACGCTCACCATCACCACCACTGCGGCAGCCAATCTTCAGCCCGCGCAGGGAAATCAGTTGTCCTGGTATGCGGCTGGAGGTGTCTCCTTCGCCTGTCTTTGTGTCCTTGGAGTTCCCCGCAGGTCGCGCCGCTGGCGGGCCACACTCGGCATGATGATGCTCCTCGTAACGCTCTCTTCCGGAATGATCGCCTGCGGTGGCAACGGCGGAAGCACGGGAAGCACCACCAACGCCAACGGCGCCGGTAACAGCAACTCAGGCACGACCGCGGGAACCTATATGGTGACCGTCACCGGCACCTCGGGGACAACCACAGAAATCGCGACAGTCACCGTGGTTGTGCAGTAGGCTCGGCCGTCGCGATGTTATGAATTCCAAAACCGCGGCGAGAAGAGCATTATCGGAACAACCGGTGTAGTGAAAAAAGACACCGGGATTAAAAAGAAGGTTAGTTCAAGGACTTCATTAAACGGCAACAAGCGATTCGATTACCAGGTATCGCTTTCATCCTTGCCGCAAACCAGTCCCCAAGGGGACGGGACAATCCAGAGCCGGCACGGAAACGGCAAGAAACCAGGGCCCGTCTGGGGGCCCGGCACAAACCCGCCCACCCAACGGCCGCAGGTCCCTCCAGCATCAATCACAACCCGCTCCTGCAAATCGCCGCAGCTCCGATCATTGCCGATAAAGACCCTATGCGGAGCCTGTCAGCGAGAACTACCGGACTGACCCTCTTGTGGTCAACCATGGTTCTGGCGCTCCTGTCCTTCGCTGTAGACCGGCAGTTGCGATCGCGAATGACCGAGATCTTTGCGGCGCAATGCGACATAATCGCCACCGCTCTGGCCGGCTCACTCGAAACGCACCTGACCGCGGGAGAAACAGCGTCTGCGCAGATCGCCATGGATCAGTGGTCGAGCATTCCTAATCTGAAATGGGCCTGCCTTATCACCTCCGACGGCAAGGTCCTGATGGGAACACTCTCTTCATCCCCCACGATGCCCTCTATACCAACAGGGAATGACCGCGCCTGGACCAACGCTCCTGACGAGCTTAGTCCGGCACTCGTAATTCGCAAGCATGTGCTCCAGGGAACATTCTGGGTCGCGTTCAGCCAGGCGCAACTACTTTCTACGATTAGCGTCATGGAGCGCGCCGCATTTTTGCAGATCGGACTGGTGATCCTTACCGCCGCTATTGTCATTTCCATCGTAGCCAGGCGCATGATCGCCCCCCTCCGTTCCTTCACCCAGCTGGCGCAGCCACTTCTGAGCGGCGCAATGGGGAGAAGCAACGATTTGGCCGGGGAAAAAAATGAGGGCCGTCATATGCCCGGCCACCCCGATGATTTGGAGGCTCGCATTTCCGAACGTACCGAGATCCTCTCCCGCACAAATGCAGAACTCTCCCGGGAAATCGAAGATCGCAGGCAGGGCGAGAGTGAATTGCGCGAGAGCGCTGAGCTGGTAATGCTGCTGCTCGAATTTGCACCCGAAGCAATCTACGGCATCGATCTCGCGGGAAACTGCACATTCTGCAACCCGGCTTGTCTGCGGCTGACTGGCTATGAGAACTCTTCGGAATTGCTGGGCAGAAACGTGCATGAGTTGCTCCACTATGCCAGAGCAGATGGAACTCCATACCCGGTGGAAGAATGCTGGATCTATCGCGCTTTTATTGAAGGCGTTGGCACTCACCGCGATGACGAGGTCATGTGGCGAAAAGATGGTAGCAGCTTCGGCGCAGAATATTGGTCCAGGCCGCTCCACCGCAACGATGAGGTGATCGGTGCAGTCGTCACCTTCGTCGACATTACCGCGCGCCGGCAGGCCGAGGAAACCTTGCGCGCGGCCAAGGCGGCGGCCGAGGCAGCCAACAAGGCTAAGAGCGAATTTCTGGCCAACATGAGCCATGAAATTCGCACCCCGCTCAACGGCATCATCGGCATGACGAATCTGGTGTTAGCCACAAACCTGACGGCGGAGCAGCGGGAATTTCTCGAAACCGCCAGGTTGTCCAGCGACATCCTGCTTGGCGTTATCAACGATGTTCTTGACTTCTCAAAAATCGAGGCGGGCAAAGCCTATCTCGAAATCAGAGACTTCGACCTCAGAAAGAGCCTGCACGAAACAGTGAAGGTCTTCGCTCTCCGAGCCTCGGAGAAGCAGTTGACTCTCACCTGCGACATCAATGAACACATACCAG
>Ga0335072_10016735_pt1 | contig 10390 bp, 14 predicted proteins | sample Lox_Sample_21_FD_206725 | JGI IMG/M metagenome (GOLD analysis project Ga0335072, IMG submission 206725) | Soil microbial communities from Loxahatchee National Wildlife Refuge, Florida, United States - Lox_Sample_2.1 | ecosystem: Environmental > Terrestrial > Soil > Wetlands | place: USA... | reverse complement strand
TTTTGGTGTCTTCACAGAATCGGTCGTCCGTGCATTGAAAGTATCTGTGGATGCGGGAGGTCTTGGAAGGAGACCTATCTTGTTTCCTCTCAGCAATCCTACCACCAAGGCTGAGTGTACTTTCGAGCAAGTAAGTTTGGACATCTGTATTCTATGTTTGCATTGCTAATCCTGTCATGTAGGCAATGAATTGGAGTGACGGCACCGCGATCTTTGCGTCTGGCTCACCCTTCTCATCATTCACCGCCAAGATTGGCGATTCATTAGAAACATATCACCCCAATCAAGGCAACAACGTGTAAGTTTGTCCAAGTTTCCATTCACGCATTTCTAATAAGCATGCTTAGATACGTCTTCCCTGGCCTTGGTCTCGGAGCCATTCTCGCAAAAGCATCCCGCGTCACAGATGACATGGTTTACACTTCTGCCGCCGCACTGGCAGGGTCATTAAATTCCGAGGAAATTCGCCTTGGACTAATCTACCCAAAGATCGAGCGCGTCCGTGAGTCAAGCGTCATTGTAGCTCGTGAGGTGATGAAGTCCGCCCGACGAGATGGTGTCAGCATGTTGCCAGATGCGACGTGGACAGAGTGGGAGGAGTGGGGAGATGTAGCTTTGACGGCATGGATCAAGAAGCAGGTCTATAACCCGAGATGGTAACTGTACTGCTATTTTCAAGGAGTATGGCTGGTCAGGGATTTCTCGAGAGTGTATCGGGAATGTTTTGGCGCTAACAAATATCAAGCGGCTTCAAGGAGAAATTGCTGTGGACCTTAAGTTGGCTTATAAGATAGGATTTAGAAGTGCTGGGAAATGGGATACTATAGCGGTTGCACAAATCATTGATGTCTTATCAATATACCTGACATCAAATTTAATCAGGAATATTAAGCTTGTTTGCATCACTTGTGAGACCACTTGCAAGAGCTACAATTTGCTCGAATCCCATTGTCATCTGTATAAGATACGCGGGCGTACAGATATCTACGCCTATTTCAAGCTCATCTTCAACATAGATATGCTGAGCTGAACAGGACCCTAGATAGGTTCGAGTCACAAGCAGAGTCCCTAACAGAACATCTCGAACGGATTAAACAGCCTTTCCATCAACCCACAAGTCGTTGTCATACCCAACCATCAACTTCGCCTCGTGGCGCTGCAGGAATTTCTCCTCGTCGGGCACCACGACGCAGAGGTACTCTTCGTCTTGGAAGATCCAATTTTTTTGCACGTCAGTTGAGCTTCTTTCCCGAATTTCCCCGCTATGCGTTATATTTGCCCGTGTTTTGTTTTCCATCTCTACTCGCCGGAAAATTTTCATGTTTTTTGTTTTTTGTTTTGTTTTCTTTTTCTTTGTTTTTTATTTATTCGCCTAGACGCTAGATTTTTGGGAATCAAAGACAACACTTCGGGGAAGATGGAAGGCGAAAAGGAGCGGGATAGAGAGGAAGGGAAAGGGAACTTACGGCCATCAGGTCCGCGACGGAGTTCGCCTAGTCGAACGGCTTTGTGGAACTGCTTGTTGTATCAGACTTTATCTAGTAACCATCTGGAGAGCGACACGTGACTTTGTCGAGACAACGGCTTTTGTTTGCGACGAGTTTGTTGCTAAGTTTCTTTTGCTCAGCCAACTCAACTCATTTAAGTGAAAGTTCCTCCTTGGCGGACAAGTCATTTGGAATGGATTTGAAAGATGTTTGCCCACGTTTCCGAGTTCTCCAAGGTCGCTTTGCCGCCGGCCGCGGGAAGGTTTTTCATTCAAATGGTTTCGTCGGGAGGCTAAGCACGAGATGTGCGACATACACTTCGTCGCATGTGCTGCGTTTGTACGGTAGCACACAAGAGATGGTTGGATGCCAAGCATTACGGAACTTTTAGAAGTCATGCCGCTCTCAGTGAAGAGCATCAAGACCAAGGCTCAACTGTTCCGTCGGAATTTAAGTGTTCCTTCGTGTCGAGCTTTGCGCGGCAACTGCGACAGCTTCTGCCTCTTGGGCAGCAGGCTTATCACCTTGTTGCTGATGGCTAGGCACTTTAATTTGGATGCACTTCAAGGCTCTGTATCTATTTCTTTCGGTACTCTATGACATTTCCTACACATTTTTCGACCGTCTCGAGATAGAAGTTTCAGAGGCATTTATCATTCCTTGATTACTCAGACATAGATCCCGGCTTGCTTTCCCACTCCTCCTTGTGACTACAAGGCACTATCGCAATCTATGGCTGCTCAGCAAGTAACTTCCTCCTCCAACAGTGAAGATGGAGCTTTAGATCCTCAAGCCGAGATCGAAGCTATTGCCGCAGAAAACGGCATGTTCAGCGACTTAGCGAGAGAAAGGGCCAAGCATGACCCAGTTATGGGTGGGCTTCTCAGATGCGCAGAGAAGTTAAAAAGAATTTCGAATAATGCAACGATCAGGTAGGCGATATCCATGGTGTTCTGCTCCCTCAAGTCACACTGAAATGTACAGAATTGCCAAAGATCTTAACTCAACGGAAACGCACTTCATCTTAGAGTGCATCCAGAATGCGGATGACAACCAATACATAGATGTTGAACCATTCCTTCGTATCTCGGTTTACCGCGACAGAATTCGGATAGATTGTAATGAAAAAGGGTTTGAGCCGCAAGACGTCAAATCACTCTGCAGCGTAGGCGAGAGCAAAAAGGTCATTCGAGAGAATGGACAACGTCGTTACATAGGAGAGAAAGGTATCGGCTTTAAATCAGTATTCAAAGTTGCCGAACGCGTTCAAATTTGTTCGCCACCTTACTTCTTCGAATTTGATGCGAGAGGAGAACTTGGCATGATAACGCCGATCTGGGTGCCACCAGAGAAGTTATTGCTTGTGCCAAGCAGAGATTCTCAGACAACGATACTTCTTTTGCCACCTAGCGGTAAATCGTACGAGCGACTCATTGAAGACTCTGAGGCGATATCACCAACACTATTACTCTTCTTGAGCAAATTGCGAAGGATGGACTTAAGAATTTGTACTGAGAATTTTCGAGCACCGAATAGCACGACACGGGAGATATCGACAACTTATCTCAGGGATGAACAAGAGGAGTTTGCCACCCTAAAAGTCCAAGATACACATAAGCCTGTGAGGGATAGGCGATATCGGCTCTTCAACCAAACATGGGAAGTTTCACTTTTAGAAGTCGAGGAGCGGCGGAAAGGTATTAAGGAAACAGAAGTTCGTTTAGCTTTCCCTGTTAATGCCCTGGGCGAGCCAATACAGAGCACGCAGCCAGTCCACGCGTTTTTACCGGTCCGTGATTTTGGTTTCAAGGTGTGTTATCCCATCAGAAATGGACTTAATGGGAGTATTTCGAGCAGCTAATACGTGGCCTAGTTTCTAATTCAAGCAGACTTCTTAGTCACCTCCAGTCGGCAGGACCTTGAGGAGTCAAAGCCGTGGAACCTAAATTTGCGAAACATGATTCCAAGTACATTCGTGAATGCGATCGTTAAGTTTACTAGTTCTCCCGATGATCCGTTTCGTTACACTTGGATGAGATTCTTGCCGCAAAACATTAACCATTGCTTTTGGAAGCCTCTGGAGCATGATGTATTGATTAAGATGCGGCAAGCTCGCATTCTCGAGTCGCGAGCGGGAACATTTCATTGTCCCCAAAACTTGCGCTTTCTGACAAAGGCTGAAATGGATCGCTATAATGAGCCTCTTATTGGAGATGCTTCAGACTACGTGTCGAAACAGTACCATGAAGTAGATCATGGGCTCCTACAGTTTCTGGGCGTTCAGTTACGTTCTTGGACTTGGTTTTTGAACCGCCTAACGGATCTCGGAGATGCCGAGCTACAAGCCAAGCCCAATTCGTGGCATGAAGATATTGCGAAATGTCTCATACAAATGGGCAAAGTCCAAGAAGGCATAAATGCTCGGAATGCATTCTTACAACGCATCAAGTCCAAGAACTTGATTCCACTGCAGGATGGTGCTTGGACTTCGGCCCAGGATTTAAATACTAGGCCAATTTACTTCCGTGAGGGCACGAGCAATATTCATGTGCCCTCAGATATCAGTCTGCGCCTTGTACGATCAAGCGCTTCCGCAAACGAGTTTCGAAAGAAATTCTTCAAGCTGCTTGGCGTTAAAGACTGTGACACGCAAGAAGTGGCTTTTTTAATCCTTGCCAAACATCAAGCTACTATTGCCCCGGACTTGGCAAACGCTATCACGCACGCTGAATATCTATACGCCCTGGATCCAGCAGGACCCAATTTGGATGTCAGCTTGCTCTGGCTTTACGATGATCTGAGGGCTCCAGCCAAAGGTTTTGATTTATATATTCGTGATACAACAACATTTGGTCCAGGACATCTTTTTCCAGCTTCGGAATACCGCGTGAGGTTCCTGTCACCAGAATATGACAATTGTCCGACGGCTAGACTCGACCCTCAAGGATGGAGGCGGTGGCTGATTAGAGGGACCGGTCTGGCTGATTTCCCTTATCTACAGAAATTGGGCGCAATAACCCCAGAGTTCGAGTTTATTATCAGACGGTATCCAGATGATGTCATTCATATTCTGAAGAAGCATTGGGTTTCTTATCATGGTGGACTAAATGCGACAATAAGACAACGTATATCTTGCCTCAATGTCTTATGCTCTAATGGGCAGTCTAGAATATGGCAACCGCTCTACTATACATTTGCACCTGATCCAGAATTGCAGCGGATAAGTACTGAGGTATGCAATGGTAGAAGGGTGTTCCTCCTTCATATCGAGCATTACATAGCTTCTGAATGGTGCTTCTTAAGAGAATTTGGCGTAGGGTTAGAGGCTAACGCCCAGTTCTATGTCTGGCTTGCAAAGCAAACACAATTTCGAGAGGACTGCACATTAGAGCATGCCAAAAATCTGCTTCGACGCATTGTCCAAGTGATAGGATTCGACGTTCAAGGTCAACAGCAAGTTCGGTAAGTATTAGTTCGTTCTCAAAGCTGTCAGTTGCTTACTATTGGCTCCTCAGAGCAGAATTTTCTGCGCAGGAATTGATTTTTGTACCTTTGTCGACGGGTTATTCCTGGGCAACTGTCGGCAACTGTGTTTGGGATGCTCCTCAAGGTTTCAGGCCTAAGTATTCAGTTAGAACGGTCTATGGCGAGGATTATGGCGTTTCTGCGCTACTTCAGACTATATTTCAGATTCATGATGCTACTATCAAAGCCGTGGTTGATGATCTGGCGTGTAGTTTTCCTTCGGACGACTATCTGAGATCCTCATATAGTTACTTTGCAAATAAATTGAGCCATTTTCGTGATTATGAGCGTCAAGTTGCGTTGTAAGTCTCCACAGTGCGAAAGATCTGCATCATCTAATAAGAGGGATGAATCTAGTGCTGCATTTAGTCAGTATCGCTTGATTCTCATTGGGAACGGACCCCACGCGGATCGCATGCTCTCCTCTGAATGTGTTTGGGGAGGCCCTCCACTCACACTCAAGCGCAACATAGAACTGTACTATTCGGGCGATGATGCATTTAGGGTATTCTTTTGCTCAATCTTGGGCATTACGACTCCTAGTTGGCATGATCTTCTAAATGAGTTAAGAAACTTGAAGGCCAACGCAACGACGACTGCAGGTCAGGTTGAGGCTGTCTATGCATACATGTTCAAGTTCAGTTTTGGGAACATGCGGTAGGGATGCTATCATGTTATTGGCGAAGAAGTACTAATGAAAACATCTTTAGTGGTGATTTTGAGGCGGAATCATTCGTGTATGGTCAAGATACAGGTGGTGGGACCTGCTGGAAGAGACCATCAGAATTTGTCTGGAATGCACCATTTACTCTCCAGTGTAAGAAAACCCTGAGGGATAGTCATGGACTAAGGGACATTTCCGCTATTAGCTTTCTACAGTACAAACTCGGTATCGAAGATGCGGGCCTAATGGACTACGTTGAGGAGTTGCGCATTTTCAAAAGGAACGGAGAAAGCGACCTCGACCACATTAAACGTTTGTATAGGAATATAGAGTTACATATCCGGGGTGGGGAGGATGCAGTTCGGTAATCATTACTCTTCATCCTTACACCAGGTATAAGCTAATTTATTCAGACATATCTTTAATTCCGAACAGCTTATTTACGATCCGTCATCTAGGCCCCCGAGATGGATGCCACCGCAGTTCTGCCTATGGTCTGGCCCACGATGCTTGCTAATGTATCTAAAATTGTCCAGTATTTATGCGGAATATAGAAGTTTTTTCTGTACCTCCCTTGGAATTAGAAATGCAACTCCCGCAACACTTATCGTGGAGTTAAATTCTACGCTGTTACTTATCGAAGGAAATTCTAGCATAAGACTCTCGACCGGGGAAGGTGCGAAGAGGATGCTTGATCTAATACTAGAACTACCAAAGTTCAACCTCTCCCCTGGAGACCTCGAAACTATCCATGCTGGAAGGTACTGGCCTTGCCGTCCATCTAAAGATGCTCCCCTGACCCTTGTTTCTTGTTACGATACGTTCTTTATCCCGGACCATCCTCACTTACTGGAAGTATTCGATCACAATATCCCAGTTCTGGACCTGGCGCCCATACAGGTTGGCAAACTTAAAGATCTCTTTCTGGCTCTGGGTCTTATGCACAGATTCTTGTCTGTTAATGTGGCAGAAATCGCGAGCGCAACAGATACTTCGTCACCAGCCATAGGTTTATCAAGAGATATGCAACAAAGAGCAATGGCCTTGTACTAGTAAGTTCATGAATGATGCGATTCAAAGTAATTATTCTAAGACATCTCAGTTGTGCAGTCCACTTCGGATCTGGGCGAGCGAGAACCGAAGCCAGTGAGGTACAACGACTTCTACAGGAAGTCAACATCTATCATGCTTCTGACATCCTTACTACATATGAGATCAACTCGCAAGGAATCAATCGAAGAGTGGAAAAGCAAGGGTTGATCCGGTTAGCTGAAGAAGATGGCCAACTCAAAATTTTCATTCCTCGCCAAGATACGGATCTGAAGGAAATATTTTCTACATACCTTCCAAAAGAGATTATGATATACCTGGGTATCAGTGGAGCCAATTCTCTGGAAGCGGTTACCGGTATTTTGCATGCGGCACTTGAAAGACTGGAGATTGCTTTGGATCGTCGAGGCATCTTGCGCCCAGGAGCAAGCAGATCGTTCGACCTACTCCCCGCAGATGATGAAACAGCCACCAGTTATGATACCTACTCTCAGATTGATACAGTACTTGGTATGACTGTTCCTACCGGAAATTGGATCGGTCAAGATACTCAAGGACACTCTGATATGATACAAGGTGCCTCTAATGGTCTGGTATCCCAAAATTTTTATAGAAGTAGTGTTGTAGAACAGAACAGCGTAAGTGTATTAACAGGCTGGGCTCCACGTCGGCACACAATGGGTGCAGATTCTATGCGGGAAGTAAATGGAACCAGGCTGAGTGGAATCGCTTTAGGAATGACAATAGACCATCGTGGAGGGAGGCCATCTCTTAGTGAGATCAACAACGTTGTGGGTAATATTGAAGCTCGAAGGCAGGCCGTCATCGAGCATGCTAGATTTTCTGATACCGCAGCGTTCAACCTCATCGCTAGCCCGAGCATCAACACAAGTCTAGCTCCAATGTCAAATGGAACAGCAGTAGTAGCCAGGCCGCAGTTAGTCTCAAGCTTTGATATGTCTTCTGTCGCAATGGCCTTACCAGCAATTGCTGCAACCGGGACAAATGTTAATTTGACGAGTCAAGATCAGGTGGGCCCGTGGGGATTCTATTATCCGAGAGGAGTCATTACTTCGTCTTTAGAGCCCGCTGTTCGAAGCGGACAACGGCGTGTGAACGATTTTGCCATCGGGTTCTTGGGTGAGCAGTATATCGTTACAATCCTGAAAGACAAAGTACCTGGCTTCAATGAGCATTTCCATTGGACTAGCACTTTGCGGGAGTATGCAGGACTACCCCCTTACCCTTATCGCGAGATGACCGATCTAACGTTTCCTGACAATGATGGGCATCTTAGCCGGTTATTGCTCTCCTGGTCCCGTGGAGGTATGGTTCCTGGGTGGCTCGTAACAGCAAATATGCCAGGACCAATGGTGAGACCGACATTCTGGCTAGAAGTCAAGACGACACCTGGGGTGTGCGAGACGCCTTTCTACGTTAGTAATTCTCAATATAGGCTGGTGAGTCACCGAGACGCTCTTCGAGGTCCTGACTTTGAGACCTAAGCACATGTTACTGACACAACTTGCTGACAAGCTTCTATAGATGGAAACCCTGGCTATAAGGTATCTTTACAATATGCCGGAGAATGTATATGTGCTTCTTAGAGTCTCAGAAATTCATGGCGATACGAAGGTCACGGCTTACATAGATCCATGGATAAGGGGTCAGGAAGGACGGCTTGACTTTACTGCGCAGGGTGGTTATGCGGTCACTCCACGGACTGCCGTCTAATCTTCTTGGCACTAGATGCTGCATAATATCGACGAGTGTTTCATCAATTTGCGTAACTAATCAGATAATCTTATTTGAAATCTATATGCTTAACTAAAACTAATGAAGGATTTGTCCCCTTTCCATGAATGAAACTTTCTGTTGATTTTTTCCAACCCAAAATGCATTATGAGAGCATTCTCACTACATCAATGGCCAAGGCAACATGGGCAGTGCATCGCGGTTTTGGCTCATCTAAATGTTTCATATTCCTTAACAAATTTGTGGGCGCCTTTAAAGAGACTTTAGTAGGCTACAGCCATGCTTAAACATCAACCAGTACCGTAATTATAGATCCCATTAGCACAGAATGAGTACCAATCAGACAAGGAGAACATCCTCTATCATAAAATTTCCTCCAACAGGTCTAGGTTGTTCGTCATCCCCTGTCCTTTCCCAAAGCTCTCCATCTATAACACCATGGACATAAGCTTCACCAACAGGCGTAAATTTTGACTTCACAGCTGTTTCTCTAAGCATAAACGGCACATCGCCACCGAGCAAGATGTACACTCGATCACCAGGGGCTGTCGAAGCAGAGGAAATACCCATATATCCCTTGCTAGTGAGAAAGAAAGAAAGCGCGTCCGCATTTCACTTTCATTATCCATCGGATCACCTCCCCAGCCGCCCCATATATCTCCGGTTTGTTGATTGCCATTGTCACCCACGTTTCAGGAAGATGGCTTACAAATAGCGCATAATAGATCTCTTCAGCTGGTGTTCCTTCCGGCAAAGCTTGAGGATGAAGGTGCAGCTCCTCCGCTTCCTCGGCCGAAGAAGTCAAAGATTCCCTCTAGCTCATGTTCATTAATGTTTGTGTGTACGAGGAGCCATTCCTTGACCTAGGTGTTGTCTCTCCGCGAGTAAGGGAGGTGATCAGCTGCGAGTGTTCTGATGAAGGCTGTGGTTCCAGGTTCGGACGCGAAGGCATAGGTACTAAATGGTGAAAATTCTTTCTGAAAGAACTGCTAAAATTTGGAGAGGATGAGTCGTTATCTTCCGAATAAGCTAGGATCGACATCGAGCTCGGATTTCAGTGGTGTGAGGTCTGTCGCGGGCTCGACCATGTCGATTTCAGGTCCGTGGAGGTATAGGTTTTGGAGATCCGGACCTTCGAAAACGATATGCTGAAGGGTAAATCCATTATTGACGCTATATTAAAGCGGGAAATTGTAGTGGCGTTCAGAAAGGGGCGATGCAAGGCGAGATAGAGGTTTGTCGTCACATTGAAATATTTTCCCTTACAGATGATTGGTTGGGTATCTAGTGGATCTCCCCATACATGAGATAATGCTTCATATGCAGTGCTATCGGTTTTGAAGTCATGATGACTGTGAGAAATATTGATATTCTTCTCCTACACCGGGAAGCAATTTGACGATGCGGATAATGTTTGGTGTTTCTAGCTTTTTATATGGAAAATCATTACAAGCAGCATGACAAACCTGCAATATTGCAGTAATTACCAAAAGTTATCATATATGTATGACTTGGTATCAATTGTCTGTTGAATGTTTAGTACATGTGACCTGATCTGAAACAAACCAGCCCGGGATGGCTGTGCCTCAAGCTTATGCAAATTAATGTACCAGACGGAGAAGCGCCTTGAAAGGCCATCAAGCAATTTATAGTAAGATCCCTAAGTTAAAACATAAGGCCATTCTGTTGCGTTTGCAACTAGCTTGGGCGGTTCTTAGGAACAGACTCATCGATTGCTACTTTTGTATGTAGAGATTGTAGTGGGACCATAGGCCCCTTATATACACAAGACAGATCGGCGTTCCCGATGCCATTGATCACAGCAGCTGAAGCAATTTGCCATGTGGCAAATTGCCACTTATAAGAAGCTGAAAACTCAGCTGGCTTGACAACTCCTTAATGAATCCAA
>Ga0335072_10016733_pt1 | contig 10391 bp, 10 predicted proteins | sample Lox_Sample_21_FD_206725 | JGI IMG/M metagenome (GOLD analysis project Ga0335072, IMG submission 206725) | Soil microbial communities from Loxahatchee National Wildlife Refuge, Florida, United States - Lox_Sample_2.1 | ecosystem: Environmental > Terrestrial > Soil > Wetlands | place: USA... | reverse complement strand
CTTCACGCCCATCATCTCCAAGTTCAAGAGCGCGGACGTCCAGATCCTGCACGCGGTGCCGATCCCGCCCGACTTCATCACGTTCTGGCGGCAGGCGCACCAGAACGGCTTCAAGCCCAAGATCGCCTCTATCTCGAAGGCACTGCTGTTCCCGAGCGCCGCCGCCGCGCTCGGGCCTCTCGTGGCCAACGTGATGTCACCGCTGTGGTGGACCCCCCAGTTCCCGTACTCCTCCTCGCTTGACGGCACCACGTCCGCGAGCTTCGCGGCCGGCTACAAGACGGCCACGGGTAACGACTGGACCCAGCCGATGGGCTTCAACTACGCCATCTTCGAGATCGCGGTCGCCGCGCTCAAGGCGTCGGCCGACCCGAAGGACCCTGGCGCGGTGGCCAGCGCCCTGGCCACCCTCAAGGGACAGGCCATCACCGGGGCCTACGACTTCGCTACCGGGCCGGTCCCGCACGTGTCGGCGATCCCGGAACTGCTCGCGCAGTGGCGCCTGGTGTCGGGTAGCTATCAGCTGGTCGTCATCAACAACTCCCTGTTGCCCGCCGTGCCGGTCGCCGGCTCGCTCGAGCTGCTGTGAGCGAGCGGGGGGCGCTGTGAGCGTCCCGGCCCTGGAGGTCACCGGCATCGCGAAGAGCTACGGTGCCATGCCCGTGTTCAGTTCCGTCTCGTTCGCCATCGCTGAGGGCGAGGCCGTGGGCATCGTCGGGCCGAACGGCGCGGGCAAGACCACCTTGCTCGACGTGCTGGCCGGCACCGGGCGCTGCGACACGGGCCGGGTACTGCTGCACGGCAAGGACGTCACCCGGCTGCCGCCGCCGCTGCGCGCGCGGATGGGCCTCGGCCGCACGTTCCAGGTTCCCCGGCCTCTCGGTGACCTAACTGTCTTCGAGAACACGCTGGTGGGCGCGGTTCGCGCGGCCGGGCTGCGCGGCCGGGCGGCTTACCGGGCGGCGTGGGAGGCTCTCGTCATGACCGGCTTGACCAGTCACGCCAACGCGCTGGCCGGCACGCTGCGCCTGCTTGACCGCAAGCAACTCGAACTGGCCAGGGCGCTGGCCATGAGCCCGCGGGTGCTGCTGCTCGACGAGATCGCCGGCGGCCTGAGCGACCCCGAGAGCGAGGCCCTGATCGCCACCATCCGCGCCGTTAACTCGGCCGGCACGGCGGTCGTCTGGGTGGAGCACGTGCTGCGGGTGCTCACCGCGGTCGTGCCCCGGCTCGTCTGCCTGGCCGACGGCCGGGTGATCGCCGACGGGCCGCCGGCGGACGTGCTGGCCAGCGACGCTGTCAAGACCGCCTTCCTCGGCGGCGGCGTCCTGTGACACCGCCGCAAGGCCCGGCGGGCGAGGCGCTGCTGGAGATCACCGGCCTTGACGTGTTCTACGGGGATTTCCAGGCCCTCTTCGGCGTGTCGATGTCGGTGGCCCGCGGGCGGGTGACGGCACTCGTGGGCGCCAACGGGGCGGGGAAGACGACGCTGCTGCGCACGATCGCCGGCGCGCGGGCGCCGGCCTCGGGTGCCATCAGGTACGCGGGCCGCGACATCACGACCATACCGCCGCACCGGCGGATCTCCCGGGGCATCGCCTTGGTGCCGGAGGGCCGCAAGCTCTTCCCTAGCCTGACGGTGGAGGAGAACATCCAGGTCGGTGCCGTGGCGGCCGCCTCCGACGCCTGGCCACTGCAGCGGATCTATGATGCGTTCCCCATGATCGCCAGCCGGCGCAAGCAGCGCGCGTCCACGCTGTCCGGCGGCGAGCAGCAGGCGGTCGCCATCGCCCGGGCACTGGCCGCCGCCCCCGCGCTGCTGCTGCTCGACGAGGTCTCGCTCGGCCTGGCTCCCCGCGTGGTCGAGGAGCTGTACCAGGTCCTGCGCGGGCTGCGGTCGGCCGGGACGACCCTGGTGATCGTCGAGCAGGACCTGTACCGGGCCATGGAGGCCAGCGATCACCTGGTGTGCCTCCTGGAGGGACGGGTCGCGCTGGCCGCCGCCGTGGCCACGGTCACCCGGGACCTGGTGGTCGCCGCCTACTTCGGCCAGGAACGCTCGTGACCTGGGTCAACGCCGTCATCCAGGGAGTCCTGCTCGGCGGCCAGTACGCGCTCATCGCCTGCGGGCTGTCGCTGGCGTTCGGCGTCATGCGGATCGTCAACCTCGCCCACGGCGACCTCGCCATCTGCGGCGCCTACCTGGGCCTCGTCCTGTCGTCCGCGCTCGGCGTCCCGGTCTGGGTCACGCTGCCGCTGCTGCTGCCCGCGGCGTTCGTCGCCGGCCTGGCGCTCCAGGTGCTGCTCCTGGGCCGGGCGCTGCGGCATGGCGTCCTCGCGCCGGTGCTCGTCACGTTCGGGCTGTCGGTGATGATCGAGAACCTGCTGCAGGTGGCAGCCACGTCAGACCCTCGCGGGCTGAACGGTGGCGCGCTCACCCTGGCCAGCTTCACCATCGGCGGCCTCACCGTGTCCTGGCTGTTCCTGGCGGCTTTCCTCACGGCCTGCGCCGTCTTGTCCGGCCTGCAACTCGCGCTGTCACGCACGTCATGGGGCCGCCAGGTCCGCGCCATCGCTGACGACCTCGATACGGCCAGGCTGGTGGGGATCAATATCCGGCCGGTGTTCGCGACCGTGGCGGGCATCGCGGTCGCCACCGCCGCGCTGGCCGGCGTCTTCATCGGCACCATCGGGACCTTCGACCCGCTGGCCGGGACCAGTACGCTGATCTTCGCGTTCGAGGCCGTGGTCATCGGCGGCATCGGGTCGCTCTCTGGCACCCTCATCGGCGGGGTCGCGCTGGGCGTGACCCAGGTCGTGGTCGGCGAGGTCAACCAGGCCTACGCGGTGCTGGCCGTCCACCTGCTGTTCCTCACCGTGCTCATGGTCAGGCCGGGCGGGCTGTTCACCGGCCACCAGCCGGCGGGCGAGGTCCGCGGACAGGGAGCACTGGGATGACCCGTGACGTGATGTCCTCCCGTGACGCGGAGCCCTCGGCGACGGTCTCGGTCAGCCGGTGGAGCCGGACCGCGTCAGTCGCCGCCGCGGCGGGCATCGCGACGGTCGCGTTCCTGGCGGTGCTCCCGTACTTCATCGGCGGCCAGGCCGAGCAGCCGCTGATAACCCTGCTCACGTTCGTCGCCATGGCGAGCCTGTGGAACCTGCTGGCCGGGTTCAGCGGCCTGACGTCCTTCGGGCAGCAGGCCTACATAGGCGTCGGCGCCTATGCCCTGTACCTCGTCGCCGCGCACGGGGTCAACCCGTTCGCGGGCGTGCTCCTGGCCGCTATCGGCGCCGCCGTTGTCTCGCTGCCCGTGTCAGCCCTGGTGCTGCGGCTATCCGGCGGCTACTTCGCCGTCGCCACCCTGGTGGTGGCGGCGGTCTTCCAGATCATCGCCACGCTGTCACCATCGGTCGGCGGCACGACAGGGGTTACCGTGCCGGGGCTGACGGGCTACGGCGACGTGCTCCGTGAGGCGCTCACCTACTGGGCGACGCTGGCCGTCGCGGTCATCAGCGTCGCCGGGGTGTTCCTCCTGGTCCGGCGGACGTTCGGCCTCGACGCGAGGGCCGTGAGCAGCGACCCGGTCGCCGCGGCCAGTTCCGGTGTCCGGGTCAGGCGGATCCGGCTGCTGGCCTATGTCGTCGCGGCCGGCGGAACGGGAGCGGTCGGCGCGCTGGTCGCGCTGCAGACGCTGTACGTGGAGCCGACGTCGGTGTTCAGCATCCAGTACGGCGTGTACATGCTGTTCATGGTGCTGGTGGGTGGCATGGGGACCATCGAGGGGCCGATCATCGGCGCGCTGGTGCTGTTCGCGCTGCAGGAGACGCTGTCGTCGGACGGCGCGTGGTACCTGGTCATCGTGGGCGGGCTCGCCGTCGCGGCGACGCTGCTCGCCTCGCGCGGAATCTGGGGACTGGCCAGCGAGCGGTTCGGCTGGTCGCTGCTCCCCGTCGGCTATCGCGTGCGCCAGCCGCGGAACTTTCACGATTCTCAGCGCACGAGGGCGCGCTGACCTGCACGGGTATCAGAACGGTCCGTTCGGGATAGCCGACACGGCTAGGCGAGCGCCACCCTGGCCGGTAACGGCAACCTTGGGCTCGCGGAGGTGGGTCATGCGCAGGCGGTGGATAGCGATTCTCGCGGTGGTCGGGGCGCTCGTGGCGGTGCTGCTAGGGCAGTTCCCGGCGTCCGCGATCGATCCCGGGGGAACGTCGGCGCCAGTCACGGGGAACGCCACCTGGTTTACCGGGCTGGGCTCGCCCTACGGCGGCTGCGGGCTTCCGCAATCGGCCCTGGACTCGCAGAACTTCCTGGCGCTGAACGTCCAGAACTCCCCGGGCGACTACACGAACCTGCCGCGGCCGATCCCGGCGGCCGACGCGAGCGAGATCGGCATGTTCGACAACGGGCTGAACTGCGGGCGCTGGGTGCAGGTCACCATCGGTGACTACTGCACCGGCATCAACGACGGGGCACCGAACGAGCCGTTCTGCCGGGACGGATCGTGGGTGTCCGACCAGTTCAACGGGGCCACGCTCGACTTCGTGGTCGCCGATAGCTGCGATGACGGCAACGCGTGGTGCAAGGACGACCCCTACCACGTCGACCTCGCCCAGGCCTCGCTGAACAGCTTCGTGCTCAACGGGCAGCCCGTCGGCGACATGTACCCGAATTACTGGAACAACCGCCAGGTGAGCTGGCAGTTCATTCAGGCGCCCAATTACACGGGCGACATCAGCATCGGAGCCATCCAGGGCGCCCAGCCGTACTGGCCGGCGATCGCCATCTCGCACCTGCCGAACGGCATTCACGCAGTGCAGTACTACGCGAACGGCGCCTGGTCGAGCGCCACGATGGATTCCGACCAGGGCGACGACTACATCATCGCGCCGACAACCGGGGCCGGCACGGCGGGCTCGCAGTACGAGATCCGGGTCATCGACGCGTCGGGCAACCTGGTCAACAACGGTGAGGTGTACACCTTCGGCCTGCCGGCCGCGTGCCTGCCGAACGGCTGCACCGCGCCGTACACCTCGGTCACCTACACCACGTCCACCTCGTCATCGCCGTCTCCCTCTCCGTCTCCCTCTCCCTCGCCATCGACATCGGCCTCCGCGCCCGGCGGGACCGGCTCGTGCGCGCTGGCCTCGACCGTCACCAACTCGTGGCCTGGCGGCTACCAGCTGCAGCTCACCGTCACCGATAACGGCACGGCACCGCTCACCGCGTGGACGGCCGGGTTCATGTTCGGCGACACGGCCGAGTCCATCGCCAGTTCGTGGAACGCCACCGTGACGCAAAGCGGGCAGCAGGTCACCGCCGTCAACGCCAGCTACGACGGCTCGGTCGCGGCGGGCGGGTCAACCAGCTTCGGGATGGTGGTCACCGGCTCTAATCAGGCGCTGACCGGGCTCACCTGCGCGCCGACCTGACCGGTCCCGCGTAGTCGGGCGTCTCGTGATCCGGCCGGCGCGCAGTGCCCGGCCAGCCGAATCCGGCAATTCGCCCGCTTCCCGGCTGTCGGCAAAGCCTCCCGCAGCGCCTCGCGTACGCGACTGCGCGATCGCTGCTGCTCGCGAACGACCCCATTGAGCGCATCGGTGTCGCCAGGGCGACACCGACTGCGCAGAAGGGGTGGCTTTCCGGGAGCACCAACTGCGCCATCGCTGCTGCACCAGCTGGTCGTTCGAGTCTTGCGACACGCCCGGCGACAACATCAACATCGCTCGATAATCGCTGCGGCCCGGCGCCGGCCTGACCGGGCTAGGCCTAGGGGAAGGCCCGGTCGCCGTCGGCCAGGAAGGGCGCCAGGAGCCCGGCGGTGACGGCGCGCAGCCGGGACCTGATCGCCAGGTCATAGGCTGCCTCGTGCGCCCTGGCTTGCTGCATGCCGTCGAAGTAGCGCCCGGTGACCGCGCCGCCGGCTGGTCCGGTCGCCAGGTCATGACAGCTTTAACGCCGGCGGCCACGGTGGACATGGGCGGGATCATGGACTCGCGGACCATGCGGGTGTTCATCAGGGACGCCGGGTGCAGGCAGTTGACGGTGATCCTGGCGCCCGCCAGTTCCTCGGCGAGGTCGAAGGTGAACGCGGCCAGGGCGAACTTGCTGCGGTAGTAGGCCTGGGCGCCGGAGTAGCCGCTGTCCATCCGCAGGTCGGCGAAGTCGACAGGAGCTTGCCCCACCGACCCCACGTTGACGATCCGGGCCGGAGCGCCGTTGCCCAGGGCCGGGGCCAGCCGCCGGGCGAGCAGCGCCGGCGCCAGGTAGTTGACGGCGAACCGCAACTCGTGGCCGTCGGCGCTGAGCTGCCGCTTACGGTAAGGCGGCCGGCCGGCCCCGATCCCGGCATTGTTGACGAGCAGCGTGATGGCGCCATGGGCGGCGCTCACCTGGTCCGCGAGCTCGCCGACCTGGCCAAGCGAGGCCAGGTCGGCGAGCACGGCCTGGGCGGTGCCCCCGGCCGCCGTGATCTGGTCCACGACAGCGGCCGCGCGCCGGGCGTCGCGGCCGTGCACGAGGACGTGCATTCCCGGCCCGGCCAGGCCGGCCGCGACCGCCCGGCCCAGGCCGGCGGTCGCCCCGGTCACCAGGGCGGTTCTCGTGTCGCTCATCAGCGCAGGGCCGCGGCGGTGAGGTTGCCCCCGCCGGTGCACTCCAGGACGGTGCCCGTGACGAAGCCCGCGCCGGCCAGGTAGACGATGGCCTCGGCGACGTCGTCCGGCCGGCCGACCCGGCGCACCGGGGTCACGGCCGCCACCGAGTCGAAGTACCCTCGCCGCTGATCTTCGGGCATGGCGTTCCACCAGTGCGTGTCGATGACGCCCGGCGAGACCGCGTTCACCCGGAGCGGGGCGAGCTCCACCGCGAGCGGGGCGACCATCGCCTCCAGCGCCCCGTTGGCCGCGGCCAGCCCGGCGGTGCCGGCGAAGGCCGCCCGGGCTGATGCCGCTGTCACCATGGTCACCGAGCCGTCTGCCCGCAACCGGGGCAGGGCCGCCTGGATCGACTTCACGTGCGCGAGGACCTTGCCGTCGAAGGCCTGCCGGAACGCTGCCTCGTCCAGGCCGGCGATGGGGCCCGCGCCCACGGCCCCCGGGCTGGCGCTCAGCACGAGGTGGTCGATCGTCTCGGTGGTGGCGAAGAAGGCGTCCAGCGCCCCCCGGCTGGTCGCGTCAAGCTCGGCGGCCAGGACAGGGTAGCCAATCCGCTGCGCCGCCTGGTCGAGACGTTCCTTAGATCGCCCGGTGATGGTCACGGCCGCGCCGTGCGCGGCGAAGGCCCGGGCGGCCGCTTCGCCGATGCCGGCGCTCGCGCCGATGATCACTACCCGCTGCCCGTCGAATCGGTGCTCGTGCAGGGACATGGAATCGAAGCCCTTCGTTTGTCGAGACTGACTGTCTCTACAAACTTTACCGGTACTGCCAGTCTCGTCAAATTGATATGCTCCCGGGCATGAGCAACGGTCCCCGGCGGCCGCATACCGGCCGGCGGCGCAATGACGCGGCACAGTTGGCGATCCTCGACGCCACGTTCCGGTTGCTCAGCGACCCCGGGACCGAGGCCCTGACGATCGACGCGATCGCCGCCGAGGCCGGCGTCGGACGGCAGACGATCTACCGCTGGTGGCCCTCGAAGGGCGCCGTGGTCGCCGAGGCCCTGGCCCGCCACGCGCAGGTCGTCGTCCCCGAACGGGACACCGGATCGTTCACCGCGGACCTGGCGGCGTTCCTCATCGACAGCTTCGCGGGCCTGGAAAACGAGGGCTACGCCGACAGGCTCCGGCAGATCGTCGCGGAAGCGCAGCACGACGAGCATGTCGCCCGGATGCTGGCGGACTTCACCGCCGTCCGGCGGGCGGCACTGCGCTCCCTGCTTGAGCGCGGCCGCGCCGCCGGCGAGCTGCGCGCCGGCGCCGACCTCGACATGCTGGTGGACATGGCCTACGGCGTGCTCTACTACCGCCTGCTGGTCGGCCATGCGCCGCTCGACGAGACGGCGGCACGGTCACTGGCGGCCGAGCTCGCCCGGTCCGCTGGGTGAGGGGCCGCCGCTGGCCAGTCGCCGGGGACCGTCAGGGCAAGCCCTCTGGTGGCGGCGTAGCGGCGAAGCGTTACCGTCGTCCCTGAGACAACTCAGGGAGGATGCGATGAGCACGACCGAGGAACGCGGCAGCGGCCCGAGCACCGGAAGCCTCGACGCCAAGCTTGAGGTGATCGTGATCCCTGTCTCGGACGCCGACCGCGCGAAGGAGTTCTACGGCCGGCTGGGGTGGCGGCTCGACGCCGACCGGGCCGGCGAGGATTTCCGCCTGATCCAGTTCACCCCGCCTGGCTCCGGGTGCTCCGTCCAGTTCGGCACGGGCCTCACCCCGGCCAGGCCCGGTTCCTCGCAGGCCGCTCTCCTGATCGTCGCCGATGTCGAGGCCTCGCGCGACGATCTGGTCAGGCGCGGTATTGAGGTCAGCGAGGTGTACCACTGCGCGACGGGAACCGCGTGCCGGTTCCAGGACGGCGAGGGAATGTTCCAGCGCGTCAGCGGGCCGGCACCTGATCATGCCAGCTATTACTCTTTCGCCTCGTTCAGCGATCCGGACGGCAACGGCTGGGTGCTGCAGGAAGTCACCACCCGGCTGGCCGGGCGGGTGGACGCCGCACAGACGGCATTCACCTCCGTGCCGGACCTGGCCGGGGCGCTGCGCCGGGCAGCAGCCGCGCACGGCGAGCACGAGAAGCGCACGGGGGCGGCCGACGCGAACTGGCCCGACTGGTATGCCGCGTACATGGTGGCCGAGCAGTCCGGGACGGAGTTGCCGACGTGAGCGACGCGACCGCTGCCGTTCCCGTCCAGCGCCAGCCGGAACTGGCCGGCCAGACCGTCGTCGTGATCGGCGGCAGCGCGGGCATCGGGCTCGAGACGGCAAGGCGCGCCCGGGCCGAGGGCGCCGACGTCATCATCACCGGCCGTAATCCCGACCGGCTCGCCCAGGCGGCTCAGGAAGTCGGCGCGCGGCACGCCGCGGCCTTCGACGCCAACGACACGGCGGCCCTGGCGGGGTTCTTCCAGGACCTGCCGGCACCGATCGACCACGTGATGGTCACGGCCGGCGGCCCGCGCTACGGCCCCATGCTCGAGATGGACGCGAGCCAGGTGCGCCAGGCGCTCAGCGACCGCATCGTGCTCGCGCTGGAGGTCGCGCGCACCACGGCCGGCAAGGTGCGGCCCGGGGGCTCGCTACTGCTCGTCGGCGGCACCGGCAGCCGGCAGGTGCGCCGCGGCCTGGGCATCGCCAGCGCCACCACCGCCGCGCTGCCCCCGTTCACCGCCGCCCTCGCGCTGGAGATGGCGCCGGTTCGCGTCAATCTCATTGCTCCCGGCTTCGTCGATACCCCGCTGTCGGCATCGCTGCTGGGCGACCAGCTGGAGGAGCGCCGGAATGAGCTGCGGGCGACGCTCCCGATCGGCCGCGTCGTCGGCCCCGCCGACGTCGCGGCGCTCGCCGTCCCCATCATGACCAATACCGCGCTCACCGGCGCGACCTACGACATCGACGGCGGTCAGCAGTTCGTCTCCTGACGAAGAGCCGCTGCGAGAGAGCCGGAGCAACAGGAACGAATGTTTGGCTTTCACGGGGTTATAACCCCGTGAAAGCCAAACGTTCTCGAAGAAATCGGTGCCCCGGCCCCTGAGGGGCCGGGGCACCGGCAGGCTAGCGGCTGACGTGCCGGAGCTTATGCCTCCTGCTTCTCCTGGGTTTCCAGTGCCTCGAGCTCGGCCTGGACGGCCCGCTCGTGGGCCTCGGCCTCCTCGCGGGCCTTCTTCGGGCTCCACTCGCCTGCCATGACCAAGACGAACGGCAAGAAGAGGATCACGCCGCCGACGCACACCCACCACCAGTCTCGCCACTGGCCGGGGGCGGCAGCGGCGGGACCGGCCACGTGCTCCTGGATGAACGCCAGGTCGGCCGCCGGGATCTTCTGGGCGGCGGTCAGGTCGGCGATGGCGGTGGCCTCGCTCACGCCGAGGCCATTTTCTACCTCGGAGACCGCCTTCAGCCCGGCGGCCGCGTTGGTCGGGTCCTTCGCCAGCGTGGCGGCCGTCGTCGGGTCGAGCTGCTGCAAGGCGGCGAACCCGGCCGGGTACTGGGCTTCGTAGGCCGAGGCCGTCGGGCCGTAGGTAATCAGCGGGGTCACGGAGGTCATCACCGACGGGAAGATCGCGAACGAGATCGCGATGACGATGCGGATGATCCAGCCCCAGACGGCCAGGCCGGTCGCCGTCAGCGCCGGGTTGCGCTTCTCCACGGTCTCGGTGAAGCTGGCCATCCACGGCGCGTAAACGATCGCGGAGAAGATCGCGACGAGGCTGATCCAGATGACGAAGGTCA
>Ga0335072_10016732_pt1 | contig 10391 bp, 9 predicted proteins | sample Lox_Sample_21_FD_206725 | JGI IMG/M metagenome (GOLD analysis project Ga0335072, IMG submission 206725) | Soil microbial communities from Loxahatchee National Wildlife Refuge, Florida, United States - Lox_Sample_2.1 | ecosystem: Environmental > Terrestrial > Soil > Wetlands | place: USA: Florida... | reverse complement strand
ACCTGGATGGCATCCTGCGGGTACTTGCTGCGCAGCAGCGCGTGCAGCGCGAGCGCCGTCTGCTTGGCCGCGGCCCACGTGCCGCGCAGCGCCATCGAGTAGGACAGGTCAACGAGCAGCGACACGGCGGCGGCGTTGCGCCGCTCGGTCTCCGCGACCTGGAAGTCCCGCGGCGACAGCTTGACCCGGCCCTTGCGGCCTTCCGCCGCGCTCCGCAGCAGCGCGCTGCGGACCGTCCGCGGGACGTCGATCGGCTGCTCGTCGCCGAACTCCCATTCCCGCGTCGCGCCGGTCAGGTCGCCCGCCTGCCCGGCGTCGTGCAGGTCGTGGTCGCCGGTCCTGGTGCCGTTCTCCAGCCCGGCGAACACCCGGCGCAGTGCGGTGTCGCCGATGCGGCGCACCGCCTTGGGGGTGAGCTCCAGGTTGCCGCCGTTGTTGGTCAGGTAGCCCTGCTTCTGCAGCTCGCGCTCGATCCGGCGCAGCGCCTCGAGGTCGTCCACCGCCTGCCTGCCGAACGCCCGCCGCACCGCCTCTTCGTCGACGTCGTCGAGGTTGGCGCCGGCGTAGTCCTGGGCGAGGGCGCTCTCCAGCTCGGCGAGGTCGGCCAGGTCGGAAACGGCGCTCGTCGCGTCGCCGAGCCCGAGCGGGTCCTCGCCGGACATCCGCACGCCGCGTTGCGGGGCGCCGAGCTCCGGGCGGCGCGCCCGCAGCGCGTCGCCGAGCGCCGACATCTCCGCCGCCAGGCCGGCGTCCTCCAGCGCCTGCGCCATGAGGCCGGCGAGCTCTTCGCGCTGCTCGTCTGACAGGGAGTTCAGCAGCCGTTCGGCGGCCATCATGCGCCGGACTAGGGAGTCCACGAGCTCTTCGAGGTTCTGCGGGTTGTCGGGGAACATGTCGCCGTACTCCGCCATGAACCGGTCGAAGTCGTCCTGGGTGTGCTCGCCGCGGGTGTCCGCGTCGAGCATCGACCGCAGGTCGGCGAGCATGTCCTTGACCCGCTGCATGGCCGCGGGATCTGGGTTCTCCAGCGCCTCCTTCATGCCGCGGAACTGGCTGTCGAGCACCTCCCTGCGCAGCAGGTCGCGGAGCTTGTCGAACGTCTCCCGCGCCGCGGGCGACCGCCAGTCGTAGTCGGCGAGCTGCCTGATCGCGCGCGACGTGTCATCGGGCAGCGCGTCCAGGTCCGCCTCGCGGAGCCTGGCGTCGTCGCTCGGGTCGGGGAACAGCTCGGCGCGTTCCTGCCCGATCGCCGTGTCGAGCAGCGCGCGGGCCTGCTCGAGCATGCCGTCGAGCCGCCCGCGGCTGCGCAGCTCGCGGGACCGCTCCCTGACCCGGCGCAGCAGGTCGTCAAGGCCGCGGCGGCCTTGCCAGCCGCGCCTGAGCAGATCCCGCAGCGCCTCTGACGGAGTGCCGCCGCCCAGGATGTCGTCGCCCATGTCGTCGAGCGCACCGCGGACGTCATAAGGCGCCGCCAGCGGATCGGGTCCGCCGTCGTACTCCCCGTACCGGTAGTTAGCCATCTGCTACCCCACAGTCACCACGAGGCCGTTCTGGATGAATGCTCTTTTTTCACTGCCCGTAGATCGTGATGCCGTCGGCGCTGTCTTTGGAGAGGCGACGGAGCAGGTACAGGCCCTCGAGGGTGAATTCGATCGCCGCGGCCGCCTCGCCGAACGACTCGCGGCCCTCCATGCCGAGCCGCGCCATGATCTTGGCGAGGCCGGGCACCTCGCCGGTGCGGCGCAGCAGGTCGCTGGCCGAGACCAGCTCGCCGGACTCGATCGTGCCGCCGTCGGCGAACTTGTTCAGCAGGCCGGTCAGGTCCGCACCGCCGAGCCGCGCGCGGAACGTGTCGGCGATCGCCCGCCGCAGCAGGTGGGTGAGGATCTCCTCCTCGCGGCCCTCCTCGCTGACCTCGAACTCGACCTTGCCGCGCAGCGTGCTGACGATGGGCGGCAGGTCGCAGACCCGCGCGACGGGCACCTCGTCGTGCGCCTCGGCGACGAGCGCGGTGCGCCGCACGGCCGCCGCGGCGGTGCTCTCCGCGGCCGCGATCGCGAACCGCGCCGACACGCCCGACCGGGCGTCGGCCGCCGGGGACTCCCTGACCAGCCGGGTGAACCGCGCGATCACCTCGACGAGGTGCTCGGGCAGCTCGGCGCCCGGGTCGCCGCCGTCCCAGGCGACCTCGGCCTCCTGGCTGATCAGCGCGAGCTCGTCCTCGAGCGTGACCGGGTAGTGGGTGCGGACCTCCGCGCCGAACCGGTCCTTGAGCGGGGTGATGATCCGGCCCCTGTTGGTGTAGTCCTCGGGGTTCGCGCTGGCGACGAGCACGATGTCCAGCGGCAGCCGCAGCGAGTAGCCGCGCACGCCGATGTCGCGCTCCTCCAGCACGTTCAGCAGCGCCACCTGGATTCGCTCGGCCAGGTCGGGCAGCTCGTTCAGCGAGAAGACGCCGCGGTTGGTGCGCGGCACCATGCCGAAGTGGATGGTCTCCGGGTCGCCCAGCGTCCTGCCTTCGGCCACCTTGACCGGGTCGATGTCGCCGATCAGGTCGCCGACGCTGGTGTCAGGCGTGGCGAGCTTCTCGCCGTACCTGTCGGACTGGTGCCGCCAGGTGACCTTCAGGTCGTCGCCCTGCTCACGCGCCAGGCGCTGGCAGCGCGAGCAGACCGGGTCGTACGGGTGGTCGTTGATCTCGCAGCCGTCGATCGTGGGCGTCCACTCGTCGAGCAGCCCGGCCATCGTGCGGATCAGCCTGGTCTTCCCCTGACCGCGCTCGCCGAGCAGGATGATGTCGTGACCTGCGATAAGCGCCCGTTCGACGTGCGGCAGCACGGTCTGGTCGAAGCCGACGATGCCGGGAAACCGGTCCTGGCCGGCGCGCATTCTGGCGAGCAGGTTCTCTCTGATCTCCTGTTTGACGGTCCGGTATACGTGGCCGCTCGCCCTTAGCTCGCCGACTGTGGCTGGCCTGGGCGGAGCGCTGGCACTGAGATGCTGGCTGTTCTGCTGCACATCTTCGACACTATGTCGGCCACCGGAGTGTTCGCATCTCTCGCAGGTCAGCGGACGGCCAAGGTTCGCAAATGTTCGCTAGGGTTCGATGGCATGGCTTCCATCTCCCCGTTGGTGCAACCGGACGACATCGTCGCCGCCCGTGAGCTGCTCCGCGACGTCGTGTCGCCGACGCCCGTGCTGCACTCCCGGGTGCTGTCCGAGGCCGTGGGCGGCCCGGTCTACCTCAAGTGCGAGAACCTGCAGCGCACCGGCTCGTTCAAGGTGCGCGGCGCGTACACGAGGATCGCGCGGCTGTCGGACGCCGAGCGGTCGGCCGGAGTGGTGGCGGCGAGCGCGGGCAACCACGCGCAGGGCGTGGCAATGGCGGCGGGCCTGCTCGGCGCCGCGGCGACCGTCGTGATGCCGGAGCGGGCGCCGATCCCCAAGGTGGAGGCCACCCGCGGTTACGGCGCGTCTGTCGTGCTGGCAGGCGCTTCCGTGGAGGACGCGCTGGAGACGGCCCTCGACTTCGCGGCGCGCAATGGCAGCGTGTTCATCCACCCGTTCAACCACCCGGACGTGGTGGCCGGGCAGGGCACCGTCGGCTTCGAGATCATCGAGCAGTGCCCGCAGGTCAAGACCATCCTGGTGCCGGTCGGCGGTGGCGGCCTCGCAGCCGGGATCGCGGTGGCGGTGCAGGGACTTGACCCGTCCGTACGGGTCGTCGGCGTACAGGCCGAGGCGGTCGCGGCCTACGAGGCGTCGTTCGCCGCGGGGCAGCCTGTCGCCGTGGTCGGGCGGCCGTCGATCGCCGACGGCATCGCGGTGCACCGGCCAGGCGACATCGCGTTCGGCATCCTGGCGGAGCTGGCGGCGGGGTTCGTCACCGTGTCGGAGGCGGCACTGGCCCGCGGGCTGCTGCTGTGCCTGGAACGGGCCAAGCAGGTGGTCGAGCCGTCGGGAGCGGCGGCGGTCGCGGCCGTGCTCTCGCACCCCGGCGAGTTCGAGCCGCCGATCGTCGCGGTGCTGTCCGGCGGCAACATCGACCCGCTGCTGCTGTCCAAGCTGCTGCGGCACGGGCTGTCGGCCGCGGGACGTTTCCTCGGCTTCCGGGTCCGGCTCCCCGACTACCCGGGAGCACTGGCCGGGCTGCTGCGCGACCTCGCCGACCTCGGCGCCAACGTTCTTGAGGTCAGCCACGAGCGGCTCGCGCCCAGCCTGCCGGTCGACGAGGTGGAGGTCGTGCTGCAGGTCGAGACCCGCGGCCCCGAGCACTGCGAGGACGTGAAGGCCAAGCTCCGCGCCGACGGCTACACGCTCAGCTTCAGCTGAACCGGCACCATCTCGCTGGTGACGAGGCCCTGCTCCCTGGTGAGGTCGTCGATCACGGCGAACGCGGTGGCGATGCGTTCCGGGGCGTCGATGACGACGGAGACCGCGGGCACGTGCCTGCCGAGCTGGAGCAGCCGGTCGCCGTGCGGCGCGTGGTCACCGTGGAAGCCCCACATCCCCCGCATGGTGGTCGCGCCGCCGATCCCGGCGGCGCGCAGCTCGCGCACGATCGCGCGGTGGATCGGCTGGCCGTCGTGCAGGGCGGCCTCGGACGTGTAGACCATGAGCTTGTGCCACAGCGGCATGCCCGTCTCGTCCGTGCCTGGCAACGCCGCCGGCGTGCAGAGCAGCTGGCCGTCACGCTTGCAGATGCGGACGCGCTCGAGCGTCAGCAGCGGCCGGCGCAGCAGGCCGCCGAGCTCGGGCAGCACCCGGCCGATCCGGTCGCCGGAGCCGACCGCGATCACCATCATCGGCGTCCCGGCGTTACGGCTGAAGAAGGACGCCCGTTCCCGGCGGCCGTGCGCGGTGCCGTCCACGCCGAGCAGCGCGGTAGCGCCGGCGACGCCGCGGCGGTGCAGCAGGTCGCAGACGGCCACGAACGCCGGGACTCGGTACACCCGTTCCTGGCGGCCGAGGTAGATCGTCAGCTTGGTTTCCTCGTGCACCTCGTCGCGCAGCTCGAGGGTCTCGATGTCGCCGCTCAGCAGCCGCGCCCGCTCCAGGGTGACCAGTCCGGCGCCGAGCAGGCGGCCGGTCGGTTCCAGCACCTCCCTGATGCGGGGCCGGCTGTCGACGGCGATAGCGATCAGCGGCAGGTCCTCCGACAGCGTCAGCGACCGGTCGGTGCGCGGCCGGTGCCTGGCCCCGAACCCCTCCGCGCCGCGCAGCAGGATGCTCGTCGCGATCTCGTGCCGCCCGTACAGGTCAAGCAGCGCACCGGCGGCGAACCCGCCGCCGGTGCGCTGGCGCTCCCCGAAGTAGCTGGTGAGCTTGAAGCTGTCCTGGATCACAGGTGCGTTCCGATCAGCTGGCCGAGCGCGGCGGCGGCGACGCCGAGCACGAGACTGACCACCACGTTGGCGATCGCCTTGCGGTACTGGCGCTCCTCGGCCAGCCGCTGCGTTTCGAGCATCCAGGTCGAAAACGTCGTATACGAGCCGACGGCCGCGGTGCCCGCCAGCAGCGCCTCGGTGTGGCCGAGCGCGAGCCCGCTGAGCAGGCCAAGGATCACCGCGCCGGAGATGTTGACCGCCATGGTGCCGAACGGGAAGTCACGCTCGGCCGCGGCGGAAACGACCCCGTCGAGCAGGAACCGCGCGACCGAGCCGGCCCCGCCGATCAGCGCGACCGCGACCCAGATCAGGACGTTCATCGCCGCACCCGCACCCGCCGCACCAGCGCGGTGGCCAGGTGGATCGCCGCGTACCCCGCCACGACGCTGGCCGCGATGTACCCGGCGGCCAGCCCCCACGCGTGAGCGCTGAGCATCTTCAGGATCTCCACCTGCATCGTGGAGAACGTGGACAGCCCCCCGCACAGCCCGGTGCCGAGGAGCGGCCGCCGGTAACTGGACAGCGGCAGCCGCTCCTGGAGCCGGGTCACGAAGTAACCGAGCAGGAACGCCGCGACTATGTTGACCGTGAACGTTGGCCATGGCCACTGGGTCGCGGAGTGCGGGAACGCCTCGGCCAGCCCGGCGCGCGCCGCGGTGCCGAGCGCGCCGCCCGCGAAGATCGCGGCGATCTCGCGCCGGTCCCGCCGCGGCAGCACGACCCGGGCCCGGCCGGACGGCGAAGAGGCCCCTGCCGGGTACGGCACGGAAACTTCGGCTGCTGGCTCGGGCACGCTGTCCGATTTTACCGGCGGGCCAGGTCAGCTAAGCCGGGCCGATGCCGCGGGCCAGGTCTTCCGACAGTTCGAGAACGATCTTGTGGAGTTCGTCACGGTCCAGGGGCTGCGCCTGGTCGCCGTCCGGCGCCAGGGCGTCGTCCTTCGTGAAGAACATGCACGAGGTGTTGGCGGCGAAGAGCGCCGCCGCCGCGCGGATCCGCGCCCGTGGCGAGGCGGCCGGGCCGGTGAGGATCTCGATGAGGGCGTTCAGCCTGGGCCGGAACTGGGTGAAGCGGTGCTTGCCGTGCTCCTGCTCGTGCAGCGTCGCCTGGTTCCGTTCCATGAAGCGGAACACCTCGCCGCTGTCCATCACGATGGAGATGTAGCGGTCGAGCAGCTCACTCGTGGTCTGGGCGGTGGGCGGCTGCTGCCGGCCCCACTCGATCAGCGCGTCGATCCGGTCGAAGTAGTCCTCGGTGAAGCTGCGGACGATGTCTTCCTTCGACTTGAAGTGGTAATACAGCGCGGCCTTGGTGACGCCGAGGCGCTCGGCGATCTCACGGAGCGAGGTTCGCTCGTAGCCCTGCTCTGCGAACAGCTCGAGCGCGATCTGCTGGATGCGCGCGCGCGTGTCACCGCGCCTGCCGCCCTGCGGCAGCTCCTCGGAGTCCTGACCTGCTGTTACCGCGTCCATCCCTCGTGCTCTGCTTCCGTGCCTGACGTGCGCTGGATAACGATCCTGCCGCCGTCCCCTTAGCCGGGAATTTACTTGACGGCCGGTTAGTAAGCAATATAGCGTTCTTCTGAACGAGAAGCTAGCCGGGCGGCAAGTAAGTTTGCAGACGGGGTTGAGGAGTAACAGGGTGTCTGAGGCGACTGGTAACGACAAGACGGAAGTCTCCGCGGGGGGATCGCCGCCCGGAGAGGCGGGGGCCCAGTGGCTCACGCACAAGCAGATCATGATCGTGCTGCCCGGGCTGCTGATGGCGATGCTGCTGGCCATGCTCGACCAGCTCGTGGTGGGCACGGCGCTGCCGCGGATCGTGGGTGACCTGGGCGGCGTGTCGCACCTGTCCTGGGTGGTGACCGCCTACATACTCGCCTCCACGATCACCACGCCGTTCTACGGCAAGCTCGGCGACATGTACGGGCGGAAGCGGTTCTTCATCGCCGCGATCATCATCTTCCTCATCGGGTCGGCACTGTCCGGCCTGTCCACGTCGATGGCCCAGCTGATCACGTTCCGCGGTATCCAGGGCCTTGGCGCGGGAGGCCTGATGGTCGGCGCCATGGCGACGATCGGGGACATCGTGCCGCCCCGGCAGCGCGGCAAGTACATGAGCTACTTCATGGTCGTGATGATGCTGGCCACGATCGCCGGCCCGCTGGTCGGCGGGTGGATCACGACCACGTTCTCGTGGCGGTGGATCTTCTACATCAACCTGCCGCTCGGGGGGGCCGCGCTTGTCTACATCATGGCGACCCTGCACATGCCCGCTCGCCGCGTGCAGCACCGCATCGACTACCTGGGCGGCATCCTGCTCGGCGTGATCGCGACGTCGGTCATCCTGGTCGCCACCTGGGGCGGCACCGAGTACAGCTGGACCTCTGCCCCGGTCCTCACGCTGATCGCGCTGGCTATCGCCGCCCTGGTCGCGTTCATCGCCGTCGAACGGCGGGCGGCCGAGCCCATGATGCCGCTGCACGTGTTCCAGAACAGGAACTTCTCACTGACGATGGTGATGACCTTCTTCGTCGGCGTGTCCCTGTTCGGCGCGATGACCTTCCTCCCGCTGTACCAGCAGACCGTCCAGGGCGCCTCGCCGACGGTGAGCGGCCTGCTGCTGACGCCGATGATGGTCGGCTCGGCCATCACGTCGATCGTGGCCGGGCAGGCCGTGACGAGGACCGGCCGGTACAAGATGTTCCCGATCATCGGCGGGGCGGTCATGACGATCGGGATGTTCATGCTCAGCAGGCTTGGCTTGCACACCACCCGGCTGGAGACCTGCATCGACTACCTCGTCCTCGGCCTCGGTATGGGCTTCCTGATGCAGATGGTCTCGCTGATCGCGCAGAACAGCGTCGAGCTGCGGGACATGGGCGTCGCCAGCAGCGCCCGGATGTTCTTCCAGCAGATGGGCGGGTCGCTCGGCGTGGCCGCCTTCGGCGCGGTGTTCGCGAGCCGGCTCAACAGCGCCATGGCCTCGGCCGGCAGTCACTTCCACGTCAGCGGCGGCGCGCTTGACCCGACAACGGTGACCAGCCTCCCGGCGGCACTCCGGCACGAGGTATACGTCGCGATCTCGTACGCGATCCAGGGCGTGTTCGTCTGGGTTGTGCCCGCGTCGGTGCTGATCTTCGTGATCGCGCTGTTCATCAAGGAGGTGCCGCTGCGCAGCGGCGGCGCGCCGGATACCGAGAAGCCCGCCGCCGAGCCGGAACTCGTCGCCTAGACCGAGCCTCGGAACGCAATGAGCGCCCGGCCGCGACCTGCGGCCGGGCGCTCATTGACGTCTTAGGCGTTGCCGCCGTACGGCACCGCGTCCAGGATCTCCACCGAGGTGGACCGGCCGTTCGGCAGCGAGTAGGTCGCGAGCTCGCCGACCTTCTTGCCGGTGATGGCCGCGCCCAGCGGGGACTTCGGCGAGTAGACGTCAATCGGTGAGCCGCTCTCCTCGCGCGAGGCGAGCAGGAACGTGACCTCGTCGTCATCGCCGACAAACCGGACCGTCACCGTCATGCCAGGGCCGACCACGCCGTCGGTGCGGGGCGGCTCGCCCACCCGCGCGTTCTCCAGGATGTGCTGCAGCTGGAGGATCCGGCCCTCGATCTTGCCCTGCTCCTCCTTCGCCGCGTGGTAACCGCCGTTCTCGCGCAGGTCCCCCTCTTCGCGGGCGGCCTCGATCTTCTTGGCGATGTCTACGCGACCCTGGCCGGAGAGGTGGTCCAGTTCGGCTTTGAGCCGGTCGTACGCCTCCTGGGTAAGCCAGGTGACGCTGTCGTCGCGCGTCTCGGTCACGGGCACTCCTAGTACTACGCAGGACTTGTCGTCCGCTCGGGGCTGGGATTTGTCAGTCGCAAGGGCTTGCTTGCCCTCCGCTAAGGAGCCAGCCGGTCTCCGGGGGTAATCTTCTGAGCCTACAAGGGTCGGCCACCGCTGTGTACAAGTCAAGTCCTGCTGGTTGCGGCGTGGCGTTGCTAGAAGGCCTCCGGGGCAGCCTTTCCAGTCGGGAATGCAGCTAAACCGGGCTGATGTTTCGGTGAAAGGTAACGAGCGAACACGTAGGGAGGCAAGGTTGTCACCCCAAGGCCCTGAGCAGGGGAAACTGAGGCTGATGGCCGTGCACGCGCACCCGGACGACGAGTCCAGCAAGGGTGCCGCCACGATGGCGCGATATGTCCGCGAGGGCATTGAAGTCATGGTTTGCACGATGACCGGCGGCGAGCGCGGCGACGTCCTCAACCCGGCGATGGACCGGCCAGAGGTGAAGGCCAATATGGCCAGCATCCGGCGGGAGGAAATGGCGAAGGCGCGCGAAATCCTCGGCGTCGAGCAGCGCTTCATGGGCTTCGTCGATTCCGGTCTGCCGGAGGGCGACCCGAAGCCGCCGCTCCCGGAGGGCTCGTTCGCCCTGGTGCCGCTCGACGAGGCGACGGCCCCGCTCGTCAAGGCGGTCCGCGAGTTCCGGCCGCACGTGATCTTGACCTACGACGAGAACGGCGGCTATCCGCACCCGGACCACATCAAGACCCACCAGGTCACGGTGGAGGCGTTCGAGGCCGCGGCGGACCCCGACAGGTACCCGGAGGCCGGCGAGCCCTGGCAGCCGCTCAAGCTTTACTACTTCGTCTCTTTCCACCAGGAAAAGTACGTCGCGCTGCACGAGGAGATGCTGCGCCGCGGCCAGGAATCGCCGTACGAGAAGATCTTCGCGCAGTGGGAGGAACGCGCGCGCAAGCGCGCCGAACTCGGCATCCGCCAACTCGAGATCACGACCAGCATCAATACGGCCGACTACCTGGAGATCCGCGACCAGGCGCTGCTCGCGCACGCCACCCAGATCGACCCGAACAGCGCGTGGTTCGACTGCCCGCTCGACGTGCAGCGCGCCGCGTGGCCGACCGAGGACTATCATCTAGCTAGGTCGCTCGTCGATACCGAGCTGCCGGAAGATGACCTTTTCGCGGGTGTCCGGGAGAGTGTGACCCTGTGATGTTTCTCG
>Ga0335072_10016731_pt1 | contig 10392 bp, 8 predicted proteins | sample Lox_Sample_21_FD_206725 | JGI IMG/M metagenome (GOLD analysis project Ga0335072, IMG submission 206725) | Soil microbial communities from Loxahatchee National Wildlife Refuge, Florida, United States - Lox_Sample_2.1 | ecosystem: Environmental > Terrestrial > Soil > Wetlands | place: USA: Florida... | reverse complement strand
AAGGCACGCCGGTAGGCATGATCGGCCTCTGTCAGGCGGCCGGCCTGGGTCAGCAGGTCAGCCTTGACCGCGTGCAGGTACTGGTAACCCGACAGCCGGCCATCCCGCTCCAGCTGCTCAACCTGCGCGAGCGCGGCATCCGGGCCGGCGACCTTCGCGAGCGGCACGGCCCGGTTGAGCGCCACCACGGGTGACGGCCACACCTCAAGCAGCTTGTCGTACAGGGTGACGATCTGGGCCCAGTCCGTCTCGGCGGCCGACGGCGCCTCGGCGTACAGCGACGCGATCGCGGCCTGGAGGACATAGCGGCCGGGCGGGCCGGCGCGCAGGCAGCCGACGATGATGTCGTGGGCTTCGCCAAGGGCAGCGCGGTTCCACCGGGAGCGGTCCTGGTCCTTGAGCTGGACGAGGCGCCCCGCGGAGTCGACACGGGTCTGGCGGCGCGCATCGGTGACCAGCAGCAGGGCGTAGAGGCCCGCCACCTCAGCCTCGGCGGGCATGAGCTCGCGGAGCATGCGGCCTAGGTGCAGCGCGCGGTCGACGAGATCGTGGCGTACCAGTGCAGGGCCTGACGGTGCCGTGTGGCCCGTCGTGAAGAGCAAGTGGATCACGGCGAGAACCGCCCGCAGCCGCCGCGGCTGTTCGGCCGGCAGCGGCACCCGGTACGGAATCCGCGCGGTGGCGATCTTCTTCTTCGCCCGGGTGATACGGGCCGCCATCGTCGTCTCGCTGACGAGGAATGCCCGGGCGATGTCCGCGGTCGTGACTCCGCACACCAGCCGCAGGGTGAGTGCGACCTGAGCTTCTTGCGCCAGGGCCGGGTGGCAGCAGATGAAGATCAGCCGCAGCCGCTCGTCCGGCAGGACGTCGGCCGAATCGTCCGCTGGCTCCGCGAGCCTCTCGGCGGCCGCCGTCTCCTCCCCCGCGTCTGGCTCCACCAGCAGCGGCAGCCTGGTCCGCAGCGCCTGCTCGTGCCGCAGGACATCGATAGCCCGGCGCTTCGCTGTCGCGGTGAGCCAGGCGGCCGGATTGTCCGGGATACCAGAATGCACCCAGGACCGGAGCGCCGCCGCGTACGCCTCCTGGACGCTCTCCTCGGCCAGGTCGAGGTCACGCGCGACGCGCACGGTCGCCGAGAGGACTCTGGCCCACTCCTGCCGGTGCGCCTCGGCGAGAGCCGTCTCGACGGTCTGGCTCGCTTCCCGGCGGCCCGACACCTGGCGGCCCGTCACCTGGCGGCCCGTCACCCGGTTATCGGCTCCCCGCGGTCGAAGAAGCCGCCGCTGTGGACCGGGCGCACCTCCACGCCGCCACCGGACTTGACGACCGGGTTGGTTCCCGCGATGGCGAGCGCGGCGTCGAGATCCGACGCCTCGATCACGTAGAAGCCGGCCACGACCTCCTTGGAGTCCACGAACGGGCCGTCGGTAATGGTGTCCCCGCGGATCGACGTCGCCATCTCCCGGGGCGTGAGCGCATAGGCCATGACCATCGAGCCGCCCGCCACGAGCTCGTCGGAGTGGTCATCGCACTCCCTGATGTCGTCTGGCGTGGCGTCCGGGGCGTGGGCGGAGTCACTGGCGTAGATGAGGACTGCGTACTGAGCCATGACGGCTCTCCTTTCGCTGCTACCGAGTCCGTCTACCTCTACGTCGGACGGGTCGCCCGGATTCGACAACTGGCACCCGGATATTCTTCTCCGCGCTGCGTCAGGTTGCGGCTGCTCCGGCGTCCTCGTTTCCGTTCGGGTTAAGGGTGCGAAGACGGGGCCGTGCCCGCTTGGCGAGCGCCGTGGCCACGTCCGGCGGCACGGGCACGGTGGAGCCCTGAAAGCCGCGGAACGGGGCGAAAACGCCCAGCTCAGCATCGGCCAGCAACTCCGTCCGCAAGAGCGGCGGGCTGATCCGGTAGTCGAAGCGGATGTCAGTTCGCCAGTGGCCATAGGACGAGGTGCCGTCTTCGTCGCCGGCGTGCTCGTAGGTCGGGGTCACGATGGCTGCGACGTAGTAGAGCCCCGGGTGGTCCGGTCCGACTATCTGCAGCCAGACCCGGTCGCCGACGGCGGTCTGGTCCCGATAGTGCGGCGTGCTCCACCACTGCTGCCTGGACGCGGCCACCGCCTCGTGGAGGCCGAAGCGGTGCGGATTCCCCTCGAAGATCCAGTCGGTCATGTCTCACCACGCTAGACAGCGGGCCGGACCGCGCCCGTCACCGGGGCGGGCGGGCTAGTCCTTGCGGCCGACAGCAGCCAGAAAACCGTCAAATTCGAACGGAACGGAAACGGGCGGACGCCACTGCGACGCATGCACCAGGCCAGGCTCGACGAGCGAGAAGCCGGCCAGCAGCGGGCTCACTTCAGCCGGGTCGCGGTGCCGGACCGGAGCCGTAGCCGAGTCGTACACGCGCTGGGCGTCATCACTGAGCGCCGCGACCTGCGGCGGAGCGCCGTGTGCTGTCGCGTGCGACACGATCAGGTAGCTGCCGGGTGCCAGCGCGTCACGGATACCCGAAACGAGGCTCAGGGGGTCCTCGGCGTCGGTCACGAAATGCAGGATCGCGACCAGCAGGACGCAGACGGGCTGGCTGAAGTCGAGCAGCTCGGTCACTTCGGGGTCGCTCAGCAGGGCCGCCGATTCGCGCACATCGCCCGCTACGAAGGCGACCTGCGGAGTGTTCCCCAGCAGCGCACGCGAGTGTGCGAGCACGACAGGGTCGTTGTCGACGTAGACGGTGCGGGCAGCCGGATTGACCGCAGTGGCTACCTCGTGGACGCTCTCCTGGGTGGGCAAGCCCGCGCCTACGTCCAGGAACTGGCTGACGCCCTGACTCGCGACGAACCGCACGGCCCGGCGCAGGAACTCGCGGTTGATCCGGGCGAACATCGGAACGGCTGGCGTCATTTCGATGAGGCTGGCGACTGCGGCCCGGTCGCTGGCGTAGTTTTCCTTGCCACCGAGCATGAAGTCGTACATCCGCGCCACGTTCGGCACTGCCGGGTCAAGCGCTGGTGACTCGCTGATTGCGTCGGCCATGTGCCAGTAACTCCGCACTTTGCTGAATAAACGGCGGTACGTAACGGAAGCCTAGGCCATCCGCCGGAGACGAGCGAGTTGCCACGGGTCTGTGCTCGCCGGATTTCGGTTGCGAAGCGGGCAAGATTGCACGTGCGGGCCGGTCTGTGAGCCCGCATGGCAGGTTATGCGCGTACCGTTGCTGTAATGAAGCCAACGCGCGCGCCAGCCGGAAGACGCTATCTGCCGGGAAGCCCCTTCAATGTCCCTGTCGTCGAGGAGCCTGTCGAGACCTACGAGCAGCATGACATGGTGACGCACGACAAGTACGGCCTCGGAAGCGTCCTCGAGGTGGAGGGCGAGAACGCCGTTTTCGTGGACTTCGGCACTCAGCGAGTACGCGTCGCCCTGCCCTGCAGCAAGCTCTTCAAGCTCTGACGGCGGCCTGATCGTCGTTACGGAACGTGCTCGGTACGGAATTCGTACGGTCGGCGGCCCGGCTCGGCGCCCTGCAGCTTGTTCCGGAGATTTGCCTCTATCAGGTCGGCGACATCTACGAGCTCTGGGCTCAGACCGAGCGCGAGCTCGGGCAGTCCCAGCTCCCGCCCCCGTTCTGGGGTGTCGCCTGGCCTGGCGGCCTCGCGCTGGCCCGCTATGTGCTCGATCATCCGGCCCTTGTCGCCGGCAGAAGCGTCCTGGACTTCGGTTCGGGATCAGGCCTGGTCGCGATCGCGGCAGCGAAGGCTGGCGCGGCCACGGTTCTGGTCAGCGAGCCCGACGAGGTCGCCAGGGCCGCGATCGAGCTGAACGCGGCGGCCAACGGCCTGGGCCCGCTGGAGTTTGCCGAGGACGTCATGGCGGGCGAGCCGACGGCCGACGTCGTCCTTGCCGGTGACGTCTGGTACGAGCAGGAACTGGCTGCGCAGGTCAGCGCGTTTCTCGACCGGATGGCGGCCTCCGGCGCGGTCGCGCTGACCGGGGACATCGGCCGGTCGTACTTCCCGCGTAATCGTTATCACTGCCTGGCCAGCTACGAAATCCCGGTCACCGTGCCACTGGAAGGACGAGAGCTGGTGCGCTCGGCCGTCTGGCAGGTCAGCTAGCAGTTATTCACGCACGATCAAGCCCGCCAGCGCGTCCGTGGGCAGGCCCCAGCCGGAGAGGACCTCGCGCAGGTCGTCGATCTCGGCAGTGCTCACCGGAACCCTGTTGGAATGCAGGACGGCGACCAGAAGGTCAAGAAGCTCGCCCCACTCGCCGCCGCCTGCCATGGACCGCAGGCCAGCCAGGTCAGCGGCTGGTATGCGGCCGGCGAAGATGTCCGGAAGGGCTTTTGTCTGAGCTGCCAGCTCAGCTTCCTTCTTGCTCATGCTCATGCCTCCGGCGGGTTCTGCCGCACTCCGCGGCCGCCTTCGTCGGGCCACGCTGTCCAGATCCTGCCGTCAGGGAGGATCACTGCGTTGACGTTCACGCCGTCCCGTTCTCCTTTCACGTGCCATCGCTTGTTGTCCTGCCAGCGCACCTCGTCCGGCCTGCGACTCACGTCCTCGACGAAAGAGACGATCGTCTGGTCTGACCAGTCTTTCGGGAACTCGGTCTTGTCCGGCTTGCCGGTGCCGTGCCGGTGACCGCCACCGAGCTCGCCCGGCCCGTCGCCTTCGAGGACATGCCGAGCACGGTCGGCTGACAGGTGCGTATCGGCACGGGCAGGCTGATCCGGATGGTCCCGGGCATCCAGAGCTTCCCAGCCCTGACCGCGCCGCCCGGTCCGGTGCTCCAGTTGGGTGTAGCGGGCAGCTGACGGGTGACTGTCAGCCAGTCGCTCAAGCCGCTGCTCGAATGGGCCGTGGCCGCGGCGCTGGTCCCCCTCCGGGCGCGGGACTCAGCCGGGACGTCCCCGCGTGCGATGCAATCGGCTCGATCCAGCATGCGGAGAAGCTACGGGCGGCTGCGTTTCCTGTGGCTTGCCCAGCCGTTACGCCCATGTGCGCCGGCGAAAAAGCGCGCTACGGGCGGCTAGCGCTCGGTCGTCACGGTTCGCGCGCCCATGCGTGTGAAAGCCCGAGCCTTCCTGCCTAGGAGCGCGATAGCGGCTGTCGCAGACAAAACGGATCCGCCAAGGCCTGCAAAGACAGGCAGAATCGCGATGATGCCTGCACCTGCAGAGGCGGTGTAGTACGCGACCAGCACGCCGAAGAAGGTCATGGCGACTTCCAGCACGACGGCGATGGCGCGAGCCCCGTTCCTCCCACGCTCAAGGCGGAAGGCCAGCAGGAGGGACGAACCCGACAGGCCGACGGCCAGAGTTACCGCCGCAAAGCTGGCCGCGACATACCAGGCCAGTTGTCCCGTGCCGCGCGCGGCAGCCGGTTGCCAGTTGGCTCTATCTGCGCAAACTGCTACAGCGCCAAGCGATGCCAGCGCCCACAAGCTTGCCTGTATCGACAACAGAACGCAGCCGTAGCGCACCGCAGGAGGACATCCACCCGAGGCGCCGCCACCGGCATCCGCGGCGCAAGCCATACCTGCATTCTCGCCGCCGCGGAGACGCCCCGCCACATCGAGGTGTAAACGGGGGCAAGTCCGCTTGGGCAACGAATGCGCGACAGGCGCGTCACGATCGAGAGCGCAGGCTTCCGGCCTGCGCCGCAGGCTGGTTCCGTGGAGGGGATGCCTGGTCACGGGGAGGCGGGGTGAAAGACGACGTCGTCGTTAGGGTGCTGGGACCTGTCGAAGTGCGCGCGGCAGACGGTTGGCTGGCCGGCCCGCCTCAGCAGCGTCTGATACTGGCAGTGCTGGCACTCCAGGCTGGCCAGGTCGTGCCGGTCGGCCAGCTTGTCGATGCGGTCTGGGAGGAAGAGCCGCCCCGCTCGGCGCAGGTATCGCTGCAGGCTCTGGTCACCGGATTGCGGCGCGTTCTGACAGCTGTGCCGGGAGCTGGCGTGGAGCGGCGCGGGGACGGCTACCAGCTCACCATCGCACCAGGTGAGGTAGACGTCTGGCGCTTCCGCTCGCTCGTGCGGGCCGCGCGTGCAGCAGACGACAGCAGCACGGCACTGGCCGAGTTTGATCGGGCGCTGGCCGTGTGGCGGGGACCCGCGCTGGCTGACGTACCGGCGACGGCGAAGATCGAGGCGATTCGGGTCGGCCTGACGGCGGAGCGGCTATCCGCAATGCAGGATCGTGTTAGCGCCATGCTGGATCTCGGCAGGAACCGCGACGCGGCGGAGGATCTGGCAGGCTTGCTGGCCGCAAATCCGCTGGAGGAGCGGCTTACCGGCATGCTGATGGTCGCGCTGGCCCGCAGCGGACGGAAGGCCGACGCGCTCCAGGTCTTCCGAGTCATGCGCGCGAGGCTCTCGGCTGAGCTGGCGGTCGAGCCCGGGCCGGAGCTGCAGGACTTGCGGCGGCGGATCCTGGCGGGTGATCCGGAACTTGAAGCGCAGGCCGACAGCGTGGCACGGACCGGCCGGACGCTGGACGACCACGAGGAGCCGGCTGCGGAGGACAACGGTCTCCTGGTGGTGCCGCGGCAGCTGCCGGCGGCGGTGGCGCATTTCACCGGCAGGGCCGAAGAACTCAGGATGCTGTCCGGCTTGCTCGATCGGCTGGGACGCACCGACGGCACGGTGGTGATCTCGGCGATCGGCGGGACTGCCGGAGTCGGCAAGACCGCGCTGGCGGTGCACTGGGCCCACCAGGTAGCGGACCGGTTCCCGGACGGGCAGCTCTATGTGAACTTGCGGGCGTTCGGCCCGTCCGGTCCGCCGATAACAGCTGCAGAGGCCTTGCGCGGGTTCCTCGACTCGCTGGGTGTTCCCCAGGACCGGATCCCGGCCGGCACGGATGCGCAGGCTGGGTTGTACCGCAGCATGCTGGCGGGCAGACGCATACTGCTGGTGCTCGATAACGCTGCCGACGAAGCGCAGGTGCGGCCCCTGCTGCCCGGTTCGCCGGGATGCCTTGCAGTGGTCACCAGCCGCCGCCCGCTGCCCGGCCTCGCCGCAGCCGAGGGCGCACTCCGAATTTCCCTGGACCTGATGTCCGAGGCGGAGGCCGGCGAGCTCCTGGCCGCCCGGCTCGGCGTAGCGCGGGTCGCCGCCGAACCTGGAGCAGTCAGCGAGCTGGCAGTGCTGTGTGCGCGGCTGCCGCTGGCGCTGGCCGTGGCCGCCGTACGAGCTGCCTCCAGCCCGGGCCTGGCCCTGGCCTCGCTGACGGAGCAGCTCCGGGATATGCGCGGCCGGCTGGACGTGCTGGAAGCCGAGGATCCAGCGAGCAGCGTCCGGGCGGTGTTCTCGTGGTCGTACCGCAATCTCAGCGGCCCGGCGGCACGGATGTTCCGGCTGCTGGGCATGCACCCGGGGCCGGACATTTCACTGCCAGCCGCGGCCAGCCTGGCCGGTGTCCCGTGGACCCGGGCGCGCGCGCTGCTGACCGAGCTGACTCGCATGCACGTGCTTACTGAGGACGAACGAGGCCGGTTCGCCTTCCACGACCTGCTGCGTGCCTACGCCAGGGAGGAGGCTCAGCGTGAAGAGGACAGAGCGGAGCAGCACGAGGCAACCCGCCGGATGCTCGACCATTATCTGCACACTGCCTGGTCAGGCGTCATGGCGTTGTCGCCGGGCCGGGACCCCGCTTTCGTCCTCGCCGCGGCCGGATCGGGAACCGAGCCGGAGGACATCATCGACGGAGGTCATGCGCTGGCGTGGTTCGATGCCGAGCATCGGGTACTGCTGGCGGTGATCAGCCACGCAGCGGCAGCCGGCTTCGATGTCCATGCCTGGCAGCTGCCGTGGGCTCTGGGCGAATACTTCTCCAGACGGGGGAACTGGCAGGACGAGATCACCACTCAGCGCATTGCGCTCGCAGCGGCGCGGCGCCTGGGCGACCTGGCTGCGCAAGCCCGAGCCCACCAGGGCCTGGGCTGCGCGCAGTCCACGTCCAGCGCCGGCAGGGTCGGACGCGCGCACCTGGCCCGAGCGCTCAGCCTGTACCGGAAGCTGGGTGACAATGTCGGCCTGTCGTGGATCCACTTGTGTTTCGCGATTGCGTTCGATTTCCAGCGACGCCCCGACAAGGCGCTCGGGCATGCCCGGCAAGTTCTCACTCTGGCGCGAGCCTCAGGTCACGCGGTACAGGAGGCAAACGCGCTGAGCACGATCGGATGGCTGTACGCCCAGCTTGGAGACTACCCGCGTGCCCTCTCGCACTGCCGCCTGGGACTCGACGTATACCGCGAGCTCGGCGACCGGAATGGCGAGGCCGCTACCTGGGACAGCCTTGGCTACGTGCACCATCACCGCGGCGATTACGCTCAAGCCGAGACCTGCTATCTCCGCGCGCTTGAGCTGTCGGCTGATCTCGGCAGGCGCCTCAACGACGCGATCATTCTCGACCACCTCGGCGATGCCCGCATAGCAGCTGGCGACACTCGCGGCGCTCGTGAGTCATGGCGCCAGGGCCTGGCAATCCTCGACGAGCTGCATCATCCTGACGCGATGCGGCTCCGGCGAAAGGTCAGTGACGGCGGTATCAGCTGCCCTGATCCGCTGGCCGATGGGTCGTCCGGAGTGGCGTGCTCCTTAGTTGCTGATTTCTGCGTGCCAAGCCCGCTCCAAGTCGGTGCCAAGTCGCCACGGGCACTCTGAGGTCGGCACGACCACATCACCAAGGCTCCCTCGGGCGTGCCGTTTGCCTCGCAACGAAGGAGTACGCAATGGTTGAACGCAGACGCAAAGTGCGCGTTGCGGGAATCGCGACCGTGGCCGCCGCAGCGCTGCTGGCCGCAGGCTGCGCCAGTTCGACGTCCGCCAAGCCCGCTTCCACCAGCTCGGTTAAGGGCGCGGTGGCGACGCTGGCCAACATCTCCGGCGCCGGCGCGAACTGCATCTTCCCGCTCGAGGGCTCCCAGTGCTACAGCGGGACCAACTACCAGGACTTCGAGTACCTGATGGTCCGGCCGCTGTACTTGTTCGGCGGCAACAGCAACACCTCGGTCTCTGTCAACTACTCGCTGTCGCCGGCTGACGCGCCGGTCTACCGCAACGGCGGCAAGACCGTGGTGATCAACCTGAAGGGCTGGAAGTGGTCCGACGGAGAGACCGTGGACGCCAAGGACCTGGTCTTCTTCCTGAACATGCTGGAGGCGGAGAAAGCGAACGACGCCGCCTACACCCCCGGTTTGCTGCCGGACAACATGGCCTCATATTCGGCGACGGGATCGGATCAGGTGACCCTGCAGCTCAAGCAGGGCTATTCCAACATCTGGTTCACCTACAACCAGCTGGCGATCCTGACACCGCTCCCGACGGCGTGGGACGTCACTACGGCCGGCGCCGCTGCGGGCAGCGGCGGCTGCCTCACCGACAGCGCGGCGGACGGATGGGCCCGGTGCAAGGCCGTCTGGAAGTTCCTGAACGCCCAGAACTCTGACACCGCCACATACGCGACGAACCCGCTGTGGCAGGTAGTCGACGGGCCGTTCCGGCTGACGTCTTACAACGTAGACGGCAACTACACCTTCGCGCCGAACCCGAAGTACTCGGGCAGCCCGAAGGCGTCGATCGCCAAGCTGAAATTCGTCACCTATACCTCCGACACCGCCGTCTACACCGCGCTGAAGACCGGCGCGCTCAGCACAGGCGGCGCGGTGACCAACGGCGGGACCGGGGTCCAGTCGACTGACCTGGCGCCGGCCGGCAAGGGCTTCCTGCCACCCACTAATCCGCTGGCCTCAGCTGGCTACGTGCTGCAGCCCGAGTACGAGTTCGGCATCGCCTACTCCTACATCAACTTCAATAACCCGACGGTCGGGCCGGCGTTCCGGCAGCTGTACTTCCGGCAGGCGCTGATGGAGCTGAACAACCAGAAGGGCTTTGACACCGCGGTGGGTCGCGGGTACTGGTATCCGACGTCGTCGGGCGTGCCGTCGGAGCCGGCCAGCCAGTGGGTAACCCCGGTCATGAAGGAGAACGGCGGCCAGGGCCCGTATCCTTACGATCCGGCCAAGGCCGAGGCGCTGCTGGCAGCCCATGGCTGGCAGAAGGTCGGCGGGGTGCTGACGTGCGAGACCGCCGGCAGCGGCCCCGGCGAGTGCGGGGCGGGCGTCGCCAAGGGCACGCAGGCCAAGTTCACGATGCTGTACACCTCGGGCAACTCGGTCCAGGCAGATAACGTCGACGTTCTGAAGTCTGGGTTCGGGCTGGCGGGCATCCAGCTCACCCCCACCGCGCAGACCTTCGACACCCTGCTCGCCGATACCGTGCCCTGTACACCGACCGAATCGCGGTGCAGCTGGGACTTCCTGTTCCTGGGCAGCTGGCTGTTCGACGGCCCGGGCTACGAGCCGACGGGTGAGCCGCTGTACCAGACCGGCGTG
>Ga0335072_10016730_pt1 | contig 10392 bp, 7 predicted proteins | sample Lox_Sample_21_FD_206725 | JGI IMG/M metagenome (GOLD analysis project Ga0335072, IMG submission 206725) | Soil microbial communities from Loxahatchee National Wildlife Refuge, Florida, United States - Lox_Sample_2.1 | ecosystem: Environmental > Terrestrial > Soil > Wetlands | place: USA: Florida... | reverse complement strand
CCGGGCGTCGTAGTCGATCAGCGGGCCCAGCACGTCTAGGGCGAACTGCCACAGCTGGTCCATATCGCCGACCTGCAGGAGCAGCCGGTAGATGCCGAGTTCCTCGTAGCAGATGGTCTGGCCGGTCCGGCCGAGCCGGATGCCCAGGTCAATGGCGTGCTGGGCTTGTCGCAGGGCCTGCGGTGCCATCTCCGGCCACGGGGTCGCCTCGCTGAGCCCGCACGTCAGCCTGGCGGCGCCGGCCTGCTGTAGGAGGAGCTCAGTACGGGCCGCGGGAGAGTCCGGTCCGGCGCCCGTGTTCCGGGCAGGCAGCCCGCCATCGTCCCCCTCCGGCAGGAGCATCACGAGCTCCGGTCCGCGGATAGCGGCCGCGCCCCGGATGGAACTGGCCAGGCCCGCGAGCAGTTCCCCGGCGCCATCATGCTTGTTGGGGCTCCCAGGCGGAGGGGGGGCCGAAGCGCTGAGGCGCGCGACCGCGACGCGGAAGGGCTGGGCGTCGGTAACGCCGATGAAGCTGGCCTTCCGGCGTGCGTCCTGGCTGTCCAGGAAGTGCCCGCTGACCAGGGAGTCTACGATGGCACCGCGGTAGCGCAGGCCGAGTTCCAGGCTGGTCTGTGTCCTGGCCAGCGTGAGGGCGAACAAGGTCGCGGCGTAACTGGACACGATGAGATCCACGTCGTCGGGGCTAGCAGCCCTTTCGTCCAGCACGAGCAGATAACCCAGGGTGGTTTCGCCGACGATGACTGGCGTTGCCAGGCATCCGCGGGCTAGCGCCGAGCCGGGTACGGGCGGCACCCGGAGTGGCCTGCGCTCGGTGGTCAGGAGGCGGAGCAGCTTCTCCAGGCTGGCGTCGCCCGGATCCCAGTCACGCATTACCCCGGCGCTCGCCCCCTGGGCTTGAGGCCGCAGCTCGGGATCCAGCAAGATCACGGTCTTCCCTGCGGCTGCGGCGAAGATCCTGGTCAGCTCAACGGCGTCGGCGCCCTGAACCGCGGCGGCCGCGAGCTTGTCGCACACGGCCATCATCCGCCGGTACACCGAGTTCTGGCGGGACAATCCGGACACCTCACCCGGCAGCGGGTCAGAGCCGGTCGCCGGGGCCGACCCGCTGCCGCCCTGGCCGGATTCTGCCCTGGTTCCCCTGGCCTTCGCGCTCACGATGCCCACCGCAGGTCGGCCAGTTCGGCGACAAGCCTGGTCATCCGGTCATCCGGTTCGGGCGGTGGGTGAATCAGCGCCCCGGTGATGAGGCCGCGAAGCCGGCCCACGCTCTCCACCATGGCGGAACCAGGGTCAGACGTGGCACGCACGGTTCCTGGCCGGGTCGCAAGCGCGCTGCCGGGGACCTCGTGAATGAGTCGCATGACCGCCTTGGGGTCGCTGAACGGCGCGAACACGGCGAGGACCGGCAACTCGATCCCGCAGCCGCGTAGCTTGCTGAGCAGGCGCACGGTGACATCGAGGTCGTAGATCACGTCCGTGACCAGAAAATGCGCCCCCGCTTCCGCTTTCTCCCTGCACCTGGCCAGTTCGTGTCTCGTGTCGGCCGCCGCGGTGTGCACGGACGCGCCCACGACGAAGCGGGTCCGGCTGGGCACGGGAACGCCGCGCCAGTCGACTCCCTCGTTCAGGGCCGCCAGGGCGGCGATGAGGCGTACTGAATCCACTTCGCCGATCCGGTACGGGTCCGGGTAGTCACCGGCCGCCGCGGGCGCCCCGCTCCGGCACACCACAGTTTGTACTCCGAGGGCATAGCCGCCAAGCAGGTCGGCCTGGAGCGCGGTCAGGCTCCGGCCTGCCGCCTCAATGTCCACTACGACATCGGCGCTGGCGTGTTCTCGCAGCACGGCTGCGGCGGCTACCGGGCTGACGCGGGCGGCAGACGTCTCCTGGCCGGTGATCGCTAGCAGGTCGGCACCCGCCGAGACCAGGGCGGCCGCGTGGGCGGTGAACTGAGGGATGTCCTGGCCGCCTGGGGCACGTATTCCGGCCACCACCGCGAAACGGCCTCGGTAGGGCCATCCGGCTGACGGTTGGGAGGCTTGCCTTGGCGCTACGGCGAACACCGCCGGACGCTGGCGCCCAGGCGAGCCAGGAACGGCCGCCGGGCTCGCTTGCAGGTCCTTCACCGCCTTTGTGATCGCCTTGATGTGCGCCGGGGTGGTGCCGCAGCATCCTCCTACCAGCGTGGCCCCGCTGGCGACGAACCGGCGGGACTCCTCGGCGAAGTAGTCGGTGTTGCGCGCGTAGCGCAGCTGGCGCCCCAGGCGGCGGGGCACGCCGGCGTTGGGCTGGACGGTGACCGGTAGCGCGGCGCCCGCGGCGAGTTGCGCGACGACGTCCTGCAGCACGGCTGGCCCGACCGTGCAGTTCGCGCCGATCGCGGTGACGTTGAGCGCGGCGAGCGCGGCCGCCGCCGCGCGCGGTTCCTCGCCGCCCAGGGTCCGGCCGTCGTCGCCGAAGGTGAGCTGGGCGATGACAGGCAGGTCAGACTCGGCCAGCGCGACGGACGCGGCTTGCGCTAGCGACTCGATGTCACCGAACGTCTCCAGGATGATGAGGTCCACCCAGCTGGCCAGGGTCGCGATCTGCTCGCGCAGGATCGGCTCGCGGTCCGCGTGCGGAATCCGCGGCGCGGCGGCGCTCATCACCGGCCCGACGCTGCCCGCGACCAGCGCGGCCAATCCGGAATCGCGGACCGCCTCCCGCGCGAGGCGTGCCCCGGCAATGTTTATCTCGGCCACGCTGTCCTGCAGGCCCGCCCGGGCCAGCCGCAGACGGTTGGCGTCGAATGTGTTCGTCTGCACGATGTCCGCGCCCGCCGCCAGGTAGGCAGCGTGCAGGTCGCGGACTAGATCGGGGCGGGCCAGGTTGAGCCCGGACAGCGACCGGTCCAGCGGAACCCCGGCCGAATGCAGCATCGTCCCCATCGCGCCGTCGCACACCAGCACGCGAGTGCGCAGCACGTGGTCCAGTGCCGGGCGGGAGTCCGGCCTCGGATCTGTGTCCATCGTGCACCACCCAAGGGCCACGGCCATTTCCGGGCAGCCGGGATGGCGCTCTCCGGTTACCAGGCTGACCTGATTGCCAGCTGATCACCGAGAGACAGACCGGTCTCTCTCAGAGTACTGCGCTACGGCCGAGCAGGCCAAGACCGCCGCGTGAAATACCTGCGTAACATCCCGTTGACCGTCAGCGGCGGCTGGCCTATGATCCCCCTAAACCTATGAGACAGACCGGTCTCTCTCTCCATTCACCTAACAAAAAGCCATGGTGCGCGCCGTCCCGAACGGCTGTTGTTTCAGCGGGGCTACGCGCGTTCGCGTTCTGAGCGGTGCCCCCGGCACTCGCCGACGACGCGCAGGAAAAGGACGCAAGGGGAAGCAAGGAGAACCAGAGCCATGACTGACTACGACCCGAGGACCGCCACCGGGATCCCCACCGAGCCTGTGGGTTCACTCCCGCGCCCGACCTGGCTGCAGCAGGCCTATGCCCAGTACGACGCGGGCCAGATCACTCGCGACCAGCTGGGGGCCGAGCAGGACAAGGCGGTGCGGGAGACCATCGAGCACTACGAGGCGACGCCGGCACCGATCATCTCCGACGGAGAGCAGCGCTGGTCGAGCTTCGCCACCTACGCGATCACCGACACCCTGGCCGGCACCGGGCTGGCCGACCACCTGGCCGGTGACGGCGGCCAGTATTTCGCGATCTTCGCTGACGGTCACAACCGGCAGCTGCCGCGGCTGACCGGCGGCCCGTTCCGGTACAAGACCTACGCCGCGGACACGCTGCGCAAGTCGATACCGCTGGCCCACCGGCCCATGAAGCAGGCGGTGATCGCCCCTTCGATGCTCGCCCTGCTGTACCCGCTGGACGCGGAGGTCCCTGGTTACTCGCGGGAGGCCTTCGAGGAGGATCTGGTCAGCGAGTGCGAGAAAGACGTGCGGCAGGCCTTCGCCGCAGGAGCCGCCCGGGTGTCGATCGACTTCACCGAGGGACGGCTGGCAACCAGGAACGATCCGCGGAACCCGTGGACGGGCCGGAACATGCTGCCGCATTTCATCGAGCTGAACAACCGCGTGCTCGACCGGTTCAGCGCGGAGGAGCGCACCCGGATCGGAATCCACACCTGCCCGGGCGGCGACCGGGACTCGGTACATAGCGCCGATGTCCCGTACAGCGACCTGCTGCCTAGCATGTTCACGATGAACGCCGGGTATTTCCTGATCCAGCTAGCCAGCGAACGGGACAAGGACCGGGTCTACAAGCTCATCGGGGAGCACCTGCGCAACGACGCCAACGGCGTGGCGCAGGTGGCCTACGTCGGGGTGATCAACCCGCTGAACCCGCGGGTGGAAAGCCCTGAGGAAGTCCGGGACGCGCTGGTGAGGGCGGCCAGCTTCATTCCGAAGGAACAGCTCGGCTCAACCGACGACTGCGGGTTCTCACCGTTCAGCATCGATGAGAAGCCCAGCCACGGATCGCCGGACTTCGCCCGCGACACGGCGTTCCAGAAGATCACCAACCGCGTCGAGGGGACGAAGCTAGCGGCCGAGAAGCTAGGCGTCGGCTGATCCGGAATGGCGGCAGGGTGCCTGCGGCGGAAGCTGGGGGCACCCCGCCGCAGGCACCGAGCGCCCAGCCGCTGGCGGATAAACAGCCGTGTTCTTTCAGCAACAGCTCACCAAGTTCCCGGGCCCGGGCCGCCGCTCTCGTGTCGCCCTCATGAGCCGCCATGATGGCGCCCTTCATGAGAATGTGCCACTGCCGGGCAAATGAATCGACATCGTCGATGCCGGACTCGGCGGCAAGCTTTCCGATATAGCCCCGGATATTCGCCAGGTGCCCGACGGCCGCCTGGTGGACTGGGTGTTCTCGGTCATTGATCTCGATCATAGTCGTGAGGAATGAGCAGCCCTCGAAGTCGGGTCGGCCGAACCACTCAGAGAACACGTCAAATATCGCTAGCAACCGCTCACGGGGAGTCGAACCGCACCTCGTGGTCTCTGCTTCCAGCCAATCACGGGTCCAGAGCTGCTCGCGACGGCGCAGGAATTCGATAATCAAGTCATCCTTCGACGGGAAATTCCGGTAGAGCGTCATCTTCGCCGTCCCGGCCCTGGCGATTACGGCATCGACTCCCACCGCCTGGACGCCTTCGCGGCTGAACAGCTCATAAGCTGCCCGGCTTACCCGTTCACGCCCGCTGTCCTGCCCGTCGTCCTGTGGGCGGCTCGGCAGCTTCCCCTGGTCAGTCATTGCCACGCGTCATCATCGCTTCCTCGGAGAACTCATCATAAGCATACCATCTGCCTCCTCCAGGGTTGTGCGCCGGCACAAGAATTATGCAGCCGCATTGGTGGCGGAGCACTGATTCCCGCGGGCATTCCCGAGGTTTTATCGTGGGATAAGCACCTGCACCGGTTGTGGCGGTCTCTTCGCGGGTGGCGATGGTTAGCCGTTCCTTGTATGAGGCACACAAGGAACGGCGCGCGCAATTTGTATCACGTACCGGCTGTTCCGGCGACATCGTGCCGAGGAACAATCATGGTGCAGGTATCCGCAACTATCCGGAGACACCATGACTATCACGTCGGACCGAAGCAGGCCCGCTTTCACGTCACGTGACGCATTCGCCTGGCCGAGAGATTTCTCCCGGGTTCCGGACGAAGAATGGGCACGTCACCCCGTCGACCAATTCGGCCTCAACTACGATGACGTCGCCAGCCACGGCTGGTACAAGAACCTGGAACCGACGATCGCCCAGGTGCTCGCGACGCTCACACCCGGCGACCTGCTCGTCGATTATTCCAGCGGCACGGGAATTCTGACGCGCCGCCTGCTCGACTCGATCCATTACCCAGTCGGCATCCTCAACGTGGACGCGTCGCCGAAATTCCTGCGCGTCGCGCTGGAATCATTCCGCGACGATGAGCGGGTGGCCTTCCGGCTGCTCCAGTGGCTCAAGGCGGAGAAACGCCTGCAGTCACTCGATGAGGTCACTGGCCCTGACCTGCTCGACCGGGGAGCCAACGCCATCACCGCCACGAACGCCATCCATCTGTACTACGACCTAGACGAGACGCTGACCTCCTGGGCCCGCGCCCTGCGCCCCGGCGGGCTGGCGTTCGTCTGCTCCGGCAACATGCACAACCCGCATGCCAGGCCGGGCGAATGGATCATCGACGAGACCGTCGCCAGGGTCAATGACATCGCTGCCGACATCGTGCACACCGAGCCCGCGTTCGCCGAATATCGCGAGACGCTCGATGACGGGGCCCTGATGTCCAGGCACGCGAAGCTCAGGGAGAAGGTATTCGTGCCAGTCCGCCCCCTCGAGCTATACCTGCAGGCGTTCGAGGACGCAGGCTTCACGGTGCTGCACGTCTTCGAGGAAACGATCTTCGCCCGCGTGGACGAGTGGTACCGGCTGCTGTGCACTTATCACGACGGCGTGCTCAGCTGGGTCGGCGGCTCGGAGAAGGTGGAAGGAGCGCCACCGTCTGCCGAGGCTATCCGCCAGCGACTGTTCCTGATCAAGTACAGCCTCGAGAAGCTGTTCCCCGGCCAGGACTCCTTCCCGTGTACCTGGACCTACCTCACCTGCCGTCGCTGAGCACCACCCTAGGTCAGGAGCAGAGTGATGCGGGACGTCTATGTAGCCGGCGTCGGCATGACAAGATTCGCTAAGCAGCCGAGCCGCAGCCTGAAGGACCTTACCGCCGAAGCCGTCATCGCCGCGTTGAAGGACGCCGACCGGCCGGCCGAGGACCTGCAGTCCTGCTATTTCGGCAACGCTGTCGCCGGATCGATCACGGGCCAGGAGATGCTGGCCGGGCAGTTCATGCTGCGGCCGCTCGGCCTCGGCGGGATCCCGGTCTTCAACGTCGAGAACGCCTGTGCTTCGGCCTCGACCGCGTTTCATCTCGCCTGGCAGGCCGTCGCGACCGGCGTGCACGATGCCGTGCTGGCAGTCGGCGCGGAAAAGATGACCCACCCGGACAAGACCCGTTCGTTCGCGGCCATCGGCGGCTCGGTCGATGTCGAGACCGCGCCCGCGGATATGCCTGCGGGCCGGTCCTTTCTCATGGACATGTACGCCGGGGCCGCGCTGCGGTATATGGAGCGGACCGGGACGACACGCGCCGACCTGGCCCGGGTGGTGGTCAAGAACCACCGGCACGGCAAGCTGAACCCGGCCGCCCAGTATGGTGGCGAGCTCACAATCGAGCGGGTCCTGGCGACGCGGGAGATCGTTTGGCCCTTCACGCTGCAGATGTGCTCGCCGATCTCCGACGGCGCAGCCGCGGCCCTGCTGGTCAGCCGGGATCTGTGCCCGGCCGGGCCCGCGGTCACGGTGCTCGCGTCGGCCGCGCGGTCGGCTCCCGCCGACGGGGCAACGAGCGTGACCAGCCTGGCTGCCGCGGCCGCCTACGAGCAGGCCGGGCTGGGCCCCGCTGACCTGCATTGCGTCGAGGTGCATGACGCCGCTGCGTCCGCGGAGCTTGTCATCTACGAGCAGCTCGGCCTCGCCGAACCGGGAGGCGGCGCGGCGCTGATCCGAAGCGGCGACACGACGCTCGGCGGCTCGCGGCCGGTCAACACCAGCGGCGGCCTGCTCGCCCGCGGACATCCGATCGGCGCTACCGGCCTGGCGCAAATCGTCGAAGCGGTCACCCAGCTGCGGGGCACAGCGGGCGACCGGCAAGTGCCTGATGCCCGGATCGCCCTCACCCAGAACGCAGGAGGGTGGCACGGCAGCGACAACGTCGCGAGCGTGGTCCACATCTTCCAGCAGCGGGCGGCCTAACGCAGCACCGGAACGTAGAGCTACCGACCACAGCAGAAAGAGGAGTTGTCGCGCCATGGAAATCAGCCTCAGCGAAGATGAGTTCCTGTTCACCTCCGAATCCGTGACAGAAGGCCATCCCGATAAGATCGCCGATCAGATATCGGATGCCGTCCTGGACAGGGCTCTGGCCGCCGACTCCAGCTCCCGAGTGGCCTGCGAGACGATGCTGACCACGGGGCTCGCTCTGGTGGCCGGCGAGATCACCACCTCCGCGCACCTGGACATACCGGAGATCGTCCGGTCGACCATCAGGGACATCGGATACACCTCCGCCTGCGGATTTGACGGCGACTCCTGCGCTGTCCTGGCCGCCCTGGACCGGCAGTCGCCCGACATCTCCCAGGGCGTCGACATGGCCCACGAGGCCCGGCTGTCCCTCAGCGAGAGCGAGTTCGACCGCGTCGGTGCTGGCGATCAGGGAATGATGTTCGGCTACGCGACGAACGAGACACCGGAACTCATGCCGATGCCGATCGCCCTCGCTCACCGGCTGGCCCGGCAGCTCGCGCTCGTGCGCAAATCGGGGGTACTGCCCTTCCTCCGGCCGGACGGCAAGACGCAGGTCACGGTCCGGTACCGCGACGGCGTCCCGGTGGCCGTAGAGAAGGTGCTGATCTCGACGCAGCATGAGGACGGGACGGAAGGCCGGCTCCCCGGTGAGCTGTGGGAGAACGTGGTCACCGTGGCCATCCCTTCGTCGCTGTACGACGCTGAGGCACTGCGGCAGAACTTCTACGTGAACCCGACGGGCCGGTTCGTCGTGGGCGGGCCCGTGGGGGACGCCGGCCTGACCGGGCGCAAGATCATCGTCGACACCTACGGCGGCTTCGCCCGCCACGGCGGCGGAGCGTTCTCCGGCAAGGATCCGTCCAAGGTCGACCGGTCAGCCGCCTACGCCGCCAGGTACGTCGCTAAGAATGTCGTGGCGGCCGGACTCGCCGACCGCGCTGAGGTGCAAGTGGCTTACGCGATCGGCGTCGCGCGCCCCCTGTCGCTGCTGGTCGAGACGTTCGGCACCGAGCGCGTTCCCAAGGCGCTGATACTTGAGCTGATCAACGAGCATTTCGATCTGCGGCCGGCCGCGTTCCGCCAGTACCTTGACCTCCACCGCCCCATCTACAGCCAGACCGCGGCCTACGGGCACTTCGGCCGCAGCGAGCCGGATTTCACCTGGGAGCGCACCGACAAGGCGGACGTCCTGCGGGAAGCGGCCACGCTGGTCAGCGCGGAACGGTGAGCTGATGCGGCCAATCGTCACCGGGTCCATCGCCACCGACCATCTGATGGTTTTCCCCGGACGCTTCACCGAACAGCTCATCGAGGGGAAGCTCGACAAAGTGTCGCTGTCTTTCCTGGTGGAGGAGCTGGAGATCCACCGCGGCGGCATCGCTGCTAACGTCGCGTTCGGTATGGCCCGACTCGGGCTGCGGCCCGTGCTGGTCGGTTCGGTCGGCGCTGACTTCGCTGACTACCGGGAATGGCTCGAGGCACGCGACGTCGATACCGGGCACGTGCGGGTGTCCGCGAGCCTGCACACCGCCAGGTTCCTGTGCACCACCGACGCCGACAACAACCAGATCGCCTCCTTTTACGCCGGAGCCATGAACGAGGCCAGGAACATCGACCTGGCCGCGATCCTGCGATCAGAACCTGACGTGGACATCGTCCTGATCTGTCCCGACGACCCGGCCGCCATGCTGCGGCACACGCGAGCGTGCCGGGACGGCGAAGTGCCGTTCGCCGCCGACCCCTCTCAGCAGATCGCCCGGATGGACGGAACCGATCTCCGGCGGCTCGTCGACGGTGCCCGGTACCTGTTCACCAACGAGTACGAACGAGCCCTGCTCCTCCGTAAGACCGACTGGGACGTCGGTCAGCTCCTGGGCCGGGTCGGCGCCTGGGTAACCACGACCGGGCCTGATGGCGCCATCATCGAGTCCGCAACCGGGGGGACCTTGTCGGTTCCCGCGGCCGCGCTGAGGCGGATCACCGATCCCACCGGAGCAGGCGACGCCTTCCGCGCGGGTTTCCTCGCCGGCATCGGTCACGGGCTCGATGACGAGGGGGCCGCGCGGCTGGGCTGCGCGATGGCCGCCCTGGTGATGGAGACATCCGGGACGCAGGAGTACCTCTTCCAGCCGGCGGACTTCCTCGCCCGCATCAGCGAGTCCTACGGCTCCGGGGTGGGGGCAACGATGGCCGCGCGAATCGGGCTGACACAGCCGGCGCCGAGCGAAGGAGTATGTGCATGAGCACCGAATCGTTCAAGGTCGCCGATATCTCGCTGGCCGGGTTCGGCCGTAAGGAGATTCAGCTGGCTGAGCATGAGATGCCGGGCCTGATGGCGACCCGCGCGGAGTACGCGGCTTCCCAGCCGCTGAGGGGCGCCCGGATCACCGGCTCGCTGCACATGACGATCCAGACCGCGGTGCTGATCGAGACGCTGACGGCGCTGGGCGCGCGGGTCCGGTGGGCGAGCTGCAACATCTTCTCCACCCAGGACCACGCGGCGGCGGCCGTCGCGGCCGGCCCGGATG
>Ga0335072_10016728_pt1 | contig 10393 bp, 11 predicted proteins | sample Lox_Sample_21_FD_206725 | JGI IMG/M metagenome (GOLD analysis project Ga0335072, IMG submission 206725) | Soil microbial communities from Loxahatchee National Wildlife Refuge, Florida, United States - Lox_Sample_2.1 | ecosystem: Environmental > Terrestrial > Soil > Wetlands | place: USA... | reverse complement strand
AGCATTCGCGGATGGCACGCCGGAGCGTGATGAAGGCCTGTGCGGAACGGCGGATTCAGGAAATTCGCGGCGGTCCGCTGGTACGGCTGCCGGAAGCCGGTTAGCGCAGCGGCGCGGACGTCAGGCGGGCGGTCTCGGCGCGCAGCACGTGCGTCATTCCTTCGAGATAACTCTGGATGGCGCTCAGCTCGACTGGCGAGTAGCGGGCATTCAAAGCTGCGATGGCGCGCCCGAGCGACACGAAAATCGGGCCGATTTTCGACTTGAGTTCGCCAAGCCCGAGCGAGCGAATGATGATGCTGCGGCGGTCGCTCGGGTGAGGCTCGCGGCGCACGTAACCGGCGCGCTCCAGGCGGTCGACAATGCCGGTGATGGCTCCGGTTGTGAAGCCCGATAACTGCGCCAGGCGCCCCGCGGTCGCAGGACCGTGCTGGTCGAGCAGGCTCAGGCACTTCCACTCGGTGGCGCTCATCCCGAGTTGCGCCGCGATGGCTTCATGAAAGAGGACTACGGCGGTGCTCAACTCCCGTCCCAGGGTATCGCCTGGCGGCGCGGATTCCGGTGAACGTTTGGGAGATACTTTACGTCTAATCATCTTACATGTAAGATATCTGTATAAAAGCCACTTCCAAGGGAGTTTATCACATGGATTCGAAATGGCTGCGGCGCGGGCCGGTGATCGCGCTTCTGCTCTTCGCCCCCATCATCGCCGAAGTGCTGTACGGCGCCACACGCCTGAGCACGATCTTTGTGCTGGTTCCCGAGGTCGGGGCTTGGGGATGCGGGGCATTGATGATACGCTACGCCGCGCGCCGATGGCGTCTGGAATGGCCCGGCATGCTGCTGCTCGGGCTGGCATTGGCGGTGGCCGAGGAGTGCATCATTCAACAAACGTCGCTGGCGCCGCTCACGGGCCTCGCGAAGGCGGAATACGGCCGGCTGTGGGGCGTCAACTGGGTGTACTTCGTCTGGGCTTCAGGTTACGAGGCCGTATGGGTAGTTCTGGTGCCCATACAATTGGTGGATCTGATGTTTCCCACGCGGCGTGAAGAGCCCTGGATCGGCCGGGGAGGGTTCGCGCGAGCGGCCATCTTCTTCACGGTCGCGGCATTTCTGGCCTGGTACATGTGGACGCAGCGAGCGCGCACGATGGTGTTCCATATGCCGCCTTTCAATCCGCCGGCCGCGAGTCTGGCTGTTGCAATAGGTGTGATTCTGCTTCTCATTGCCGCGGCATACCGGCTCCGCGGCCGGCGGACTGCCCCGCAGGGCTCGACACCCGGGCCCGCGGCCGCGGGACTCGCGGTCTGCCTGCTGTCGATCCCGTGGGGTGCGCTGGTGCTGGTCGGATATGGGGCGACGCCGCAGATTCCGGCCGGATGGACGATAGCGGCTTCGCTCCTGTGGGCGACTTTCTCTCTTTTTCTGATGCACCGATGGTCGTTCACAGCTGGCTGGCAGGACCGTCACCGCTTCGCCGCGGTCTGCGGCGCGATTGCAGGCTCGATGATCGGCGGGTACGTGATGTTCGCGGTGGGTGGCGCGCTACGCATGGACTGGATCGGAAAAATCGTCTTCAACGTGATTGCCGCGGTGTGGCTCGCGCGCCTCAGGCGTCGGCTGACTGCTCGAGGGGCTTAATGATTCGCGTGCGGGCCTAAGAACTCGAGGAGCGATTCGAACGAAATTCCCCAGGCGATGCTCGGTCCTTCATAGCCTTTCAGCTCCACTTCGCGGCGCGAGAAAGGGCAGGTGTAACTGGTCGCGAGTTCGTCGAAAGTCCGTTCGCCGAGAGCGATTCCGAAACCAATCTGCTTGGTGGCCGCCTCCAGACGGAAAGCCGCATTCACGGTATCGCCGAGCGCGGTATATTCGGAACCGCCGACGATCGCCGGACCGGTGTTCACGCCCGCGCCGATGCGCAGCGGTGCCGGCAGGGGCAGCGAGCGGCTGATCTCGGCGGTGGCGTCGTTAATTTCGCAGACGGCGCGGAGCGCACGTTTGAGGTCGTCCCCCAGGTTTTCCGGGTGATCGTGAACCCACACGGCCATCACCGCGTCGCCGATGTATTTTTGCGCCCAACTTCCAAGCCGCTGGGCGATCTGGCCGGAGCGGAGGAACCATGTACCGATAGTCTGCGATAGCAGCGATTCCGGCACCTGCCGGGCGAGCGGCGTGAAATCGCGGATATCCACCACCACGATGGTGGTGAGGGTGTGAGTGTGCAGCGCCGTGGTGGGCATGTTGCGAGTGGTGACTTCGCGCGCGTCGAGCACCGAATTCACCGCCACCGGATTGCGGAAGATCAACTCCTGATCGCCGAACACCAGGCGGTCTTTATCGTTGAGCAGAAGCGGGAGGCTTACACGGCGGGCGTTGACGAACGAACCGTTGCGGCTTCCGAGATCCACCAGCGAATACTCTCCGCCATCCTTGCGTTGAATGAGCGCGTGGAGGCGGGAGACGGACCGGCTGTCCAGCATGACAGCGCACCCATCGCCCCGGCCAATCGCCCACGACTGGCCGCTGGTTAAAGGGAAGCGCCGGCCGTTGGTCTCAAGCAGTAGAAAGGCTTCCACGGCGGTGGGCGTCACTGATCCACTGTAGCAAAACGTCCAAAAGGAATGTCGGTAATGGAACGCCGAGTTGTAAACTGTACCCTTCGTACTGGAGCGACAGTGCGCATTGTGGTACAGAGAGTACGTTTCGGGCGCGAATTTCCGGCCTATCCGCGGTTAAACTATTTTGTGGAAGGCGCCGATATCAATACTGGGATTCGCAAATGGCGATTACGCAGATTTTCATCTACCTTCAGTTATTGGACCTCCTCACCACGCTCGTGGGGTTCAGGCTAGGCGCGAGAGAAGCGAGCCCCTTCATCCGAATATTGATGCATGCCGGCCCGGCCGTCGGTGTCATGGTCTCGAAGGCACTTTCGCTGGGGTTGGGCGCGCTCTGCCTGTACTACAAAAAGGATCACCTGGTGCGCTGGATTTCCTATTGGTATGGCGGTCTGATCGTCTGGAATCTGATGGTGCTTCTGGCGTCGCCGGCCCCGATGGTGCGGTAAGAGCCTTTACCCCCGCAACAACCACGAAGCCGTCAGCAGCAGCGCCGCGGCGAGCGCCGTTTCCCCAAGAATCCGCCGCACATTGACTAGAGATCTTCGAGCACGTTCCATTTGGTACTCCCGCAAGGCGCTCCGGCCTTTAAACTCTTCAGGACCATTTGCCCGCTCTGGTCCAGGTCCACCTGGTAGAGCGGCAAGTCGCGATCTTTGACCACGTAAAAGCCCATCTGCATCAGCCACGAATCCTGGTAGGAGTTCGTCACGTAGGAATTTTCCGCGTCGGCGCGGATGCGAAACTGCGCCGTCGAGGGTTCGTAATTGGCGTAACTGTAGCAGTGGCCGATGCAGGCGCGGTCGATGGTATGCGCCAGCGCGTTCACGCGCAGGCCGGGGTCGTCGATGGCGCTGATCACGCGCTGCCCGGGAGGCAGCCCGGCCACAGTTTCCTGCATGCGGTCTTCAAAGCCATTCAGCGCGCGCTCGTCGTGGAAGAGGAACGCGAAAAATACTACCGCGATCGCGATCGCTGCCACGCGTTCGAAGCGGCGCGGGCGCGCGCCGGCCAAAAGCGCGCAGAGGCAGACCCCAACCCCCAGCGACATGCGCTCCGCAATATAGACCAACGCGTGATGGTACTGCGGTAACTGAATCGCCGTCGGCAGAATGAAGACCGCTGCCGCGCTGATCAACGGGATCTGAAGCGCCATGCTGCCCACTATCTGTCCTGCGCCGCTCATGCGGATGAGATGGATGAACAGCAATGCCCAGACGAATAACAACGCCGCCAGCACCGCATAATATTTAGAATCGAAGACCCAGACCTGGTCGAGCCCCGTCGTCAGCGTGACTTGCCGAGCCGACCAGCTCGACAACATGTGGCTCGCGATCAGGGCACGCAACACGATCATCGCGAGGATCGATCCGGCGACCAGGTACCGGCGCAGTCGCGACGAAAGGCGGCCCGCCACCGCCGTGTATGCTGCCAGCCCGGCAACCCAGACTACCGGGAGAGCGTGCGCCAGATATGCCACGATCAGAATGGGAACGGCCGCGGCCACCCGCCGGGGATTTGGCTTCCACAGGAGCGCGAGCGCCCAAAAACAGAGGCCCAAGGCGAGATAGAAGTTGAAAAAGCCCATGTGAAACACCCAGCCGTAAGCCAGTATGGCGAGGCACGGGAGCATGTTCCAGGGATCGCGCCCCGAGACTACCTTCGCGAACACGAACGCGCCCCAAATGAAAATCAGCACCGCGAGCGAAACCGCAATGTGCTGGGCCGCGCCCGGTCCGACGGTTCTAAAAAGACCACTGAGCATCAGATCGAACAGAATATTCGTGGTCTGGCTCACGATCTGGAGGCCGTGGATGGCGCCGCTTTCAATCAACTGCGCCAGCCATGCGTTGTAGATATGGCTCGAAAGATCGCCCGCTTCGATGCGCGGCTGCCAATAGCACGGCGCCAGCAGGAGCAACGACACCAGCACGTAAAGCCAGCGGCTCCGCTTCAGGGCGGAAATCCAGGCCCTCTCGGGCCTGGGGGTCGCCGGCGGAGGAACGCGCGATGTGGTTTTCGTTCGCATCTAACCATTTTGCAACCGGAACGATTGGAATTCCGGGATGAGGTCGAAAGGTGTGGCCACCGTGGCGACGGCTTCGCCTGCCTGCACGATGTTCCGCTCGGAAATTCGCGCTTCCACACCATCGCTGGCGATTTGCAGGTACGGCACACGATTTGGATCGATGCGCATGATGCGGCAGCAGGTGGCATCGACAGCTACCGGATCGCTGCCCGCCACCACAACGCCCGCGTACTTGGCGGTTCCTTGGATGGGACCGTTACCGTGCATGCCCACGATGCCATCCACAATGGCGAACTGGCGCGGAAAAGCGGCGTGCAAGTCGGCGATGCTCTCGGCGATGCCGGCCCAATGCAGCACGTTCTTGGGCCACCCATAGATGCCGCCGGGGACCAATCCGAAGAGATTCTTCATGGCGAGTGTGGCGCCCACCCAGTGGTGCGTCTTCATCTTCGGCATCGAGACCAGGAGATCCGCGCGGAGCGCGGTGTTCGGCAGATACAGCTTGCCCAGCCGCGAGAACTGGCGTGGCAGGTGGATGTGCGAGACATCATCGCAGTTGAGATCGACGAACAAGTCTTCGAACTTGGGGACGATTCTGAAATAACCGGCCGCATCGGCGAGGTCGAGAGTATTGCGGCGATGGCCGGGACCTTCGGCGATGCGGACACTGGAAGCGCCGCGGGCGCGGAATGCTTCGAGAGCGGCATGCACCAACAGGGGGTTGGTGTTAATGAAGCTTTCCGGCTCGAATTCCACCAGGTTCGGTTTGATCACCACATCGCGGCCGCGGACTTCGACCGCGTGGTCGTCAAGGATTTGGCGGACGGTCTGATACACGCGCTGATCGTAGGCAGGCGCGCGCACGATGGAAACACGCGCGGGAGTGATCGGTTGCTCGCGGTTGCAGGAGGCTAGCGCGGTGGCGCCGGCGGCGGTCAGGAGTTGGCGGCGGGTGATTTGCGGGACGGACGTCATCCCCATAAAACGTCCCTGCCTTTCCGCGCTTCCGTCATCAGCATGGCGAGCGACGTTTCGGGAAGGGTTCGGCATTCGACGCCTGCGGGAGGAGTATAGTCGCCGGGCAGTTCGCCGTGCGCCATCAGTCCGAGGGTTAGCCAGTTGATGGCGTCGGCCGAATGCGACCCGGCGAGAAATCGGCGCGCCACGCCGATTCCGCGCCGCACCTCGGGAGCGTCCACGCCGCGCAGTGCGGCGAGCGCCATGCCCGTGGTTTCCGGATACGGCTCCGCGGAATAGCCCAGCGCCTGCGCGGCGCCGTGATTCCAACCGCCATCGTGGCAGCACCTGCCGATCAAGAAACGCTGGCCTTCACCCAGACGGCGCGAGACATCCACGGCAGGCTTGCGGCGAGATTCTTTTTCGAGGGCAAGAATGGCGAGGGAAGTGGGTCCTACCCAGGCGGCGGCGCCCACAGTCCAGGGCCAGCCCATGAATTTCTGGTCGGCAGGCTGCGGCACTCCGAGCATCCACTGACGTAAGCGGTATATGGCTGTGGATTCGTTGCCGGTGGTGTCGATCAGCCACTGGATAGCGCTTTTGTGAGGACCGGCGCCGAGTTCTTCGGGAGGAAGCAAGGCGACCAGAGCCGTCACCCAGGTGCTGTCCGCGACTCCAGCCTGCGGGGCGAAACCGCCGTCGCGCCGTGCCACACGGCTGAGCCAGCGAATCCCTCGTGCCGCTGGTTCTTTCTCTCCCGCCGCGAGCATCGCCAGAATGGCGTACACCGACGGCTCGGTCCATGAGGCTCCGCGCACGTAGGGCCAACCACCGTCCGGGTTCTGCTTGCCGGCAAGAGTTTCAACGTTCATCTGGGGATCGCAAGAAAATGGGCTGGCGGTGAGGAATTGCGCGCGCCAGCCCTCAGGCGTCTTGTCTTAACGCGTAGGCCCGCGCTTGCGCCGTCGGGACAAAAGCATGACCAGGGTGACGCCCGCCCCCAACCAGATCGCGCCTTGGATCGCTACGCTCATACCGTGCTCCTTTCATGGACGTGTTCCGTGCGCGGCACAGGCCATCGAAATCCGGCCCGTGACCGCCCGGCGTTAGCGGGATACGCGGCGAGAGCGGCGCCGTTTCAGGAAGATAAACAGAGTGCCACCGGCACCCAACCAGATCGCGGCTTGAATCAATGTATCGCTCATCGTTTTTTCTCCTTTTTGGTGTGTTGTCTTACGAACCTACGTGCTTCATCATCGGGAACAGATACTTGAATATCTGCAGGATGCCAGGGCCGGCCGCGACTATCAGCATCGACGGCAGTATGAAGAAGAAAATCGGAAAGACCAGCTTGACGCCGACTTTGCCGGCACGTTCCTCGGCTTCCTGACGGCGAGCGACACGCATGAAGTCGGAGTGCGTGCGCAGGCTTTCCCCCATGCTCGTTCCGAACCGGTCATTCTGAATGAGAATCGCCACCAGCTTACGGATCTCGTCTTCTCCGGTGCGCTCGGCAAAATTGCGCAACGCGTCGGAACGGCGTTTGCCGGCGCGCATTTCGAGCATCACCAGGGACATTTCCTCGCTGAGTTGTGGATGGCTTCCCTGCAGTTCCTTGGCGACGTGGGAGATGGCCTGGTCGAGACCGAGTCCGGCTTCCACCGAGACCACCATCAGATCGAGCGCGTCGGGCAGCGAGAGGCGGAGGATTTCCTGCCGTTTGGCGACCCGCTTTTCCAGGATGAACCGCGGCAGAATCCAGCCCGCGGAGCAACCGGAAACCATGAGCGCCATTTTCATCATGGGGTTGGGCGGCATCTTCGGTTCCATCAGGATCACCAGGAAGAGCATGCCCAGCGTGGCCACAATGCGCAGGCCGAAGAACACCGGCACGGCATTCTCCGAGCGGAAGCCGCCGCGGATCAGGTTGGCGCGCAAGGTCGCGATTTCGGTTTCCGACGATGGCACCTTCGATCCGATCTGGTGCAGTACGGTTACGATGGTGCTGGCCTGCGGTTCGGCATCGTTGTCGATGAGCTGTTGAACCTGACCCGTGATGACGGGGTTGCCGAGCTGCTTCAGGAACTTGCCCGGTTTGTATAAAATACGGTACGCGATCCCGCACATGGCGATGAGGATCATCAGGAACGCGCAAATCGAAAACAGCAACGGGCTAGCCATAAAATCAAACCTTCCTGCGAATCGCCCAGGTGAGCCAGAGCGCCGCCAGGATTTCCGTCCCAACGGAACTCGCGATGGCGGCGCTGCCCGATTCCGCGGCGAGGAGCGACGGCAAATATCCCGGCGCGACAGCCGCCAGGGCCATCAGCGCAACCAGCGGCACCAGCGCCAATGTCGCGACCGTCCATCCGGCGGACACGCGGGCGCGCTTCAGAAGCACGATTGCAGCGGCGGTAAATAGAAGCGATGCCAGCATCTCTCAAACCTTGATGTTGATGATCTTCTTGATGAAAAAATTACCCAGAATCTGAGCGAAAATCGCGCCGCCGATCATCCATTTACCGTCATTGTCGGCGGCCATGGATTGCAGATAACCGGGGGCCACCACCAGCAGGCCCATCATGGTGACCACGGGCAGCAAAGCCAGAATGGTGGCGGTCAAACGGCCGTGCGCGCTGGCCGCCTTCACCTGGCCTTTGAGGCGGAAACGCTCGCGGATGACGTAGGCCAGCCGCGAGAGAATTTCACTCAGATTGCCGCCGGTCTGCTTTTGCAGCAGCACCGAGGAAGAGAAGAACCGCACGTCCAGAAGCGGCACGCGCTGGGTGAAATTCCGAAGTGCGACGTCCAGGGGCGCGCCCAGGTTCTGTTCGTTAAACAGCGCGCGGAATTCCTGCCCCAGCGGATCGGCAATTTCCTCGCCCACCATTTCCAGACTGATGGAGAACGCGTGCCCGGCGCGCATGGATCGCGCCAGAAAATCGAGCGCGTCGGGAAATTGCTCCTCCAGTTTGTTGAGCCGGGCCGTGCGCTTGTGGCGAACGATCAGGTAGGGGATCATTCCCGTCACGATGGCGAATATGATCGCGCTGGTGGTGCCGTTCAGCAGGATTTTGGTCCAGGCGCCGATTCCCAAGCCGGGAATCATCGCCAGGCCCATCGCCGTAATGAGGCGCGTCGGCGACCAGTTCAATCCCGCCTGTTGAATCTGCTCCTGGGCGTGCCGGGTGAACTGCAGCTTGGTGAGCAGGGCCTTCAATCCCGTCGGCTGGTCCGGATCGATATCCTTCAGCAAGTTCGTCACCGGCACCGGCGTCTCGCCGGCGGCGGTCTGGAGCATATCCGAGACCTGTTTCTTGCGACGGGCATCGTAGAACTTCCACCCCACGCTGGCGGCCACAAGCGCCAGCACGAAGATGACGACTCCCGAAACTACAGCCGCGATTACCACTTCAGTTGATCTCCACTACTGTCTGGAATAGTTGCGTGGGCAGGATGATGCCGCACGATTTCAGGCGTTCGTAGAATTTCGGGCGAATGCCGGTGGCGCGGAACCGGCCGCGCACCTTGCCGCCTTCCGAAAGCCCGGTTTTTTCGAACAGGAAAATGTCCTGCAGCGTGATAATGTCCTGCTCCATGCCGACCACTTCCGTGATGTGCGTGATGCGCCTCGTGCCGTCGCTGAAGCGCGACGTCTGTATAAACAAATCGACGGCGCTGGCGATCTGCTGCCGGATGGACTTAATCCCCATGTTGGAGTTGGCCATACCGACCATCACTTCGAGGCGGCCCAGGCCGTCGCGAGGGGTGTTGGCGTGGATGGTGGTCAGCGATCCGTCGTGACCGGTGTTCATGGCCTGCAACATATCCAGCGCTTCTTCCGAGCGGACTTCACCGACGATGATGCGGTCGGGACGCATACGGAGGGCATTGATCACGAGCTGACGGATGTGGATGGCGCCCACGCCTTCCACGTTTGCGGGACGGGTTTCCATGCGGGCCACGTGGGTTTGCTGGAGGCGCAATTCGGCCGCGTCTTCGATGGTGACGATGCGCTCGTCTTCGGGAATATAGGAAGAGAGAGCATTCAGCAGCGTGGTTTTACCGGAACCGGTTCCGCCGCAGATCAGGACGTTGAGGCGCGCCTTGATGCAGGCCTTGAGCAGATCCAGCATGCCCTCGGTCATGGCCAGCTTGGCCACCAGGTCTTCGCCTTTCAGCGCATGGCGGCCGAAACGGCGGATGGAAAGCAGCGGCCCGTCCACGGCCACCGGGGGGATGGCCGCATTGACGCGCGAGCCGTCGGGCAGGCGTGCATCCACCAGCGGCGACGATTCATCCACGCGGCGGCCCACGCGCGAGACCACTTTTTCAATGATGCGCAACAGGTGCGCGTCGTCCTTGAACTCCACCGGGGTGCGATAAAGTTTGCCGCCGCGTTCCACGTAGACCAGCTTCGGCGTGGTGACCAGAATGTCACTTACGGTGGGATCTTGCAGCAAGGGCTCGAGCGGTCCGAGTCCGAATACTTCATCGAGGATTTCTTCGATGACGCGGTCTTTTTCCACCAGCGAGAGAGGTGTCTTCTCTTCTTCCACCAGCTTGGCGACCGCGGCACGGATTTCGGCGCGCACGCGTTCGCCGGCCATGGAGGAGAGGGCCTCCAGGTTGATCCGGTCGAGCAGCTTGCGATGGAGCGTGAATTTCAGCTCCTGGTATTCCGGTGTGTAGCCCTCTTTCGTGAAAAGCCGGTTGACCCACCCGGTTTCACGTTCATTCGGTCGGTGCATCTGATCCAGGACTGGCGGCATCGTAGTATTTCCTT
>Ga0335072_10016727_pt1 | contig 10393 bp, 8 predicted proteins | sample Lox_Sample_21_FD_206725 | JGI IMG/M metagenome (GOLD analysis project Ga0335072, IMG submission 206725) | Soil microbial communities from Loxahatchee National Wildlife Refuge, Florida, United States - Lox_Sample_2.1 | ecosystem: Environmental > Terrestrial > Soil > Wetlands | place: USA: Florida... | reverse complement strand
CGGCGGGAGCAAGCTCTGCGCAAGACCCTGGCCAATCGGCCCGACCTTCTGGAAGGCGCCTCGCTGAGCTCAGAAGAGGAACGGCTGCTCGTCTCCTGGGGCTGGCGGCCGCGCTGATCGGCGCCATGATATGAAGGGGGATCTCCATTAGGCGCAAGCGGTCATTGTCTGTTAAAATTAAGTTTCTAAGTTCAACGCAGGAAAGAAACCATGTCAATCCATCCAGTTATGCAACGCTTGGCCGACAAGCTCAAGCGCACCGATTTGCCTGATTTTGTGCCCGGCGACCAGGTTCGGGTCCAGGTAAAGATCAAGGAAGGCGATAAAGAACGCCTTCAGGCTTTCGAAGGGCTCGTGATCTCGGTCAACCACGGCCCTCAGGGCACCTTCACTGTGCGCAAGATGAGTTTCGGCCAGGGCGTCGAGCGCATCTTCCCCTTCAACTCGAAGGTTGTCGACAAGGTTGAGAAGATTCGCAGCTACAAGGTGCGGCGCGCGAAGCTCTATTACATTCGCGGCCTGCGCGGCAAGGCTGCCCGCCTGAAGGAAGTCGACCGCGCGACCGCAGACGCCTAGTTTTCAACAGCGATCCTAGTCAAACGACCCCTGGCCCCGCTCGGCCGGGGGTTTTCGTTTTTATACTGGGACCGATGGCCAAGGTCGCTGTTTCTGATTCGCGCAAAAGCAGGCGCGCGAAGTGTCCAATCTGCAGCTGGAAGCTGGAGAACCTTGCGTTCAAATCGGGCGCTCTACGGGTGGCTGGCCTTGACGAAGTGGGCCGCGGGCCGATGTTCGGCCCCGTGGTTGCCGCGGCCGTCATCCTCGATCGCAATACTCGGTTTCGGGGCCTCACCGACTCAAAGAAACTCTGTGAGGCCAAGCGCGTCGAGCTCGACCAGCAGATCCGCGCCAAGGCCTTGGCCTGGGCGATCGCCGCTGTCGATGTCGAGACGATCGACCGCATCAACATTCGCCGCGCTTCCCTGCTCGCCATGCAGCTGGCCGTCGAACAGCTCACGATCGCGCCGGACTACCTGCTCATCGACGGCATCGACACGATCGACTGGCCGTGCCGCCAGCAGTCGGTGATCCAGGGCGACGGCACCAGCTATTCGATTGCCGCGGCCAGCGTGCTGGCCAAGGTTCATCGCGACGCGCTGCTCGTCGAGCTCGACAAGCAATATCCCGGCTACGGGCTTGCCAGCCACAAGGGCTATTGCTCCAGAGAACACTTGAACGCTCTTGCGAAGCTCGGCCCAACGCCTTTGCACCGGAAGAACTGGAGCCCGGTCGCCCAGCAAACACTCGATTTCCCCGAATTCCTCGAGCTGGCGGAGAGCTTAGATTCTTGAGCGGGGGCACGTCGAGCACACTGCTCTTCCGCAGTCATCCTACGGTCGCGGTTGCGCGCGCCTTGCGCCGTGCGTGCACCCACATCAGCAGGGGCCGCGCCAGCAGCAGAACCGCGAGCACAACCGTGAGCCGCAGGGGGCTGAGCACGCCGGTCTTGACCTGCCACCAGTAGTGGATGATGCCGCAAGTGGCCGCCAAGTAGACCAGCCTGTGCAGGCGGTTCCAGTTCTTGCCGCCCAGCTTGCGAATCGCCCAGTTGGTTGAGGTGGCTGCGAGCGGCACCAGCAAGAGCCACGCCGCGACGCCCATGGTGATGAAGCGGCGCTTTTCAACGTCGGCGATCATCGTGTTCAGATCGAAGCCGGCATAGAGCGCGATGTAGGTCAGGAGGTGCAAGGTTCCATAGAAAAAGGCGAAGAGACCGAGCAGGCGGCGAAAGCGAACGAGCCAGCTTAATCGCGGCGAAAGACTGCGCAGTGGCGTGATGGCCAGGGACAGAATCAAAAGCAGGAGAGTGTCATAGCCAGTGGTGAGTTCGATCTTGGCCGTCGGATCGGCGCCCAGTGTGTTGGTCGCGGCTCCATAGGCCAGCAAAGCAAATGGCCACAGGCAAGCGACCCAGGTCAGAACTTTGAGCAAGAGAATGGTCGGGCGTTTCATGATTCCTGTTGAACGGGTCTAGCGGCCTTCACCCCGGTCAGCGGTGCTGGCAGACCCGGGATTCTATTGCAAGAGTTCTCCGCGACTCGCTAGTAGTAGTGCCGCAAATCCATGCCAGTGTATAGCGATGCGACCTGGTCGCCATAACCGTTGAACATCAGCGTTGGCCGGCGCTGGGCATAGAACGGCAGACCGATGCGGCGCTCCGTTTTCTGGCTCCAGCGGGGATGGTCGACGTTGGGATTTACGTTCGAATAGAAGCCGTATTCGTTGGCGGCCATTTCGTTCCAGGTGGTCGGCGGCTGCTTTTCAACGAATTTCACTTCCACGATCGACTTGGCAGACTTGAAGCCGTACTTCCAGGGAAGCACGACGCGCACGGGCGCGCCGTCCTGGTTGGGAAGCACCTCGCCATAGAGGCCGAAGGTCAGCAGGGTCAGTGGATTCATGGCTTCATCCATTCGAAGCCCCTCGGTATACGGCCAGAAGATTGTCGACTCGCCTGCCCACTTCTCGACCCTGCTGTTGTAGTAGGAAACGAATTCGACGTATTTGGCCTTGCTGAGCGGCTCGCACTCCTTGATGAACTCCGAAAGCGAATAGCCCACCCAGGGAATTACCATGCTCCACGCCTCGACGCAGCGATGTCGATAGACGCGGTCCTCAAGCGGACGCAGCTTCAGGAGCGCATCGATGTCGAAGGTCTTCTGCTGCTTCACCTGGCCCGTCACCTTGATGGTCCAGGGGCTCGTGGGCAGCCCGCCTGCATTCTGCGATGGGTCACCCTTGTTCACGCCGAACTCGTAGAAGTTGTTGTAATGGGTGATATCTTCGTAGCTGGTGAGCTGCTCGCCCGTCGTGGTAAGCGGGCTCTTCACTGTTTCAAGCTTTGTCCCCGCGCGGGCATTGATATGCGGGGAAACCATTTCGGCGAGCCGCTCCGCGCCCATCGCCGCTGCTCCCGCGGACACGACCCCGTAAGCCGCCCCGCGCAGAAAGCGGCGGCGATTCAGGTAACGGGTTTTCGACGTGATTTGCGAAGAAGGAATATCAGAGGATCTGCCAATCAACATCGCGGACCTCGCAGGGAAACTCTCTCTTTTTGATTAGACACGTTCGGGACGGCGCAAGTTACAAGACACTCCGCGGTCGTGATTCGTACCGTCACAAGCCAAACTGCGAGGATCTTCGATTCAAACCGTTTCGACCTAAGTTCCCGGGGGATTCCGCATGAGCGCAGGCAGGCTTCCACGCGGAAAGGCTGACGACTGCCGCACGACGAGCCGTGTGGAGATGGGCCACTCTCTCCTGCCGTGCCTGGGGTGGTCGGGCTCGATACCGGCGCGCAGCCCTTCGACCGCAGCGGCGGCCAAGTCTTTGCACGACATCTGCACCGTGGTCAGCGGCGGCAACATGAATTGCGCAAGGTGAATGTCATCGAAGCCGACCACGGAGATATCTTCGGGCACCTTGTGCGTGGTGCGATAGAGCGCGTGCAATGCGCCGATCGCGGTCATATCATTGGAGCACATCACGGCCGTGGGAAGTTCGGGAAGCGCGATGAGGCGCTCCATCGAAGTAATTCCGCCTTCCATCGTGTGATTGCCCTCGACGAGATGTTCAGGCGGCACGCTAAGGCCCAGTTCCGCCATGGATTTGAGGAAGGCAGTGCGCCTGATGGCGGGCGACCGCTGCGCCAGAGGCCCGCTGATAAAGGCAACGCGGCGATGCCCGAGAGCGGCAAGGTGCTGGACACCCTGGCGAATACCTTCCGCATAATCGACCTTGACGATGTGGATGTTTGGCAAATCGGGTCCGGCATCGACAAAGACAAGTGGAAATTCGCGCTCCACCAGCTTTTTGACCAGTTCCTCTTCCACGCCGAAGGTCATGACCGCAACGCCATCGACGTTGCGCTGAAGCAGGCGACGCATCAGGCTTTCGGTCCGCGCGGGATCGTAGTTGGTTGAACCGATCAGGACCTCGTAGCCCTGGGCAACTGCGAGGGTTTCGAATTCCTGGATTAGCTCCGGGAAGAACGGGTTCGTGATCTCAGAGACGATGAGTCCCAGCATGCGGCTGCGCCCGGAGACCAATGCGCGCGCCTGCGTGTTGGGCAAGTAGCCGACTTCTTCGATGGCCTTCCAAACGCGCTGTGCTAACTCCACGTTGACGGTGGAGACGTGATTCACGGTGCGAGAAACGGTGGCAATCGAGACGCCGGCCCGTTCGGCCACATCGCGGATGCTGACGGTGCCCGGCCGCCTGCGGTCAGCGGGACTCTCTTTCTGTGCGCTCACGATTGCTAGGGATTCTACTACAGTTTTCCGACTTTCCGGGGGACTTACGGGTCCAACTCTTTCGGAGTAAATAATCTATTTCCCGTGATTTGCACCAAACAAATGAAGCGGCATCTCAGCTTAGTTCGAGGTGGTCAATCTGTTCAACAGAAAGCGTTTGCTGGCGTTCGACCCTTCCTCGTCGAAGCGGCCAGGCGCATTTCAAGGGTGCGCCTCGCCCCCTGCCATCGTCTCCAGCCCGTGGCGAATCAACGGCAGGATCGCGCGCAGGCTCTCTTCCGCACCTCGACGGCTGCCAGGCAGGTTCACGATGAGCGTGTCGCCTTTGAGCCCGGCAACACCCCGCGACAGCCAGGCAAATGGATTGCTTTGGGATCCTTTTGCCCGCATCGCCTCCGCCAGTCCCGGTGCCTCGCGGTCGATGACCCGGCGCGTTGCTTCGGGAGTTCGGTCGCGCGGTCCAAGGCCGGTCCCTCCGGCGGTGAGAACCAGCACGGCTCCCTGGCCGCACCATCCACTCATGCACTTGACGATCTGATCTTCTTCGTCAGGGAGAAGCGCGGTTTGGATTTCGGATGCGGGCCAGTTCTCGCGCAAAATGGCGACCACCGCGGGACCTGCAGTGTCGACTGCGAGATTCCTCGAACAGCGATCGGAGACCGTGAGAACTGCAAAGAACATGAGGCGATTGTAAAGGGCTCGGGAGATGCGGCCGCGGGTCCGCAAACGGCCTACGGCTGCGCGCCGGGAGGCACCAAGAGGGTCAGCTTCTGAGCAGCGACTTCGAGCCTGGCAGGCAACGCGCCAAGGACCTCGCCATCCGCCTCGACGAAGATGGGTGACTTGGAACCATTGCAAGGACAGCACTCGACCTGAGCCGCTTCATGCAGTTCCACGTCGCGAGAAAACGTATGGCGCCCGAAAACGACGGCCAGAAGAAAGCGGAGATAACGAAAGCGGCTGCGCGTATTGAAGGTAATCAGGCGCAAGGAGCCGTTGCGGAGGGTTGCGCCCGGCGCCAGCTGGCCCAGCACGCCGCCAAACGACCGCACCCGAATCGCGAGGAGCTGCGATACTTCGGCTTCGCGCGACGGACGCTCCGCACCTTCGAGGGTAAACTTGACCTGAAACAGGGGGAACGGGTTGGTGGCCCAGATGCGAACTGCCTCGACCACATAGAGGGCATAGCCGAAGCGGCGTTTCAGCCCCGCATCGAGGCTGGCCATCAGCAGAGCATCGGCGCCAATGCCAGCGGCCACCGTAAAGTAACAGGACTGCTCCCGGCCTGAGCCGTCATGGTAGAAAATTCGGCCCACGGGGACCTGGATCGGCACCGCGTCCAGCAGCTTGCGCACCGCATTCACGGGTGAGGTTCCAAGCCCCAGGTCCTGCGCCAGCGCGTTGGCGGTGCCCAACGGCATGATGCCGAGGGCAACCTCGGTACCCACGAGGCATTGCAGCACTTCATGGACGGTGCCGTCTCCCCCGCAAGCCAGGATCGTGTCGTATCCATTGCGCATCGCCGCACGGGCGAGGTTCTTCGCGCTTCCGGGTCCATCGGTCTCCAGGGCGTCGGCTTCGATGCCCGCCCCTCGCAGCACGCCGATCGCGCTCTGGAGAGACTTTTCGCGCTGCCCGGAATACTGGCCCGACTGGGGGTTATAGATCAGCGCGACACGACGCATTGCAAAAGTCTTTCCCTTCGTTGACGCATGCCCCTGGATGGATTCTATCTGCATTCTCGCAGGCGCAGCGGTCCTCGCGTCGGCCTCGCACAAGAAAGTAACGGACGCGCGGCTCCGGCCGCAGACGCGGCGAGAAACGGCCGACACGAAAGCAATCAGCCGGAATCGTGGCTGCGGAAGCTATCGGCGGCGCGCCTCGGCATCGGACGACATCCCGTCGTGCCCGACGACGGCAACGGAGTCCGGCGGAAGCACGATGGAGTCATCGCTCAATTGCACTTCGGAGGGGGACGCAAGGATCAGGTGCGCCGGCGAAGACAACGCGAGCTGTTGCGCGGAAGACCCCAGATTGCAGAACACGCTAAGCGATCCGCGATCCATCCGCAGCCACTGCTTTTCATCGCTGAACGAAACCCGCGTGTGCGCTTGAGCGGCGTCGCCCAAGACTGTTGGGCTTCTCCGCAGGCGGATGAGGTCCCGGTACCACGAGCGCATCCGGGCGTGGAAACCCTGCTCGGCTTCGTCCCACCGGAGCTTTGAGCGCTCGAAGGTCTCGCGCTTTTCCGGATCGGGGATTTGTTCGGGATTCCAGCCGAAAGCAGCGAATTCGCTCTTTCTTCCTTCCGAGACCGCGCGCGCCATCTCCGGATCGTCGTGGTTGGCGAAGTACTGGAACGGCGATGATGCGGCCCATTCCTCTCCCTGAAAGAGCATGGGAACAAACGGTCCCAGCAGGACCAATGCCGCTGCAATTTTCGCGCGGGGGGTTCCCACGGTCTGGGCAATGCGATCTCCGGTGGCGCGATTGCCGATCTGGTCGTGGTTCTGGATGTATCCGAGGAAACGGCTTTGCGAAAGGCCTTTGATGGGCCGCCCATGGATGCGGCGGCGATAAGAAGAATAGATGCCGTCGTAAACAAAGGTGTGCTCGATCGCTTTGGCGAGTTGGGCGAGCGAACCGAAATCGGAGTAATATCCGGCCTCCGGTTCTCGCTGCAGTACCGTGAAGAGCGCGTGATGAAAATCGTCGCTCCACTGCGCATCCATGCCCAATCCGCTGTCTTCCCGAGGGGTTACAAAGCGCGGGTCGTTCAGGTCGCTTTCTGCAATCAGAACAAACTGCTTTCCCAGTTTCGCGCCAAGTGCTTCGACTTCGGCCGAGAGCTGCTCGAGAAAATGAATGGCGGACCGATCGACAAACGCATGCACCGCGTCAAGACGCAGACCGTCAAGGTGGTAGTCCTGCGCCCACATCAGCGCGTTGTCGCAGAAGAAGCGCCTAACCTGGTTCGAACCGGGGCCTTCGAGGTTGACCGCGCCACCCCAGGGCGTTTGGTGAGCGTCAGTCAGGTACGGGCCAAACTTGCCGGTGTAGTTTCCCACCGGGCCGAAGTGGTTGTAGACCACGTCGAGCAGCACCGCGAGGCCCTTTTGGTGCGCGGCGTTCACAAGGCGTTTGAGCGCATCGGGTCCGCCGTAGGGCTCGTGAACCGAAAATAGCGCTACGCCGTCATATCCCCAGCCGTAGCCGCCCGAAAACGACGCCACCGGCATCAATTCGATGTGAGTTACGCCCAGATCGACAAGCTGGTCGAATCTCTCGATCGCGGAGTCGAGCGTTCCTTCCTGAGTAAATGTTCCGATGTGGAGTTCGTAAATGATGGCGCGATCCAGCGGCGCCGGCGCAAATCCGGCATCGTCCCAGCGAAATGCATTCTGGTTGTAAAGGCGGGAACGCGCGTGGACGCCGTCGGGCTGCCACTGCGACCTGGGATCGGGATACACCTTCGGGTCTTCGTCGATCAGGAAGCCGTAGTCCGCACCGGGTCCGGCGTCCAATTTGTCCGACTGCCATCGTCCCTGCTCGCTGGTGCGCGCCATGGCGAATCGCCGACCATTCACTTCCACCTGCACCGCCTTGGCGCTCGGAGCCCACAGATCAAATCGATGCATCGATCACCCCGCCCGCCGGATCAACAGCGCCACCGGGAAGCGCTGCAGAAGCGATTGCAACCGAACCTTGCCGCCAACCCACTCGTCGCTGGTGAGCACATTCACCCACTTACCCTCGGGAAGGGTCAGGGTGGTTGCGCCCCATCGCTCTTTGAGCGTTGCCCAGCATCGCGGCACGCACGTGATGACGTGTTCGCCGCGCAGATACGCAATCATGTGGTTCTGCTTTGCCCCCGCAACCTCCACTGGGGAATATCCCGCCCGGTTGTCAAACCATTCCGGCTTTTCTTTCCGTAGCTTGAGCCCCGCATAGGTGACCCACATTTTCGGCATTCCGCTGTCGGCTCTCTTCATGATTTCATCCGCCGTGAGTCCCGCCTTCAGTTCTTCCAGCATCGACCTTCGCGCAGCATAGTCCACGGGGCCGCGATTGTCCGGGTCGACCAGCCGGAGATCCCACAGTTCCCCGCCCTGGTAGGTGTCGGGCACACCGGGCGCAGTCAGCTTGATGAGAGTTTGCGCGAGGCTGTTCACCTGTCCCGGTGCGCTGATCGAGCCGATAAAGTTCTCAACATCGGCAACAAATTCGTTCGACTTGAGAATGAGCTCGATAAAGCTGCGCAACGCGCTTTCAAATTCAGCGTTTTGCTGGGTCCAGCTTGTCTGCTGTTTCGCCTCGCGCGCGGCCTTCTCCATGTACGCCGCCAATCGCTCCTCGGAGATAGGCCATGCTCCAACCAGCGTCTGATAGAGAAAGTATTCGGTATTGCGATCAGGAAAGCTGCCCGTCTTGAATGGCGCATTCTTTCGCGCCCACCGGTTTACCGTAGTTTTCCAGCGGCCAGGAATCTCGGTGAGCACCGCAAGGCGCGCGCGCACATCGTCGCCGCGCTTGGTATCGTGTGTCGCCAGGGTGTTCATTGCATTCGGATGGGCTGTCTGCGCCCGGATACAGGCGTCATGAAAAGCGCTGACGCACACTGCGCCTTGATCCGGCGAGCCTCCAACTTCGTTCAACCCGATCATGCGGTTGTAGCAGTAAAACGCAGTGTCCTCGACGCCCTTTGCCATTACCGGAGACGTGAATTGCTGAAAGCGCAACAAAAACTCCGACTCGAGCGCCCCCCGCGCCCGCATCGCCAGCACGTCGCCGATGAAGTCCATCAAGGCGGAGTCGAGATCAGGCCGTCGCGTCTTGGCGGCCGCCACCGCCTGGTCAATCTCCCGGCCGTCGTCGTCGGTCACAAGGCCGCGGGCTGGAACCACGTAGGTCCGGTAGACTCGAAAGCAGCAGGCAATTTCGCGCAGCGCCCTTCGGATCTCCGCGCGCGTGTAGTCGCGGCGGTCGCGGTTGTTTTCGCATACCTCCACAAAAAGGCTGGTCAAGCGGTTGACGTCGCTGCCCAGCGCCTCTCGTTGCACATTGAGCTTCATGTTGCGGGCCAGAGTTTCAAACTCCACGTTTTCGCGAATAAAGTCGCGGTAAATCTTATCGAGCTCGTTCAGGCCCTCGCTGTCCACCAGCAGCCCGTTGCAAAGGTTGAGAAAGTCGTACCCGGTTGTCCCCTCGATGGGCCAGTCCGCGCGCAGAGTTTCGTTCGGCTCCAGTATCTTCTCGGCGATGATCCACGCACCGTTCGCCTCGCTTCGCAAGCGTTCGAAGTACTGCTGCGGATCTCGAAGTCCGTCCGGGTGATCGACGCGCACGCCGTCGAGTATGCCTTCTTTGAGCCACGCGAGCACGCGCCGGTGGGTGGCTTCGAAAACATCCGCGCGTTCCACACGCAAGCCGATGAGAGTGTTGATATCGAAGAAACGGCGATACCCAAGTTCCTGGTCCGCTGTGCGCCAGTAGGCGAGCCGGTAGTGCTGAAGGTTGAGCAGATCGTCGAGCGCGTCGTGATTTCGATTCAACTCGCCCACAGCTTGTTCGATGGCCGCCGAGGTCTCTGGCTGTTCTCTGCAGAGCCTGCTCAGGAGCTCGTAGATGACGGCTTTGTCGCGATGTCGAGCAATAATCGATTCCTGATCAGGGGGCTCGGGCGACGGCAGTCTCGACAGGCTGTCGGCGACGAAGTTCAATTCCGGGTTCTTAGCGATGTGGGCCGCGCGTGTCAAGGGAATCGCGAGGGATCCTGGAGCGAGGGGGAACTGGTTGTCCATATAGCGGACGCGAAAAAGCCCGCATTGCTGCTCGATCTGCAGCTGGTTTGCGCTCAACACGCGGCCATATTGATCGCCCAGCACCGGGATGAGCACTTTGTTCTGCAACTTTACTTCATTGGAATGCCAGTCGATGTCGAACCACGTGGCATAGCGGCTCGAGGGCCCATTCTCGAGAACGTCCCACCACAAGCGATTCTCTGGCCCGGTGGCCATGTGGTTCGGCACAATATCGAGCACCTGGCCCAAACCAAGTTTCTTCAAGCGGGCACAAAACCG
>Ga0335072_10016725_pt1 | contig 10394 bp, 9 predicted proteins | sample Lox_Sample_21_FD_206725 | JGI IMG/M metagenome (GOLD analysis project Ga0335072, IMG submission 206725) | Soil microbial communities from Loxahatchee National Wildlife Refuge, Florida, United States - Lox_Sample_2.1 | ecosystem: Environmental > Terrestrial > Soil > Wetlands | place: USA: Florida... | reverse complement strand
GCCGGCGACGATGTCTCCTTCACCCCGGCCTGGGCGGAGGGGGCCGTGCAGACGGCCCTCAACGCCGTCTGGGGCATCATGACGCACTTCGGCGGGACCTGCCATCCGGACAATCCCGGCCCGGGCGACCTCTTCGAGAAGCTGGCCCCCATCGACCTAGGAGCCTGATGTTATGCGCGTTGCCGCGTGGCAGTGCCGGCCTGGAACCCTTGACGTCGAGGGGAACCTGCGCCGTCTCGACGAGGCCTGCGCGGCGGCCGCCGCGGGGCGGGCCGAGGTGCTGGTGACACCGGAGATGTTCGCGTCCGGGTACGGCCTCACCCCGGCCGAGGCGGAACGGCTCGCGGAAGATCGTGGCGGTCCGACCGAGGCCGCCGTCGGAGAGATCGCCCGGCGGCACGGCCTGGCGATCGTCTACGGGCACCCCGAGCGCGCCACGGACGGCGGCGCCCCGTACAACGCCGCCACGCTGATCGGCCCGGATGGCGTCGTGCGCGGGCATCATCGCAAGGTGCACTTGTTCGGCGACCTGGACCGGGAGCTATTCGCCGCCAGCGGCGCGCCGCCCGCGGCGTTCGACCTCGACGGCACCCGCGTCGGAATGCTGATCTGCTATGACGTGGAGTTTCCTGAGGCCGTCCGGCGGCTGGCGGCTAACGGCGCCCGGGCCGTGCTGGTGCCGACCGCGAACATGGCGGGCTATGAGTTCGTCCAGCAACTCCTCGTACGGGCGCGGGCCCTGGAGAACGGCTGCGGCGTCGTCTACGCGAACTACTGCGGCGCTGACGACGTGTTCGAGTACAACGGGCTCAGCGTGATCTGCGGGCCCGACGGCTCGGTGCTCGCGCAGGCCAGCGCGGACGGCGAGGAACTGATCATCGCCGACGTCCCGCTTGAGCCGGCTGGCACCTACCTGGCTGACCGCCGACCGGAGCTGTACGGCGGCTGAGCGTCGCTGCGGCGGCTGCCGGAGCCGCACTCGCCTGGATCCATGCTGTCGACGACGGGCGACCGCTGAGTAGTGGCCAACTAGGTAAGTCACACCAGCCTCAGCATTTCGCTTGGCATGTGGAACGAGGGCAAATGGGGGCCTTACCGCGCCAAAAAGCCCTTGTTCGACATGCCAAGCCAACACCAGTGGCCTGTGTTACTAACGGGAATCGCAACAGGTGGGGCTCATAGAGCAGGAGAGGGTGGCGCGCGGCGGGTGAGGCGCGCGGCAGGCGAGGCGCGCGGCGGGTGAGGCCCGCGGCTTCGGGACTACACGGTGGTGTGGACGACGCGGCCGGCCACGGCGGTGAGGGCGACGGACATGTTCCTCAGGGCAGCCGGATCGCTGGCCAGCGGGTCGGAGTCCAGGAGGGCTACGTCCCCGGGCTGGCCGACGGCGATGCGGCGGCCGTCGGCGGAGGCGGCGATCGCCTCGGCGGTAGTGATGGCCTGCTCGGGATGCCAGGACCCCGCATCGGGCTGGCCCCGGTGCACTGCGGTGGCGATGGCCAGCCACGGGTCAAGCGGCGCGACCGGGGCGTCCGAGCCGAGAGCAAGCCTGACGCCATGGTCGAGCAGGGAACGGAACGTGAAGCAGCGGTCCGCGCGGTCGGCCCACACCCGGTCGGTGGTCTCGTGGTCATCCAGCAGGTGGGCGGGCTGCACGCTGGCGACCAGGCCAAGCCGGGCCAGGCGGGCGATCGCCCGGCTGGTCGTGAGCTGCGCGTGCTCGATCGAGCCGCGGGCACCCGTCGCCGCGTAGGCGGCCAGGGCGCTCTCCAGCGCCCGGTCGCCTATCGCGTGCGTCGCCACCGACAGGCCGGCGCGGTGACCCTGGGCGAGGAGGGCGGCGAGCTCGTCCGGTGCCTGGTTCGGCGCGCCAAAGCCGCCGGTGTCCGCGTAGGGCTGGCAGCACCAGGCGGTGCGGGTGCCGAGCGAGCCGTCACTGATGATCTTGAGCGAACCCACGGTCAGCCGGCCGTCGGCGCCTGGGACCGTGTCGCCGGTGCGCAGGCCGCCCGCGCGGACGGCGCCGAGTTGGCTCGCATAGGGCGACCAGCGGATCCGGAGCTGGTCACAGCCCTCGTGCCAGCGTTGTGCCCAGCCGCTCCACGGCTCGTCGAACTCGAAGTCGACGAGCCCGACGACCCCCTGGGCCGCGGCGCCGTTGAGTACTCGACGGTAGTCAGCCGACGCGGCGGGGCCTTCCAGGCTGGCCACCCGCGGGTAGGCCGCGAACCACTCGGCCTCGGCCACGACCCCGTCACGACGCGGCAGGCCGAGGGCGTCGAGGGCGGCGGTGTTCAGCCAGGCGTGGTGGAAGTCGCTGTTGATGAGGACGACGGGAACCTCAGGGCAGGCGGCGTCAAGCTCGCTGACCGTCACCGGGCGTGCCCAGGTGCCGGCTCGCTGGCCCGTTCCGATGACGGGGCGCCCGGACCGGGCCGCCGCGGTGGCCAGCGTGAGTACCTGCTCCGGTGAGGAGGCGCCCGACAGGTCGAGGCGGCGCGAGGCCAGCGCCCACTGCCCGAGGTGGACGTGAGCATCCCACAGGCCCGGGATGAGCCAGCGGCCGTCGCCGTCGACCTCGCGAACGCCGGGCGCCCGGACGGCGGTACCGACCTGGGTGATGAGGCCATCGGCGGAGATCAGGACGTCAACCGGGCCGACGGCGGCCTGGCCGTCGAGGGGGACGACGCGGACCCTGCGTATCAACAAGCAGCGCAGCAGCACGCGCCCCATCATCGCAGGAGCGCGCCTTACGGGTCGGTGCCGGGCAGGAACCGGCTGACCGACTGGAAGATGGGGTACCCGCACAGGACGCCGAGGGCGATCGCGATAACGGCGGCGAGGGTGGAGAGCAGGTCGCGCGGGCCAGCCGCCTGGGGGCTGGTGAGGTAGCTGGTCAGGCCGGTCAGGCCGAGCGCGCCCGGGACGAGGAGCCAGAACCCGGGCAGGAACGACACTAGCGCCGGTGGCCCGGAGCGCAGTCGCTCGACCGCGAAGGCGACGATCGTCATGACGAGGGCGCCGACGAAGCCGCTGGCGTAGCCGCCGAACAGGCGGGCGCCGAGCATCTGCGCGATCCAGGCGGCGTACAGCACGAACAGCAGCCAGCCAACCAGGCGGCGCGGCGCGGACTTGTAGACGGTGATCCCGAGGCCGTAGACCAGTACCCCTAGCCAGGGGGCCCAGATGCCCAGCAGGTCCTGCGGAGTTCCGACGAGCCTGGGCGCCGTCGGCGCCCCCGGTGCGTGGGCGGCGGCGAGGATGCCGAACGCCAGCAGGAGCAACTGGAGCATTCCGGCGACCAGCCTGCTCGAGCCGGTGACGAGATCGCCCGCCGACACCTCGAGAACCCCCATCGTCACCGAGACGCCGGGCAGGAGCGTGACCAGCGGCGCGATCACCGCGCGCAGGTCCGCGTGCACCCCGAGGAGATCAACGGCCAGGAAGGCCAGCCCGGCAACCAGGAGGGACGCGAGCGCGGGCAGGATCGTCCGCAGGCTGTCCCAGCGAGCGCCGAGCAGGCGGAGCGCCGCAACGATCGGGCTCAGCAGCGCGGCCAGGAGGAGATCGGCCGGGCTCGACCGCAACAGCAGGGACACGCCGACGGTCACGACCACGTATCCCGCGACGATCACGGGGATCCCGTGCGGCCGGCGCATCGCGATGATCCGGGCGACCAGCGCGGGGCCCTCGGCGGCCGGCACCTGCCCGGTCTCGGCCCGGCGGACCAGCCCATACAGCGCGGCGACCTGGTCGAGCCGGAGCATGCCGTTGGGGTGGCGGGTCAGCTCGGTCATCGTCGCCCGTCCGGGCTCGACCACCACCTGGAAGAAGGTCGGAAAGGCGAGGATCCGCGCCCGCGGCGCCCCGTAGGCCTTTGCGACGGCCACCAGTCGCTCCTGCACCTGGCTGACCGGCGCGCCCGCCAGCACCAGGCCCCGGCCCAGCGCGAGCAGGAATCCTTCCAATTCGGCCAGCCGAGTCTGCCCTCCGCCCGCCTCCCTGGCGGGCGGCTCGGTGACCGGCGAGGTGATCGGGACGGCCCGACTCATGCTTAACTAGCCTAACTCGCTTAACTCAGGTCACTGGACTTGGCCCACGCATCGTCACCATCCAGTTACTGCAATACAGTATCACTTGCGACCAATTTGCAATTAGGCTAGGTTGCTGGTCAGAGGCGCGGAACCTGCTGCGCGAGCGACCGAGGAGTGAGGCCATGACCGCGCCGAGCGTGGCACCGCCATCCGGCCTGAGCATGCGGGCGATGTTCCGGCAGTCCTTCCGGGAGATGAGCTCGACCGAACGCACGCGGTTGCTGGCGATGTACGCCTCGATCGTGGCGCTGCACGCGGTCGGGTTCGCGGTCTTCGTCATCTACGTGCTGCCCGCGCACTACAAGTTCTTCGGGATCGGCCTGTCGGTCACCGCCTACACCCTGGGCCTGCGGCACGCCTTCGACGCCGACCACATCTCGGCCATCGACAACACCACCCGCAAGGTCATGAACGAGCGACTGGGCACGGGAAAGCCCCGGCCGTTCGGGTTCGGCTACTTCTTCTCCCTCGGCCATTCCACGATCGTGTTCGCGATCGGCGTCGGCATCATCATCGCGGAAAAGACGGTGCTGCCCGCGGTCACGCACTCCAACTCCGGGCTTGAGTCGTTCGGCGGCACCTTCGGCACCATCGTCTCGGCCGCGTTCCTGTTCCTGATCGGCGCGTTCAACCTGGTCATCCTGGCCGGGATCATCAAGGTGTTCCGCTCGATGCGCCGGGGAGAGTACGACGAGGCCGAACTGGAACGGCAACTGGAGAACCGCGGGTTCTTCTACCGGTTCTTCGGCCGCTGGATGAAGGCCATCGACAAGGAATGGCAGATGTACCCGGTCGGGGTCGTGTTCGGCATGGGCTTCGACACCGCCACCGAGGTCGCCCTGCTGACCACCACCGCGCTGCTGGCCTCCGAGCACATTCCCTGGCAGGCCATTATCGCCCTGCCCATCTTGTTCACCGCCGGGATGTCGCTGATGGACACCACCGACGGCCTGTTCATGAACGTCGCTTACGGGTGGGCGTTCTTCAACCCGGTCCGCAAGGTGTTCTACAACCTGGCCATCACCGGGCTGTCGGTGGCCATCTGCTTCCTCATCGGCGGGATCGAGACCCTCGGCCTCATCCCCCAGGACTGGCCAGGGACCTTCAGCCAGACCAGGGGCTTCTGGGGCTGGGCGTTCAACTTCAACATCAACACCGCCGGCTTCATCATCGTCGGCATGTTCGTCGTCACCTGGGTCGGCGCCATCCTCATCTGGAAGTTCGGCCACATCGAGGAGAAGTGGGGAGCCCGGCTGCAGGGTGCGGGCGGCCCGGAAACTCCGCTGTCACCGCCGTGGGCGGGGGCGGCCGACGCACAGGAGTGACCGGGCCAGCCATGGGACAGGAAGACAGCGGCGGGACCGGCGTCAGCGACGACATCCGCGAGTACTGGGACGCGGACGCGGCCACCTACGACAGGTCGCCGTCGCACTACCCCCAGCGGCCCCAGGAGCAGGCGGCGTGGGCGGCCACGCTGCGCCGCCTGCTGCCCGAGCCGCCCGCCACCGTCCTCGACATGGGCGCTGGCACCGGGTTCCTGTCGCTGCTGCTGGCCGCCCAGGGGTACCAGGTGACGGCGGCCGACTTGTCGCCCGGCATGCTGGCCCGGCTGACGGCCAAGGCCGCTGGCCGGGGACTGGACATCCAGGCCGTGGAGGCCGACGCCCTGCACCCGCCGGCGGGTGATTTCGACGCGGTCATCGAACGGCACCTGACCTGGACGCTGCCTGACCCGGCAGGGGCGCTGGCCGCGTGGCACGACGTCGCCCCGGGCGGCCGCCTGGTCCTCATGGAGAGCAGCTGGACTGGCCGCGGCGCCTCGGGTGCTGACCGGTTGCGACTGCGTGCCCACGCGCTCGCCGACCTGATCCGCAGGCCCGCGCCGGACCACCACGGCCACTACAGCGCCCGGATGACCGCCGCGCTCCCCTATCCGGGCGGGCCGACCCCGGACGAGGCGGTCGCGCTGGTGGAGGCCAGCCCTTGGGGCAGGGCGCGCATCGAGCGGCTGCGCGACGTGGAATGGGCGATCACCGAAGGGCTTGGCCCAGTGGGCAGCCTGCTCGGCACCTATCCCCGCTGGGCCGTGATCGCCGGCCGCTAAAGCCCGGCCGGGCTGCGGCGACGGCGGCCCGGCAGTCCGGCGGCGGCCAGGATGGCCGCTCGCTCGTCAGCGGGCAGCAGGTCCACGTAGACGACGCCGCGCAGGTGGTCAGCCTCGTGCTGCAGGCAGCGGGCGAGCAGGCCCGTCCCGGTGACGGTGACCGGGCGGCCGTGCACGTCGGCCCCCGTGACCGTCGCGACGGCCGCCCTGCTCACCTCTCCCCGCTGGCCCGGCACCGACAAGCATCCCTCCGCCTCAGTCGCCGGCGGCGCGAGCGCACCAGGCATCGTGAGGACGGGGTTGACGACATGGCCAGCCTGGTTCTCGCCACTGGCGTCCGGGCAGTCGTAGACGAGCACGCGCAGCCCCACGCCGATCTGGTTCGCGGCCAGCCCGACTCCCTCAGCCGCGTACATGCTGGCGAACATGTCGCCGACCAGGGCTTCCAGCCGAGCGTCGAATGCCTGCACCAAGGCGCACGGCCGGTGGAGGACCGCAGTGCCGTACAGGGTGATCGGCCGCGCTGTTCCTGCTGATACGTCCACGGGCTTCCTTGAAGTAAGGCGGTCTCGCGTCTCTCGCCAAGTACAGAGATATTGCATCATCCGAGCTATTGCAAGTTATTCGCGAGAGAGTCGCCCGGGGAGATCCGCGTACGGCCCGCGGGCGGCGGCTGCTAGCCTCGTCCAGTGGCGCAAGATAGTCGCAATTGCAGCTCACCTGCAGCATGGCCAGGGCAACGACCGCCGGCCGACCCGGCCGGGCTGCCTCGCGGCAACGGACGCATGGTGCTTGTCGAGGTGTACCTGCTGCGCTGCCGCCCCGACGGCCTGCTGGCCTACCGCCGCGCGGCCGGGCACCTGGAACCCGGCGAGACCCCGGACGCGGCGGCCGAGCGGGTCGGCGTGAACCCGGCCGGCCAGCACGACGAACATGTCGTGGCGGTGCACTCGACTAGCTGGCGTCATCTCGATGACGGGACGATCGTGCTCACCTACGCGGTGGTCCCCGACCCTGAGCCGACCAGCCCCGCGATCGCGATCCGGTCCCATGAGGTGGCACGGAGCGCTGACCCGCGGCGGCCCTCCCCACCGCAGGTCCGCCATGCGCAGGTGGCAGCGCACGCGGCCCGCCATCTCGCGCTCATCGCCGATACCGACCCGCTGGTGCGCGAGGTCCTCGACCGGTCCCCGGAACTGGGCCGCGCCCTGGCCGCGCTCGGGCGGGTCCCGGCCGGCCAGCTGTCCTGCTGAGCCCGGCGCCCGGCACCCGCCCGATGGTGAGGACAACGCCCCGGCAGGCGTGACGAGGCGGCCGTGATCGGTTACGTTCGGGAGAAAGGGACGTTCCCGCGGCGGGTCACGCGGCGAGGAGGCAGCCAATGGCCGGGGCAGCCGGATGCCGCGTCCTGGCCATCATGGGCTCCGGCGAGACCAGCCCCACCATGGTGACCGTGCACCGGGCACTAGTCGCCCGGCTCGCGGCCAGCAGGCCAGCCGCTGTCCTGCTGGACACGCCCTACGCCTTCCAGGAGAACGCCGCTGACGTGTCCGCCCGGGCGAAGGCCTACTTCGCCCGCAGCGTCGGGCTTGACGTCACCGTCATCAGCGGAACGGGACCCGGCGACCCCGCGTCCCTGCTGGCAGCGGACTGGGTGTTCGCCGGGCCTGGCAGCCCGTCCTACGCGCTGGACCGCTGGCGGGACGACGGAACGGGCCAGGCGCTGCGGGACCGCGTCGCGGCCGGGGCCGGCGTCACCGTGATGGCCTCGGCCGCGGCCGCCACGACCGGCTGCGCGGCCCTGCCCGTCTACGAGGTCTACAAGGCGGGCGCCGCGCCGCACTGGCTGGACGGCCTGGACCTGCTGGCCTCCTGCGGCCTGCGCGTCGCAATGATCCCGCACTACGACAACGCCGAGGGCGGCACCCACGACACCCGCTACTGCTACCTGGGCGAGCGCCGGCTGGCCAAGCTGGAACGGGAACTGCCCGATGGCGCCGCCGTCCTCGGCGTCGATGAGCACACCGCCGCCATCATCGACCTGGACGCCGAGTCGCTGGAAGTCACCGGCCGCGGCGCGGTCACCGTGCGCCGGGCCGGGCACAGCACCGCGCTGGCGGGCGGCACCGTGGTCTCCCTCGCGGAATTGCGGTCCCTGGTCCGGCACGGGCCAACGGCGACCGCCGTGATCGCCGGCCGGGGGCGGCCCGCCGATCGCGGCCCTGGCCCGGGCTCGCCCGGCGCTCCCGCCACCCTGGACGAGATCACCGCCGGAGCGGCCGGGCGTTTCGGCGCGGCCGAGGCCGCCCGCGACGTGCCCGCCATGGTGACCGCCATCTTGGACCTGGAGGAGGCAATCGGCGACTGGAGCGCCGACACCGAGGAAGACCAGGGAACCACCCAGGCGCGGGCCGTGCTGCGCGGCCTGATCAGCCGCCTCGGAGCCATCGCGACGGCCGGGGACCCGGGCGAGCGCCTGGCCGCCGCGGCCGGGCCGCTCCTGCGCCTGCGTTCCGCTCTCCGCGACCAGGGGTTCTACCCGGCCGCGGACGCCATCCGGGACGCGCTCACCGCAGCTGGCCTGCTGGTCCAGGACACCGCCGACGGCACCCGCTGGAGTGTCCCGGGCTGGTTACCCGGGCCGTCACTGGGGGTAGCTCGCGGATCCCGCAGCAGCGATTATGGGTCCGTGCTCCCGGGCACTGGCCGGGCAGGATCGGGACATGGCACGTCGTGACACATTGTGACAGGCCACGGCAAGTCGGCATTACTCCTGGCAGAAAAGAACGGGCGAAATCTGGCGCTATGCCGATGAGATCCGTGGCCGTGCCGTGTCTGAACCTGCGAGCAGGCTAGCGAGGAGGGACCAGAAGGGTGACTACTATGACCGCCCCCCGGATCGCGATCTACGGCGCCAACGGCTATACCGGGCGCCTGGTGGCCACCGAGCTTGTCGCGAGAGGCCAGGACATCGTCGTGGCTGGCCGCAACGCCGACGCGCTGCGGGCGATGGCAGGCAGCCTCGCCTCGCCGGCGCACGTCACGACCCACGTTGCCGCGCTCGGCGACGCGGCCGCGCTGCGCGAGCTCGCGGAGAACGCGTCCGTGCTGATCCATTGCGCAGGTCCCTTCGCGCTGGCCGGCCCGCCCGTCGCGTCCGCCGCCGCGGCGGCCGGCTGCCATTACGTCGACCACGCCGTCGAGCCACACCACGTGCGGTTCCTGTTCGACGAGCTTCAAGAGCCCGCGCACCGCAGTGGCGCGATCATGATCCCGCAGGCCAGCTTCTACGGCGGGATCCCCGATCGGCTGGCCGCCATGGTGACCGAGGGCATGACGGACATCGACCACCGCGGAGCTCCTCATCACCGAGATCGACCGGGTCACGTTCACGGGTGGCGCTCATCATGTGGGTCCTGCGGACATCCGCAACACGGTGTTCCCGTTCCCCCCGCCGCTGGGCCCGCGCACGATGATCGCGCCCTTCCCGATGGGCGAGATCGTCACCATCCCGCGCCACGTCCCCGCACGCAGCGTAGAGGCCCAGCTGACGGCCACGACCTTTGAAGAAGAGCAGGTGCTCACGAGCGAGCACGTCGATGACGCGACGCGAGCGCAAAGCACCTTCGTGATCGCGGTGCAGGCCACCGGGCTGAACGGCGGCGGCCGAGCCGGCCATCTGAGCGGACACGACATCTGGCGGGCCGGGGTGCTGCTGTCGGTGGAGGCGGCCCTGCGACTGGTCCGTGGTCAGGGCCCGGCCGAGGGCGGCGTATCCAGCGCCGCCGAGGCGTTCCCCGCCCTGTCCCTGCTGCAGGACCTGGACGCTATCGGTGCCTTCTCATTTCACGGCGTGACCGAATCGGCGGCGAAGCAGGCGGCGAGCTAACGGGAGTGCTGGCGCGCCAGTTCAGCGACGATTCCGGACATCGCGGTCAACTCCGGCAGTTACTCCGCCGTGGACCCGGCCAGGCTGTGCCCGCCATCTCGAAGCTCACCGAGTGAAACCGCCTGTGCGCGGAATGAAGCATGCATGACCATTGGCATCACCGGGCCGTTCCTTCCCGCGCGCGTTCGGGTGGCGCCGTGACCGGCCGCTATGACGCAGTCGTGATCGGGGCCGGCATCAACGGCCTGGTCGCGGCGGCTGAGCTGGCCGGGGCGGGCTGGACGGTCGCGCTCGTCGACGAACGCGA
>Ga0335072_10016724_pt1 | contig 10394 bp, 10 predicted proteins | sample Lox_Sample_21_FD_206725 | JGI IMG/M metagenome (GOLD analysis project Ga0335072, IMG submission 206725) | Soil microbial communities from Loxahatchee National Wildlife Refuge, Florida, United States - Lox_Sample_2.1 | ecosystem: Environmental > Terrestrial > Soil > Wetlands | place: USA... | reverse complement strand
CTATATCTTGAGTTTGGACTTGTCGGCACGGAAGAATTTTGCCCTGGGCACTGGCGCAAGCCTCGGCCCTAGCCGAGCAGCCGCTCGTTGACGGCCTGTGCTGCCTCAGCTAGCTCAGGCAGGTCCACGACCTCGACTCCCTGCTGTTCCAGCCAGCCCGCTCCCCCGCCCGGCTGGAATACCGGCGGCTCGCGCCACGCGATCACCACCCGGCGCACTCCGCTGCGGACGATGAGCTCGGCGCAGGCCACCGGTCGCGACACCCGCCTCAGGCAAGGCTCAAGCGAGCTGTAAAGCGTCGCACCATCCGGGTCGAAATCCCCGGCCTTTGCCAGCGCTGCCTCCTCCGCGTGATCATGAGGGGAAGTCTCACGCGAGTACCCGGTCGCGAGCACCGATCCGGAGGCAGAAACCAGGATCGCACCGACGCTGAACGCCGTCTCAGACGGCGGACACCGCCTGGACAGCTCAACCGCGTCTGCCAGCCACTCCCGATCGCGTCGCACGACCCGACCGTACCTTTCTCCCGCTACGCAGTGATTTACTGGCTCGGAAGGATTGCCCGAGCAAAAGGAACGGTACGCGAGCGATGGCTGCCACGGTACGAACCTCGTCTCACTCAAGCCACTCAGGTCTTTCAAGCCACTCTGGCACGGTGAAGACGTTTGACTCGCTGAATCCGGCTACCGGCGAGCCGGTCGGCACGTTCCCGCTTTTCGGTGAGCACGAGGTAGCCGAAGCCGTGGCCAGGGCTCGCGAGGCCGCGCAGTGGTGGGCTGGACTTTCCGGCAAGGAACGCAGGACCAGGCTGCTCGCCTGGAAGTCGTACCTGACCAGGTACATCATGCGGATTTCCGAGCTGGTCCACGCGGAGACCGGCAAGCCGGTGGCCGACGCCCAGCTTGAGGTGCTGCTCGCGGTCGTGCACATCGACTGGGCGGCGAAGAACGCTGGCAAGGTGCTTGGCCCGCACAAGGTACGCAGCGGTCTCGTCGCCATCAACCAGGCAGCGACCGTCGAATACCAGCCGCTCGGCGTGGTCGGCGTCATCGGCCCGTGGAACTACCCGGTGTTCACCCCCGTCGGCTCTATCGCTTACGCGCTCGCGGCAGGGAACTCGGTGGTGTTCAAGCCGAGCGAGTTCACGCCTGGGGTCGGGGGCTGGCTGGTGAGCTCGTTTAACGAGGTGGTGCCCGAGCACCCCGTGCTCCAGCTAGTGACCGGCTTCGGGGAGACCGGCAGCTTCCTGGCAAAGAGCGGGGTCGACAAGATCGCCTTCACCGGCTCGACGAAGACCGCCAAGAAGGTCATGGCCGCTTGCTCGGAGAATCTGACCCCGATGGTCGCCGAGTGCGGCGGCAAGGACGCGCTGCTCGTCTCGGCCGACGCCGACCTCGATGCCGCGGCAGACGCGGCGGTCTGGGGCGCGCTGTCCAACGCCGGGCAGACCTGCATTGGCGTCGAGAGGATCTACGTTGCCCAGGACATTTACCACACGTTCCTCGAAAAGCTCGCCGAGCGAGTCAAGGGCTTGCGGCCTGGTGACGACCGCGAGGCCGACTATGGCCCGATGACGATGCCCGGCCAGGCCGAGATCATCGAGCAGCACATCGCCGACGCGATGGCGTGCGGCGGCCGTGCCGTGGTCGGCGGCCTTGGCAGCATCAGGAAGCCTTACGTCGGCCCGGTGATCCTCGCCGACGTGCCCGAGTCGAGCACCGCGGTCACCGACGAGACCTTCGGCCCGACGATGACCGTCACCCCGGTGTCGAGCCTCTCTGAAGGCGTGGAACTGGCCAACGCCAGCCGCTACGGCCTCGGCGGCAGCGTCTTCGCCAAGAACAAGAAGGCGGCATTGAGCGCGGCAAGGGCGCTGAACTCGGGCATGACGTCGATCAACTCGGTGATCTCGTTCGCGAGCGTGCCCTCTCTGCCCTTCGGCGGGTCGGGCGAGTCAGGCTTCGGCCGCATTCACGGTGCCGACGGCCTGCGCGAGTTCTCCAAGGCCAAGGCGATCACCAGGCAGCGCATGAAGCCGATGGTCAACCTGACGTCGTTCACCAGGACCGATACCGACATGAAGAAGATCCTGACCCTCGCCGCCATCCTCCACGGCCGCCGTTACAAGTAACTTAGCGAGCTAGGGAAAGCGCCAGATCGGAAGGCTCGAGCGCGGCGAGCGGAGCGCGCCCGGAGATCAGGTCGGCCGCACGCTCCGCGACCGCGATCACCGGCGCGTTCGTGTTGCCCCTCGGTACGGCCGGCATGACCGATGCGTCCACGACGCGCAGCCCGTCAACCCCGCGCACGCGCAACTCGGTGTCCACCACGCCAGCGATGCGGTTACGGTCGAGTTGCGCCCGCCCGCTCATCGCGCAGGTACCGACCGGGTGATACACCGTGGTCACGTCGTGCCTGACGAAGTCCCGCAATTCGGCCTCGCTCTGCACGTCGGGCCCCGGCGCCAGTTCCTCTTTGCAGATCCGCCTCATCGGCCTCACTTCCGCGATGTCCCGCACCAGGCCGATGCCCCTGACCAGGGCATCGAGGTCGTCGCGGTCATGCAGGTAGCCGGGATCGATGAGCGGCTTATGCCTCGGGTCGGCGCTGCGCAGCGTGATCCGCCCCCGGCTGCGCACATCCACCAGCGTGACCAGCACCGACATGCCCCGGTCACTCGGATCGGCCAGGCCGCCGTTAACGAACGGCACGGGCAGGACGTGCCACTGAAGGTCAGGGGCTGGCAAATCAGGGAGGCTGCGCACGAACCCGCCGGACTGAGCGATGTTCGTCGTCAATGGTCCTGAATGGGTGAGCCGCCACCGCATCAAGTTCTTCGGCCCCGCCATCTCCGCGAGGCTGCGCTGCCCTGGAGTCGACCACAGCGCGGTCACGATCGGGTGATCGGACAGGTTCGCCCCCACGCCCGGGCTATCGGCCTGGACGAGAATGCCGTGTTCGCGTAGCTGATCGGCCGGGCCGATGCCAGAGAGCATCAGCAGTTGCGGGCTGTTGATCGCGCCGCCGCAGAGGATGACCTCGGCCTCGGCCCGCGCGACCTGCTCGGCCCCTCTGTACAGGTAACGCACGCCGACCGCCTGCCCGCCCTCGATCACGACGGAGGTCGCAAGCGCGTCGGTCTGTATGGTCAGGTTGGGCCGGTCGGCGGCCGGATGCAAGTACGCGTCCGCGGCCGAGCAGCGCCTCCCGTCCTTCTGAGTGACCTGGTAAAAACCGACGCCGTCCTGGCTCTGCCCGTTGAAGTCGTTGTTAGCCGCGCTGCCCGCGTTCACCGCCGACTGCACGAACGCGCTCGCCGCAGGCGACTTGAACTTGGGGTCGACGACGCTGAGCGGACCTGACGCGCCGTGGTACGCGGACGCACCGCGCGAGTTGTGCTCGGCCCTGATGAAGTACGGCAGGATGTCGTTGTAGCCCCACCCGTCACAGCCGTATTCGTCCCGCCAGGTGTTGTAGTCGTACTTGCTGCCCCTGATGTAGACCATCGCATTGATGGACGATGAGCCTCCGATGACCTTGCCGCGCGGCCAGTACACCGACTGCCCGGCCGCCCGGTCCTGCGGCACAGTCACGTAGCCCCAGTCGTAGCTGCTCTGGAACAGCAGGTTCAGCGCGGCAGGGATGTGAATCTCGTCGGCGTCATCCGGACGGCCAGCCTCAAGCAGCAGTACCCGCACCGAAGGGTTCTCGGTGAGCCGCGCGGCCAGCACGCAGCCGGCGCTCCCCGCACCCACGATGACGTAGTCGTACATTCCGACTCCCACGACCCAGGTCGAATATTTCAGTAAACCCTACTAGGAACTGCCGTGCCCGCGCCGGCCTTGCCGGCCCCGCGCCGATACCGTAGAGCGCATGCCCACGGATCGCTCTGACACACCGGTCGTACTGTCCAGGATCTATACCCGCGTCGGCGACGACGGCACGACAGCGCTCGGCGACGGCAGCCGGACCGCCAAGACCGATCTGCGGCTCGCCGCCTACGCCGACGTAGACGAGGCGAACAGCACGATCGGCGTCGCGATCACCACAGGCGGCCTGCCTGAGGACATCGTGACGCTGCTGGTAAGGATCCAGAACGAGCTCTTCGACGTGGGCGCCGACCTGTGCAACCCGGTACGGGCCGATCCCCCCTATCCCCCGTTGCGGATAGACGAGGCCTACATCGCAGCCCTGGAACAGGCTTGCGATCAATACAATGATCAGCTTCCAACACTCCGCAGCTTCATCTTGCCGGGAGGCTCACCTGGCGCAGCGCTGCTGCACCTTTCGAGGACCGTGGTACGCAGAGCAGAACGCGCCGCCTGGGCCGCGATAGAGGTCGACGGAGAGTCCATGAACGTGCTCGCCGCGCGCTACCTGAACCGCCTGTCCGACCTGCTGTTCATCCTGGCCCGCACGGCGAACCAGCCCGCCGGCGACATCCTGTGGAAACCAGGCGGCTCCCGCTAACCCCGGCCGCGAACGCCGGCCTGCGCCAGGGGCGGGGCGGGTCAGCAGGTGCTGCCGATCCAGTAGTGAGGGCCGGCTTCCAGCCAGGCGAGCAGGCCGGTAAGCGCGTCGCGGCTCAGGGCGAGCCAGACCGGGCCGCCGTCTCCGCCGGTTTCGAACCTGACGACGACGGTCTCGTCGACCGCGCCACGCGGGCCGCCGATACCGGCGCTGTCCCCTTCATGCCTGGCGACGAGATGCAGCGCGCGCCGGTCGAAGGCCGCGTCCGGGCGCAGCCCCATGCCGTTGCTGCGAAACCAGCAGAGCTGGTCGGTGCGATAGGCCGCGACGCCGCGACGCCAGCGGTCATCGCCGTCTTGGCGCAGGCTGCACTCGACGGCGCCGCCCGGGCGCCTGATCGCCATCCTGCGTATCACCATCGCCGCGATGTACAGGCCAGGGATGACGACGCCGGCGATCAGGATCCAGCCGATGAATGCCAGATCCTCTTGCACGCCGCTCCCCCGCGCAGCCGGTCAGGCTTCTTCGCCAGCGGCCCGCAACTGGGCGCGGAGGAAGCCGGCTTTTTCTTGCTCGCCGTCCTGGCCAGACTCGGCGGCCCCGAGCGCTGACTCGAGCCTGGCCATGACCCCTGCCTTGTCTACGTCACTGCCGAGTATGGCGTCGTGGACGAGGATGGAGACCCGGTTATCCGCTACCGACAGGAAGCCGCTGTCGATCGCCGCCTCGATCCACCCGCCGTCTGGCGGCGGCTCCTGCGGCTGGATCCGTACGACGCTGCCCGGCGCGAGGATACCGATCAGCGGCGCGTGCCCGGTCAGGATCCCGACGTCACCGTCGAGCGTCTTGGCTATGACCCGATCGGCCGCACCGGTCCAGATCTCACCGACAGGGATGACGAGGCTTACGCGCAGAGTCACGACCTCTCCAGGTCCTTGGCCTTGCGCTCCACGTCCTCAATGCCACCGCACATGAAGAACGCCTGCTCGGGCACGTGATCGTACTTGCCTTCCGTGATCGCCTTGAACGAGGACACCGTCTCGTCGAGCGGCACGAACTCGCCAGGGATGCCGGTGAACTGCTCGGCCACGTACATCGGATGCGAAAGGAATCGCTCGATGCGCCTGGCTCGCTGTACGGTCACCTTGTCCTCTTCTGAGAGCTCATCGATACCCAGGATCGCGATGATGTCCTGAAGTTCCTTGTACCGCTGCAGGATTCGCTGCACCTCGCGGGCCACGTTGTAGTGCTCCTGCCCAACATACGCCGGGTCGAGTATCCGGGAGTTTGAGTCGAGCGGATCCACCGCCGGGTAGATGCCCTTCTCAGAGATCGACCGGCTCAGCACCGTCGTGGCGTCCAGGTGGGCGAACGTGGTGTGCGGCGCCGGGTCAGTGATGTCGTCGGCGGGCACGTAGATCGCCTGCATCGAGGTGATCGAGTGACCCCTGGTCGAGGTGATCCGCTCCTGAAGCTGACCCATCTCGTCGGCCAGGGTCGGCTGGTATCCGACGGCGGAGGGCATCCGGCCAAGCAGAGTGGACACCTCAGAGCCCGCCTGCGTGAACCTGAAGATGTTGTCGATGAAGAGGAGCACGTCCTGCTTCTGCACGTCGCGGAAGTACTCGGCCATGGTCAGCGCGGAAAGGCCGACCCGCAGCCTGGTGCCAGGCGGCTCATCCATCTGACCGAATACCAGCGCCGTGTCCTGAAGGACGCCTGACTCTTCCATTTCAAGGAACAGGTCGTTGCCTTCGCGGGTGCGTTCTCCCACTCCGGCGAACACCGACACGCCGCCGAAGTTCTTGGCGACGCGGCGGATCATCTCCTGGATCAGCACCGTCTTGCCCACGCCTGCGCCGCCGAACAGGCCGATCTTGCCGCCGCTGACGTAGGGGGTGAGCAGGTCAATGACCTTGATGCCGGTAACAAAGGCTTCGGTCTTTGGCTCGAGCTGGTCAAGGGGCGGCGCCTGCCGGTGAATCGGCCAGCGCTCGGTGACGTGCAGCGAGGCGATCGGCACGTCAAGCGTGTTGCCTAGCGCGTTGAAGACGTGTCCCTTGGTCACGTCGCCGACCGGGACCGAGATAGGGCCGCCAGTGTCGGTGACCACGGCGCCGCGGACAAGGCCATCTGTGGGCTGCATCGAGATCGCCCTGACCGTGTTGTCCCCGATGTGCTGCTCGACCTCCAGGGTCAGGGTCTGCTCCTGATCGCCGATCTTGGTGTCGACATGCAGGGCGTTGTAGATCTCAGGCATGTCGTCGGCGCCGAACTCGACGTCGACGACCGGCCCGATCACCCGTGCGACCCGGCCAGTGCCCTCGCCGTCGGCCTGCGCACCGGCTGCGTGCTCTGCGGTTGCGGTCATGTTGGTCTCACTAACTCCTGGTCGCATCGGCCAGCGCGTTCGCACCGCCGACGATCTCGCTGATTTCCTGGGTAATCTCGGCCTGCCTGGCCTTGTTGGCGTCCCTGGTGAGCTTCTCGAGCAGTTCGTTGGCGTTGTCCGTCGCGCTCTTCATCGCCCGGCGCCTGGCCGCGATCTCGGCCGCGGCCGACTCGAGCAGGGCGTGGTAGATCCTGCTTTCCACGTACCAGGGCAGCAAGGTGTCGAGCACGCTCTCCGGCGACGGCTCGAAGTCGTACACCGGGATCGGCCCTGGCGTACGCTCCGCGGCCTCGACGATCTGGATCGGAAGCAGCCGGTGTACTGTCGGCCGCTGGGTCAGCATGGAGACGAACTCCGTGTAAACGATGTGGAGTTCATCCACGCCGCCCTCAGCCGCCGGCCGCGTGAAGGCATCGAGCAGCACCTCCGTGATCGCGGTCGCGTGGCGATGCCTCGGGGTATCGGAGAACCCGAACCACTCCGCCGCCATGGCCTTGTCCCTGAAGCGGTGCCAGTTGATGCCCTTGCGGCCGGAAACGTACGGCACCGCCTCAACGCCGCGCTCGGCCAGGGCGGCGCTAACCGACTGCGCTTCCCTCAGCACCTGGGCGTTGAAGCCGCCGCAGAAGCCGCGGTCGCTGGTCAGCATCAGCACCGCGGCGCGGACCGGATGCGCCGGCTCGGTGGTCAGCGGGTGATTGATGCTGAGCGACCTGCTGACGACCGTCTCTACCGCAGCGGTGATCTCCCGTGCGTAAGGCTCGGCCGCACGGGCCTGATGCTGTGCCTTGATGATGCGGGACGAGGCGATGAGTTCCTGAGCCTTGGTGATCTTCGCGGTTGACTTGACTGTGGCGATCCGCCGCCTGACCGCGCGAAGCTGTGCTCCCATTAGGCCAGCGGGCTCCCCTCGGTGTCGGGCGGCGGTGCGGCAACCTGCCTGGTGATGTGTTCCTTTTCGATCTCGGCCTCGTCCTTGGGCCTGACGTGATCGTCGGTCACGAGAAGGCGGCCGTCGCCGGTCTCGAAGCCGCGTCTGAAGTCCTCGATCGCGTCCTTGAGCGCGGTCACCGTGTCGCCAGACAGGTCACCAGTCTCCCTGATCGAGTCGTAGATGCCCGGCCTCTCCCGCCCGACGTAATCGAGGAACTCGGTCTCGAACCGGCCGACGTCGCCGATCGGAACGTCGTCGATCTGCCCCGTCGTTCCCGCCCAGACCGAGACCACTTCCCGCTCGACCGGGTAAGGACTGTACTGACCCTGCTTCAGCAGTTCGACCAGCCGCGCGCCGCGGTCAAGCTGGGCGCGGGAAGCCGCGTCGAGGTCGGAGGCGAACGCCGCGAACGCCTCGAGGTCGCGGAACTGCGAGAGGCCGAGCCGAAGCGTGCCAGCGACCTTCTTCATGGCCTTGACCTGGGCGTTGCCGCCAACACGTGACACCGAGATGCCGACGTTGATGGCCGGGCGGACACCGGAGTTGAACAGGTCGGTCTCAAGGAAGATCTGCCCGTCGGTGATCGAGATCACGTTCGTCGGGATATACGCGGAGACGTCATTGCCCTTGGTCTCGATGATCGGCAGTCCGGTCAGCGAACCGCCGCCGAGGTCGTCGGACAGCTTCGCGCAGCGCTCCAGCAGCCGTGAATGCAGGTAGAACACGTCGCCGGGGTAGGCCTCGCGGCCAGGGGGGCGACGGAGCAGCAGCGAGATCGCACGGTACGCCTCCGCCTGCTTGGTGAGGTCATCGAAGATGATCAGCGCGTGCTTGCCCTGATACATCCAGTGCTGGCCGATCGCGGAGCCTGTGTACGGCGCGATGTATTTGTACCCAGCCGGGTCGGAAGCGGGGGCCGCGACGATTGTCGTGTACGCCATCGCGCCCGCGTTCTCGAGCGACTGCTTGACCTGGGCGATCGTTGAGCCCTTCTGGCCCACGGCCACGTAGATGCACCGCACCTGCCTGGACGGATCCCCAGACTCCCAGTTTGCTCTTTGGTTGATAATCGTGTCGATAGCGATCGCGGTCTTGCCGGTCTGACGGTCACCGATGATGAGCTGGCGCTGTCCCCTGCCGATAGCGGTCATCGCGTCGATCGCCTTAATGCCGGTCTGCATGGGCTCCTTCACCGGCTGGCGCTGCACGACCGTCGGAGCCTGGAGCTCGAGCGCGCGGAGAGCGGTGTCCTCGATCGGCCCCTGCCCGTCAAGCGGCTCGCCGAGCGGACCGACGACCCGGCCGAGGAACGAGTCGCCTACCGGCACCGACAGCACCTCGCCGGTGCGCTTCACCCGCTGGCCTTCCTCGATCTTGCTGAAGTCACCGAGGATGACGACGCCGATCTCGCGGATGTCGAGGTTCAGCGCGATGCCTCGCGTCCCGTCCTCGAACTCGAGCAGTTCGTTTGCCATCGCCGATGGCAGGCCCTCAACTCGCGCGATGCCGTCACCGCACTCGACAACAGCGCCGATCTCCTCGGTCGTGGCACCGGCTGGCTCGTATTGCTCGACGAACTTCGCCAGAGCTTCCCTGATCTCCTCTGGCCGGATAGTCAGCTCGGTCATCTTCCTCGCGTCCTTCTCGTCTGGTGCCGGCGTGCCGGCCGGCTTGTCAGTCATGGTCAGGCCGCCAGCTCGCGCCGGGCGGCGGCCAGACGGCTTTCCGCGCTGCCCTGGATCAGCTCGTCGCCGATCCTCACTGTCATGCCGCCGATCAGCTCGGGGTCAATGACCACGTTCAGGTGAATGTCGTGCCCGTAGGCCGCGCTGAGCGCTGCCACCAGCCTGGACCGCTGCCCCGTAGTCAGGTCCGCGACCACGTGCACCTCGGCGATGAGCCGCTGGCGCAAGTCGGCGGCCAGCCGGGCATACTCTTCCAGGCTCGCATCCACACTACGTCCTCGCGGGTACCCCGCGGCCTGGCTGATCAGCCGCATCGTGGGCGCGGCGACCTTGCCGTCGAGCAGGTCCTGCGCGATGCTCTCGCGAGCCTCGGGCGGCACGAACAAGTTAGCGAGCGCATAGCGCAGGCCTGGATTGCCGCCGACGATCCTGCCGAACCTGAACAGCTCGTCCTCGACCTCGTCGAGCTCGCCTTCCGCGTCGGCGCCGGCGCACACCGCGAGCACGGCGAGTTGCTCGGCCGCGTCGGTCAGGTCGCGCGGCTCGGACCAGCGCGCCTCGGCCAGGCCAGCGAGCTGCTCGAGTGCGGTGGCGGAGACCCGCCCGCTCAGCAGGTTCCTGGCCAGCCCGGCCCTCAGCGAGCCGTCGATCGTCGGGTCGGACAAGTTACGGCGCAGGGCGGGCTCGCGGTCGAGCAACCCGACGATCGCGAACAGCTCGTCGCCGAGACTGGAGGCCGCCGCCGGGGTGTCGTCAGGCAGCACCGCGGCCAGGCGTTCCTTGGCCGCGGCGAGCGAGCCCCTGCTGGCGCCTCTCATCTGGCGGTCGCCCTTTCCGAGGCTTCCCTGTCCAGTTCGTCAAGGAACCGGTCGACCATCCGGCTCTGCCTGGCCTCGTCGGCGAGGGACTCGCC
>Ga0335072_10016723_pt1 | contig 10394 bp, 8 predicted proteins | sample Lox_Sample_21_FD_206725 | JGI IMG/M metagenome (GOLD analysis project Ga0335072, IMG submission 206725) | Soil microbial communities from Loxahatchee National Wildlife Refuge, Florida, United States - Lox_Sample_2.1 | ecosystem: Environmental > Terrestrial > Soil > Wetlands | place: USA: Florida... | reverse complement strand
ACGGCTTCCACCAACGTCCGGCGGTCCGCGGGCGCCAGCTTGGCAAGTTGCGGCTCGATCACCGCAGCCCGGTCGGCCCGCACCCGATTGAGTGTGCGCATGCCCTCGGGTGTGATCCGAATGCGGACCGCGCGGGCATCGCACGGGTCGACGGTGCGGGTGACCAGGCCGGCGTCTTCAAGTCGCCGCACCTGGGTCGTCATCGTCGGCTGTGAGCAGTGGTCCACGGCGGCCAGATCACAGATCCGCGCCTCAACCTGGGCGTCGATGGTCGACAGTAACCGGGCCTGCGCGGCCGGCAACTGCATTTGGATGCGCTGGGTGGCATAACGGTTGATGCGGGCGACCACGGCGAGCAGATCCGCGCCCAAACCGGCGCCGACCTCCCCGGTCGCGTCACGATCTGCGGTAGCGGATGTAGTCATCCCCCCATAGTTGCATAGCTGGCCTATACAGACCCGTAACCGGCAAATTTCGTTGGGGCAAACTTGAGGGACCCGCCAAGCTCGCGTGGGGGGAACACCGGAAACAACTGGCAGAATTGATCAAATGAGCGCGACTAGCCCTGCGACCAAGCCCCGAGGGGCTGGACCGCTGCAGCCCGGCGAACTCGCGCAGTCATCGGTCCTCGCGGCACTGTGCGCGGCGACCGCGATCATCTCGATCGTTGTCCCGTTCGCCGGCGCATTGTCGCTGCTGGGCACCGTTCCGATGGGCCTGCTGGCCTACCGCTACCGGATCCGCGTGGTGATCACCGCGACGGTCGCCGCCGCCGTGATCGCCTTTCTGATCGCCGGCCTCGGCGGCCTGATGACGGTGGTCCACAGCGCGTATATCGGCGGGTTGACCGGGGTCGTCAAACGCCACCGCCGCGGCACCGGCACGGTGCTTGTCGTTTCCTTTTTCGCCGGAGCGGTGTTCACCGCGGCGGCCGTCGCCGCGTTGGCGATACTGACCCGGCTGCGGCACCTGATCTTCGCCGCCATCACTGCAAACGTCGACGGGGCCGCGGCCGTCCTGAGGGGTATCGGGCGCTTCGCGACTGCGCATTCCTTCCCAGACAGCCAGCGCATCGGGGTCGGGCTGGACTGGTCCGCCGATCATCTCAAGTGGTTGCTCGCAGAGGCATTGCATTACTGGCCGTGGCTGATCCTGGCCAACGGCATCGTCTCGCTCATGATCGTGTCTTTGATCGGTTGGTGGGCGCTGTCGCGTGTGCTGGAGCGGATGCGTGGTGTCCCCGATGTGCACAAACTGGACGCGCCGCTGGACAACGCGCCGATCGCGCCGGTCCCCGTGCGGTTGGACCAGGTGCGTTTCCGTTACCCGTACGCCGACCACGACGCGCTGAGCGCACTCAGCATGGATGTCCACCCCGGCGAACATCTGGCCATCACCGGCGCCAACGGCTCAGGCAAGACGACGCTGATGCTGGTGCTGGCCGGCCGGGAGCCGACGTCCGGCACCGTCGAACGGCCCGGGGCGGTGGGGCTGGGCCGGTTGGGTGGCACCGCGGTGGTCATGCAGCATCCGGAAAGTCAGGTGCTGGGCACGAGGGTGGCCGACGACGTGGTGTGGGGCCTACCGCCCGGGACGAGCATCGACGTGGGACGGCTGCTCAGCGAAGTCGGCCTTGACTCGCACGCGGAACGTGACACGGGAAGTCTCTCGGGCGGTGAACTGCAGCGGCTGGCGGTGGCAGCAGCGCTGGCGCGTGAGCCTGCGCTGCTGATCGCCGACGAGGTCACCAGCATGGTCGACCAGCAGGGCCGGGACGCGTTACTCGGCGTGCTATCCGGCCTGAAGCAGCAGCACCGGACGGCCTTGGTGCACATCACGCACTACAACAACGAGGCCGATTCCGCCGACCGCACAATCAATCTCAGCGGTTCCGGCGATAACACCGAGATGGTCGAGACGACGGTTGCGCCGGTCGCGACCGCCGCGGTGGGCCACGACTCGGACGCGCCGGTGCTCGAGCTCGTCGGTGTCGGGCACGAATACGGCAGTGGGACACCGTGGGCGAAGACCGCGCTGCGCGATGTCAGTTTCGTGGTGCACCAAGGGGATGGAGTGCTGATCCACGGCGGCAACGGCTCGGGTAAGTCGACACTGGCGTGGATCATGGCCGGGCTGACGGTGCCGACCACTGGTAGCTGTCAGCTGGACGGCCGTCCCACCCATGAGCAGGTCGGGGCCGTGGCACTGTCGTTCCAGGCGGCCCGTCTACAGCTGATGCGCAGCCGCGTCGACGTGGAAGTGGCTTCGGCGGCTGGTTTTTCACCCAAAGACCATGACCGCGTGGTAAGCGCGTTGGCCGTCGTCGGATTGGACAGCGCGCTGGCGAAACGGAGGATCGACCAACTCAGCGGCGGTCAGATGCGCCGGGTGGTGTTGGCCGGCCTGCTGGCGCGCTCACCGCGGGCGCTGATCCTCGACGAGCCGTTGGCTGGTCTGGACGCCGCGACCCAACGTGGCCTGCTGCGGCTGCTCGAGGAGTTGCGCCGCGAGAAGGAGCTGACCGTGGTGGTCATTTCCCACGACTTCGCCGGATTGGAAGACCTTTGCCCGCGCACCTTGCATCTGAGCAACGGCGTGCTGGAACCGGCGACGACGACGGCGGGAGGCTTGCTGTGACCGCGCCGCCGGAGGAACGGCCGGGCCGCCGCCAAGCTCGCCCGGTGGTGCTGTTGCGTCCGGTGCCCGGCACCTCGGCAGTCCACGAGCTTTGGGCCGGTACCAAACTCCTGGCGGTTTGCGCCATTTCGATACTGCTGACGTTCTATCCGGGGTGGATCACCATAGGACTGGTGGCGGCGCTGGTGCTGACCGCGGCCCGGATCGCGCACATTCCGCGAGGTGCGCTGCCTTCGGTGCCGCACTGGCTGTGGATCATGCTGGTCCTCGGCGGTTTTACGGCGGCGTTCGCCGGCGGCAGCCCGGTCATCGAACTTGCCGGGGCGCAGGTCGGATTCGGCGGGCTGCTGAACTTCCTGCGCATCACGACGTTGTCGATCGTGTTGCTCGGTCTCGGAGCGATGGTGTCCTGGACCACCAATGTCGCCGAAATAGCACCGGCGGTAGCCACTTTGGGCCGTCCGCTGCGCCTATTGCGAATCCCGATCGACGAGTGGGCCGCGGCGCTGGCACTCGCGTTGCGGGCATTCCCGATGCTGATCGACGAATTCCGGGTGCTCTACGCCGCGCGCCGGCTACGGCCCAAACTGGTATTGCATTCCCGCCGGGCGCGCCGCAGGCGTTGGGCGCTCGAACTCATCGACCTGATCACCGCGGCTCTCACGGTGACATTGCGGCGCGCTGACGAGATGGGTGACGCGATCACGGCGCGCGGTGGCATCGGTCAGATTTCGGCAGCGCCGCCGCGGCCGAAACTGGCTGACTGGCTGGCGCTCTCGATCATCGCGGCGGTATGCGTCGCAGCGATCTTGCTCGACGTCCCACTGCCAGGACACCACTAACTTCCCGCTGGTCAGCGGCGCGCGGCGGAGTTGGCTGCGTCCTGAGCCCGCTGCAGGGTCGTCGAAACATCGGTGCGGCCCAGGAACATCTCGTCGAAATAGGGCTTGAGGGCTTGGTTTCCGGCGGCGAAGCCTGCGCCGCCAGGCGCATCGATCAGCGATCCGTTCAACACCCTGAAGAACGGTTTGACGTCGACCTTCTTCGCGGCCCAATAGTCGAAGTAGGTCCTCTGGGCCGCCCGCACCGCGGGAATGGCGCCGCCATGCAGGCCCACATATTGATTGCCCTCTTTGCTGCCCATCCACGCCAGCACCTGGCGCACCGCGTCCGGGTGGGCAGATGCGGCATTGCCTGCCGCGCCAATGCCGTTGGTGACCGTCACCCGGCCCTTCGGGCCTTCGGGCATCATCGTCACGCCCCAATGGAAGGTGGCCTGGCCGGCCACGGCCGCCAGGTTGTAGGTGCCGGACTGGAACAGCGCCATCCTGCCGGCCAGGAACTGGTTGCGGGAGAAGTCACCGTTGTCGTTGCTGTCCGAGGCCGGCGGCGCGACGTGGTCACGGTTGATCAGCCCGATCAGATAGGTGAAAGCTTCGATCGCGGCGGGGTTGTCAAACGCGAAGCGGTCATTGTCCTGGAACACGCCGCCGGCCGACCCGATGTAGTTCAGGTAGATGCTCTGCGCGTCGTTGCCCGCGTTGTAGGCCCACCGCCGGACACGTTCGGGGTCGAAACCCGGGGTGGCCGCGGTGCGCCCGTCGGCGTCGACAGTCAGCCGGGCCAGCAGCGGGCGCAACGTGTCGCCACCGTCCGGACTCCACCGCAGCGTCGCCAGGTCGTCTGGGTTGACGCCGGCGGCGGCGAGGAGATCGGCGTTGTAGTACAACGCGATTCCGCCGTCGGTCAGTTGGGGAACCGCCCACAGCCCGCCGTGGCGGGTGTACTGCTGGACGACCGACGGCTCCCAATCTGACGCGACGCCCTCCCCAAAGGTCTTCCCGATGTCCATCAGCCTGCCGCTGTCGGCGTATCCGTCGAGGTAGGCGTTCGAGATCCAGAAGATGTCGTCGGCGCTGCCGCCTGCGACATCGGTGCGCAGCGTGTTGAAGTAGGTGGAATACGAGACCACATGGGTCTGCACTTCGATGTTGGGATGCGCCCGGGTGAACGCTGCGAACGACTGTCGATACGCCTTGGCGACCTGCTGGTCCCACAGTCGGACGGTCACCACGGTCTTGCCGCTGGGCGGCATGGCCGTAACGTTCAAAAGCACCTCCGCGGCGACCAATGATGCGGCGATCAGCACCCAGCCGATTGCGAACAGCGTGGAGGACCGGAGGCGCCTCATTTGAGCCCCGTGACCACGATCGAGCGGACGATGTGTCGCTGGAAGATCACGAACAATATGACCAGTGGCACGATTGCCGCGAACGTCGCAGCCATGACCAGGGTCCACTGGGCGTTGTAGCGCGACTGCAGCGCGGCCGTGGCGACCGTCAGCACCTGCCACTTGGTGCCGCTGGTGATCACCAACGGCCACATGAAGTGATGCCACTCCGACACCACGGTGATCAGCATCAGCGTGACGATCACCGGTCGGCTGGAAGGGACCACGACGTGCACGATGACGTCCAGCGTGTTGGCGCCGTCGAGATACGCGGCATTGATCAGATCATCCGGAATCGCGCGAAAGTGTTGGCGCAGAAGGAAGATGGCGTACGGCGAGCCGAAAACGAATGGCAACACCAACGCCCAGAACGTGTTCCGCAGTCCCAGCTGCGCCATCATCAGATACAGCGGCACCACGGTTACGCTGTACGGCACCATCAACGTTGCGAGATACACCCAGAACAGTGCGTCGCGGCCGGGAAAACGCAGTCGGGCGAACGCATACGCGGCAAGCACCGAGGAGCTCAGCTGCCCAAGCAGGCTCGTCGCCGTCATCAACGTCGTCACCGCCAGCGCCCGGCCGAACCCCATGCCGCCCAAGTCGGCGTAGTTGGACAGCGTCGGTGGTCGCGGCAACGCCAACGGTGTGCCCGTCGCGAACTGGTGCGCGGAGGTGAACGAGGTCAGCAAGCCGAGCGCGAACGGCGCCAGGGTGATCAGTGCACCCAGCACCAGGCCGGCGTAAACCAGAACCGCGGAGGGCGCTTTAGGTGAGGTCATAGCTGGTCCGCCGACTGAAGTACAGATGCTGGGCAACGGTGACGCAGACCAGGATGACGAACAACACCACCGCCATCACCGAGGCCCGGCCGATCGCCGCCGCCCCGAACGCCTCGGCGTAGATGCGGTGTGCGACCAAATCGGTGTGGTCATGAGGTCCGCCGCCGGTCAGCGCGTAGACGGTGTCGAAAACCTGGGCGGCGCTGACGACTCCGGTGACCAGCACGAAAAACATGGTAGGTCGCAGCATCGGCAGTGTGATACGCGAGAACCGCTGCCAGCCGGTGGCCCCGTCGATACGTGCCGCGGAGAGGACATCGGTCGGGATCGCCAGAATGCCGGCGAGGAAGAACAGCGCGACGTAGCCGACGTTGGACCACACCACCACCGCTGAGACCACCGGCAGCGCCAACCCGGGATTGGTGAGCCATTCGATGCGATGTCCGAGAACCGTGCTCACCGCGCCGTCGGTAGGAGCCAGGATCCAGCGCCACATCACCGCGATTGCCAACGGGACACAGATCCACGGCATCACATAAATCGTGCGGAACAACCCGCTGCCGGGCAGGTTGCGCGCCAGCAGCGCCCCCGCCGCTAGCCCGAGCACCGTCTGGGCCGGGACCACGATCGCGACGAACAGCAGCGTCACGAACAGCGAGTTGCCGAACGCCGCATCGCTGAGCACCGAGCGCCAATTCGCCGCGCCGACATACTCGATCGGCCCGAGCAGGTTCCATCGATGCAGGCTCAGCCACAGCACGACCAGGATCGGCAGCAACATGAACGTCATGACCCCGAACAGGCTGGGGGCCAGCAGCGCATACGCCAACGCGGTCGATCGGCGCCGCTTGGTCACCCCGGCGTCGTTCACCGGCGCCGCCTCAGAACCTCTTGCGATCGCACTGCTCTGCTTATCGTCGACGGCGCGGGCCACAAGGGTATTAAAGCCTGTCGTTACGGTGGGTGTCGTGACACCGAACCGGGGGATCGATGCCGACTTCCTCAGCCTGCCGCGCCGCGAACTGGCCGACGCGGCGCTGTCGGCGGCGACCGCCGCCGGAGCGAGCCACGCCGACCTGCGGATTCACCGACTTGTCAGCGAGATCATCCAGTTGCGCGACGGCGAGCTGGAGACCGCGGTGGTCAACCGCGAGATCGGCCTGGCGGTTCGAGTAATCGTCGACGGCACCTGGGGATTCGCGTCGCATGCCGAGCTATCGCCGGATGTCGCCGCGGACACGGCGCGCCGCGCGGTGTCGGTGGCCCGCGCACTGGCCGCGTTGAACACCGACCGTGTCGAGCTGGCGCCCGAGCCGGTGTACACCGACGTCACCTGGGTGTCGAGCTACCAAATCGACCCGCTCGAGGTGCCCACAGCCGACAAAATCGCGGTGCTCGAGGATTACTCCGGCCGGCTGCTGGCCGCCGACGGTGTGGATCATGTCTCGGCCAGTCTGCACGCTGTCAAAGAGCAGACCTTCTACGCCGACACCTTCGGCTCGTCGATCACCCAACAACGGGTGCGGCTGCTGCCCGCCCTGGAAGCGGTCACCGTCGATGCCAGCTGCGGGTTCGACTCGATGCGCACGCTGGCGCCGCCGATGGGTCGCGGCTGGGAGGCGCTGGCCGGCGACGAGGTCTGGAACTGGACCGACGAGCTGGCGCAGCTGCCGTCGCAGCTGGCCGAGAAGATCAAGGCGCCCAGCGTCACCCCCGGCCCGACGGATCTGGTGATCGACCCGACCAACCTGTGGCTGACGATCCACGAATCCATCGGGCACGCAACCGAATACGACCGCGCCATCGGTTATGAATCCGCCTATGCCGGTACCTCGTTCGCCACCCCGGACAGGCTCGGCACCCTGCAGTACGGCTCAGCGGTGATGAACGTGACCGCCGACCGCACCGTCGAATTCGGTTTGGCCAGCATCGGTTACGACGACGAGGGGGTTGCCGCGCAGAGCTGGGACTTGGTGCGCGACGGGATCTTCGTCGGCTATCAACTGGACCGGGTGTTTGCGCCGCGGCTGGGCAAGCCGCGGTCAAACGGTTGCTCGTATGCCGACTCGCCGCACCACGTGCCGATCCAGCGGATGGCCAACGTTTCGCTGCAGCCCAGCCCCGCAGACGTCAGCACCGCCGACCTGATCGCCCGGATCGACGATGGCATCTACATCGTGGGTGACCGGTCGTGGTCAATCGACATGCAGCGCTACAACTTCCAGTTCACCGGGCAGCGGTTCTATCGCATCCGTGATGGCCGCCTGGAGGGCCAACTGCGCGATGTCGCCTACCAGGCCACCACTATCGACTTTTGGAATTCGATGGAAGCCGTTGGTGGCCCGTCGACGTGGCGGCTGGGCGGGGCGTACAACTGCGGCAAGGCCCAACCCGGCCAGGTGGCCGCCGTCAGTCACGGCTGCCCGTCGGCACTGTTCCGCGGCGTCAACGTGCTCAACACTCGCGTCGAGGCGGGCCTGTGATCGGCGCACAGCAGGTCATCGACATCGCGCTGAAGGCTGCGGCCCGGTTCGGGCTTGCCGACGAGACGATCGTGCTGGTCAGCGACCGCATCGCGACGTCGCTGCGGTGGGCGAACAACTCGATGACCACCAACGGCGTCTCGACCGCCCGACACACCGCCGTGATTTCGATTGTCCGACAGGGTAATACCGCGCACGTGGGCTCGTTGACGTCGGCCGAGGTCGACCCGTCGCTGATCGAGGGGCTGGTCGCGGCGTCGCAGGCGGCCGCCGCATCGGCACCCGAGGCCCGCGACGCGGCGCCGCTGCTGAGCGGTGACGGCGCACCGGCCGACTGGGACGCCCCGATTGCGGGCACCGGACCCGAAATTTTCTCCGATCTCGCAGGCCAGCTGGCTCGCGGGTTCCGCGGCACCGACATGCTCTACGGATTCGCGCGACACGGACTGGAGACGACGTTTCTGGCGACCTCGAGCGGACTGCGGCGGCGCTACACCCAGCCCACCGGTTCGGTGGAGATCAACGCCAAACGCGACGGCGCCAGCGCCTGGGTGGCCGTCGGGACACCCGATTTTACCGATGTGCCAACGGATTCGCTGTTGGAGCAGCTGTCGACGCGGCTAGGTTGGGCCGGACGCAGCGTCAAGCTGCCCGCGGGCCGTTACGAGACGATCCTGCCGCCATCGGCAGTGGCCGACATGATGGTCTACCTGGGCTGGTCGATGGCCGGTCGCGGAGCGCAGGAGGGCCGCACCGCGTTGTGTTCACTCGACGGCGGAACCCGGGTGGGGGAGCGGCTGACCGATATGCCACTGACGCTGTATTCCGATCCGACCGTGCCGAGTTTGGGCTGCACGCCGTTTGTGGCGACTGCCGGCTCGTCGGAGACCGTTTCGGTTTTCGACAACGGCATGGACATCGAGCGGGTGGACTGGATCCGCGACGGGGTGATCAATGCGCTGGCCTACCCACGGGCGGCGGCCGCGGAGTTTGCGGCCCCTGTCGCCGTGGCCGCCGACAACGTTGTGATGACCGGCGGTAGCGACAACTTGGCGGACATGGTCGCCGCGACCGAGCGCGGGCTGCTGCTGACCACGCTGTGGTACATCCGCGAGGTCGACCCGACCACAATGCTGCTCACCGGGCTCACTCGCGACGGCGTTTACCTGGTCGAAGATGGCCAGGTGACGGCGGCGGTCAACAACTTTCGGTTCAACGAAAGCCCGCTGGACCTGCTGCGCCGGGCCACCCAGGCCGGTGTCACCGAGCGCACGCTGCCGCGGGAGTGGGGCGATTGGGTCACCCGGACGGCGATGCCGTCGTTGCGGATTCCCGACTTTCACATGTCGTCGGTGAGTCAGGCGACATAATGCTTGGATGCGTGACGACGAGCTGACCCGGCTGGTCGCGTTGTCGCCCGGCGACGGTCGGATGACGGGTCTGGTGCGACGGGTGTGCGCCGAGACGCTGTCATTGCCCCCGCTGCCCGCCGAGGTTTCGGTGCCCGGTCCGGAATCGGACACCGAGGCCGTCGTCGCCGGTTTCGCCGAGCAGTTCAGCGTCGATGTCTCGATGGTCGACGACACGCAGCGCAAAGCGTTGTGGTCGGCATTGGGAGACAAAACGTTTGGTGTGGTGGTGCAGATGTACGTCGCCGACTTCGTCCCGCGGGTCCGGGCCGGGCTGGAAGCTCTCGGCGTGGGCCAGGCGTACCTTGGCTGGGTTCTCGAACCAGGCGCGTGGGATCACACTGCCGATCCGTCCGACGCGGTGTTCAACGGTTTTCTGCCGACGGTGGCGCGGATGCGCGACCTCGATGCGCTGACGTCCGAGGTGGTTCGGTTGCGCGGCGCGGCGCAGCACAACTGCCGGTTGTGCAAGTCGCTGCGTGAGACGACGGCACTGGATGCCGGCGGGTCGGAGACGCTGTACGGCGACATCGAGCATTTCGAAATGTCGGAGGCGCTGACCGATCGCCAGAAGGCGGCGTTGCGGTATGCCGACACGCTGATCTGGTCGCCGAGTCATATCGACCGCGGTATTGCTACTGGGGTTCGGGCGCAGTTCTCGGATGCCGAGGCCGTCGAGCTCACCTTCGACGTGATGCGTAACGCCAGCAACAAGGTTGCGGTGGCGTTGGGCGGCGATGCTCCGCGCGTCGAGCACGGCACCGAGCAGTACTTACTCGACGTCGACGGTCAAACGGTGTTCACCTGAATTGAGTGCCCTTCGGGACCTGCTCTCGCCATCGCGCCTCACACA
>Ga0335072_10016722_pt1 | contig 10395 bp, 8 predicted proteins | sample Lox_Sample_21_FD_206725 | JGI IMG/M metagenome (GOLD analysis project Ga0335072, IMG submission 206725) | Soil microbial communities from Loxahatchee National Wildlife Refuge, Florida, United States - Lox_Sample_2.1 | ecosystem: Environmental > Terrestrial > Soil > Wetlands | place: USA: Florida... | reverse complement strand
TATAATGAAACCTCGTATTAGCATCGTCGACAATGTGGCTTTGGGTCGCCCTTTGAGGAGGTATGCATGACACGCACACGAGTGCTGGTTACTGGAACAGACGGGTACATTGGTGCCGTGCTAGGGTCACGTCTGTTGGAGAAAGGTTTCGACGTTGTCGGCCTGGATTGCGGTTTCTACCGAGACGGATGGCTATATAATGAGTCACGTCCGCGTCCGATGACGCTAACGAAAGACATTCGCAATATCACGCAATCGGACGTCGAAGGTTTTGATGCGGTCGTGCATCTCGCGGAACTTTCAAACGACCCCCTTAGTGAGTTGAATGAGCGAACCACCTACGACATAAACCACGGTGGTTCGGTGTCGCTGGCGAAAGCCTGCAAGGAGGCGGGTGTCCCCAAGTTCGTTTATACCTCGTCCTGCAGTGTCTATGGGGCGGCCGAAGGCGGCCAGGAGTGCACCGAATCGTCTCGTCCCAACCCGCAAACGGCCTATGCTAAATGCAAGGTGTTGGTCGAGCAGGAAGTCGGAGCTCTGGCGGATGGCCGCTTCTCTCCGACCTTCCTGCGCAATGCCACAGCATTCGGCGCCAGCCCGCGCATGCGCTTTGACATCGTTCTCAATAACCTGGCCGGCCTCGCCTGGACGACCAGGGAGATAAAAATGACCAGCGACGGTTCGCCGTGGCGGCCTCTTGTCCATGTCGAGGACATATGTCAGGCGATCTCGCTGGTACTGGATGCTCCGCGCGAAGCGGTCCATAATGAGATATTCAACGTAGGCGATGACGAGCAAAACTACCGCATCAGCGAGATTGCGACGATAGTTGGGCGCGTCTTCGATGGGTGCCAGATCACCTTTGGCCCGTCAAATGGTGACAACCGTAGCTACCGTACCGGATTCCGAAAGATCCACCGCCACCTCCCGGAATTCCGGTGCAGGTGGTCGGCCGAACTCGGGGCGCGTCAGCTACATGACTGGTTCGAGCGGGTACAAATGACCGACGACATGTTTTCTTTCCGGGCATTCACCCGGCTGAAGCAACTACGTCATCTGATATCGACCCAGCAGATTGACTCAGATTTCTACTGGCGCCACTTCGGTCAGGATGGCAACGCGGAAACTGCATGACCTCAACGAGTGTCATGCCGAGGCTTCATTCCTTGGCCATACGGAGAGATAAATCGTAGGCGTCGAGCCAGGCTGCGTGACAGGGGTCTCCCGGTTGGTGTTTTCGCGTCGGCAGGGTCAGGAATGTAAAAGTAGTCCGGCCCGGATTGTTGACGACAAGGCGGCGCGGGCAATCTTCCATCACCCCGGCCGCAGAGTACGCAGGCAGGCGTGCGGTGCTCCTGCATCGGATGCATCCACGACACCCGAACGCTGCGACGTCGCCACGAGTCTGGTCTACTAAAACTGTCGTGACGTCCCAAATTTGGCGCAGCGCTTTGGAACGTCGGGGAGACGGAGCGCAACCTCGGAGCGGCATGACGAAGGTCATTGGGTGGCAGGCTGCTACGCGCGGCGCTTCATGCACCAGCAGTGACGGTCTGCGGCCGGCGGAGCGGTGCTCACGAAATCAATCCATTCTGCTGACTTCGACGTGTTGGTTTGCCGAATCTTATACCGTAGACCCGTGTTTGTCGCCCACGGCAAGGTCAACGAGCCGGCCTTGAAATTCCGATAACTGACGAACTGGATTGCCGAGAAGCAGGCCCGGCGCGGGGCCGAGGCCTCTTCCGAGTCAACAGAGAAGGAAGACTGGATTGCTTCCACTCATTTTTCCAGCGGATAGACGTCGGGGACTGAAGCTGCTTTGCCTCGGCGCCCATTCAGATGACATTGAAATCGGTTGCGGTGGAACCGTGCTGCGCCTTATCTCGGAAATTCCCGACCTGACGGTGCGATGGGTGGTCTTCAGCGCGACGAAAGCCCGCGGGGCCGAAGCCAAAAGCAGCGCGGGAGCGTTCCTCCAGGATGTTGTAGATAAGCGGGTTGAAGTAGTTGGCTTCCGCGACGGGTACTTCCCGTTCCAGGGTGCCGAGATCAAGGACTACTTCGAAGCGCTCAAAGCCGACTTTGATCCCGCACTGATTCTCACCCATCAGTCGGCGGACGCCCACCAGGATCATAGATTGATCGCTCAACTAACCTACAATACCTTTCGCAATCACCTCATTTTTGAATATGAAATCCCGAAATACGACGGTGACATTGGTAATCCGACTGTTTTTGTGCCTTTGACCAGGGATCAGATGCGGCAAAAAATCGAAACAATCAGTCGGCACTTCCCAAGCCAGGCCGGCCGCGACTGGTTCAATGACGAGACCTTCCTCGCGATGGCCCGGATCCGGGGGGTCGGGTGCCATGCACCAGAAGGTCTGGCTGAGGCGTTTTACACGAAAAAGATCGTGCTTTGATAGATGACGCACTGCGGTGCGTAGCAAAAATGCATGCATCGCCACATGCGGCATTTACCGCGGCGAAAGACGGAATATCAGAACGCAATGTCTCATTAAAGCTATTCGGAATGCATGACGCACGTAGCTGAAGCCCAAGTTTTCAAATCGCGTAAGCTGCAACTGCCATTAGAAGGGAGACTTTCCGGTGTCTGACCTCGCGGCTACCTCTGCTGATCTCTGCGTAGAGGCCCCACAGCGCAGGGGGATCTCTCATATCCCCAATTATGACCACGTATCCATGTCGACCCGGACGGCAATCCTGGCGATAGCTGACGTTGCTGGTGTGATCCTGATCGGCCTATGCGTTTTCCGCTGGTACGCAATCCCGCGCGATTACGATGAGGGGCAATTGTGGGCTGGCCTGGTCAGCTTTCTTGTCGGCTGGATAGTGGTCTCGTGGACGCAGAATCTCTATGGCCGCAAGCTGTTGCTTTCGGGCGCCCGCCTGAATGGCCAGCATGGGTTTGTCGCGTGTGCACTCGCCTTTGGCATTGTCCTGCTGCTTGGTTTCGCTCTGAAGTTCATTGGCGGCGTCTCACGCGTTTGGCTAATCACCTGGGCGACCAGTTCCTTTTTCTGGATCGGTGCGATACGGTCGTTATGGGCCATTTCCCTCCATCGGGCGCTTCGCCGGGGAAAGTGCATCGAACGAGCTTTGGTTCTGGTCGGATCTCGCGGACGCACGCGTCGTTGGGGCGAGGACATTGAGCGCGAAAGCCGGGGCCAGATTGCGGTAGTCTCCGTAATGGGAATTCCGGGAACACCTGGTGGTGTATCAATCGACCAGCTCGACGAGGCCGTCCGCACGGGCAGGGTTGACCGGGTAATCATAAGCCATTTCGATGACGCGACGGATCAGGCCAAAACGCTTTTGGCCAGGCTGATGCGCGTCGCAGTGGACGTGACGTTGATCCCGGATCTGGAGGACCTGCAGGCGCCGGTCCTGGGCGTTGATCGGATTGGCTCATACGCGGCAATCGACATTGCCTCGCGTCCGCTCACGGCAATCAAGTTGGCGTTGAAGCGCGCGGAAGACCTGTTGCTGGGCATCACGATCATGCTGTTTACCGCGCCCGTATTTGCCATGATCGCACTGGCGATCAAGCTTGACAGCCCGGGCCCGGTTCTGTTCGGTCAATTGCGGGAAGGCTATCACAATAAGGCATTCAAGGTGTGGAAGTTCCGCACCATGCATCACGCGGCCCGCGATGACCGGGCCGTGCAGCAGACTTCTCGCAATGATCGGCGAGTAACGAGAGTTGGACGCGTTCTAAGGCGTCTCAGCCTCGACGAGCTGCCGCAACTCATTAACGTCATTCGCGGGGAAATGTCGATTGTCGGCCCGCGTCCGCATGCGCTGGGAATGACATCTGTTGGATTGCCGGTGGCGAAGGCGCTGGAAGGCTATGCGGCCCGTCATCGTCTTAAGCCAGGAATAACGGGCTGGGCACAGATCAATGGCTGTCGAGGAGAGATAGACTCGCATGAGAAGCTCCGTCGCCGTGTCTCGCTCGACTGCTACTATATTGACCATTGGTCGCTATATTTCGATCTATGGATCATAGCGCGCACTTTTGCCCTCTTTCTCTTCGACACGAGTGCTTACTGACGCGATGTAATGCAACGCGGTAGTTGAAAGACGGGGTCGCACACGGCGGAGCGGCTGCGCGGGAGCCTTGCTCCGAAGTGAGACGTCATCGAAGAGGCAAACTGGGCCTACGGCGCACGTTAGGCTTGTAAGCCCCTACGTGCGTGGCCGACAAAGTCGACTCAAATCAAAAACAGTCTGATCACCGCGAGCTGATCGACTTCCATAAAACGAGGGCAATCATGGGGGCGACCACAAGTGTCGCGGGCACAGGAGCGTCGGAGTTCCAGCCTGAGGAAGCTGCCGGCGGTAAGCGTAAGCATGGTGGCGGCAGCAACAGCCTGCCACGCTATACCAGACGGTTGTCAGACAAGATCCTGATAGCGTTCCATCATGCCTGCGACCAGCAGGACCTCGAGGTCGCGGAGCAATTGCTCCAAGTGGTTCAGATGATGCTGACCCGCCGCGGGGTGCCCCAGGACGCCACAAAGCGCCACGATATGGAAAGTCTGGTCGCGGCGCATGAGCGGCTGTGGCATCTCCGCTTCCGGCCGGCCGATCAGTCTTGATGCGAGGTCACCCGTCGGCTCGCCGGTTTCTCCTGACTAAACTTCACGTCCCAGAAGACGGGCCGCGGTGCATAAACCAGGTGATTGCCGACCATGTCACCGCTCCTGTAACTGCGATACGGCGGAATCACAGGCCGGATACAGATGCTCTGCCAACAGGGTCGGACCAGAAATGGATTGCTTTGGGACCGGATCAATGGCATGGCATGCAATACACGGGGTAGATTGAACGTCTGGGGCTGTTGATGTTGGTAATGCTGCTGCGCCTGCGTCTGGACAATTGGAGCCGATCATTGCGTTCTCTACGATGCATCCGGGCTCCTCTGGTGGCATGCTGCGTCACTGCGAGTGGATTGGCGGGATGCTCTGCTGTACCGACCGACGGTCCCACGGCTCCCCAGATTATGGACCAAGCGGCGAAGGAACCGGGGCACTTTGACCTGGTCGAGATTGACAATAGGGTGGTTTCGGCCCTGGCCACGAGTCCGAAGCAGCCGCCGCTGAACCTAATCGAATCCTATAGCAAGCCGCCGAATCCGACCATCGGTATCGGAGATACGGTCTCAGTCTCGGTCTGGCAGGCGACCAATGGCCAGGTGTTTGCGCCGCCAGCCGGTCCCGCAGTCGGTCCTGGCGGCGGTGGCGGTGGGAACGTGATCATTCCGGATCAGGTGGTCGGCGCCGACGGCGCGATCAGCATTCCGTATGCCGGCCGGGTGGTCGTGGCCGGTCGCACTCCACTGGAGGTTCAGCAGACGATTGAGCAACGCCTGAAGGAACAAATCATCCAACCCCAGGCGATCGTCAGTATCACGAAATCGGTGGCGAATTCTGTCACGGTTCTTGGCGAGGAGGCCACGGCGGCGCGCGTGCCCCTTTCTCCGGGAGGCGATCGTTTGCTGGACGTGATTGCTGCCGCGGGTGGTAGCAAGTCACCGTTCTATGACACCTCGGTCCGCCTTACCCGCAATGGCCAGACGACGACTATTCCGGTAAGCGCTCTGGTGTCGGACCCGCGGGCCGACATTTTTGTTTGGCCCGGAGACATTGTCGCGCTGGTGCAGACCCCGGAAAAGTTTTCGGTTTTCGGCGCGACCACCACCAACACGCAGGTGGCATTTGACGCTGAACGGCTCAACCTGGCGCAGGCCATTGCCAGAGCGGGTGGGCTTGAGGATTTGCGGGCTGATCCGGAAGGCGTATTTCTGCTGCGCTTTGAGCCGCCGCCCGTGATTCAGGCGCTTGGTGTCCCCAACCTGGCGAATCAACCTGGGGGAAGTTCGCCGGTACTGTACCACCTCAATTTGCGCGAGGTTGCCGGCTATTTCCTGGCGGATCGCTTTGCCGTTGAAAATAATGATTTGATTTACGTTGCCAATGCGCCGGTCACGCAACTGCAGAAGTTCTTTACGCTGATCGGCACGATTACGGCTCCGGTGATCGCGGGGACTGCGGCAGGAACCGGATTGAGCACGACGATCAACCCGCCCGTGGCTGGTGTCGTCGCTCGTTGACGATCTAGCTGGCGCTCGATGGTGGCCCCGACGGGCGGCCTGATGCCCCGGGCGCCCTATCCCACGGCCGGCTGACGGCCGGAGGATAGGGCGGAGGTTGATGATTTTATCCGTGGGCGCCTTCGCGGTCGAAAGACTCTATCTTATGCGACGGGTTGCCTGTTATGATGGGGCCTGCCTGTCGTGATAGCGTTGAGTCAATTCCTGGGCCGGCATTACCCAGAGATGGGGGAAGCGTTCCCCAGATATGAGATGGCCAGAAACTGCCAATTCACGAGCAATCGGACTACGGTAAAGGTCGGAGAAGACCGGCTCACGTTGAGGGTCCAGGCCGCTGGTAGAACGATCCGGAGATTGAGGTGGCAGTGACCACAAGGCAAGGAGTTACCAAACTGTTGCAGGACGAAATTCTCGCAGGGCCAGACGAGTATCTAGAGGTCAGGGGTGGTGCGCAGGCTCCGTCCATAGACTTCTTTGCTATACTTGTGGCTACATTGCGACGTTGGAAGCTGATCGCCGCCATAGCGCTGTCCGCGATTATCGCGACATACGGCGTGCTGAAGATCATGCCGTCGAGTTACCAGTCAACTGTCGAGATACTGGTTTACGATCCGCAGCAGCAGATCAACGCGGAAGTCCAAAAGCCAATCTTTCCCTTCGTGGATGCGATCGGGAACGATGCTATGGCCACCGAAATCGACATACTGAAGTCGAAGTCAGTCGCGTTGCGCGTCGCGACGGAGCTCAACCTCGACAAGGATCCGGAGTTTCAACCCCGCAGTCTGCCCGCGAGGCTCGCGGAGCGGTTGGGTCTTTCCGGTTTGGCCCGGGTTCTCAGGCAAGATATTCCAGCGAACCGCAGTGCGGAGGACTCGAAGGCCGAACGGCTCGATCAGGCAGCGGAGGTGTTGCTCAAGAGCGTGGATGTGTGGCAAGAGGCCTACGTCCTGTTCGTCACCACCAAATCGCATAGCCCGATCATGGCGCAGCGCTTGGCGTCTACGATCGCGAATGACTATCTGAACAGTCAGCGTGAAGCGCGGCAGGAAGCACTGCAGCGGGTGGCCACCTGGCTGAAGGGGCGCGTCGATAATTTGCAATCGCGTGTTCTGGAGTCGGAAGCTGCAATTGAGAAGTTAAAATCCGAGAACGATCTTCGAGACGCAGAATCCAATACTCAAAGAGAGCAGCAGATCGGTGCGCTCAACACCCAGCTCATGACGGTGCGAACCGCGGTTGAGGAGAAACGTGCCCGCCTCGAGCAAGTGCGTCACGTGATCGATACCAATGGAGACGTTCAGAGTATCCCGGAACTGACGGCTTCGGCCACGCTGACAGCGCTACGCGAAAGGCAGTCAGAGTTGGCTTCGCGTGCAACCGATCTGAAAAACCGGTTAGGTGAACATCACCTTCAGGTTGTCACGTTGCGGGCAGAACTGGCCGCTGTTGACCAGCAGATCAGCGCCGAGACGGATCATATACTCGGCGACATGAGGAATTCATACGACATCGCTGTGCGGCAGGAGCAATCGCTGGAGGCAAACCTGCAGAGCCTCACTGCGCACGCCAATTCGGAAGCCTACGTCAAACTGCAGCAACTGCAGCGCGTTGCTGACGCAGACCGGAAGCTTTACGACAGCTATCTCTCTCAGTACAATGACATCTCCGAGCGGCGTACCCTGCAAGACGCAAGTGCACGAATCATTTCCCCTGCTACGTTTGCTAAATCGCCCAGTTCTCCGCGTCACATGCTGTTCTATGCCCTGGGAGCGGTAGGAGGCCTCGGTTGTGGCATTCTTATCGCCTTTTTGCTGGAATTTCTTAAGCCCGGCGTCAGGACCGGCACGGAAATCGAGCAAACCTACGGCCGGCCAGTGGTCGGAATGATACCGCTGGTACAGGACCGGAAGGGTCGCGGTAATTCCGATAATCGGCAATTGTACAAGATGGTTGACGAACCGTTCTCGTACATAGGCGAGGCTGTGCGCGCAATGCGGATCAGTCTTGAGCTTGCAAATTCAAGCTCAAAGGTCGTCCTGATAACTTCGGCGCTTCCCGCGGAAGGGAAATCAACCGCCGCGATGTTACTGGCGGCTTCCAGTGCGCGCGCAGGTAAGAAAACCATCTTGCTCGACTGTGACTTGCACCAGCAAACAACCTCCGAGACGCTCCACAACAAGAACCGACCGGGGCTTTCGGACCTGCTTCGCGGTACCGCCGAACTCGCGGACGTGCTTACCAAGGACCCGACGACGACGACCTATGTAATTCCTGCCGGCTCCTTGGTGTCGAATGCTGCCGACTTGCTGATGTCTCACAGGATGCGAGATCTTATTGCCGCGCTTCGGGAGGAGTTTGATTACATCATCATGGACTCGGCGCCTTTGCTTCCGGTCGTCGATTCGCTCGTGCTCACGACGATCGCGGACAAGGTTTTGGTAATTGTCGAGTGGGGCCAGACACCGCGCGCAAGCATTTCTGAAGCTTTCAAGATTTTACGGCCGGAGGCACATCGCGTTGCCGGTGTCGTTCTGAACAAGGTTGATATGACTCAATTGCCAGAGTATGGTTACGGCCGAGGCTACGGCTATCGCTACGTCGGCAACTACTAGCACGTTAGATGGAAATGTCCGCCGGCGCTGGCCGCCCAAGTCAATTCGGCGCGGTGTTCGCCGGCCAAACCGGGGGGATGCCCGGTCGGGCCGCTCGAACGCCAGATCGGAAATGTCCATGGTGTGGCAAAGTGAATTCCAGGCGTTTCAGGCTGGCATCGCGCGGCTTCGGCGTCGACCGCCTGCGCCACGCCAGGTTTGTTCGGGGGATCCGCCTTTCTGGAGGGGCAAAATACGATCCGTGTCCTGACCGAACTTTATTGAGGCGTAATATTTCTCCGCACAGTGACTTGCATCACATCCCAAGTCGTCCGGATTGCCCTATGGTCAAATTTCTGTTGCGAATTGCATATCGTCGGGCTCAAGCTGCAACCGAAGCCGGCGGCGAGCCATATATCAAGGGAATTGCCTTGGATGAAAACTAATCTCTTCGCGGATGGTGGCGCAGCTCCCGCGCCGACCGGTTCGCCCCGGATATGCATGCCGACCTGGCGAAATTTCAGAAAGAACGCTTATCGATGCGGTCTTTACGAGGCGCAAGATGTGCTCGCGGAGATGGATGATGTAGACATGATTCCCATCGAGCGAGGTTGGGGAGCGTGGTTTGACGAATACTGGTTGCGGACGCCACTCTATCATGACGTTTTTAGCAAATTGATCTCTATCAATCCCGGCCTGAAAAAAGTGCGCCTGACCAAGGATTATGAGCTTTTCATCGCTGTTTGCGCGACATTCTGGGATCTCCCATACATCAATGCAATTGAGCGGTGGAAGGACCATTGCAAGGTCAGCGTATGTTGGCTCGATGAGCTTTGGGTGTCCGATATTGCTGACTACAAATACTGGCTCCCCGCCCTAAAACAGTTCGACTATGTCTTCGTAGGGTACAGAGGCACGGTCTCCGCATTGTCCCGCGCCGTCGATCGGACTTGCTTTTGGCTACCGGGCGGCGTTGACGCGGTTCGATTCGGGCCCTTCTATGATGGGGCAGGCCGCGCGATTGACGTTTACAGTATCGGGCGCAGGTATGATGGCATCCACCATCAACTACTTTCGGCAGCACAACGCGGCGACATCTTTTACCTGTACGATAGCCACGTTGGCGGGGGTTTGACGGAAGTACATGATCCGCGGCAGCACCGGGAACTTTTTGCCAATATGGCAAAGCGTAGCCGGTATTTTGTCGTGGCCACCGCGAAAATGGATCAGCCCGATTATCGGCGGGGCCAGGTTGAGGTCGGGTATCGCTACTACGAGGGCGCCGCCGCAGGCGCCGCACTGATTGGCGACGCGCCGGATTGCGATGCGTTCAACGAATTGATGGGGTGGCCGGAGGCCGTTATTCCCATCCAGCCGGACGGATCCGATACGATGGCGGTTATCAACGAGATCAGTGCTGACCCGGAGCATCTTGCAGCTATCAGTAGAAGAAACACTTTGGAATCGCTGCGACGTCACGACTGGTGTCATAGATGGAATGAAATGTTTCAGATTGCCGGTGTTGATCCGCCACGTAATCCAGCCCGAGGGCGGCGCCTGAATCACCTGGCGGAGGTTTTGGCCAACGCCGATGAGCGGCTCCCTGTGGCGTAGGCTGTGCCGCCAATAGGCGAATGTCCAGCCGAATTCACGATTCAATGTCAAGTA
>Ga0335072_10016721_pt1 | contig 10395 bp, 4 predicted proteins | sample Lox_Sample_21_FD_206725 | JGI IMG/M metagenome (GOLD analysis project Ga0335072, IMG submission 206725) | Soil microbial communities from Loxahatchee National Wildlife Refuge, Florida, United States - Lox_Sample_2.1 | ecosystem: Environmental > Terrestrial > Soil > Wetlands | place: USA: Florida... | reverse complement strand
CGGCCGGTCGATGGTGCGCAACATGGGGGTCGCGCGGGACCTGGGGTACCTGCATGTCCCGGGCGGGCTGCTGATCGACCTGCGCGACGCCGAGGAGATGCCGCCCGGCGAGGTGGTGCTGATCTCCACCGGGTCGCAGGGCGAGCCGATGTCGGCGCTGAGCCGGATGGCCGGCCGGGACCACCCGATCAGGATCGCCGCCGGCGACACCGTCATCCTTGCCTCGTCGCTCATACCCGGCAACGAGACGGCCGTCTACCGGGTCATCAACGGGCTGACCCGGCTGGGCGCGCGGGTCGTGCACAAGGAGTCCTCGCTGGTCCACGTGTCCGGGCACGCGCCCGCCGGGGAACTGCTCTACCTGCTCAACCTGGTCAAGCCGCGCAACTTCATGCCGGTGCACGGGGAGTGGCGGCACCTGCGGGCACACGCGCGGCTGGCGTCGCTGACGGGCGTTCCTGACGACAGGATCGTCATCGCCGAGGATGGCGTGGTCGTCGACCTGGTCGGCGGGGTCGCGTCCATCTCCGGTGCGGTCCAGTGCGGCTACGTGTACGTGGACGGCCTGACCGTCGGCGAGGTGACCGAGTCCTCGCTCAAGGACCGGCGCATCCTCGGCGAGGAAGGGTTCATCTCGGTCATCATGGTGGTCGATACCAGCAGCGGCAAGGTCGTCGGTGGCCCGGAGATCCACGCCCGCGGCTCAGGCATCGGGGAGATGGCGTTCGATGACGTGCTGCCGAAGGTGGAAGACGCCCTCGCCCGGGCCACGGCCGACGGCATCTCCGACGCCCATGCCCTGCGCCAGCTCACCCGCCGGGTGATCGGCAAGTGGGTCAGCGACAGCTACCGCCGCCGCCCCATGATCATCCCCGTGGTAGTCGAAGTCTGACCGGAGCGCCTCCCCGGCCTGCCCCCAGCCTGGCAGCCGGGAGGTGTAAGGTCGGCCACTGGTCTGCCCCAGCCCGGTAGGCGCGAGGTACGGTGGCCCCGGTCCGCCCCAGCCCGGTAGGCGGGAGGCCCCAGGGGCCCGCGGTTTATGCGGGTTCCCCTGGGAGGGGGGTTATAGGGGGTCGCCCCCTATGCCGGGGGGTCGACAGGGGGGTCGCCCCCCGGGGTCATGGAGCTCAGCGCCTGGCCGAGCCTGCGTGCCCGCTTGGGCGCGATGATGACCGCGAGCACGGCCGTGACCAGCCAGGCCCCGGCGACGATCGGGAACCAGTGGCCATCGCCCGACGGGTACGGGTAGACGTTCCGGTACAGGGTGTAGCCCAGCACGATGATCGCGGCGATCGGGACGACCACCTGCCACATGGGCACGTGCGGCATCTTCCGCTTCACGAAGACCAGCAGTGACATTCCGATCGTGGCGAGCAGGTAGGCCACCAGCAGGATGAGCGTGCCGATCGTGCCGGACCACAGGAACGCGTTGAAGGCCAGCTGCGACGGGTTGGCCGATACCACGACGTAGGCCACGTAGATCACGACCGCCAGCACGGTGACGACGCCGGTCGCATAGGCGGGCGTGCCCCATCGCGAGCTCTTGCCCAGGCCAACCTGGCCGAAGGAGTCCCGTGACATCGCGTAGATCATCCGCGCGGCCCCGACGGTGCACGCCAGGCAGCAGCCGAACGCGCTGATGGTGGTGCCCAGCGTGATGATGTTGCCAACCCAGGATCCCACGTAGGAAGTGCCGAGGTCGCCAAGCAGCGAGGGGGAGGTGCCGAACGCCGACAGGTCCTTGGGCGCCGTGCCGAAGCCCATCATCTCCGCCGCCGTGACGACCACGAAGTAGATGCCGCCGAAGATCGCCACGGACAAGATGGCGCGCGGGATGTCGCGCGTGGGGTTGTGCGCCTCCTCGCCGAGGGTGGCCGAAGCCTCGAACCCGGCGAACGACAGGAAGCCGAAGACCACGCCGAGGAACAGCGCGGAAATCCCCGTGCCGTGCTGCAGGCTGAACACGCTCCACGTGAACGTGCTGCCGTTCGGGGCGCTATGCGTCAGCAGCTTGACGAACACGACCACCGTGACGATGAGGATCAGCGCGACCGTGCAGCCTTCCACCACCAGCAGGGCATTGGTGCCACCGCGAGACGGCAGGGCGGCGACCACCAGCGCGAGCCCGAGGAACGCCGCGACGAAGACAATCGGCGCCCAGGAAGGCTGGCTGGTCCAGATCCCCAGCGAGCTCAGCAGGCCCGTGCCGAAGATTCCGGCGGCGGCCGCGGTCGTTACCGCGTAGAACGTGTATGTTCCCACCAGGCCCCAGCCGGCGACCACCCCGGCCCGCGGCCCGAGGGTCGCCCCGACAAACGCGTAGACCGACCCGCTGTGCCGGTAGTACTGGCAGAGCCGGACGAACGTGTAGGCGACAAGCAGCACGCCGAACGCGGCGATGAGGAAGGCCAGCGGCACGGCACGGCCGGCCCCGATCGCTCCCTGCGGGTTGATGTTCGCGGCCATGCTTGGCGCCATCAGCGCCAGCGACAGCCCCACCGCCTGCCATACGGACAAGGACCGCTTGAGGCCCGTGCCCTGCGTTTTCTGCGCTACCGGAGTCGTCGCCACCGGTGACCTCCTGCGGGAAGAGCGATCACTTAGCAGCAGTGTGACGGAAATAACCCAGGCTCGGAAGAGCCGCTCAGGCCGGGACCCTGATGGGCTGGGGGAGAACCTCAGCGAGCGGGGATCGTGGAGCCGCTGCCGCTGCGGGAGCTGGCGATCTGGGCGGCCAGGGCGCGGACGCGGGCACTGCCCTCGGTGATCTCATGGCGCATGGCGTAGACGCTGATCAGGTGCTGGCCGCCGAGGTCAGGACCCGGCTCGGGAATCCGCGGCCAGGGGTGGGTGACATCGGCGATGCGGGCCTTCATCGCGTCGAGGCGCAAGCTCGCCTCAGCGACGGGCCACTGGTCGAGCGGGCTGCGGGGGCCGGGGTCTGCGCCGCCGGCACTGCTGGCGGTCTCGTTCCGGGCCAGATCGCAGGCCCGCCGGAATGCCCGCCGCGCGGCGGAAAACTCCACGCTCGCGAGGACGGCACACCCCCAGCTGACCGCGCTCGTGGTGAATACGTCAGAAGGTGCCCCCGCCGGCAGCACGCGTGCCACCCGGTGGGCCGGGATGCGGCGCGTTCCCGGCGGGGCGAAGCCGAGTACGGCCTCCCGCCGGGCCAGGGCGTGCACTGCCACCCAGTCCCATTCGGGAGTTAGGCTCGCCAGGGCGCTGGCGTCACCGAGCTCGTATTCGCCGCTCGCGACCAGCTCGCACCGGGAGTCGGGGGCGGAGAACTTCAGGTCAAGGCCCGGCAGCCCGTGCCCGGCCGCGAAGATCGCGCCCCGAGCGGCCTCGTGAAGGATCCAGGAGACTGATTCGTCCCCCGACCGGTAGGCATCGGCGGCGGCGCCGGTCCAGTACAGGTGCGTGCTGACCGCTAGGGCGGTCATGGGCGCGGTCCCGGCCAGTCGGCGCTGCCCGCAAGCGGCCTGCCGCAGGGTGCAGCCCAGGCCACCGAACTCCTCTGGGAGCGTTACCGTCAGGTACTTAGCCCGGCGGAGCACGCCAAGGTCCCCGGCGATCGCGGTCCTGGGTGCCTCGTCATCGGTGATCTCACTGGGCGCGGGGGCGGCAAGGAGGTCTGCTCCGTGCAGATGCTCGAGCACATCGTCAGTCAGCAGGTCACGAGGCCTTATCGCTGACAATGGACCTCCCCTGCGCTCGCCGTGTTGGCATATAGGAGACCACGGAACTCGCCCTAAGTCAATCTAACTAGTAGGAATTATCAAGTTCTAATCCAGCCCAACTCTTCATCCTATACTCCCGGTGCGGCTCCCGCGATGGCCTGGCAGGCCGACCGGGCGAACCGGTACACACCCGAACGCCCATTGGATCGCTCAGGCGTGGGCTGGTGACGGCACATGAGCATGGTCGTGTGCAGTACAACGTGGTGCTCCTCACGGGGCGGCCTTGGTGGGGACTGGAGTACCTTGCTGTTCATGACGTGGCTCGACTCGCTCGCTGACAAGGCCCTGCACCGTGAGCTTCCCACCCGCCAGGAGGCCCTCAAGGTCCTCGCGACCGGTGACGATGAACTGCTTGACCTGGTGGCCGCGGCCTTCCGGGTCCGCCGCCAGTTCTTCGGCCGGCGGGTGAAGCTCAACTACCTCGTCAACATCAAGAGCGGGCTGTGCCCCGAGGATTGCCACTACTGCTCCCAGCGACTCGGGTCCAGCGCCGACGTGCTCAAGTACACGTGGCTGAAGTCCGAGGAGGTGGCCGCGAGCGCCAAGGCCGGCGTGGCTGGCGGGGCCAAGCGGGTCTGCCTCGTGGCCAGCGGCCGGGGGCCAACCGATCGCGACATCGACCGGGTCTGCTCGACGATCGAGGACCTCAAGGCCGGGCACCCGGACGTTGAGGTCTGTGCCTGCCTCGGCATTCTCAGCGACGGTCAGGCCGAGCGCCTGATGAAGGCCGGAACCACGGCCTACAACCATAACCTCAACACCTCGGGCGGGCACTACGCCGACATCTGCGCGACCCACGACTACGCCGATCGGGTCGCCACCGTGCGCAAGGCCCACGACGCGGGCCTGTCCGCCTGCTCCGGCCTCATCGCGGGCATGGATGAGACCGACGAGGACCTAGTCGACGTGGCCTTCGCGCTGCGCGCCCTGGACCCGGACTCGGTGCCGGTCAACTTCCTGATTCCCTTCGACGGCACGCCCCTCGCCGGCACCTGGACCCTCACTCCGGCGCGCTGCCTGAAGATCCTCGCGATGGTCCGGTTCATCTGCCCGGACGCCGAGGTCCGCATCGCAGGCGGCCGCGAGATCCACCTGCGCACCCTGCAGCCCCTGGCGTTGCACATCGCCAACTCGATCTTCCTCGGCGACTACCTCACCTCAGAGGGCCAGGCCGGCCAGGCCGACCTGGAGATGATCGCCGACGCCGGCTTCACCGTCGAGGGCGCGGACGAGCAAACCCTCCCGGCGCACCGCCTTGACCTCGTGCGCACCCGTCATCGCGGCCCCGGCACCGAGCTGCCCGCCAATGCCTGATGCCACCGGGCTCACGGCGAAGAATGGCCAGGCGATTGACACTCTTGAACGGATAGCCGCCGGGCACTGGCAGGGCGGCGAGACCGATGCCCTTGGCCACTGGATGCTGCGGGCCGGGAACGGCTTCACCGGGCGGGCCAACTCGGCCCTTGCCATCGGGGACCCGGGCCTGCCACTCGACGCGGCCCTGGCCGCCGTCACCGACTGGTACCGCGCCCGTAACCTTCCGCCGATGGTGGCCGTCCCGCGGTCGCTGTCCGGTGGAAGCTCCCTTGACGACCTTCTAGCCGAACGGCGCTGGCCAGCTCGCCCAGGCCCCGCCTACGTGATGACGGCCGCGGTAGCCGGTCCCGCCGGCGCGCTGTCCTTCCCCGCTGGCACGCGGCTGCACATGGACCCCGAGCCCGATGACGCCTGGCTCAGCCTGTACCACTACCGGGGGACGAGCGTGCTGCCGCCAGTCGCCAGGCAGATCCTGACGTCGGCTCCCTGGCAGGCGTTCGCCAGCATCAGGGACACGGCCCGGCGGCCGGTCGCGATCGCCCGGCTGTCGGTGGGCGGCGGCTGGGCCGGGATCACCGCTGTCGAGGTCGCCGCCGACCAGCGGCGGCGCGGCCTGGGCACGCTAATCACCCAGGCCGTTCGCGCGCAGGCGGCCCGGCAGGGAGTCGGCCAGGTCTTCCTCCAGGTCGAGACCACGAATACCAGCGCGAGGGCGCTCTACGAGCGCTGCGGCTTCGCCTACTCCCACTGGTACCAGTACCGGGTCGCTCCACCCGAGTAACGGCGCCGCAGGCGAGGACTTGAGCTTCCATGATCGCGTCCGGCGCCGGCCGCGGGCAAGCAACGATCCGGTCAAACTGGGGCTATCGGTGCCGGCGGTCGGCGTGGCTGCTTTAGCGCCGCCAGGGTCCTCGTTAGGTTTGTCATCATGGATACCCGTGCGCCCAGGGGTGGCTCGGCCCGGTCGCGAGGCGGGCAGACGGATGCGGCCCGCAATGCCGGTGATTACGACTATGACATCGTCTACGACGACGAGGAGCTGTCACCGCTGGCGGCCGGAGGGTCGCGGGCGGGCGGCCAGGGCACCAGGCGGCAGGGGGCCGGGAGGCAAGCCGGCGCCAAGTCCACCACCGCGTCCCGATCGGGCAGCTCCCGGACCGGGACGTCCACGCCGGCGAGCCGGTCGGGCAGTTCCGCGCGCGGCGCCGGCGCCAGCGGTGGTCGCTCGACCGGCAAGCAAACGGGGAGGAAGGGAACCGCCCGTTCGGCCAAGGCAGGGACGGCGAAGGCAGGGACGGCGAAGGCAGCGACGGCGGCACGGAAGAAGGCCCCGGCCCGGCCCGCCCCGTCCAGCGACCCACTGGTCATCCTGGCCGGCTGGATGGCCAGGGCGGTCGCGGCCGGCTGGATGGTGGCCGCCGGGGCGACCGGCTTCGCGGCGCGCCGAGTCGGGCGGAGCGCCCGCGACCTGGAACCTCACCACCGGCGTGACGGCGTCGGGCTGGCCTGGCTGGCGGTGGCGATCCTGCTTGCCGCCGGGATCTGGGTCCGCATGCACAACGCCGTTGGCCGGGCAACTTACGTCAGCGCCAGCAGCATCTTCGGTGAGCTCGCGTTCGCGCTGCCTGTGCTCGCGCTCCTGCTGGCCTGGCGCTACCTGCGTAACCCCGTCCATGACACGCCAGGGCCGAGTCCCGTCGTCGGCTGGATGGCCTTCGTCGTCGGCGTCCTCGGGCTCATCCACATCGCGAAGGGCACCCCGTCGCTGGCGGCGGGTGCCCCGGCTATCCGCACGGCGGGCGGCTTCCTCGGATTCCTCGTGTCCTGGCCCCTGGTGCACCTGGTCACCCCCTGGGTGGCGACACCCCTGCTGGGCCTGGTCGCCGGGTACGGGGTGCTGCTGATCACGGGGACACCGGTGCACCGCATACCCGAGCGGCTCAGGGAGTTCCAGTCCGTCTTCGGGTACGGCCCGCCGGTCGGCGAGGATGACGAGGCCGGCCAGGAAGGCGACGAGTACGCCGACGAGGAGGCCGGGCCGCGCGGGCGTGGCGCCAGGCCACTGTCGATCCGGCTGCGGCCGTCGGCGATCGAGCCGGGCGAGCACCGCAAGCCGTATGACACGCCGGTGCTCGAGCCGGATGGGCGACGGGCGGGAGCCGCCGCGCAGCGAGAGGCGCGGATAGGCGATGACCTGCTGGAAGAGCTTGGCTTCTCCGCGCCAGATGACCAGGTCACTGCCGAGCTTGCCGACCAGGTCCCCGAGCCGGCCACGCTGCCTGATCCGGCCGGGCCCGTGGCCGCCGACGCGCCGCCGCCGGCCGCGACGGCCCGCGGGTTCGACCCGCACGCGCCAGTCCCCCGCGGCGAGCAGTTGACGCTGAACGGCGCGGCCGCGGGCAACTACGACTTGCCCACGCCCGCGCTGCTGAAGCCGGGAACGCCGCCGAAGTCACGGACTAAGGCCAACAGCCTGGTCATGGAGGCCCTGCAGAGCGTCTTCGACGACTTCAAGGTCGACGCGCAGGTCGTCAACTTCACCCGGGGCCCGACCGTTACCCGCTACGAGATCGAGCTGGCCAACGGCGTCAAGGTCGAGCGGGTCACCGCGTTGTCCAAGAACATCGCCTACGCGGTGAAGACGGCTGACGTCCGGATCCTCCCGGTCATCCCGGGCAAGTCGGCGATCGGCGTCGAGATCCCGAATTCCGACAAGGAGATCGTCTCCCTCGGTGACGTCTTGACCTCGCAGAAAGCCATGTCTGACCATCACCCGATGGTGGTTGGCCTGGGCAAGGACGTAGAGGGCGCCACGGTCCTTGCCAACCTCGCGAAGATGCCGCACGTGCTGGTGGCCGGAGCCACTGGGTCAGGTAAGGCACTGGCGCTCGACACGCCCATACCCACGCCTGGCGGGTGGACCACCATGGGGGAAATCCAGGTGGGCGAGGAGGTCTTCGACGAGAACGGCCAGCCTTGCGTGGTGGTGGCAGCCACCCCGGTGATGCACGACCGGCCCTGCTATGAGGTTGAGTTCTCCGACGGGACCGTCATCGTGGCGGACGCCGAGCATCTCTGGCAAACCAGTACCGTAGCCGGGCGCATGCAGCATGGTCGGCCGCCCCACGGCGTCCCGTACTGGCCCGCTGCGGATGTTGAGCGGATGCGCCAGCGACTAGCCCAGGTGCTCCGCGAGCCGGACCGGCTTGTGAGCACGAAGGAGGTCCTTGCCGACGTAGGGACGCGGTTCCAGCACGTGCTCTACACGGCGCTGCTGGGGGTACCGAAGCGCGGGCGCGTCTTGCGGTCTGAGTACCGGCGGGGGCAGCAGGAGAACACGTGCTGGGTGCAGGCCTATTCGCGCCATCTGGTGTACGAGGCCCTGGCGGAACGCGTTCTGGCCCCCGCTAACAGCGGACGCATCCGGCCCAAGGACGCCGAGCCGGTGACCACGCGAGAGATCGCCGCGACCCTTCGGCATGCGGGGCGAGCTAATCACTCGGTGCGACTGTGCGGCCCGCTCGACTATCCGGCGCAAGACCTACCGGTCGCCCCGTACACGTTCGGGTGCTGGCTTGGCGACAGGAAGACCGGGGACGCGTCCTTCACGACCACGGATCAGGAAATCCTGGACCAGATCCGCGCGGACGGCTACCTCGTGACGCACCATCCGAGCAGCCGGATGCAGTACACGATATGGAACAGTCCTGAGCGCGATCGACGCATCGCCGCCGCGCTGGACCTCGCCGAGCAGGGGGCCAGCGTCGAGCAGGCCGCACGGCACATGGGCGTCGGCCTGTCCGCCGCCTACCGGGCCGCGAGCGGACGCTTCCCCAAGGGGGGCAGGAGGAGTACCTGCACCCCATCTGGACCGCCTCTCGAGCGCTACCAGACCATGCACAAGATCCTGCGTGAGGTGGGGCCGAAGCACATCCCGGAGGTCTACCTGCGGGCCGGGGTTGAGCAGCGCCGGGCCCTGCTTGCTGGCCTGCTGGACACCGACGGTTACTGCACCCAAAGCGGGACCGTAGAGTTCGCCGTCACCAGCGAGCGCCTCGCGCGGGACACCCTCGAGCTGGTCCTCGGTCTCGGCTACAAGGCGACGCTACGGACCAAGCCATGCAAGGGGCGCAGCCAGGAGACATCAACTGTCTACACGGTGGCCTTCACGCCCCATGAGCCCGTTTTCAGGCTCGCGCGCAAGCTGGCGCGGCAGCGGCAGGCCAGTACGGCGAGTCCGGCGCGGTGGCGCTACGTCGTTGCCGTCCGGCCGATCGAGTCCGTGCCCGTCCGGTGCATCCAGGTGAGCGGCCCCAGCAGTCTGTACCTAGCCAGTCGCTCCTGCATCCCCACCCACAACTCGGTCTGCCTCAACGGGCTGATCACGTCGGTTCTCATGCGTTCGACGCCCGACGAGGTGCGGATGATCCTCATCGATCCCAAGCGGGTCGAGCTGTCGATCTACGAGGGGATCCCGCACCTGATCACCCCGATCATCACGTCGCCGAAGAAGGCGGCGGAGGCCCTGGAATGGGTCGTGGGGGAGATGGAGCGCCGGTACGACGACCTGGCGGCCTCGGGCTTCCGGCACGTGGACGACTTCAACAAGGCCGTCCGGGCCGGGAAGGTCGTGCCCCCGCCCGGCTCTGAGCGGGTGTACGAGCCATACCCGTACCTGGTCGCGATCGTGGACGAGCTGGCGGACCTCATGATGGTTGCACCGCGCGACGTCGAGGACTCGATCGTCAGGATCACCCAGCTGGCACGGGCGGCGGGCATCCACCTGGTGCTGGCCACCCAGCGGCCGAGCGTGGACGTGGTGACCGGGCTGATCAAGGCGAACGTGCCGTCGCGGCTGGCGTTCGCGACGTCATCGCTTGCGGACTCGCGGGTCATCCTCGACCAGCCGGGCGCGGAGAAGCTCGTCGGCCAGGGCGACGCGCTGTTCCTGCCGATGGGCGCGTCCAAGCCGATGCGGCTGCAGAACGCGTTCGTCTCGGAGAAGGAGATCCGTGACATCGTCGCGCACTGCAAGAAGCAGGCCGAGCCGTCCTACCGCGAGGACGTGGCCGCGGCGCCGGGCAAGAGCCGGGAAGTTGACTCCGAGATAGGCGATGACCTGGACCTTCTCGTGCAAGCCGCGGAGCTAGTTATATCGACGCAATTCGGATCGACGTCCATGCTGCAGCGCAAGCTCCGGGTAGGCTTCGCGAAGGCCGGTCGGCTGATGGATCTGATGGAAAGTCGCGGTATTGTCGGGCCAAGCGAAGGTTCCAAAGCACGGGACGTACTGATCAGGCCGGATGACCTCGATGCTGTGCTCACGTCGTTGCGG
>Ga0335072_10016720_pt1 | contig 10396 bp, 12 predicted proteins | sample Lox_Sample_21_FD_206725 | JGI IMG/M metagenome (GOLD analysis project Ga0335072, IMG submission 206725) | Soil microbial communities from Loxahatchee National Wildlife Refuge, Florida, United States - Lox_Sample_2.1 | ecosystem: Environmental > Terrestrial > Soil > Wetlands | place: USA... | reverse complement strand
CTCCTACCTCGACGTCATCCACGACAAGCCCACCGAGTGGAACCCGACCGACTACGCCTACCACCTGACCCGGCGGGCCCGCGGCCTGCCGCTGTGGTTCTCGCTATCGGTGTACGGGACGGCGGCCTACACCGAGGCCATCGAGACCGCCATCCGGCTGGCCCGGGAGGCTGCCGCCGAGATCAGCAGCCGCAGCTACCTGGAACTGGTCCGCGAGCCGAGCCTGGGCATCGTGCTGTTCCGGCGGCCTGGCTGGGCCGCGGCCGAGTACACCGCCTGGGCCGACCGGCTGCTCCACGACCAGGTGGCGTTCCTACCGCCGTCGGCGTGGGAAGGAGAGACCGTGGCCAGGTTCGCGTTCCTGCACCCGCACACCTCGATGGACCTGGTCCGGCAGATCCTCGACCGGATGAGATGAGCCATGACCGAGCCGACCGCCGCCCGGCCGTACATGCCCGGCTACGGGGTTCAGCCCGCGACCGCCGGCAGCGGCCTGCTGCCCTGGTCCTGGGCCGAGCAGCGGCTGATCCGCTCGCATGACTTCTGGCTGGCCACGGTGACCCCGGACGGGGCGCCGCACCTGATGCCGGTGTGGGCGGTCTGGCACACCGGGGCGCTCTGGTTCAGCAGTTCCAACGGATCCCGCAAGGCGCGCAACCTGGCCGGGCAGCCGCGCTGCTCGCTGGCCACCGGCGATCCGCTCGAGCCGGTCGTGGTGCAGGGCCGGGCGGAGCGGGTCACCGACCCGGCCGCGCTGGCTGCCATGCTCGCCGCCGAGAACGCCAAGTACGGCACCAGCTACGGCCCGGACATGGTGGATCCCGCGTCGAACAGCGTGCTGTGCCTGCGCCCGGAGTGGGTGTTCGCGCTCGACTCGCGGGATTTCACCGGCTCCCCTACCCGGTTCACGTTCCCCAGCGATACGCTGTGAGCGGCAGTTTCCGGCTGCCGCTGGGTTCGCGGGCAGAGCTGCAAGCTCACCGGCTACGCATCACCCACTGATGGCATGTCTTTCCAGCCCGACGTCGCGAACCCGCGGGCGCCGAAGGGAAGGACTGCCATGTCCGATCAGCCACGCGCGTTTCCCGGCCGGCCCAGTCTGCGCTTCCTCAAGATCGAGGCAAAACGCCGCCTGGCCGCCGGTGAGTTCGGCACGCTGCACGACGCGCAGCTGGCCATCGCCCGCGAGCACGGCCTGCCCAGCTGGGCCACGCTCAAGGAGTTGGTCAGCGCGCCGGGCCACGCGCTGACCCAGGTGCGCTGGGTGCTGGCCCGGTTCGCCGGCGCCACCGAACCGGGCTGGGCCGCCCCGGACGAGGCGGAGCTGGGCGCCCACTTCGACGAGCACTTCCTCGGCCTGGTCCGTCCGGCCGCGCTGACCAGAACGCTGACCCAGGTAGCCGGGCAGCTGGCCGCGGAGCTGACCATCACCCGGCAGACGCCGCTCAGCGTCCGCGGGCGGCTAGATGGGCTGGGCGTGGAGGCGGCGGCTGAGGCGGCGGCGCCGCACCGGCTGACCACGCTGCGGATGTACCCGCTCGGCGAACGGGTCAGCGACCCGCGGGCCGCGGCGCCGCCCAGCCACCCGTCCGGCGAGGTCCCGGCGGCGGCCGCCGCGGTGGCCGCGGAATCAGTGGCCGAGCTCGGCCTGCCCGGGCTGGTGCTGGCCGGGGCTTGGCTGGCCGGGCCGGGCGGCCAGCAGCCGTGGACGATCGCGCAGGGCCGGGCCGACGTGGACCGCGGCGAGGCCCTGCACGGCAGCCACCGGTTCCCGGTCTACTCGGTGACCAAGCTGATCACGGCCACCGCGGTGCTCCGGCTGGCCGCCGAGGGCCGGCTCAGCCTGGACGACCCGGCCAGCCGGCACCTGCGCACGATCCGGCTGGCCGACGCCACGGTGACCGTCCGTGAGCTGCTCAGCCACACCGGCGGGGTGGCCAGCCCGGACGAGCTGTTCGCTGCCACCGTCCCGGCCCTGGCCGAGGCCACCGGCCCGGTGCTGGCCTGCCCCGGTCCCCGCGGCACGTTCCGGTACAGCAACGGTGGATACGCCGCGCTCGGCCAGCTGATCAGCGATATTGCCGAACGCCAGTACCCGGAGGCGGCCGCCGCGCTGGTGCTCCGGCCGCTCGGCATGACCAGCTCGTCGTTCCCGGGGCGCTGGCCCGGCCGGGACGCCGTCACTGGTTACCAGCTGGCCGGTGACGGCTGGTTCGAGCCGGTGGATCCCCGGGTCTGCGTCATCCCGGCGGCGGGCGGGCTGTGGTCCACCGCGGCCGACCTGGTCCGGTTCGGCCAGGGCTGGGCCGGCCTGCTGCCTGGCGAGCTGGCCCGCGAGGCGCTCCGGCCACAGGCGGATCGCGACCCGGACGGGGCGCAGATGGGCCTGGGCTGGCTGCTGCATCAACCCAAAGACCTGTGCGGCCACGCCGGGGGCGGGCCCGGCGCGGCCAGTTCGCTGCTCGGCCGGCTCAGTGACGGGCGGATCAGCGTGGCGCTGGCCAACCGGCTGGTGCCGATCGAGCCGGTCAACGCCAGGCTGGTCCGCCCGGTCGGCTGAGCCGCAGCTCACGACATGACCGGGGAGGACGCGTCGTCCGGCTAACTCGGCTCCAGGCAGAACTCGTTGCCTTCCGGGTCGGCCAGGGTCACCCACCCCGCGCCGGGCGGCTGGCCGTTGGTCACCCGCGCGCCCAGGCCCACCAGCCGGGCCAGCTCGGCCTGCTGGCCGTGGCCCGGCGGGTCCAGGTCCAGGTGGACCCGGTTCTTGACCTGCTTCTGCTCCGGGACCGTGGTGAAGTACAGCCGCGGCGTGCCCGCCACCGCGGGCAGCACCACGTACTCGACGTGCCCCGGCGTGTCATCCCGCTGCTCCGCGGTCCCGCCGGTCACCGCCGCCCAGAACAGGGCCTGCGCGCGGGCGTCGGTGCAGTCGAAGGTGATGTTGTGAATGGTCGCGTTCATCTGTGCCCAGCTTTCGCTGTGGGCGCCCGCGCCGGGGAAGTCAGGACCAGGCGAGAGGCGCGGAATAAGTACCTGACATGGACCGCACCTCCCTTCGCCCGCTCGGCGCTGCGACTTCTCCCCGACTATATCGGCGGAGCCGCACGGGGCCACGGAATATTAGGGCCATGGACCCCGACACCACCTACCTCGTGGCTCTCGGGCCGGACCCGGCTCGCGCCCTGCTCCGGGCCGGCCTGTGGGAGCATGCCCTGGCCGCCGTGCCGGCCGGCGGGCTGGCCTGGCGGGCACAGATCCTGGCCGACCGGTTCTGGTGGCAGCTGGCTGACCCGGCCGGCGCCGAGGCGGCGGTGGCCGCGCTGGCCGCGGCCGACCCGGTGCTGGCCCGGCTCTGCGCCGCCCAGCTCGCCTACACCCGGGTCGTGTTCCGGGCTGACCCGCGGCCCGCTGACCCGGACCTGGCCCGGGACGGGTTCGCCGCGGCATCCGGCGACGCGCGCCTGGCTGGCTGGGGAACGTTCTGGCTCGGTGTGCTGGCCGACCACGTGGACCACTCCCCCGCTGCGGCCGTGCCCCGCTACACCGAAGCCCTGGACTGGGCCCGGGAACGGGGCGACCTCATGCTGGAGTCCTACGCGATGCGGCACCTGGGTGACCACGCACTGGAGGCCGGCGACGCCGGGGGCCTTGATCTGCTCCGCCGGTCCTACCAGCTGCGCGCCGCCCTGGGCGCCCGGCCGCACACCGCGGCGGCCGCCGCCACCCTGGCGGCCGCCCTGCCGGCCGGAACCGAATCCGGGCAACTCCGCGAGGCGGCCAGGATCACCGCGAGCGAACTCCGGCTCACCTGGCTGCTCGGCTCGCTATGAGACCGCGCGCCGGCCGGCCGGCCCGGACCGGGCACTGGCGTTCGGAAGGAAAGGTCAGCGTGCCGGGAGCACAAGCCCGGCCGGGTGCGCGGCGCTAACCGGCGGGAGCCCCGGCCCGCCTCGGCCTCGTACTGGGCGGCGATGCCGGCCGGGATCCGCCCGCGCTCGCTGAGCTGTATGCCCTGGGCCTGGGCCCAGGCCCGGATATCCCGGCTGCGCCGCCGGCTGGCGGCGGTGCGCACCGGCCTACGGCCCTGGCCGCTGGCCCGGCGGGCGTGACCGACGAACGGCGCGAGCTGTTTGCGGAGCTTCGCGGCGTTCTTCTCACTCAGGTCGATCTCGTATTCCGAACCACCCACGCCGAACCGCACGGTCTCATCCGCCGGCCCGCCATCAAGATCGTCTTCTAGCGCGACGATTGTCCTCCGTGCCATCCCTACCCCCGGTCCCTGCGCCGAACTGCCTGTGCCTGGTCAGGTCACCCTGCCATAACATCACAAATGATCTATCTCCCGGCCAGCCGGTGCGGCCGGTGTGACTGGGTGATATCCAGCCAGGACCGGAGCCAATCCCGTGACGTGTATGGCAAGTTCCGCCTCCCCCATCCGATGACCGGACATAGGCAAATCATTCCCGCTCTCGGCGCTTTCGCCCGGATGGCCCGGCTCGAACCTGGGATCGGCCGATCGACCTGGACCAGCCCGGGGCGTGACAATGCCAGCGTGTGGACGCCGGGCACAGACGATGCGGGACTACTGGCTGAGCTGGCCGGGTTCGGCCCGTTCTTCGCCGTGCAGACGCACTGGGCCGGCCCGGCGCCGCCCGCCCCCTGGCAGCCGCTGGACACCCTGCTCGGCTCGGCCACCGCGCTGACCGCACGGATCAGCACCGTCCGGGACGGCCTGGCCGCCGCCGCGGGCTGCCCGGCCGCCGAGATCGAGCCGCGTGTCGCGGCCTCCGTGGCCCAGCTTGGCATCGCCGCCCGGCTCATCTCCCCCGTCTTCGGGTCAGCCGTGCTCGGCGTCCCGCTCCGCATCGACGCCGGGCAGGCCCGCTGGCTCCCGGCCACCGGCGGGCCGTTCCCGCTGTCGCTGGCCCTTTCTGGCGATACTGCCCGGCCGGGCCGCCCGCCGGCCGGCCTGGCCGAGGCCGCCGAGGCGCTGACTGAGCTGCTGGCCGGGCCGGTTGCCGCGCTGGTTCATATGACGGCGCCGATGGTGTCCCGGCGGGTCCTGTGGGGAAACGTCGGCTCGGCCATCAACGGCGCGGCCACCATGATCAGCACCACCCGGCCGCCCCTGCGCCCGGCGGCCATCCAGCTCAGCGCGGCGGCGCTGCGCCTCCCCGAGCTGGCGGGCAGCTACCGCGGCCAGCCCACCACCAGCTTCCGGCGCAGGAGCTGCTGCCTCATCTACCGGATAGCCGGGAACCCGCAGTATTGCGGCGATTGCATCCTGAACGCCCGTTAACGCCCGGCTGCTGGGCGCGGAGTAACCCCGCGCGGGCCGGCGGGCAGGCAGGCAGCGGCTGATCACGGTCAGCGTTTTGCCGCTTCGATACATTCACCAGCCAAAATGGCCAGGTCGCCACCACCTACGAGGGGGGAACCTGGTGACGCTCTTCCTGCTGCGCAGGGTGCTGCAGTCGATCGTCGTACTGCTGCTGGTGACGGTGATCACGTTTGCCTTGCTCCGGGCGATTCCAGGAAACCCGGCGATCGCGGTGCTCGGCCCGAACTCGTTCCGCAACCCGGCCGCGCTCCGCCAGTTCGACCGGCTGTACGGGTTCGACCTGCCGTGGTACAGCCAGTACTGGCTATGGCTGCGCCATCTGCTGACCGGGAACCTCGGCTTCTCCTGGCGAGACAACCAGAGCGTGGCCTCGCTGCTGGTCAGCTATCTGCCCAAGACGATCGCCCTGGTCGGCATCTCCACCGTCCTGGCCCTGCTCATCGCCGTGCCGGTCGGCATGATCCAGGCGGTGCGCCGGAACAAGTTCGTAGATCACTTCTTCAACGGGTTCTCCACCGTGTTCTACGCGATGCCCGACTTCCTGATCGGGATCCTGCTCATCATGGCCTTCGCGATCCAGATCCCGATCTTCCCGCCGGAAGGCCCGCAGGGGGAAAGCGTCGGCGTGCTGTTCACCAACTTCAACGCGCTGATCCTGCCCATCACCGCACTGACCCTGGTAACGCTGGCGCTGTTCAGCCGGTACATGCGCTCGGCCGTGCTGGACAATCTCACCGAGGACTACGTCCGGACGGCCAAGGCCAAGGGGGCCAGTGAGCGGCGGGTGCTGATCCGGCACGTGCTGCGCAACTCGCTGATCCCGATCGCCACACTGCTCGGGCTCAGCCTGCCCGGGATCTTCGGCGGCGCGCTGATCACCGAGGCGGTGTTCAACTACCCGGGTATTGGCTTCCTGTTCGAGCAGTCCGCGCAGAGCTCGGACTACCCGACCCTGCTCGGGATCACCGTCGTGGTAGCCGCGGCCACCGTGGTCGGGTCACTGCTTGCCGACATCCTGTACGCGGTGCTCGACCCACGGGTCAGGTACGTGGACCGCTGACCGGCAGGCGTCCGGCCGGTCAGCCCATGATCTGCGGAGCCGTCCACCCCATACCGTGCGTCTAAGCGAGATGAGGCTCGCGATCCTGGCGCTCGCCGCGCTGCTGGCCGTCGCTGGCTGCTCGGCGCAGCACGCCAATCCGCGCCCGCAGCCGCACCCACAGCCGAGACTCAGCTACGGAGCGTGCAGCCTGCTCAAGGGAACCAGCCGGGCCGCCCACGAGATCGAACGGTGCGTAGCCCGGCAGTGAGGGTGTGCGACAGGGCATCGTCTGCTGTCGCGGGCCGCCTTATAGTCATTTCATGACCGGCCCGGAGCAGTCGCCCGCTCCGCTGAGCCCAGCCCGGACGGCCCGCGTGGGGGACGCATCGACTTCGAGGACTGGACGACCGGCCCGGCCGAGACTGCCGGACCCTGGGTCACCAGCCGTCATCGTGACCGGGCACCCGGCCACCGGCTATGTCAGGATCAGGCAGCGCCGCCGCAAACGACAATGACCGCGCGCCGCCGGAAGGCACGGGATGGCCAGGATTAGCTACGACGATCAGACCGCGGCGGCGTACAAGGCGGTTCGCCAGGTCCCGCGAGACGGGCTCGGGGCGTGGCGCGATGCAGTGCGGCGGCATCTGCGGCCATCCCCGCAGCTGACCGTGGTGGACATCGGGGCCGGGACTGGCGCGTTCGCCGCCGCGTTCAGCGACTGGTTCGATCTCGCCATCCTCGCGGTCGAGCCGTCGGCGGCCATGCGAGCCCAGATCCCGTATCACCCGGGCGTCCGGGTACTCGACGGGGATGCCAGTGACCTCCCGCTGCCAGACCACTCGGCGGACGGCGCGTGGCTGTCGCTGGTCATCCACCACATTCCCGACCTCCGAGCCGCCGCTGGCGAGATCCGCCGGGTCCTGCGCCCGGGCGCCCCCGTGCTGATCCGCCAGGGATTCCCGGGCCGGGGCGACCCGGCGGACACCATTCCCTGGGAGTTTTTTCCCGAGACCGCGCTAGTGGTCAGTACGTTTCCCACCGCCGGGCAGGTCTGCCAGGCGTTCGCCAGCGCAGGATTCCGCCGCGACGCGCTCGAGCGGCTCCCCGAGACACTGATCAGCCTGGCCGGCTTCCTCGACCAGGCGGACAGCTTCCGCCGCTCCGACACCATCATGCGCGGCCTCAGCGACGAGGAGTTCCTGCGCGGCAAGGAACAGCTCCGCCGGGCCGTGCAGCAGGCCGGGCAGACAGCCCGTACGGAGCCCAGAACCAGCTGGCTCGACCTTCTGGTGCTGCGCTGAGCGGCGGCGACCGCGGCGAATCCCAGCCGGTGCCGGGCGCTGCGACCCCGGCGCCGGTCCCGCCTGTGCTCGGTCCGGGCGAGCCGGTGCTCTGCCGGAAACTTCGCCGTGGCGCGGTAATGACGGCGATACCGATGCGGGCAGTCGCCGATTCTCCCGCGCGCACCGTGCTGTACCTGGCCGCCGACACTGCGTTCCGTGGCGCGCGGACCCCGGCAGGAACCAAGGTCCGTGACTTGTCGAGCTGGGTGTCCATGGACCTGGTCTGGGCCGGTGGCAGCCTGATCCGGCTGATTGAGCCCGGGGCCTGGAACTGCGTCGACGTCGAGTTCGGCGCCGCGGGCGAGTTCCTCGGGTGGTACGTCAACTTTCAGGAGCCGTTCCGGCAGGCCGGATCCCGTTTTGACACCGTCCGCTTTGACACCGTGGATCTCGTCCTGGACCTGGTCGTCGCGCCTGACCGCAGCTGGCGGCTGAAGGACGAGGACGACTTCCAGCGGGCGATATCCGACGGTCACCTAACGGCCGAAACCGGGAGCAGAGTGCGGGCAGAGGCCGAGCGGATGATTGGCGTAGTGGCGGCCAACGGATCCCCATTCTGTGAATCCGAATGGCTCGGGTGGCGGCCCCCTGCAGACTGGACAATTCCGCCGCTCCCCGCGGACTGGGCGGCCTAACAGCGCAGCCTGGCCTGCTCCAGTTCGGTGATCTGACGGTCGCGGTTGACGCCGAGCTTCATGTTCTCGATCTTGTCGTGCAGCTTCAGGATCGCGTCCAGCAGCATCTCCGGCCGCGGCGGGCAGCCCGGCAGGTAGATGTCCACCGGAACCACATGATCGACCCCCTGCACGATCGCGTAGTTGTTGAACATGCCGCCACTGGACGCGCACACCCCCATCGAGATGACCCACTTCGGGTCGGCCATCTGGTCATAGACCTGGCGCATTACCGGCGCCATCTTCTGGCTGAGCCGGCCGGCCACGATCATCAGGTCGGCCTGGCGTGGCGAGTTGGACACCCGCTCCATGCCGAACCGGCCCAGGTCGTGCCGCGACCCGCCCGCCTGTACCACCTCCATCGCGCAGCAGGCCAGCCCGAAGAACGCCGGCCACACCGACCGGGCCCGCGCGTATCCCGCGGCCTTTTCGACCGTTGTGAGCAGAAATCCACTCGGGAGCTTTTCTTCCCAGCCCATTTCTTCATCCAGCCTGCTACCGGAATGGCCACTTACCCTCTCGTCCCAAGCTGCCCGAGGCCCGCCCGCATGATCAATGGCGAACTGTGCAACGATCGGTGCCGTCAGCGCACCGATCGGAGCTGCGATGGACATGCAGCAGGTGGAGGCGTTCCTGGCGGTCGCCGCCGAGCTGCACTTCGGCCGGGCGGCGGAACAGCTCGTGCTGTCCCGGCCGCGGGTCAGCCGGCTTATCGCGTCGCTGGAACGCGAGGTCGGCGGAACCCTGTTCGACCGCACCAGCCGCCGGGTGCGCCTGACGCCACTGGGCGCCCGGTTCCTCAGCCAGCTGCGTCCGGGCTACGCCCAGATGCAGGCCGCCCTGGCCGACGCGTGCGCCGCGGCTACCCGGGCATCCGGAACACTGCGTGTCGGGTTCACGGTCACCACCGGCGGGGAGGCGGTGACCCGGCTGGTGACCGCATTCCAGGCCGCGTATCCCGGCTGCCAGGTCATCCTGCACGAAGTCGGCATTGGCGACCCGTACGGACCGCTGCGCCGGGACGAGATTGACGTGCTCGTCAACTGGCTGGCCGTCGACGAGCCAGACCTCACCGCCGGCCCGGTCATCGACAGCTGCGAACGGGCGCTGGCCGTGGCCCGCGACCACCCGCTGGCCAGGACGCCGCCGGCCTCAGCCGAAGATCTCGCTGACTTCGAGATGGCGCGGGTCCCGTCACCCCTGCCCAGGGCCCTCTACGACGCCCTGCTCCCGCCGCGGACACCTTCGGGCAGGCCAACCCGCCGCACCCATGATGTCGAGGGATTGCACCAGACTCTGGCGCTGGTCGCCAGCGGCCAGATCGTCCATCCCACGGTAGCCAGCCTGCCACTGGCGCAACGGGCCGACATCGTGCTCATCCCGGTCACCGGCCTGCCGCCGCTCCAGCTCGGGCTGATCTGGTACACCGCCCACGAGAACGCCCGCATCCGCGCGCTCGCGCGGACCGCCGCCACCCTGTCACCCGGGACCTGACGCCGCGGGTACCCCCAGCAGGATGGGGTGGTTCCCCTGACCCGCCGCCCAGGGATGACCAAAGTCACCGCCCAGATGCCTGTTTCGCTCGACGGCTACTACGCGATGTCGCGGCCACGGACGGTGGACAGCACGGACGGTGGACAGATCGGGCCGTTCGGTGGGCAAGCCGGGGATCGGGTTGTTTAAACCGTCCGCCTGCGTAAACGCACCGTATGGTGCTGCTGTGGTGCGGTGACTCAGACGATAGACGGCGGATCCTTGAGCGCCGCGGTCTTGTCGGGGTTGAGCTGGACCCAGATAGAGGTGATCTGGCCGCTGACGGCCTCGCCGGTGATCACGATCGGCCCCTCGGGCGTGTCCAGGACGAGCGAAGGGCTCGAGTTGACCTCAATGAGGCGTACGGGGGGCCGCTGGTCCGGGCTCGAGCCGGTCTTGACCGCGATGAGTCTCCAGCTGCCTTTGAGGAGTTGCCGCACCCGCTCGGCGCCGGCAATTG
>Ga0335072_10016718_pt1 | contig 10396 bp, 9 predicted proteins | sample Lox_Sample_21_FD_206725 | JGI IMG/M metagenome (GOLD analysis project Ga0335072, IMG submission 206725) | Soil microbial communities from Loxahatchee National Wildlife Refuge, Florida, United States - Lox_Sample_2.1 | ecosystem: Environmental > Terrestrial > Soil > Wetlands | place: USA: Florida... | reverse complement strand
CCGTCATCAGGCGGAACGTGCTGGAGAACCCGGCCTGGTACACCGCGTACACCCCGTATCAGCCGGAGATCTCGCAGGGCCGCCTTGAGGCTCTGCTGAACTTCCAGACGATGATCGAGGACCTGACTGGCCTGCCGGTGGCCGGAGCTTCGATGCTGGACGAGGCCACCGCGGCGGCCGAGGCGATGACGCTGGCCCGGCGCGCGCGGGGCAAGGGCAGCGTCTTCCTGGCTGATTCCGACTGCCTGCCGCAGACCCTCGCCGTCCTCGCCACCAGGGCTGAGCCACTCGGCATCACGCTGGTGACCGGCCGGGTCACTCCGGAGCTGATCGCGGCGCAGGAGCCCGGCGAGCTGTTCGGCGTTCTGATGCAGTACCCCGGCGCCAGCGGCGAAGTGCGCGACCTGGCCCTGCCGGTCGCCGCCGCGCACCAGGCGGGCGCAGTCGCCGTGGTAGCTGCCGACCTCCTTGCCATGACGCTCCTGACCCCGCCCGGCGAGCTCGGCGCCGACATAGCGGTGGGCAGCACGCAGCGGTTCGGCGTGCCGATGGGATACGGCGGGCCGCAGGCCGGCTACATCTGCGTACAGGACGCACTCAAGCGCCAGCTGCCCGGCCGCCTCGTCGGCGTCTCCGTCGACGCCGACGGGCACCCGGCCTACCGGCTCGCGCTGCAGGCACGCGAGCAGCACATCCGCCGCGAGAAGGCGACCAGCAACATCTGTACGGCGCAGGTCCTGCTTGCGGTCATCGCGGCCATGTACGCGGCCTACCACGGGCCGGATGGCCTCAGCTCGATCGCGCGGTCGGTGCATGGCAAGGCCGTGCGTTTCGCTCAGGCCATGACTGACCTTGGCTTCGAAACGGGCACGACGGCCTTCTTCGACACCGTCCGGCTCGTGCTGCCCGGGGGAGCGGCTGCCGCTACTGCGCGCGCAGCCGACGCGGGGATCAATGTCTACCTGGCAGGCCCTGACGAGGTCGGCGTTGCGTTCGACGAGACGACCACCGACGAGCAGATCGCGGCGGTGGCGAGCGCGCTGGCCGGTCGTCCGGTGACGCTGCCAGCACTCGCAGGCGAAGCATCGCGTGGCGAACCACGGGCGGCCGAGGCCCTGCCGGCCGCATTGATGAGGACTAGCTCGTTCCTGGTCCATCCGGTCTTTCATAACTATCGCAGCGAGACCGCGATGCTGCGGTACCTGCGCATGCTGTCCGACCGTGACATTGCGCTCGATCGCTCGATGATCCCGCTCGGCTCCTGCACGATGAAGCTCAACGCGGCGGCTGAGATGGAGGCGATCAGCTGGCCGGAGTTCGCCGGGCTGCACCCGTTCGCACCCGCCGCGCAGGCGGCCGGCTACCAGCAGCTCATCGGCGAGCTGTCGGCAGCGCTGTTGGAGATCACCGGATACGACGCGATCAGCCTGCAGCCGAACGCGGGCTCGCAGGGCGAGCTGGCGGGCTTGCTCGCGATCCGGGCCTACCACCGCTCCGCCGGTCAGCCGGAGCGGACGGTCTGCCTCATCCCGGAGTCAGCGCACGGCACGAATGCGGCCAGCGCGGTGCTCGCGGGCCTGCGGGTCGTCGTCGTCAAGTGCGGTTCGGACGGCGCCATCGACCTTGGTGACCTGCGCGCAAAACTGGACGCGCACCAGGGCAGCGTGGCCGCGATCATGGTGACCTACCCGTCGACGAACGGCGTGTTCGAGGAGACGATCGGCGCGGTCTGCGAGGCCGTGCACGACGCTGGCGGGCAGGTCTACGTGGACGGCGCGAACCTGAACGCACTGGTGGGCCTGGCCAAGCCGGGCAAGTTCGGCGCTGACGTCTCGCACCTGAATCTGCACAAGACCTTCTGCATCCCGCACGGTGGCGGCGGTCCGGGTGTCGGCCCGGTTGCCGCACGGGCGCACCTCGGCCCGTTCCTGCCCGGCGGCGAGCAGGGGCACCCGGTTGCGGCGGCGCCCTTCGGCTCGGCAGGCATCCTGCCGATCTCGTGGGCGTACATCAAGATGATGGGCGCGGACGGGCTCCGGCGTGCGACTCAGGTGGCGATCCTGTCAGCGAACTACGTGGCGCGGCGGCTGACCGAGCATTACCCGGTCCTGTATACCGGGCGTGGCGGGCTCGTCGCCCACGAGTGCATCCTGGACCTGCGGCCGATCACTGCGCACACCGGAATCACGGCCGAGGACGTGGCCAAGCGGCTGATCGACTACGGGTTCCACGCGCCGACGATGTCGTTCCCGGTGGCCGGCACGCTCATGGTGGAGCCGACCGAGAGCGAGGACCTGGGCGAGCTGGACCGGTTCTGTGACGCGATGATCGCCATCCGGCACGAGATCGACATCGTCGCGACCGGGGACTGGGACCCGGCCGACAATCCGCTGAAGAACGCACCGCACACCGCCAGCATGCTGCTCAGCGGTGACTGGAAGCACGGTTACGACCGGGAGACCGCCGCCTACCCGGCTGGCGGCGACCGGCGCTCGAAGTACTGGCCGCCGGTGCGGCGGATCGACCAGGCCTACGGCGACCGGAACCTCATGTGCGCGTGCCCGCCGCCCGAGGCCTTCACGGACTGATCACGAGCCGTCCGCTAGTCGTGGCCCCGGTCCTCGCTGTCGGCCGGGATCGCGGGGAGGTACCGGCCTGAGATCGTCTCGGGGATGACCGCGATCATCCGCGAGGCGTCCGCCCAGCTCCTCCGACCGGTGGCCGCGGCATGGTCGCGTGCTCGATCGGTGAGCCGCTGGTCGGGACCGTCGCACACCGTGTCGCTCATGTCAGGGAACACCCTGAATAGCCCTTTCCGAGGCAGCCGGGTCGCAGTTGCGCACTCGTCAGGCTAAGGAGAGTCGTGATCATGGCGGCAGCCTGGGTGCAAACGCCGGATGATCGGCAAATGAACGTAATTACCCGGCTACCTCGGCAGGGTTGCCTCGAGCGCGACATCCGTCTTCGGGTAGTACGCGGCGACCTGGTCGGCGCCGTACTTCTGCCGGAACTTGTCGACAATGGACCGCACCCGGCCAGGATCGGTGATCGGCGTCACGGTGGCGCTGATGCTCGCCCCGTCAGCCGTGAGCTGGATGTGCGGTGTCGCGAGGACGTTCTTGTACCAGTCGCTGTCGGAGCCTCTGACCGGCACGAGGTAGAGCTTCCCGCCGTCGGTGACGAACCAGACGGGAATCGTGATCTGCCGTCCGGTCTTTCGGCCGGTCACCGTGTTGTCGATCTGATCCGAGCGCTCCAGCGTTGCGGCGAAGCTTTCGGCCATGTCTGATCCCCCATCGCCAGTGGGCCGGGTCGGCAGATAGTGCCGCCAGTCGCAGGGTAATACCGGCGTCTGATGGAAGCCGTGGCCGGCATGCCTGGCTACGGTGCCGTCAGGCTTGGCTTGAGCCGCACGAGCCGCACGGGGTCGCTCTCGTCGAGCTCGGCGACGGCCTCCCGTGACTTCACGAAATCGGAGAAGGACCGGTAGCCGAGAGCCTTCTCGCTGAACGAGGCGTCCATGCGCCGCATCTGGCTCTTGACCGCGGAGCTGTGCAGCCAGTCCGCGTCGTCCTTTTCCTGACCGAGCCGCAGCGCCCGCTCGAGCAGGCGGGTCGCCACTTCCTGCGGGTCCTCGGTGCCGAGGTCAGTCTCGCCGGCCGCCGTCGCGGCGGACGGCCGGCGCGAGCCTCGTCGGGACGGAACGCTGGCGGGCTCCGGCAGCTGCGCCTCGCTGGTCCGCCCGGGCGGCGGCGCGGCGGCGGGCGCGATACCGGGGAGTGCGTCGTAGATCACGAGCTCGTCGCAGGCCGCAGCCAGCGCCCTGCTGGTGGATCCCGCGACGCCGACGCCCACGACGTAGCGCCCCAGGCGCCTGGATCGCTGCGCCAGCGCAACGTAATCGGAATCACCGGCCACGATCACGATGTGGGTCAGGTCGGGAAGGCGGAACATGTCCTCGACCGCATCCACGGCGAGCCTGATGTCAGCACCGTTCTTGGCATAGGCAGCGGTAGGAAACAGCTGCACCAGGTCCACGGCGCGACTGACCAGCTGAGCCTGGTAGTCGGCGTTGACCGGGGTCGACCAGTCCGCGTAAGCACGGGTCAGCACTACCGTCCCGAAGGACGAGGCGAAGTCGAGTACGGCGCCGATGTCCACGGTGGCTCGCTCGAGCCTCTCGGCGATGTCGGGGGCGGTCTTGGACCGGTCCGCCTTGTTGAGCTTGGCCTTGTCGCGCTGAAACTGGCCGCGCCCGTGCACCTGGTCGTAGCGCGAGATCACGATGTTGTCGAAGTCGATGTAGACCGCAACACGCGCACCGCCAGGCTCGTTCATGCTCGCCCTTCTCGCCGGGGTTCCCCCTGGAGCCTAGTGCCTCCGGGCAGGTCATCCACGGCCTGTTGTCACCGATCTCACTCAGGCGCACGCTATGGCCAGTAGCAATCCAAGGGAGGGTATCCGATGCGTTTCAGTCGTCCATTCCAGATCGTCGCCGCCGCCGTAATTCTCGCGGGCGCAGGCGCCATGGGCGCCGTTCTCGCCCCGTCCGCTGCCGGGGCCTCACCGACAGCCCCAGCGATCCCCTCGGGACAGCACAAGTGCACGACCACCGTCACTACCATTACTGGCGGGACGTCCTCGTATCGTTCGTTCGGCCTGAGGCTGAAGATCAACAATGGCTCGTCCAGGCGGGCGATCGTGGCCTTCGTCAGCATGGACGCCAACGTGACTCCCGATGCCGAGCTGCGCCTCACCTGGAACGCGGGGCAGGGCATCAACGATTACCAGTACGGTCCGGGCAACATAGCTGAGAACCAGCAGTTCGATGGCACTCGCACGGTGATGGACGTGATTCCGCTGGGTCCCGGCAGGCACACGCTGGTCCCGCAAATCCGGCTGAGCGGGAACTCGACCACCAGCGGCACTGTCCTCCGCGCCTGTGCCGTCGTCGAGGCGTACACCAGCTAGCTGACACGCCGCGTACCGCGAGTGCCCGCGTCGTTCAGCTGTCAGCCCGGATGACGCGGCCTTTCCACTCGCCGCCGCGGCCCGCGTGATGGCGCCGGGCCGAGTCCGCTGTCATTGCCGCGTACATCGCGGCAATCAGCGGCAGGCCCGGCGCCCGCAGCGGCGACAGGCCGTACAGCCGGAGCATCGGCAGGTAGGTGACCGACATGACGAGCCAGCCAGCCAGGCCGGCCGCGGTCAGCCAGGTGGCGGTCACACCGGAAGAACCGGCGACGAGCAGGGCTACACCGCTGACCGCCGCGACCGGTGGCAGCAGGTACAGCCAGGCGAGCCCGACGACTGCCCCCGCCGTGAGTGCCAGCGAGTAGTGCAGCTGGGTGTAGGCCGACCGGGCAACCATGTCCCAGATGTCGGCCAGCCGGCTGTAGGGGCGCTGACTGACGACATCGGTGGTCAGCCCGAGCCAGCAGCGGCCGCCGGCTCGCTTCAGCAGCCGGGCGAGCGCAACGTCGTCGATCCGCGCGCCGCTGATCTGCGCCAGCCCGCCGGCGGCGGCGAGCGCATCGGCCCTGACGAGCATGCACCCGCCCGCCGCTGCCGCCGTTGTGGCGCGCCGCTCGCTGACGCGCCGGAACGGATAGAGCTGGGCGAAGAAGTACACGAACGCAGGGATCAGCAGGCGCTCGGCCCGGTTGCCGGTGCGCAGCAGCGCCATCTGGGACACCAGTGCGAACTGGCCGGCGGCCGCTGGCCGGGCAAGCCTGTCAACTGTGCCCGGCGCGTACGCGATGTCGGCATCGGTGAACAGGAAGTACTCCGTGCCACCGTCGTCTGGCGCGGAGCCGGTACCTGAGGTGGCGGCCCGCACGCCCTCTGACATAGCCCACACCTTGCCGGCCCAGCCGGCCGGAGTCGGGCGCGCGCTGACGACTGTGAGCTCAGCACTGCCTGCCGCCGCACCGAGTCCGGCGGCGGCCGTTGCGGTGCCGTCGCTGCTGTCGTCGTCGACGACGATCACCCTCAGCCGGCCCGCATAGCCCTGGTGCAACAGGCTGGGCAGGCAGGCCGGGAGGATGTCGGCCTCGTTCCTGGCCGGGATGATCGCGGTGATCGCCGGCGGCTGGCCCGCCCCCGCGTTGACGGGCGGCAGCCGGTGGCCGGTGCGCCAGTAGCCGCCGTGCAGCACCAGCAGGTACAGCCAGGCCAGGGCGGCAGCCGACGCCAGCGCGCAGATGGTAACGACCGCCGCCTCCCGATGTTGCCGGCCGGTCGTGCTCCGGCCGTCAGGCAGTGCACTCTATCTTGAGAGGTGTGACGCGGATCGCGCTGTTTGCTACCTGCCTGGCTGACACCCTGTTCCCGGCTGCGGCGCGTGCCACTGTCACCGTGCTCGAGCGACTCGGGCACCAGGTGGTGTTCCCGGAGGAGCAGACCTGCTGCGGGCAGATGCATGTGAACACCGGGTACCAGCGGGATGCGCTGCCGCTGATCCGCCGGTACGTGGACACCTTCGAGCCGCATGAGGTGATCGTCGCGCCGTCGGGCTCATGCGTCGGCTCGATCACCCACCAGCACGCGATGGTCGCCAGGCGGCTGGGGGACGAGCTGCTGGCCGTCCGGGCCGAGGCGGTGGCCGCGCGCACGTACGAGCTGTCTCAGCTGCTCGTGGACGTGCTCGGCGTCGAGGATGTCGGCGCGCATTACCCGCACCGGGTGACCTACCATCCCACCTGCCACTCGCTGCGGATGCTGCGGGTCGGCGACAGGCCGCTGCGCTTGCTGCGGCGCGTCTCCGGCATTGATCTGGTACCGCTGCCCGAGGCTGAGGCGTGCTGCGGATTCGGCGGCACGTTCGCGGTCAAGAACGCGGACACCTCGACTGCGATGCTTGCTGACAAGATGCGCAACGTGCTGGACACGGGCGCCGAGATCTGCACGGCCGGTGACTCCTCGTGCCTTATGCACATCGGCGGCGGGCTGTCCCGGCTCCGCGCCGGCGTCAGGACGGTTCATCTGGCGGAGATACTCGCCTCGACCGCCAGCGCCAGATCCAGGGCGGGAGCTCGCGGATGACCACGTTCCTTGGCCTGCCTACCGCACCGCGCGGCGTCGGGCATCTGCGCCAGGAAGAGCCCTTCCCGGTCGCGGCCCGGCGCGCGCTCGGCGACAGTCAGCTGCGGCGCAATCTCGGCAAGGCGACGTCCCACATCCGGGCTAAGCGGGCCGCTGTCGTCGGCGAGCTGCCGGACTGGGAGGAGCTGCGCGCGGCGGGTCAGGCCATCAAGGCCGCCACGATGGCTGATCTGGGCCGCTATCTGCAGCAGCTGGAGGCCTCGGTCACTGCGCGCGGCGGCACGGTGCACTGGGCCAGGGATGCCATCGAGGCCAGCAATGTCGTGACCCGGCTGGTGCAGGAGGCGGGCGCGACTGAGGTGGTCAAGGTCAAGTCGCTGGCCACCGACGAGATCGGGCTGAACGATGCGCTGGCACAGGCGGGCATCTCGGCCTACGAGACTGACCTGGCCGAGCTGATCGTGCAGCTGGGGCACGACCGGCCATCGCACATCCTGGTCCCGGCTATCCACCGCAACCGGTCGGAGATCCGTGACATCTTCCTGCGCGAGATGGGCGACGTGGATCCGGGGCTGACCGATAAGCCGGCCGCGCTGGCCGAGGCGGCCCGGCGCCACCTGCGGCGCAAGTTCCTGTCGGCCTCCGTCGGCATCAGCGGCGCGAACTTCGCGATCGCCGAGACCGGCACGCTGTGCGTGGTGGAATCCGAGGGCAACGGCCGCATGTGCCTGACGCTGCCGAAGACCCTCATCACCGTGATGGGCATCGAGAAGGTGATCCCCCGCTGGGCCGACCTCGGGGTGTTCCTGCAGCTGCTGCCGCGCTCGTCAACCGGCGAGCGGATGAACCCCTACACCTCGATGTGGACGGGCGTGACGCCGGGTGACGGGCCGCAGTCGGTCCACCTGGTGCTGCTTGATAATGGCCGGACTGCGGCGCTCGCCGACCCGCGCGGCCGGGAGGCGCTGCACTGCATCCGCTGCTCGGCATGCCTCAACGTGTGCCCGGTGTACGAGCGCACCGGTGGCCACGCATATGGCTCGGTCTACCCCGGACCGATCGGGGCGGTGCTGTCGCCGCAGCTGACCGGTGTCGAGGACAACGCGTCCCTGCCGTACGCGTCGTCACTGTGCGGTGCCTGCTACGACGCCTGCCCGGTCAAGATAGATATTCCGTCACTGCTCGTGCACCTGCGCGCCCGGCACGTCGAGGAGTCCCGCCGTGCCCGCCCGATGCCATCGGCCGAGGCGATCACCATGGCGGCGGCATCCTGGGTGATGGCCGACCCGCGCCGGTTCGCCGCAGCGCAGTCGGCGGGCCGAGTCGGACGCGTGCTCGGCAGGCGCGGCAAGATAAGCGCGCTGCCGCCGCCGCTCGCGGCCTGGACGAGGACGCGCGACGCACCCGTGCCGCCGCGGCAGACATTCCGGCAGTGGTGGCGCAGCGAGCACCTGGACAGGCCGTGAGCGCCCGCGACGAGGTACTGGCCAGGATCCGGGCTGCCACCAGGAACGGCCGCGCCCGTGCCTCCGGTTCCCCAGGATTTTCGGGGGGTGCACGGGGGACGGAGCCACCCGTGGGTGCAGGGTCCCCGCCGGCCAGCTACCGCGAGCGGGGCGAGCTGTCCGGCGAGCCGCTGCTCCGCCTGCTCGCCGAGCGGCTGACGGACTACCGCGCCCTCGTCCGGGTCGCTACGGCCGCGACTCTTGCGGGCGAGATCAGCTCGGCGCTGCAGCGTCGCGACGCGCGCACTGTCGTGGTGCCGCCGGAGTTGCGGCTGCCGCTACCGGACTTTGCTGAGGTCACCATCGACGACCAGCTCAGCGCCGCGGAACTGGACTCGTTCGACGCGGTCATCACTCGCGCCGCCGTCGCCATCGCCGAAACCGGCACGATCATCCTGGACGCCTCGCCGGATCAGGGTCGGCGGGCTATTTCGCTCGTTCCCGATTACCACCTGTGCATCGTGACCGCGGATCAGGTCGTTCACCTGGTCCCAGAGGCGGTAGCACGACTCACGGCCGCCGCCGCCAAGCCGCTGACATGGATCAGCGGTCCGTCTGCGACTAGTGACATCGAGTTGGAGCGCGTCGAGGGAGTGCACGGCCCGCGCACACTCGAAGTCATTCTGGTGACTGCCTGACGGTGCTGCATCTCGCTCCGCTACTGCCCGATTTCGCTCTGCAAGCGTGACAGATCTGCCGCCAGATGTAACAGTGTGACGAGCAGGCCCGACTGTCACAGTGAGATGCGCAGCTATCCTGACCGTCCCGGCCGACGAGCGCCAGCCCCCGCCGCGAGCGCTACCGTCGGGCCCCGGCTGACCCTGTGGCTGGCCGGACGCGGAGCGGCGCTGCCATGACGACGCTTCCGGTGCCAGGCGATGCGGGACTTCCCGGCCGGGACCAGGGCCCGGTCTACCTCACCCGTCCGGTTGCGGCGTTCTTTGACGTAGACAACACCCTCATCCGCGGCGCATCGATCTACCATTTCGCCCGCGGCCTCGCCGCCCGCAACATGCTCGGCCCGGGTGACGTGGTCCGGATGACCATGCGGCACCTCTCGTTCCGGGTGCAGGGGACGGAGGACCTCGGTCAGGTCGATGCCGTGCGGCAGGCAGCGCTCTCGTTCGTCGCCGGCCGGCGCGTTGCCGAGATGGTCCAGCTCGGCGAGGAAATCTACAGCGAGACGATGGCGAGCCGGATCTGGGAGGGCACGAGGGAACTGACCCAGCGGCACCTGGCAGCGGGCGAGCAGGTGTGGCTGGTGACCGCGACGCCTGTCGAGCTGGCCGAGATCCTCGCCCGTGAGCTCGGCCTCACCGGCGCGCTCGGGACCGTTGCGGAGATCGAAGACGGCGTCTACACCGGGCGCCTGGTGGGGGGCCTGCTGCACAAGGAGGCCAAGGCCGTCGCGATCCGGGCGCTCGCCGAGCGGGAGGGGCTCGAGCTTGCCAGGTGCACGGCCTACAGCGATTCGGCGAACGACCTGCCGATGCTGACCCTGGTCGGGCATCCCAATGCGGTCAATCCCGACCGGCGCCTCCGTGCCGAGGCGGAGCGCCGCGGCTGGCCCGTGCATGAGTTCCGGTCGGGGCGCCGCGCGACGGCGATCGTCTTCCTGGCCGCCGCGGGCGCCGGGGCCATCGCTGGCGGGGCAGCCGCGGGCGTTGCGATACACCGGCGGCGGCTGTCCACGTAGGCGGCAGCAGCGGGTGGCTGTCCGATTCTCTAGCGGCGGCTGTTTGAGCCGGGGGCAGCGGGGCAGGGTCATCAGCCATCCCACAGTTACCAACCCGAGCGAGGTGCTGACTGTGCTGACGCTAACCGACAGGGCCGCCGATACAATCCGT
>Ga0335072_10016717_pt1 | contig 10396 bp, 9 predicted proteins | sample Lox_Sample_21_FD_206725 | JGI IMG/M metagenome (GOLD analysis project Ga0335072, IMG submission 206725) | Soil microbial communities from Loxahatchee National Wildlife Refuge, Florida, United States - Lox_Sample_2.1 | ecosystem: Environmental > Terrestrial > Soil > Wetlands | place: USA: Florida... | reverse complement strand
CGGCCTCCACCGTCGCCTGCCAGCGGGCCGACAGCTCCGCCGCCGTTTTCCGGTAGGCGGGCTCGGTCTTCCACCCGGCCAGGGCCAGGGCCAGCGCGTCGAGCGCGGCCCGGGCGTCGGCCACCACCGCCACCCCGGACTGCTTGGCCGCGTCGAACGAGGCCACGTTGATGTTGACGAACCGCACCCCCGGCTCGGCGAACGCCGTACGGGAGGCGGTGGTGAAGTCGCTCCACCTGGTGCCGATGCCGATCACCACGTCGGCCCGCGCGGCCAGTTCGTTGGCCGCGGTGGTCCCGGTGGCGCCGATCGCGCCCGCGCACAGCGGGTCATCAAAGCGCATGGTGCCCTTGCCGGCCTGGGTCTGGCCGACCGGGATGCCGAAGGTACCGGCGAACTCCCGCAGCGCGTGCGTGGCCTCGGAGTAGATGACCCCGCCCCCGGCCACGATGAGCGGCCGTTTCGCGGACCGGATCACCTCGGCCGCCCGGGCCACGGCCGCCGGGTCCGGGGGCGTGCGGGGGATGTGCCAGACCCGCTCGGCGAACAGCTCGGCGGGCCAGTCGTACGCCTCGGCCTGCACGTCCTGCGGCAGGGCCAGGGTCACCGCCCCGGTCTCGGCCGGGTCGGTCAGCACCCGCATGGCGGCCAGCAGTGCCGACGGGAGCTGTTCCGGCCGCCAGATGCGGTCGAAGAACCGCGATACCGGCCGGAATGCGTCGTTGACCGTGACGTCCTGCGCGCTGGGGTCCTCGAGCTGCTGCAGCACCGGGTCGGCCACCCGGGTGGCGAAGACGTCTCCCGGCAGCAGCAGCACCGGCAGCCGGTTGATGGTGGCCAGCGCCGCCCCGGTCACCATGTTCGTCGCGCCGGGCCCGATCGAGGAGGTGCAGGCCAGCGCGGACATCCGGTTGCGGGTCCGGGCGAACGCCACGGCCGCGTGCACCATGGCCTGCTCGTTGCGTCCCTGCAGGTACTTCAGGCCCCCGCCGGGCGAGAGCTCGGCCTCGAGCAGGCCCTGCCCGAGCCCGGCCACGTTGCCGTGCCCGAAGATGCCGAAGCAGCCTTCGATCAGCCGGTGCCGGGCGCCGTCGCGCTCGCTGTACTGCGCGGCCAGGAAGCGGACCACCGCCTGGCCGACCGTCAGCCGTACCGTCGTCACGGCATGCTCCACGTGGTCACCCGGGGATCCACCGGCTGGTCCTTCCACTGCTCGCGCACCCAGGAGTGCGCCGGATCGTCGCAGATGAGCCATTCCCGCTTCCCGGGTCCGGCCATCACGTTCAGGTAGTACAGGTCATAGCCGGGCACCGCCATCGACGGCCCGTGCCAGCCGTGCGGGATGACCACGACGTCCCCGCTGTGCACCTCGGCCAGCACGTCGGCCGGCCGGTCCGGCGTGCCGTACACCCGCTGGTAGGCCAGGCCCGGGCCGACCGGGCCGTCAGCAACCTCGAAGTAGTAGATCTCCTCCAGGACCGACTCGCCGGGCCGGTCGGTGTCGTGCTTGTGCGGCGGGAACGACGACCAGTTCCCGGCCGGGGTGAACACCTCGCAGGCGATCAGCCGGTCGGCCTCCAGCACATCCGGGGTGCCGAAGTTGTTGACCCGCCGCGAGCAGGCCCCCGCCCCGCGCATCTCGACCCGGACGTCGTCCGCCTTCACGTGCCGGAACGGAAGTCTCTCGGCCTGGGAGCGGGCGAAGGCCAGCGCGAACCGGCCGCCCTCCCCGGTGTTGATCTCATAAGCGGTATCCCGGGGCACGTAGGCGCAGTCGGTGACCGAGGAGAACACGTCGGCCCGGCCGGCCAGGTCCGCGCCCCCGGCGTCGGTGTCCACGCCGCACGACCCCGCCAGCGGCAGCACGATCATCTCGTTGCCGCCGGTGTTGCCCAGATACGTGTCCGCCCGGGCCAGGTCCAGTACCCGCAGCCCGCTGTACCCCCAGTGCGCGCTCTCGGGCGTGATCCGCACGACCTCCCGTCCGTCGGCCGTGCTCCCGGCCGGGAAATGCCAGTTGAAGCCCTCATCCTGGATCGTCATGGTCGCACCGTAACATCGTGGGCCAGAGCGCAGGCGGCGTCCACCGCCGCGGCCACCTCGCCGTCGTGCGGGTAGAGCAGAGCGCGGCCGATCACGAAGCCCCGCACCCCCGGCAGGGCCAGCGCCGCCTTCCATCGCGCATAGGTCTCCTCCGGCGGGCCGACCGGATCCCCGCCGAGCAGCAGCGTCGGCAGCGTGGTGGCCGCCATGACCTCCTCCATGCCATCGATCACCGGCAGCTTGAGCCAGCTGTAGCTGCTCGTCGCGCCGAGCCCGGACACGATCGCGACCGACCTGATCACCGCCGCGGCGGTCAGGTCGTTGACCACCCGCCCGTCGGCGCGCCGGCACATGAACGGCTCGAGCATCGCCACCAGGCCCCGCGAGCCGAGGTCGGTGACGGCCCGCCCAGCCGCCTCCAGCGTGGCCACCGTGCCCGGGTCGCTCGGGTCGATCCGGGTCAGCATCTTGCCGCCGTCCAGGCCCATGGCGGCGATCGTGGCCGGGTCGTAGGCGGTGAACCGGTCGTCGAGCTCGAAGGCGGCCCCCTGCAGCCCGCCGCGGTTCATCGACCCGAAGACGACCTTGTCGTCCAGCGCGCCGAGCAGCAGCAGGTCCTCGATGATGTCCGCGGTGGCCAGCAGCCCGTCCACGCCCGGCCTGCTCAGCGCGGTCAGCAGCCGGCTCAGCAGGTCATAGCGGTCCGCCATCGCGTTGGTCACGCCCCGGACCCCGAGCGAGCCGCGCGCCGGATGGTCCGCGGCCACGATCATCAGGCGCCCGTCGGCACCCAGCAGCGGCCGGCGCCTGCGCTCGGCCGCCCGCGCCGCGATCAGCTCCGGGGACCTGGCCCGCAGCTCGCGCAGCATCTCGAAGTCATGCATACGACATCCGCAGGAAATCCTCGACCTCTTCCGTGGTGGGCATGGCCGACGAGCACTCCAGCCGGGTGGTGACGATCGCCCCGGCCGCGTTGGCGAACCGGATGGCCCGCTCCAGCGGCCAGTCAGCCAGCAGCCCGTGGCACAGCGCGCCGCCGAAGCCGTCCCCGGCGCCGATCCCGTTGACCACCTCGACCCGGATCGGCGGGATCTCCACCTCTTCGTCCTTCGTCCGCGCGTAGACCCCCTCCGGGCCCCGTTTGACCACCGCGAGCTCGACCCCGGCCTCCATCAGCGCCTCGGCCGCCGTCCGGGCGTCCCGGGTGCCGACCGCCGTGTCGACCTCGTCCAGGTTGCCCACCGCCACGGTGACGTGGGGGAGCGCGGCCTGGACCTGCTCGCGGGCGTCCCCCCGTGAGGCCCAGAACACCGGCCGGTAGTCCAGGTCCAGCACGGTCAGCGGCGCCCGGTTGCGGGCCTGGAAGGCCGCGTGGTGAGCTGAACGGCTGGGCTCCGCGCAGAGCCCGGTCACGGTGGCCCAGAACAGGCGGGCGTCACGGATTTCGGCCGCTGGGATCTCCTCCGGTTTGATCTCCAGGTCGGGCGCCTTGGGGTACCGGTAGAACCAGATCGGGAAATCATCGGGCGGGAAGATCTCGCAGAACGTCACCGGGGTGGGCAGCTCCGGCACGGCGGTGACGAACGCGTCGTCCACGCCGAACTCGCGCAGCGCCCGGTGTACGTACCTGCCGAACGGATCCGCGCCGGTCCGGGTGATGACCGCCGACGTGCGGCCGTGCCGGGCCGCCGCGACCGCGACGTTCGTCGCGCTGCCGCCCAGGAACTTCCCGAACGTCTCGACGTCCTCCAGCCCGACCCCGGTCTGCAGCGGGTAGATGTCCACCCCGACCCGGCCCATGGTGAGCACGTCGTAGCTCATCGCGAGCCGCCGGCCAGGCTGCGCAGGTAGTACAGGCTTTCCCGTACCGCCCGGACCGGCCCCTCGTCCCGGGGCGGGCCGTCCAGGATCGTGTCCTGCTCGAGCACGTACCAGCCCTGGTAGCCGGCCGCCTCCAGGGCGCCCACCACGCCGGCCACGTCGACGTCGCCCTGGCCGAGCGGCCGGTACAGCCCGCCCGACACGCCGTCGGCGTAGCTGATCTCGTGGTCGGCCACCTTGTGCGCCACGGCCGCGGTCACGTCCTTCAGGTGGACGTGCCCGATCCGGGCCGCGGCCGCCCGGGTCAGCTCGGCCGGGTCGGTGCCGCCGATCAGCAGGTGGCCGGTGTCCAGGCAGAGCGGGATCCCGCTGCCGTCGAGCACCCGGTGCACCTCGTCGGGCCCCTCGACCATCGTCCCGACGTGCGGGTGCAGCGTCGCGGTGAACCCGCGCTCGGCGGCCCGGGCCGCGGCCCGGTCCAGATTGGACAGCAGGGCCGACCAGCCGTCGGCGTCCAGTTCGGGCCGGGCGTCATAGCCGTCCTGGCCGGTGGCGGCGGCCAGGACCAGCACCGGATGCCCGCCGCCGAATCCGTCCAGGGCCTGGTCGACCGCGGGCAGCGGATCGACGGTCGGCTCGTGCAGCACGACCGGCATGAAGCCGCCCGCGGCGGTCAGCCCGTGCCCGGCCAGCAGCGCGGCCCGCGGATCCGGGTCGGCGGGCAGGTACCCGACGGGCCCGAACTCGGTGGCCGTGAGCCCCACGGCCCGCATCTCGGCCAGCACCCGGTCGGCGGGCAGCTGGTAGCCCCAGCCCGGTACCTCGCACACGCCCCAGGAGATCGGTGCCCCCGCGACTCGCCCCTTCATCGGCTGTTCCTCTCTCATCGGCGCACCTCGGCCACCAGCACCGGCTGCTGGCGGAGCCGGGACAGCTCGCACGCCTCGGCCACGTAGAACGCCTCCAGGGCGTCCTCCGGCGTGCACGGGCTGGCGGCCCGCCCGGCCGCCACGTCGATGAATGCGGCCAGCTCCGCCGCGTACGCATCCCCGAACCGCCCGACGAAGTCCCGGTGGGCCGGGCCCGCCGGGAAGCGCTGGCCCGGTTCGGCCGAGCGCAGCGCCGTCCGGTCGTCCAGCCCGGCGCAGACGCTGCCCGCCGAGCCCAGTAGTTCGAGCCGCACGTCATATCCTGCGTCGTTGTACCGTCCGCAGCACACCACGGCCAGGGTGCCGTCGTCGAGGGTCAGCATGGCGCTGGCCGTGTCGACGTCGCCGGCGGCCCGGAAGAACTCCTCGCCCCGGTTGGCGCCGGTCGCGTAGACCTGCGTCACCTCGCGGCCGGATACCCAGCGGATCGCGTCGAAGTCGTGCACCGCGCAGTCGCGGAAGATCCCGCCCGATCCCGGGATGTACCCGGCCGGCGGCGGCGCCGCGTCGAACGTCGTCGACCTGATCGTGTGCAGCCAGCCGAGCGACCCCGACCGCGCCGCCTCCCGGGCGGCGCGAAACCCCGTGTCGAACCGCCGCTGGAACCCGATCTGCACCGGCACCGCGCTCCCGCTGGTGGACTTGATCACGTCCAGCGTGCCCCCCACGTCGGGGGCGACCGGTTTCTCGCAGAACACCGGCACCCCGGCCGCCACGCCGCGCTTGATGAACTCCGGATGGGCGCCGGTCGCCGCCGCGATGACCACGCCGTCGATCCCCGCCCCGAGCAGTTCGGCCACCGACTCCGCGGTGCGCGCCCCGAACTCCCCGGCCACCTGCCGGGCCCGCCCGGTGTCCGCGTCCGTGATGATCAGCGAGTCAACTCCCGGCAGACCGTGCAGCGTGCTGGCGTGGAATACGCCGATCCGCCCTACCCCGATGAGTCCGATACGCATGAAGTTCCCTTGCGATGCCCGGTGATCTGGTGATCACAGCCTTGTCATGCCCCGAGGTACTGTCAAGGTTATGTCCTAATGATATTACATACTCTAAAGCAGACATTAGCGGCGCAACCCACCCCGCCACCCCGCCACCCCGCCACCCTGCCACCCTGCCACCCCGCCACCCCGCCCCCTTCCCTCGCTCCACCCCTCGATCGGGGGTTGTGGCCCACGACCCCCGTCTACCGGGGCATGTGTGCCACAAGCCCCGAACGCAGCGCCGCGCCCCGGCGTTCATGACCCTTTTCCGGGGTCAGCCCTGATGGCGGTACGCTGCTTGCGGCCTTGATCGTCACGCATCACACGGAGCCGCGCGCTCATGCTGAGCCAGCACCTCATCGATTCCCTGTTCCCGCCGGACCTGCCCGAGCCCGAGTACTGGGAGCGCCGTTACCCGCCGCGCGACCTGCCCGGGGGCGCCGAAGTCACCCGGTTCTCGCCCAGCCCGACCGGCTTCCTGCATATCGGCGGCGTGTACGTGGCCACCATCGACGTGGACGTCGCCCGGCACTCCGGTGGCCGCTACCTGGTCCGCCTGGAGGACACCGACCAGGCCCGCGTCACCGAGGGCGCGGCCGAGCAGTTCGCCGAGGCCTTCGTGTACTTCTCCATCGGCCCCGACGAGAACGACCAGACCGGTCTCTACGGCCCGTACGCCCAGTCCGGCCGGGCCGGTACCTACCTGACCTACGTCCGTGAGCTGCTCCGCCGGGGCAAGGCGTACCCGTGCTTCGCGACCAGGCAGGAGCTGGAGGAGATCGCCGCGCGGCAGCGCGCGACGGGCGCCCTGCCCGGCTACTACGGTACGTGGGCCATCTGGCGTGACGCTCCCGAAGAGCAGGTGGCCACCCGGCTGGCCGCCGGCGACCCCTACGTGGTCCGGTTCCGCTCCCCAGGTACCGCCGGGGCGCGGGTGAGTTTCACCGACGCGATCCGCGGCGAGCTGACTCTGGACGACAACCGCAACGACGCGGTGATCCTGAAGAGCAGCGACACCGAGCCGCGGCTGCCGACCTACCATTTCGCGCATGCCGTCGACGACCACCTGATGCGGGTCACCCTGGTCATCCGCGGCGAGGAGTGGATCTCGTCGGTGCCGCTGCACCTGCAGCTGTTCGACGCGCTCGGCTTCCCGCGCGTCCGGTACGCCCACGTCGCCCTGCTGATGAAACAGGACGGCGGCAGCCGCCGCAAGCTGTCCAAGCGGAAGGATCCCGAGGCCAGCGTCACCTTCTACATCGAGCAGGGCTTCCCGGCCCCGGCCGTGCAGTACTACCTGCGCGGCCTGGCCAACGGCCGCCTGGCCGAGATGCCGCTGGACCAGGCGCTGGCCGAGCCGATCAGGCTGTCGGAGATGGGTGCCGCGGGCCCGCTGGTCGACATGGTCAAGCTCGACGACATCTGCGCCGACTACATCGCCACCCTGCCCGGCGAGCAGATCCTGGCCGAGGTCATCACCTGGGCCCGCCGTTACGACCCCGACCTCGTGCCGGTCCTGGAAGCCGAGCGGGCCCTGGCGCTGCGCGCCCTGGCCATCGAGCGCGAGGACACCGACAACCCGCGCAAGGACCTGCGCAAGTGGGCAGACTTCCGGGCCGTCTACGGGTACTTCTTCCCGGAGCTTTTCGAGCTGGTCACCGACCCCGCCGACGCCCGGTTCGGCGGCCTGGACCCCGATCTGGTCCGCGCCGTCGCCGAGGGCTTCGCCCGCAACTACACCCCCGGGAAGCGCCCCGAATGGTTCGACCAGGTCCGCCGGCTCGCCGCCGACCTCGGGTTCGCGCCGAGCCAGAAGGTCTACAAACAGGATCCCGAGGCCTACCCGGGCTCGATCGCCGACGCCTCGATGATCATCCGCGTCCTGATCACCGGCAGGCACCGGAGCCCCGAGCTAGCTGAGGTGACCGCTGCGCTCGGCACCGAGGAGGTGCTCCGCCGGGTCCGCGCGCTCCGGTAACGTTCCCGGAACGATCCGGGCGTACCGTGGCCTTTCGTGAGGCACACGCACCCGGCGCAGGTGGTCGGATGGTGCTGGCCGGGGGAGCCGGCTCGCTGACGGTTGCGCTGCTGCTCCCCCTCATCCTGCTCTTCCCCGACGGCCGGCTGCCGTCGCGGCGCTGGCGGCCGGTGCTGTGGGCGATCGTCGTCGTGATGGCGGGCTGGGCGCGGTCCGCGCCGACCTGCTCGGCGTGGTGCAACGGTCCCTGGAGCCCGCCCACGCCGCGGTCTGGATCCGGCCGGTCCGCTGAGGCCGGCAGCGCGGGCGTGACCGCCGAGGCGCAGCCCATGCTCACGTGTCCTGGCCCGGCCCCGTCGTCTCATCGTCGGACCAGGTCTCGCCCCCGGGCCCGATCGTGTCGTCGGGCGGGTTATCGATGACGGGTACCGGATCCAGCCCGAGCCTCGCCGCGATCTTGGTCAGCAGGACATCCTGGGCGGCCAGGTGCCCTTGCACGTGCGCCAGCTCGTGCAGGGCGGCGCTCGCGTCGTGGAAGGTCGCCTCGGCGCGTTTGTCCGCCGCGGCGGCCTGCACGTTCTGCCCCACCATGATGACCGACAACAGCACGAGCTGGAGGAACGTCTGCGCCACCCAGGTCACGACCGCCGACGCACCGGCCCGGATGGCCGACGGGAGGCTGATGAGGTCGAACACCGCGAACGCGTAGGCGCACCACATACTGCCCACGGCGGTGGTGATGATGATCGCCACCTTGGTGTTGAACCGGTTGATGGCCGTCCCGCGCGGGAGCAGGTCGAGTACCTTTACCGGCCGATCGGCGCGCCGGGAGGCGATGCGCGGATGGCGTATGTGCTGGTAGATCGTCATGGCCAGGCCTTCCGTCAGACGGGCAGGACTCTTCTGAGCCGCCGAGCACAGATTTCCGACAGGCTAACGCTGCTGCGCCCGCCGCGCTCCGGCCCCGAGCCGGTCTGGCGCGGTCGAAGGTGCGGCGGCGCGGCGGCGCGGCAGCGCGGCGGCCAGCGGCGGCGACTATCGTTGACAGTGTGGTTCGACAGCTCCCGGCCACCCGGCACGGCCGCGACGGCCTTCACCTGAGAGCGCAGGCCGGGGCGGCGCGTAGCCTGACGCGCCCGGCGGCCAGCCGGGCCGACAAACGGTCGGCCCGGATCGTGGCGGCCGCGGCCCGGTGGATCCAGGACGGTAAGCGCCTGGACATGCAGGGGCTGGCCGATGAGCTCGGCGTCTCGCGTGTCACCCTGTTCCGCCGCGCCGGCAGCCGCGAGGCGCTGCTCAGCAAGGCCCTGTGGCTGCTCACCCAGTGCACCCTGGAGACGGCCGCGGCGCGGTGGGAGGCCGAACGGCCCGAGGACGAGCTGCACACGCCGGGCACCGGCCGGCACATCAACGCGCTGGTCGCGCACAGCGAGGGCCTGCGCCGGCTGCTTGATGACGAGCCCGCGCTGGCCATACGCGTCCTCACCGACCCGCGCGGCCAGGTGCAGTCCGGCATCGTGGCCTTCATCGAGGAACTGCTGCGCCGCGACATCGAGGAATTCGGCCTGATCACGCTCATCGAACCGGACGCGCTCGCCTACGCGCTGGTCCGGCTGGGGGAGTCGTTCCTGTACGCGGACGTGCTGGCCGGCCGCAAGCCCGATGTCGAAACCGCCAACCGCCTGCAGCGCGCCCTCGTCGAGGGCGTCCTGCCCTAAGCGCGGCCTCAGGCCATGGCCGCGACGTAAGACCGGCTTGGCGGGCCGCCGTTCGCGCGGCCCGCCAAGCCGGCTCGGTCAGGCGCTGGCCTTGAGCTTGGCCAGCTCGGCGTCGACCATGGCCTCGTGCTCGGCCTCGTCCCGGCGGGCGTCACGCGGCCGCCAGCGGCCGCGCAGCAGCGGGATGGACAGCAGGAAGACGATGATGCCGCCGAAGCAGATCCAGTACCAGGTCTTCCACTGACTTGCGGTCTTGGCGGCCGCAGCCGTCACCGCCGCGGCATGGGCGTTCAGGTAGGCGAAGACGCCCGGTGGCACCTTGGACAGCGCGGTCAGCTGCGCCGAGTAGGGAGCCATCAAGGTGAGCTCCGAGGAGTACGGAGCGATGGTTTTCAGCTGCGTCGCGTACGGAGCGACGGTCTTCAGCGCCGGCGCGGCCGCGATCACCCCTGCGATGGCCGCCTTGTTGGCGTTGATCGTGGTCAGGATGCCGAGGCCCTTGGCACCGCCTCCGGCCGCCTTGATCGCCTGGGCCAGCAGCGCGGGCGGGATCTTGGCCGGGTTGGAGTAGGTGGCCAGCTTGGTGAACAGCGCCGGGTTGGCCTGGATGACCGCGAGCTCGGGCGCGAACTTCTGCGCGTTCGCCAGCTGCGTGGCGTTCGCCTGCGCGGTGGATATGACGGTCGGCGGGATCGACTGCGCGGTGGCGACGACCGACGGCGGCACCTTCTGGGCGGCCGCCACCACGGTCGGATGGCCCTGCGCGAAGGCGATTTCGCTGCTGTACTGAGTCGCGTAGGCCGACACGGTGGGTCCGTAGGTCACCAGCGGGGTGACGGTGTTGATCACCACCGGGATAAGCAGGTAGGAGACGAACACCACGATCCGGATGATCCAGCCCCAGATGGCCAGGCCAGTGGCGGTCAG
>Ga0335072_10016714_pt1 | contig 10397 bp, 4 predicted proteins | sample Lox_Sample_21_FD_206725 | JGI IMG/M metagenome (GOLD analysis project Ga0335072, IMG submission 206725) | Soil microbial communities from Loxahatchee National Wildlife Refuge, Florida, United States - Lox_Sample_2.1 | ecosystem: Environmental > Terrestrial > Soil > Wetlands | place: USA: Florida... | reverse complement strand
TATAGAGGTTGTACCGTCCCCCTTGCTCAAGCCTGCTGCTCCACGGGTTTGCCGCAGAGACGTCATATAGTACCAACGGGCTTGTTCCGAGCGGAGAACGCCTCCGCTTTGTAGTAAGTGCTTCGAGGTCGTCTGCGCTCAGACAATCCTCCAGTTGGCCTCCGTAGAAAACCTTATTGCAAATCGCGGAGATTGCCGGATGCATCCTGTACTGCCTTCGAAGCATGGTCAAGCGGGGTTCCGGTTCCCCGGTATCGACAGCCGTTTGCACGCCCGACTGGTCAAAGATGTCACGGGCCAACCACTTCCTGGCTGCCTCTGAGTCCGCGACGCAAATGGGTGGCAGCTGCCGGAAATCGCCTACAACTATCGCCTTCTGGGTCGCCCTTCCTGCCGCGAAATAGAGCGCTGGCATTGGAGCCATGCTCGCTTCATCTACAACCAGCACATCGAACTTTTCTGCATCAAGCTGTTTCGAGATGGTCGCCTTCGTCAGGCTGGTCGCAATCAGCTTTGCCTCCCTGAGAATCTTAGCCGCTAGCGCCTCCAGTTCTGCCTCGAGCAAGCGAATGGTTTTTGAGATTTCTTCCAGCTGGCTTGTTAAGTAGCCGACCCGGGCGGGTACATCACCCGCAGCTAGGCTGACGCGGGACAGCGATTCCAGTAGGTCACGCTCCACCTGATTTCCACGAGTCTGTGTGCTTTCGAGGTTCGACTGGAGCTCGGCGAGCTTCGGCGGCCCAGCGGCAAGGACGCGCTGAGCGGTGGATAGGTTTGTTCCGAGTTCAGCGACCTGCAGTTCGAGCTTCACCGGGTTGAGACGGCGGAGGAGCCTCTTGAGTGCGCTGGCGGTTTGCGCCTCAGCGAGCCTTGCTTTGGCAATCTCAACCTGCTTTGACAGCTGCACCAAGTGTGATTTGGCTGCCTCATGTTCTTCGGCGAACCGATTGCGATTGCCTCTAAGACTTTCCAGAGACCGATTCAGATCCCCCTGCCGCTTTAGAAGATCCCCGATGCGTCCTAACTCGGCCAATTGGGTCTGGACATGAGCGAGTTGGCTCCGCATTTTCGATAAGTGTTCGTTAAGCTCCACTCCGAGCCGCGCAGCGATTTTTTCAGGAATTACCATCTCCGGTAACGAAGCATTCGGACTGATGTTGCCAAGGCGGACGAATTTACCGCTCTGGAAGTCCTCTGAGTTCTGAAGCAGCGTAGCGACCTTGTTTATTGCGTTATCGGTAGCGACGTTTGTATGCGAAGCAATAAGCACACGAAGGTTCCGGCTAAGGAGAATTGCGACAAGGAGGCCGATAGTCTCTGTTTTTCCTGTTCCAGGAGGGCCCCAGATGAAATGGACATCGCTCCCGCAGATCTTTCGAATCGCAGAGATTTGTTCGTCGTTCGGCGGCTTTGCTGTGACTGGGAGGTTGAGATCGGCCAGGTCTGATTGGACTTCCGGGCAAACGAGGCCGAAAAGACGGTCCCCTAAGCCGCCTTCAAATCTCAGTTGTCCGCTGAGCACGTCCTCGAATCGTTTCCGGAGAGCCTCAAGGAGGTACCAAGTGTTGGTGATGACCCTGGCCTGAGCGACCGATGGCCCGAAATCCTTCTCTATCCCGACCGCTACCTCACTGCCCTGCACAGAGATAATCTGGCCGGGGAATCTCTGTCCGCGAATCTCGATCTCGGCTGGGGCGTCGTCCATGACTATGAGGGGGCTTTCAGTGCTGAACACATATATGAAAAACGGCCCATCTTGACGAATGAATCTGCCGTCGTAAACGGTGACGATTGAGCCGCCTTTGCCCCTTTTGAGTGCTTCGATTTCGGCTGCTAACGCCAACATGAATTCGCGAATGAGGGCCTGCTGATTCGGGGGAGGGGATGATGTGCTGTTTGGGGTTGGGCTGGGCTGATCGGTGCTGGTATGCACGCGCCTTCTGGCCATTTTCGGATACGTGTTCGTGCGGCTCACTTTGGCTGCTCGCAAGTATCAGAGAATCTGTGACCGGTGTCAAAGTGGCTGTTTGGCGCATACATGGCAAAGCGCTCATTGATCGGTAATGGGCAATTTGATCCGGAAGCCGCGTTCTGACATCATTAACTCCTGAGTAAATGGTGCGCCGTGCGAATCGCCTCTTCCCCCAGAATTCGCATCGCTGCCGGTTTGCTGCTGGCTGCCCTGCTGAGCTTCGTCGGGTATCAAGTTCTCCGGCGGCGGACTCCCGAAGCTCCAGAGGCGCTGCTGAAGCAAGCCGACAAGATGGCATGGCTCAACAACTGGATCGGGGCCGCGCCTCTTTACCACCGCGCCGAAATTCAGTTTCAACAAAGGCATCGGCTCTCAAAAGCCCTCTATGCGCGAGTCAGCGAAATGCCCGCGCACAGCGAATCCTCGACAACCATCCCCCAGCAGATTGCCGTCCTGAATCACGATCTGACGCTGCCTGCGGCGCAGGACCCAAAGACGCGGCTGCGTATTCTGACCATCCTCGGAATGCTGGAAGTGAATTACGACGCCGGCATGGCGCGTCAGACCTGGGCGGAGGTCGAGAAGCTAGCGCTCCATCGTCATCATTACCTGTTGGCAACCCGCGCCATCGGCGAGCAGGGGATCGCGGCGTTCCTGCTGGGCGACATCGCCACGGCGAAGATGGACGTTTTGAAGGCTTGGATGATCGCAAAGATCGACGACCCTGCCGCTCACATCCGATACGCCAGCATGTACGGCACAGGACTCGTCGCGGTCGGGAAATACCAGGAGGCGCTTGGGCCGCTGAACGAGGCGATCAAGGTGTCGAGGAAGACTCGGGGCGTCGCGTATCCGACCATCGCCATTACCGCGAAGATCGAAGCTCTGAGCGGGCTGGGAGAGTACCAGCAGGCGCTCGAGCTTACCAGCGACGAGATGCGCCGGGTCTCCGCCTACAACCTTGCAGCTCATCTTTACGACCTCCACCGTGTGCGAGGCGAGGTCTACCAGCGGATGAACAACTGGGATCAGGCTATCGCCGATTATCAGGAAGCCATCGGATACGCGAAGCAGCTTTCATACTGGCGAGGCATCAGTGAGACGGGCGGACTTTTGGCCCAGGCCGATCTTCACCAGGGAGCATTACAGCAGGCGCTGGCCACGATCAACGAAGCGATTGACGCTGACAAGCAAATTCCAGATGAGATGTACTTCGTTCCGCGCAACCTTGGGACCAAGGCGGAAATCCTAGCGCAGATGGGCAAGGTGAGGGAATCTAATGACCTCTATGAGAGGAGCGCCGACCTGCTGGATGCGCTCTTGAGCAGAGTCCCGACCCCCATGATCGAACGCCAGTTGCTGAATGAGCTGAGCACCGTTTATGCGGGCTACTTCGCTTCACTGAGCAAGCAGGATCGGCTCGCTGACGCATTTCAGGTCATTGAGCGTGCTCGGGGACGAGTGGAAGTTCAGCTTCTGACCCACCACGACGTCATGGTGCCTCACCAGCCAAGCCCTGAAGAATTGCGCCTGACGAAGCTGAGCCTCGAACTGACGGACACGGATGGAGCCGCGGCCAGAGAGCGCATCCTGAATACGATCTACGCCACGGAGCAGCAGCTTGGAGACGATTCGCCGGCCGACTTGACACCGCCCGCGCCTGTACCTCTGAAATCTCTACAGAGCGACCTCAGCCCATCCGAGCTTTTCATCGAATACGTTCTCGCAGATTCTCAGTCCTACGCGCTCGCAATCACACGCAGCACGGTCCATTGCTACTCGCTCCCGGCGAAGTCTGTCCTCGACCCAGAGGCAACGAAGTACCGATCTGAACTGATTCAGGAAAAGACCGACCCGGCTCTGGCGCAGCGCCTGTTCACCGGCCTTCTGGGCGAGATTCCGGAATACAAGGGAAAGACGGACTTGATTGTGGTCCCCGACGACGAACTCAACTTCCTCCCGTTCGCCGCTCTGATGAATGCTGGCCAGTACATCGTGACATCTCATCTGGTGTCTGTCGCGCCCTCGGGAACCGTGCTCGATATGCTGGGCCATCGTGGGCAGGATGCCGACCGTCAACACGAACTCGCCTACCTTGGCGTGGCGGCGTGGACATCCAGAGCGCCTCCGGACACGCTGCTCGCCGTGGTTCGCCGAGCCGTCTCAAGACCAGAGAGAAGCGAGCTGGTTCCTCTCCCCACAAGCAAGTATGAAGTCGAAACGATTGCCGACGACCTTCCCCAACCGGACACGATTCTCCTGGGCTCCCGCGCGACCGAAACACAATTCACGCAGCTCCCGTTGAGCCGGTACAACGTCATCCATCTGGCGCTTCACGGTTACGTCGATCCCGAGTTTCCAGATCGGTCCGCGCTTGTTTTCGCACCGAATCCGCCGGTCAACGACGGGTTCCTGCAGGTTCGCGATATCCGTCGCCTGCCGCTCCGTGCGAGCCTTGTCACGCTCTCTGCCTGCGACACGGGGGTCGGGCCGGTCGGAGAGGACGGCGTTGCGGACATCGTGAATGCGTTCCTTGAAGCCGGAGCGCAGAGCGTGGTCTTTACCCTCTGGGAGGTCCAAGATCAGGCCACGACAAATCTCATGGTTGACTTCTACCGGCATCTCAGCGATCACGAAGGTAAGGCCGAAGCTCTCAGGCAAGCCCAAATCCAAATGCTGAAGTCGGGCGCGCCGCCGTACTTCTGGGCAGGATTCGAACTGGACGGGGAACCGAACGGCGGCGTCTTCAGAAACGGAACAACTGCTATCGCTCTCAGGAGGAACTGATGACCGCGACTGCCATATCGGCGCCTGCTGCACCCCTGCAGCTCTCCGGCAAGGACCGTCACGCAATCCTTGAGAGTGTGCTGGCTGCACTCCGGAAGCGGTTCTACGCCCCCGAGAAACTGAATGCGGATTGGCAGGCAGCCGTGGAACGACACCAGCCAATGATTGAAGGTGCCGTCGCGACGGATGCATTTGAGCAGGCGATGAGTGATCTGCTGGCCGAGCTACATACCTCGCATCTGGGCTTCTTTCACAGCACCGCCCGCAGGGCTTCCAGCCGGGCCGCGCTCAGCGCCAACTACCTGGCTGACGAGACGCCTTACGGAAAGCGCTGGATCTTCCAGGATGTCCACGCCGGCGGTGCCGCTGCAATCGCCGGCATCGAGGGGGGGAACATCCTGCTTCGTGTTGACGAACGGGAAATCGTGCCGCCTGAGCACCCTGTTTTTCCGATGGGGAAGCCGACCAACGTCGGGTTTGTTGCGAACGACGGCCAAACGAGGTCCGTTTCCGTAGATGTGGCACGGCCCAAAGGAAAGAAGCTGCATTTCATCGAGCCAACCTTGGTCGAGGCAAAGCGACTCGGCAATGGTCTCGGCTACCTTAAGGTCGCCATGTTTCCCGACATGGTTGGTGTTGACGTCGCGAATCGGATTTCCGACGCGGCTGCCGGCTTGGGCAAGATCGACCGGCTAATGATCGATCTCCGCGGAAATACAGGTGGCGGAATCGGCGCATTGCGCGTCATGAGCCTTCTCACTCCGGACAGAGTTCCGATTGGATTCGCACTGGATCGACGGCGAGCCAAAGACAACATCGACGCTCAGAAGCTGAGTTTCCCGCGCTTTTCGCGCATTCCGTCGAGTACCAACCACCTCTGGCTGCTCGGGCTAAAGTACGCCCCAGCGATGCTATCAAAGAAGCCGATTGTTCTCGAAACCGAAGGCTTGGGACCGATGCCCTTCCACGGTAGGGTCGTCCTGCTTGTCGACCGCCACACTGCCAGTGCGGCCGAAATGATCGTCGCCTTTGCCCGCGAGAATAATCTGGCCTTTATCATCGGCGAGAAGACCGCGGGCCGCCTTCTTTCGGCCACTTCGGTGAAGGTCGGCAGTGGCTTTAGACTGGCTCTGCCAACTGGCGCCTATTACACGTGGAAAGGGTCAGTTCTCGAAGGGAAGCCGATTGCGCCAGACTACGAGGTCGATTTCGACTGGCGGGATCGCCGGGTGCTAGGCAACGACTGTCAGCTCAAACAAGCCATCGATTTGGCTCACAACACGGCAACCGCGCGCGCAACTTACCCGCCCGAATGACCGACGAGGAAGCGTTTCTCGAATGGCTGAATAGAGATTGACCGATCCAACCCCATGCTTCGCTCTGTGCCTCCGGCACCAGCACCAAAGCGACGGACTAAGAGATGATACGTGCGATTGATGCGACGGAGTGAGGTGAAGGTCGATGATTAGGGGCCAGCAAGGCGGATCGCTAACGAAACACTTGGTTGTTCCCCGGTTCGAGTAGACAGAGAACACCGACCCAGTCACTCGCTACGGAGACAACGGTGGGCCACCCGTGTGTCGGGACCCAGAACAAGATTGGCAGATAGGCAAATCCGCAAGGGAAGAGAACCAGCGATGCCCGGTCGGTGGCTCCAGGAGCGAAGGACCAGTGGGATCTGGCGCTGGTGCAGACGGAGCGAAAGATCACGGAGATGGTTGCTCAGAAGGATGGGGAGAGCTGGCGAGAGTTTCTGGCGAAGAGGAGGGAACGGGAGGCAGCGATCGCGGCGGCGGTGTGAGGGGAAGGGGCGCCAAGCCGTGGAGTACCGTGTGAGCAGTTTCCGTCGTTTTCACGACTACGTGTTCGGATCCCTTTCAGTCAGGAATAAAACGCCGAAGAGAGCCAAGCCGGCTAAATCGGCAAGTTCTCCAACCGCCTTGGAGGATTGCACTCCGGAAAGCCAGAGCCAGGCGATTATCAGTGAAGCCTTGATCGCCGTTCTGAAGTCGCGTTTGAACCTACGAGGAATAATGCGCATGAGGGGCAACAGTAGTAGTCCGAAGGCGACAAGCCGGAAGCCTATGGACGCGACGTGGCTTGCCCAGTGATGATGACTCCAATCCTTTGTCGCGACCCAGTTGATGATGGCTGGCGCAAGCTGGCCCACGACGATCCCGGCAATTACGCAGAGGCCCGTCCAGATTGCGACGCGAAGTCGGGCTTCGCGGGCCAAAGAGGAGCGTCTAACCTCTTCGACTTCCTCCCCCCTCGCTGATGCTGTGGACCGAGCCTGGTCGCGGTCGTCTTCTGCCTTCTGTAGTCGTCCTTCGTACTCCTCCCTGAGGGCCCGCTCCTTCATCATCACCAGGCGGGTTGCCTGATATTTATCCCTGTGCTCCTCCGCCAGGGCGCGCAACGCGGCTTCGCGTTCCTCGACGTTTGCGGAGATGAATTTCCGCAATTCAAGCGCCACGACCGGGACCATCTCCCGTTTGTAAGGCTCGCCTCTGAGGATGTGCTTCTTGACGTAATCCACGGCGAGAACCACTTGCTCGGGTGGCATCGCCATAACGTCGGCGTGGGTTTCGACAATGAGTGCGAGCTCGCGGTCGTCGAAGAGTTTCTCTGTGACAAACAGCTGCTCCCTCAACAATCCGGAGAAGAAATCTGCCAGCGCACTCTCCTCCCCGGGGTTGGAGACGAACGGCGAGATGCTCTGGAGGAACCCGAGCATTGCGAAGCACAACGGTCTAGCGTCAGGATTACCGTTGTGAGCGATCTCTGTGGCTGCGCCCAGGAGCGTTCCATCGCGTGTCAAGAACCACGTTTTTGGATTCTTATATCGTGTTTGCCGAACCAGCTCGAGATGGGCTACATCGTGGTGAAGCACGGGCGCGCTTTTCTTCCAGCCCCTGGAGGCGAGGGCGGCGGCTTGGATCGCTTCGGCGATCCCCGCTGTGTCGGCGTCCTCTAACAGCGACTCCTCCAACACCTCCTCCACGACTAGTCCCCAACGGTCGCGCGCTATGTCAGCTATTGAATCAAAGGGGGCCAAGAATTCCGCTGGGGTGAGTTGGGGGTTCTCCTTCCTCAGCTCGTAGAAATGTTCGACGAATTCGTCGGAACTCAGCACCCCAACCTCAGTTGGAACCGTGTTCGCAATCCTCTCAAGCGTCGCCAGCCTGTTACCTGCGGTGTGTCTTGTCTCGTCGACTGTTGCGCGAGTGACTCTCAGTTCCGCACCGACGCGCCTGGCAATGGCCAAAATCTCGGCGAACGCCTGTCCTCTGCTTCCGGGCAGAAGACCAGCGATCAGGACGTTTGTGTCGCAATAGAACACCGAAGCTCTGAACGCTTCCTCCGCGATTGGGTTGAAATCGACATGGTCGGCCCCAAGCAACTGAGCGAAACAGTAGCCTTGTGTCAAGTGAAGCATCAACCGGCTGGTTGATGCGGACCGACTGCGGAAGATCCTCATGCATCGAGCCTTGAGGGATTCGAGACTCTCACTCGGGACAAGGTTTTTCGCGGCGATCTCGTCAAAGGTGACCGAGAGCTCAAGTGAATTCGCGAACTGCGGCCGGCGGCCTGCGAGGAAACCAGCGATGGAGGCTCCAAAACGGGCAAAGGCAGTGCAGATGAATTCCTCGAGAACGGTAGTTGCCTGGGTTTTGTCGATATCATCGCCCGCGTGCTCGAGAATTTCTGAGAGTACTGGCTCGAACAGGTTTCGTGACTCACTTGCGCCCGCCCCGGTTCTTGCGTTGCCGGATTCGGTCAGGTAGTAAACGTCTTTCTGCCTCAGCGCGCCCTTTCCAACGAGGCCCGACGCGGCGAGCTGCTCTAAGGTATTGCGGATGACCTCCGGTCTGACGTCAATGTTGCCAATTCCTGCGCGCAAGTTCCGCTGAACGTCGCCATTCCTTAGGGGATTGCCCGCGGTACTTCCCACTAGAGCCGCCAGGACAGCCGCCTCGAGTGCACGTTCGCGAAGCGGGATAGATTCTGCGCTGTAAAGCATCAGCGCTCCGAAGATGAGTCGACGCCTCGCCTCCGCTGAATCGGTGACCGCCACTGCCCTCAGGACTTGGGACATCTTTGTATCGCCGCCCTTATTACGCATTCTATTACCGTGCCCCGCGGTCAGCGGCTAAAGCCGGACAGCATCTGAGCCAGTTGCGACAACGCAGAAGTCGTGCGCCGATACAAATCGTGATTTGCGCCGCTCCTCCGGGGCTCCTTTTTTGCCGGGGGTCCATTCCACACGCCAGCGCGCAGGCGCGTTAGCGTGCAAAGGCGCTGGGCTGGCCACCGTAGCGCCATCCGTGTGTCGGCACGTTGCGCGTTGTGAGGTTGTGGCCGCCTCACTTGATCTGAAGTGGATAATAGTAGGCCGCCTGATCCTGCTCATGCGTGGTGGAGAGGAAGTATGCACCCGCATCGGTACTGCGCAGGTCGAGGTTCACCGAGAGCTTCTCCTGTCCATTGCTGGCGGCTGCAGATGCGAATCCCTCTGCAACGACACCGTTTCCGCTCTGATCGCGAGTCACCGCCACGAGGTATTGCCCCGGGGAGCTGAATCGGGGAAGAATGATCGTCAATCGCACGGGCGCCGCCGGCAGCACGACAGACTGCAAAGGACCCGGCTGTTCGCCGCGGTATGTTCCGGTATTCCACAGGTCAACCGTTTGCGATACTGGCGCAGCGGTGGCGACCGTCTGCCTATGACGAAATCGATATGGTGACCATGCGATCAACGCAACAATGACAACAAGACATGCAGCCGAAAGACCCAACGCCAGCTTCTTCCGCTCTGTGCGGATGTTTTGCCGCATGGCCAAGAGGCGCTTCATGCAGTTGGGGCAGTTTGCAGCGTGATCGATCCGCGGATCGCTCAATGGGATGGTTTTCGAGCGCCGAGCCACACCCCGGAGGAATGCCTCGTCCGGGCAGGGCCCAGCAGGCTCCGTTTCACCGGCGAGCACTCGCTCCTGATGCATCCGTTTGGCCTGGCCGAAAGGGAATTCAGCTGCATGCGCTGCGGCCATTCGTGGCGGAGTGCCCAGAAATCCAAATGTCCGGAGTGTTCCGGCCTCGGGCCGGCTCCAGAGCCGGAGCGTTTTGTCTCGTCTCCAGAGCCGGAGCGGTTAGGCTCCGCAAAAGAGGAAATAGGCAGCCCATCAGGTCCAGATCGACGGCTGACTGACTGGTACAGATGCGAATCTCCTGGAAACGACGTTCGAGCATTCTTCTGGAGGCTGGCTGCTCGATTCGCGGCTCGCAGTCTTCCGTCCGAGATCGACATCCCGCTCCTGATGGCGTTCTGTGCCCTCAAACGCGGTGAGGGCCCCTACCTCGATTCATACGAAGCCATGGAAACGGCTGTCATGCGAAATCTGGCGGCGTGGAAGATCGCGATAGAAGAGAAACAGCGTCTCCTCGGCATCAACGACGAGTTGTTGGGGGCTCGTTTCATTCCAAACCTATGTTACCTACTCTGGAGGGATCCGGACCTCTCCTTCTTCTCTGCATCCCAGAGGTATCTCGATGAAATCGGCCCTACTCGGATCGATCTGGATACTCCAGGCGATATTCAGTCTTCGCAGGAGTGTTTAAGGAACCAGATCTACTCGTG
>Ga0335072_10016712_pt1 | contig 10399 bp, 10 predicted proteins | sample Lox_Sample_21_FD_206725 | JGI IMG/M metagenome (GOLD analysis project Ga0335072, IMG submission 206725) | Soil microbial communities from Loxahatchee National Wildlife Refuge, Florida, United States - Lox_Sample_2.1 | ecosystem: Environmental > Terrestrial > Soil > Wetlands | place: USA... | reverse complement strand
GAGCGCCGCGATTTTAAAGAAGACGATTTCGCCGCCCTCCATCCCGGCGGGAAACTCGGCAAGCGCCTCCGCCGCGTCGAAGCCCTCATGCACGCGGGCGATAGCCTTCCGCACGTCCTCCCCTCCGCTCCCATGCCTGAAGTCATCTATGAAATGTCCCGCAAGCGCCTCGGCCTCGCCGCTGTCGCCGACGCCGACGGCCGCGTCCTCGGCATCATCACCGACGGCGACCTCCGTCGCATGATGCAAAAAGCCAGGCAAAAAGTTCTCGACCTCACCGCCGCCGAGTGCATGTCGAAAAATCCCGTCACCATTGGCCGCTCCGAACTCGCCGCCGCCGCTCTCCGCTTGATGGAGGAAAAGAAAATCACCTCCGTCCTCGTCGTAGACGCCGAAGGGAAGCTCGAAGGCGTCCTCCACATCCACGACCTCTGGACCCTGCAGCTCTTCTAGGAGCCCGACCCTTGGCCATCAAAGAAATCAAATTTCCCTCCGCCGCTCTCCGCCGCGCCAAGCCCATCCGCGTTCTCCTCATGGACGTTGACGGCACCATGACCACCGGCGCCGTCAGCCTTCAGGGCTTCCCCGACGGAAGCGTTGTCGAGATGAAAACCTTCCACGCCCACGACGGCGCCGGCTTGAAGCTCGCGCACATCATGGGCATCCGCACCGGCCTCATCACCGGCCGCGATTCCGCCGCCACCACGCGCCGCGCCCGCGAAGCCTCCATGGAATTCGTCGTCCAGGGCCAGGCCAAAAAACTCGAAGCCTACAAAGCGATTCTCTCCCGCGCCGGCGTCGCCGATTCCCAGGTCGCCTACGTCGGCGACGATCTCCCCGATCTTCCTCTCCTCGATCGCGCCGGCCTGGCCGTCGCCGTCGGCAACGCTGTCGTCGAGGTCAAGCGCGCCGCGCACTACATCACCGTCGCCCGCGGCGGCGAAGGCGCCATCCGCGAAGTCGTCGAGCTGATTTTGAAAGCGCAAGGAAGGTGGAAAAAGGCGGTCCCGCAGGCGATCGCTTAGTGGTTTGCTTTATCTATTCGAGCGGTCCGAGGTAGAAGTAGAAAATGAAGGATAGCAGCGGTTCGCGCCGAAGCGCTGTTGCAGAATTTGTAGCGTCGCCTCAGCGTTTCGCGCTGCGGCGGCCTTGGAGGGTTTTCAATACAGCCTCGGCGTTGAGCGCCCCGTCCGGCCGGTCCTGGTGCTTGAAGTAAACGAACACGTCGCCCCGCCGCCGCAGCTCTCGCACTCGCCGCGCGACTTCCTTCGCGGAATAGTTCGCCTTCCGCAACCGAAGGTACGAAAAATCCGCCGTCCGGATTTCCGGCGTCACAATCCTCTCGCTCTCCGCAAAACACAGCGCCGCCCCGCTCTGCCGCAGCGCCTCGTACACTTCCTCGACGAACCACGACTCGTGCCGGAACTCAAACGCATACCGGCGCTTCTTCGGCAGGCTCTTCAGAAACTCCCGCAGCCGCCCCGCTTCGCGCTTCATGTTCGGCGGCAGTTGAAAAAGGATCGGCCCAAGCTTTCCCGCGCGCGCCAGCGGCACCAGCGACTTCACGAATTCCCGCGCCAGCCCGCCCGCGTCGCGCAGCCTCTTCAAATGCGTGATTTGCTGCGGCGCCTTCACCGCAAACACAAAATCCCCGGGCGTCGCCTGCGTCCATTCCCGCAGCAGCTCCTTCGTCACCGCCCGCAGAAACGTGTAGTTCACTTCGACGGAGTTCACCCGCGTTGCGTAGTAGTCGAGAAACTTCGCCGCTGGCAGCTCCTTCGGATAAAATCCGCTCCGCCACTTCGGATAGGCCCACCCGGACGTCCCCGCATGCACGTTTCCCATGGCGCGGAAATTTTAATGGCTTGCTGAACAAAATGGCAGGTTAGTTTTCTTCGCGGACCCGCAGAACGATTTTCCCCGGCCCATGATCCGGCGGCAGCGGCTCAAATGCCCGCTTCGCTTCCGCCAGCGGCAGCACTTGCGACACGATCGATCGCAGCTCGCCCCGATCCACCAGCCGCGCCATCTCCCTCAAGTCCGCGCGGCTCGGCGTCACAATAAAGAAAATGCCCCGCACGCCGTACTCCTCGACCTTCTCCTCGGCCAGCGGCCCGCGCAGGTTGATCATCGCGCCGCCCGGCCGCAGCACCTTCCACGAACGCTCCTGCGTTTCCCCGCCGATCGTATCGAGCACGATGTCTTGCTCCGAAACAATCTCGTAAAACCGCTCGCTCGTGTAATCAATCACGCGCTCCGCCCCCAGCTCGCGCAGAAATTCCGCATCCTTCGCCCGCGCCGTCGCCGTCACGCGCGCGCCGCGCCAGCGCGCCAGCTGCACGGCGAAGACTCCCACACCGCCCGCTGCGCCGTGCACCAGCACTTTCTGTCCCGCCTGCAAATTCGCCTGCGTGAAGAACGCCTGCCACGCGGTGAGTCCCGACAATGTGATCGCCGCCGCATGAACGTGGTCAATCGTCTGCGGTTTCGGCGCAAGATTCGCCGCCGGCACGGCCACAAACTCGGCCGCCCCGCCGTCGCGTGGAAAATCGCTCAGCGCGTAAACCTCGTCGCCCGCGCGAACATCCGTCACATCCGGCGCAACCGCCGCGACGACTCCGGAAATCTCATGCCCCGGAACGCTCGGCAGCCGCGACGAACCGTCGGCATTCTGATACGTCTCGTCCCACTCGAGCTCCGTCGGCGTAATGGCCGCCGTGTACACCCGCACCAGCGCGTCGCCCGTCAGCAGTTTCGGCAGCGGCGCATCTTCGTAGCGAATTCCCGCCGCGCCGCGGCCGTGCAGCCGGATGGCTTTCATTGTCGAGGGAAGGGAACTGGGCGCGAGCTGCGCCGCCGGATCAGACATACTCGGCTCCCGGAAATGGAAGCGCACTCAACGCGGCGCGCCAAGCGAACTCGCTCGCGCGCCCCCGCGATTATCTCACCGGTGCTTGATAAACGTTCCGTCCTGAAGTTCGGAGATCGCCTGTTGCAATTCCGCCTGCGTATTCATCACGATCGGCCCGTACCACGCCACCGGCTCTTCGATCGGCTTTCCCGAGACGAGCAGAAATCGAATCCCCTCCGGCCCGGCTTGCACAGTAATCTCGTCGCCCCGGTCAAACACCACCAGCGAATGATTCGAGACGTCGTACGCCGCCTCGGCCGCCGGGTCGTGCGCTTTCTCGGTCAAGACCGCGCGCGGATCCGACGCGCCGCGAAATTTCCCGGCCCCCGCAAAAACGTACGCAAACGCATTCCGCTCGGTCTCGACCTTCAGCGTCTTCCGCCGCCCCGGCTCCACGTACACGTCCAGATAATTCGGATCGGCCGCCACGCCCTCCACCGGGCCGCGCGTCCCCCGGAATTCGCCGCAAATGACGCGCACGCGCGTGCCGTCGTCGTCGCTCACCTCCGGAATCGCGCTCGAGGGGATGTCCTGGTAGCGCGGGTCGGTCATTTTCAGGGACGCGGGCAGGTTCGCCCACAGCTGAAATCCGTGCATGCGCCCCTCCGCATCGCCCTTCGGCATTTCCTGATGCAGGATCCCACTGCCCGCCGTCATCCACTGCACGTCGCCCGCGGTCATCTTCCCTTTGTTGCCCAGGCTGTCACCGTGTTCCACCGATCCCGCCAGCACGTAGGTGATCGTCTCGATCCCGCGGTGCGGGTGCCACGGAAATCCCGCCAGGTAATCCGCGGGGTTGTCGTTGCGGAAATCGTCCAGCAGCAAAAACGGATCGAAATCCTTCGTCTTGCCGAACCCGAAGGCGCGCTGGAGCTTCACTCCCGCGCCCTCGAGCGTCGGCTTCGGTTCGATGATTTGTTTTACGGGACGTAGCGACATTTTGGACCCCTTCGCCGCGCGGGCGTCTCCAACAATTGTGCGCCGCCGCGGCCCTCGTGTCACGCCTTCACGAATTGCACGTCGAGCGTGATCGTCACTTCTTCGCCCACCAGGATTCCGCCCGTCTCCAGAGCGGCGTTCCAGTTCAGCCCGAAGTCCTTGCGGTTGATTTTCGTCGTGGCCGAAAGGCCGATGCGCAGGTTGCCCCAGGGATCCTTCGAAGGTGCCGTGGGCCCTTCGACGGCAAACGTCACCGGCTTGGTCACGCCGTGCAGCGTCAAATCGCCCGCCACCGCCAGCTCGCCCTCGCCCTTGCGCGTGATGCTCTTCGAGGTGAATGTCAGCGTCGGATGCTTCTCCGCGTGGAAGAAATCTTCGCTCTTGAGGTGCGCGTCGCGCTGCGGCTCGCGCGTGTCGATCGACGCCACTTCGATGGATGCCTCGATGTGCGATTTCGTGATGTCGGCCTCGTTGAGCGTCAGCGTGCCGGAAACGCCCGGGAAATGCCCCTTCACGTGCGAAATCATCATGTGCTTCACCTTGAATTCGGCGACGGTGTGGGCCGGGTCGATCTTCCAGGTGGTGGTGCCGGTCTGCGTGGCTGCGGTTGCGTTCATGGTGTTGCTCCTTTCGAGGGATTAGATGCCGTTACGCCGATAGTCGTTGCAACAAGTATTAGGCCCGGGAAAAGTCAGGCGGCGGGGCGCAGGGCCGCCAGCAGCCGGGAGAGCGCCTTCAGCCGCGCCGGCCCCAGGTGTCCCAGCTGGTTTTTGTGCGCCCGCTGCACGGGGGCGTCCAGCCGCCCCAGCAGCTTCAGCCCCTGCGGCGTGATCCGCGCGATCACCGTCCTGCGGTCCGCCGTCTCCCTTGCGCGCGAAATCAGCCCCCGCTTCTCGAGCCGGTCCAGCAGCCGCGTGATGTCCGGATCGCGAGTGATCATCCGCGCCGCAATCTCCCCGCAGGTTAGTCCTTCGCGCGAGCCCCTCAGGATCCGCAGCACGTTGTACTGCGTCGGCGAGAGGTCCCGCTCCTTCAGCACCTGCACCAGCACGCGCGATAGCGCGTCGGTCGCCCGCAGCAGCTCCAGAAACGTCGCCTCCTCCAGATTGCCCCTGCGCCGCCCCGGACCCTTGATGTTTCCGTTCTGCGCCATGGCTCGATAGTCGTCGTTATAACGACTTCTGTCAAGAGGACAATTGGCGCGAGCCCCTTCCCGGGCGGGCAAGCTCCCGCGCCCGTCCTGTAGCGCCGGCGAACGAAATCCCTCGGCGACCGCGACGATCTCACGGTCGAATGTCGCGTGGTCGGCCCCGGCGTGGGATCAAGGCCTCCCGGCCGTCTCCCCGGCAGTGCGTTGGATGCGCCCCGCACCCTCGTGGGCGCGCGCTTTCTCCGCGCCTCACCGGGTCCTGTTGACGCCTTCGGCCCGCCGCCCCCGAAAGAGGCGCGACGAAATGCCGCCAGAAGATTTATAGTCTTCGGCGTGGCGGAAGGCTTAAGGAAAGCTTGCTTCGGGGAGGCAGGATGAAGACACGCGGACGTGCTGGGCTGGCGGCGGGATTGGCGTCGGCGCTTTTACTCACAATTGCCGTTTGCGCGGCCGTTGCTCTTGCGTCCGTCGCGGGCGCTCCCTCGCTGCCGGCGCTCTCGGCGCCCGCGCCCACCGTTACGAAGACGTCCTACGGCGCCACCACATCCGGCGCCGCCATTGACCAATACGCGCTCACCAACTCCCACGGCCTCACCGTGAAACTCATCACCTACGGCGCCATCATCACTTCGATCGACAATCCCGCCGAAAATATGCCCGACGTCGTCCTCGGCTTCAGCAATCTCCGGGACTACGAAACCAAAAACTCTCCGCACTTCGGCGGCATCATCGGCCGCTACGCCAACCGCATCGCCAACGGCGTCTTCTCCCTCGACGGCGTCACGTACTGTCTCGACCCCAACAACGGCCCCAACACTCTCCACAGCGGCTTCGTAGGCTTCGACAAAGAGGTCTGGACCGCCGCCGGCGTCATCCAAAACGCAAAGGAAGCCGGCGTCGAGCTGCACTACCTCAGCAAAGCCGGCGAAGGCTGGACCGGCGCCACGCCCAATCCCAATTGTCCCTCGAACGCCGTGAAGGGTTTTCCCGGCAACCTCGACACCCACGTCACCTACACGCTCGATAACGACGGCCGCCTCACCATCCGCTACCATGCGACCACCGACGCGCCCACCGTCATCAACCTCACGAATCACACCTACTGGAATTTGTCCGGCGAAGGAACGGGCACGATCTATCGCCACATCGTCACCCTCAACGCCGATTCCTTCACGCCCGTCAATAGCGGCCTGATTCCCGACGGCTCGACGCGCTCCGTCGAGGGCACGGTCTTTGATTTTCGCAAGGGCAAAGCCGTCGAAGACGGCATCCGCACCCCTGACCCGCAGCTCGTCTTCGCCGGCGGCTACGATCACAATTGGATCGTCAACGCTCCCCAGGGCAAGGAAAAGCTCGCCTGGGCCGCTACCGTCTACGACCCCGATTCCAGGCGCACGCTGAGAATTTTTACGGACCAGCCCGGCATCCAGCTCTACGCCGGGAATTCTCTCGACGGCAAAGTCTACGGCGCGAGCGGCCGCCAGTATCGCCAGAGCGACGGCGTCGCTCTCGAAACCGAGCATTTCCCCGATTCGCCCAACCAGCCCTCTTTTCCTTCCACGGTCCTCCGCCCCGGCCAGACCTTCGAATCCACCACCGTCATCGAGCTTCCGGAAAAATAGCGCCGCCGAACGCACCCTCGGGCAATTCCGGCAAGGTTGGGGCGATTCGCGCGCACACACGTCCGCCCGCTTCCTTCCCAAGATGATTTGAGCTTTTGAGGGTTTCTAAGGTCGCCGGTCAGCTCTGCCGCGATGGCGAAGCGCTGTTCAGCGTGTCAATCAGCTTTTTCGCCGCTGCCGGCGTTGCCGCCCCGCCGTTGACGATCTCGCTCGGCGTGATTGGTTTTCCGTAGAGCGCTTTGTTCGCGTCCGCGTCTCCGTCCATGGACGCGCCGGTCAGCGACACGCCCGCAAACAGCCCTTTCGATCGCGAGTAGGTGAGCACGTCCACCTTCATCGCATCCGCGTTGTAGCCCTGCGCGTCCGCGCCCGTCGGGCCTGCGGCCGCCGCGGCGTTCGCTCCCAGCTTCGTCTTCCCGTTCAGGATCTGCTTCGCCCCGTTCTGGTTCATCACCAGCAGCACGAAGTCCGTCGCCGTCGAGCCCAGCTGTATGCCCAGGCTTCCTTCATCCAGCTTGTACATCGCCGGCGCGCCCCAGCCCCCGTTCATTTTTTCTCCGGTGCGGCACACCAGCACGCCGCGCCCGTAGCTGCCGCCGATCCCGACCGCAATTTTCTTCACGCTTGGAAAAATGAGGATGCACTCGGCCTTGTCCACGATGCTTTTCGGCAGGCCTTTGCTGGTGTCGGCGGTGATCTCCATAAATACTTTGGAGGAATTGTCGAGCCGGTCGGCTTCCTTCTGCTGGGCGAACACCGGAAGCGCGATGGCAAAAATCATGGCCGCAGCTGCTATCTTTGTTTTCAAGCGAGTTTCCTTTCCATTCTCAATGTAATTGCCGGGCCGAGTGACGCGGAAATTTGCTTCCCACCGGGGTCGTTGAGTCCAGCTGAGCTCTGCCAATATACACCTGTCTCCCGCCGCTCGCATGCCAAAGGCCGCGAGGCCGCAAAGTACACATCAATTGTGCCATCTGAATTGGGGCCCCAAAACGCAGCCACAGGCGAAGAGCTGAGAAACTCCAGAGAAAAAATGCACCCGAACCTCATGCCGAAGAAGTGGTCGCTGGCTGCACACGTTTCTGAATGGAAAAGACAGGGAGTAGATTCAAGCTTCATTTCCAGCGGCAGACCTCGGCACACATTTTCAAAGCGAAAGAAAGCCCGGCGATTCTTCGTATCTGGCATCCCGGCCGTATCTGCAGAACCGCCCATCGTCGAGCTCTCCTACAATATAGAGGGGAAAAATCCGCCAAACCTCAGCGGAAAAATCGAAGAAACTGGCGAGAGCGTCCCCTATCTATAGAGAGGCGGGAAAAACGGAAAATGTGAGCGGGGAATTCGATTTTCTTCGCCCTGAAAAGGATGCAGCAGGTTCCCTGGATAATCTTGCACAAAAAGTTGCTGAGACCGATTCCGATTAGCGGCTGCGCCATCGAAAGTAAAGCAGGGCTGAGCGCAGCGCCGCCGAACGCACCCTCGGGCAATTCAGTCAAGGTTGGGGCGATTCGCGCGCACGAAAGGGTCCGGCATCCGCACCCGCAGTTCCTTCACCCCCGGCTGCCCCGCCATCCTTTAGAATCCCAAATACCTCACCGCCATCCGCCCCATCGTTTCCAACTCCTCCCTCGTCGCCCCATTCGCCGCCTGAATGGATAACCCCGCCAGCACCGTCGCCACATACCTCGCGTAATCCTCCGCCCGCACGCCCTTCGGCAACTCTCCCTTCTTCTGCGCGTCCAAAACGCGCCTCCGGATCACGCTCTGATTCTGCCTCCGGATCTCGCGCATCAGTTCTCTCGCCGAATTCGCCTCCGCCCCGCACCCCATCGCTCCCGTCAGTGTCATGCACGTCGGCGGATGCCCCGGCGCCGTCAGAAACCTCGCCGTGTTTTCAAACAGCGCGCGAATCACCCGCTCGAGCGTCGGCTCCTCCAGCGCCTTCATCGCGAATCCCGCCCGGCTCTCCATATAACGCTTCGCCGCCGCCGAAAACAGCGCCTGCTTGTCCCCAAACGCCGCGTAAATGCTCGACGCGCTCAATCCCATCGCCCGCGTCAAATCCGCCATCGAAGCGCCCTCGTACCCGCGCTCCCAAAACAGCAGCATGGCCGCCTCCAGCGCCGCTTCCCGGTCAAACGCGATCGGCCGCCCCGCCTTCCTCTTCCGTGTTTTCATGTCTTTGCCCGCCATTCGACATTAGATTCCAAGAAATCTGAATCCGTCGCTCCCCCCTCCACATCTGTAATGAGTGTTCCATAATACCTCGTATCTCGCGGGCCAAAGGAGACAATCATGGGTGCACTTGAAGGAAAAGTCGCCGTCATCACCGGCGGCAATAGCGGCATCGGCCTGGCCACCGCCAGGCGTTTTGTAAAAGAAGGCGCCTACGTCTTCATCACCGGCCGCCGCCAGGCCGAGCTCGATAAAGCCGTCGCCCTCATCGGCAAAAATGTCACCGCCGTTCCCGGCGACGTCTCCAAGCCCGAAGACCTCGACCGTCTCTTCGACCTCGTCCGCAGGCTCAAGGGCCGCGTGGACGTCGTCGTCGCCAACGCCGGCGTCGTCGTTCCCGCCTCGCTCGCCGATTCCACCGCCGAAACCTACGACAAAACTTTCGATCTCAATTCTCGCGGCTCCTACTTCACCGTGCAGAAGGCTCTTCCTCTCCTCGCCGACAACGCTTCCATCATCCTCGTCGGCTCCGGCGCCTGGCAATTGGGCCTGCCCGGCTTCGGCGCCTACTCCGCGACAAAGGCCACGCTCGTCTCCTTCGTCCGCACCTGGACCGCCGAGCTAGCCGCCCGCGGCATTCGCGCCAACGTCATCAGTCCCGGCCCTATCGAAACTCCCATGCTCCAGGAAGGCGCCAAATCTTCCCCCAGCGGGAGCACCGATTACTTCAAGCAAATGATCCCCCTGGGCCGCATTGGCTCCCCCGACGAAATCGCCTCCGCCGCCGTCTTCCTGGCCTCCTCCGAAAGCAGCTTCATCACAGGCATAGACCTCCCGGTTGACGGCGGCGTAGTCTCCCGCTAACTCACCCGCGCGGCGCCGTCGCAAGCGCCGCGCCCCATCGCCGCGTGGACACGACACGCGACAAACTCACTTAAGGCTCAGACAAAAACACTCGACGTTCGGTCCTTCGGTCGCCGCCGCGACATAAGGGCCGGAGTTCCTTGCGGACCATTCGTCCCCTGGCCCCGCGCTTGAAGTCTCTCCTTCTACTCAAACCACGCGTGACGAATCACCACTCACCATTCACCACTCACCATTTACCACTCACCACTCACCACTCACCATCCCCCACCTGTCCTTTAGTACAGTTCTATACGTCGAGTTCTAAAACTGGACCAAATCCCATCCTCCAGCCAGCTTCTTTTCTCCCCGCACTTTGCTACGCTCGCCCCGCGCCCAGTCTCTTCTCCATCGCGCGCGAAAGGAGGCCGTTCAAAAATGCCGCGCAACGAAATCTTCTCCCTCGCGGATTCAGCCCTGCCGCACGCGCCAGCCCTGCTTTCAACGCCTCCGCTTCCTCCGTCCATTTCAAATTCTCAATCGCTACATTCCCATAATCCGAATCCCCCGCAACCTCCACAAAACAAACCCCGGCGCACATCCACAATCGCTACACAAATCCCACCCTCCGCCGTGCGGCCCCTCCCGCCCAGACACACCCATCTCACGATCCAATTTTTCTCGGGAAAAACGTCAGGGCTCCTCGCGGAATTTCTGGAGCGGGCGATGGGAATCGAACCCACGTCCGAAGCTTGGGAA